>Ga0187886_1000062_pt1 | contig 156859 bp, 128 predicted proteins | sample June2016WEW_20_1_FD_133001 | JGI IMG/M metagenome (GOLD analysis project Ga0187886, IMG submission 133001) | Peatland microbial communities from SPRUCE experiment site at the Marcell Experimental Forest, Minnesota, USA - June2016WEW_20_150 | ecosystem: Environmental > Terrestrial > Soil >...
CAAATATGGATGGGAAGAATGATTATTTTGTAATTAGAGGATTAGCAACCCTCGGCAAGACTGAATTGATGATCTTCGACAGGAGAGGAGCTGAGGTCTATAAAAACATGAATTATGATAATTTATGGAATGGAGTTGATTATAACAAACATCCTCTTCCGGATGATACATACTTTTTTGTTTTGAAGTCAGCAAATAGCAAATCTATTGGTGGGTATATTGTAATAAGAAGATAAAATGAAAATGATCTTTTTTATTATCTATTTTAGTTTATAAGCTATTTCAAAACAAATCATGCTAAACCCGGGCATAAAAAAGAAGTACACAGTTAGTATAAGAGTTATATACTAAACTATGCACTTAATATTTTGAGACATTCTGAAACTTGGTCGGGGTGATCCGACTCGAACGGACGACCACTTGCACCCCATGCAAGTACGCTAGCCAACTGCGCCACACCCCGCTTTGACCGCCGAAGCTTTAGCGAAGGCGGTTAATCCGTCTGCAAAAATACTCAACTAATCTTAAAATGCAAATTGATGGTTTAACTCTTTGACATTTATCACACAGTATTGTTAGCTTTATTTTCATATTTTTGCAATTCATTTAAGCTTTAAACATTTATGAATATATTTAAACCACTGGATCTTCAGAAAGATGCTCAAAATACAACAGATATAAAAAAAACTGAAAAGGTCAGGTGTTTGATAATCGGCTCAGGTCCTGCTGGATATACTGCAGCAATTTATGCCTCAAGAGCTAACCTTAATCCGGTTCTCTATACTGGACTACAAATGGGGGGTCAGCTTACAACCACAACTGAAGTAGATAATTATCCGGGGTATCCCGATGGTATTACCGGACCTCAAATGATGGAGGATTTTAAGAAACAGGCAGAACGTTTTGGTGCGGATGTACGATTTGGAATTGCCACCGATGTCGATTTTTCCGGCAAGAAACTTAAAGTAACTTTTGATGATAATAAAATCATTGAAGCAGAAGCTGTAATAGTTGCCACCGGAGCCACAGCAAAATATCTTGGATTGGAATCGGAGACTAAATATGCCGGAATGGGTGTTTCTGCATGTGCTACCTGTGATGGATTCTTCTTCAGGGGAAAGGATGTTGCGGTTGTTGGAGGAGGTGATACGGCAGCTGAAGAAGCAACATACCTTGCAGGACTATGCCGGAAGGTCTACCTCATTGTAAGGAGGGATGTTCTAAGAGCATCCAGGGCGATGCAGGACAAAGTTCTAAGATTCAAGAATATTGAAGTATTATGGGAGCATCAGGCCATAGATCTTTTTGGTGAAAATGGTGTGGAAGGTGCGACTCTTATAAAGAAAAAAGGAACTTCTGCAGAAGAAGTGGTAAAAATAAAGATCGACGGCTTTTTCCTTGCTATTGGACATACTCCGAATTCAGATATATTCAAAAAGTATATTGATACTGATACTACTGGATATATCAAAACTGTTCCCGGTACATCAAAGACGAATGTCAAAGGAGTGTTTGCGGCAGGCGATGTCCAGGATCCGGTTTACCGACAGGCTGTTACGGCTGCGGGTTCAGGTTGCATGGCTGCTATAGATGCCGAACGTTATTTGTCAGAGTTAAAATAGTTTCAATATGAAGACATTCAAAAAAACATTCAAAATAAATGCTGAACCATCCGATGTTTATTCAGCAATAACAAATCCCTATACAATTGAATTATGGTCAGGTTATCCAGCACAGATGAGCACAGCGCCCGGAAGTGAGTTTTCTATGTGGGAAGGGGATATTACCGGAAAGAATCTGGAATTTATTCCTGATAAAAAAGTGGTTCAGGAGTGGCACTTCGGTGACCAGTCTGAAAAGTCAATTGTAACTATTACTATTTCATCTTACAGGCAAAACTCACTTGTTACCGTAGAACATTCAAATATTCCTGATGAAGAGTTTATTAGTATTGCAGAAGGATGGGAAGAGTATTATTTTGATGCTATTACAAACTTTTTTAACCCTAATTTTTAAGGTAGTCAGTCGGAATAGTAGCTGACGATTCCTGGTCCAAAAATCCAAATACATCTTCAGTGCAGGCGAGAATCAGATTACCTATACCTTTGAAAGACAATGTATTTGCATGATTCTGGATTTTTTTATTCCATTCAGGGACCCAGGAAAGAATATGTTGATTAATAAACCGGTGTATCTCTCTTCTCATTTCTCCCCTACATGCTTTATCATCCAGAACAAGGTATTTATCAATCAGTAAAGTGAGAAAAAGTAGCTCAACACCAAGATGATCATCTTCTATTCTGCCTTTGAATTTAGATTCCCATCCATAGGAATTATAAAATTCGGTGACACTAGCAGAAAGATGATCCGTGCTTTGAAAAATGTTCTTGTTGTATAGTGATTCATAAGCCGGTGCCAGCGCAGACGTCTGCCTGGCAAAGAGCCTTAAAAAGTCTTCATGCAATAACTTTCCAAAACCGATTTTATCTTTAAATGAATCTCTGAGTTGGGAAGCTGCTTTTACAAAATTTGGATTTGCACTTGAGACCGGAAGATTTTTCAAAATACCCTTTTCCCAGAAATCTACAATACATTCTTCTGAAGGTTCGTGCATAATCATGCTCCCGGCAAAATAGAAAAGCATGTTGTAACCCTTTAAAATATTATTATTATGGCTCGTATTGTCCATTATCTTAAGGAAACTATTTGCTAATAAAAATTGATACATCCATAAAATCTCGGAAATACCTGCTGATTTAAGTAATATAACCATATTCGGGTCGGTTTTGTTCGAAACGGAACAAAAAAATCTGCATCCATAAGATACAGCTTTCCTCAATTATCAATTATTTTTCTTATTGGTTGAAATCAGCAAGCTTATCAGGGTATTCATTTTTATCAACTTTTGCTTTTATTTCTCTGAAAGCCTTAATTGTATAATCCACGTCTTCAAGGGTGTGAGCGGCTGTAGGTATAAGCCGAAGCATTACTACATCTCTTGGAACAACCGGATAAATAACCACTGAACAGAAGATCGCATAGTTTTCACGAAGATCCCAAATCATTTGAGTTGCCTGTGCAACCCCGCTTTTCATAAACACCGGTGTTACAGGTGATTCTGTCTTTCCAAGATTCAGTCCGGCATCCCTTAACCCTTTCTGCAGAGCATAGACAATGGTCCAGAGTTTCTCTTTCTGTTCAGGATGAGTCTGGATAAATTCGAGTCTTTTTATAGCTCCTAATGTCATAGCCATGGGAAGTGACTTGGCATATATCTGTGAGCGAAGATTGTAGCGTAGATAGTCAATCACATCTTTTGTACTTGCAACGAATCCTCCGATTCCGGCCATGGATTTTGCAAATGTTGCAAAGTAGATATCAATCTGGTCCTGTACACCAAAATGTTCGCCTGTCCCGCTACCATTGACACCCATGGTTCCAAACCCGTGAGCATCATCCACAAGGAAACGGAATTGATAATTCTTTTTCAATGCGGCGATTTTATCGAGTTTCCCCAGGTCGCCTGCCATACCAAAAACTCCTTCAGTTATCACTAGTATCCCACCACCGGACTCATCAACAAGTTTCTTAGCTCTCTGTAATTGCTTTTCACAACTTTCGATATCGTTATGCGGATAAACAAATCTCTTTCCCATGTGCAGTCTCAAACCGTCCATTATGCAGGCGTGAGATTCGGAATCATATACTATAACGTCATGCCTGTCTACCAGAGCATCAATAATTGAGACCATTCCCTGGTACCCGAAGTTGAGGAGATAAGCATCTTCTTTATGGGTAAAACGGGCTGCCATTTCTTCAAATTTTTCATGATTTGAACTATGACCCGACATCATTCTGGCGCCCATAGGATATGCCAGACCATATTTTGCTGCCGACTCGGCATCAACTTTTCGAATCTCAGGGTGATTTGCGAGTCCGAGGTAATTATTCAGGCTCCAGGTCAGAACCTCTTTACCTCTGAACTTCATATGCGGAGCTATTTCACCTTCCAGTTTAGGAAAGGCAAAATACCCATGCCCCATATACTGATATTGCCCTATTTCACCTCTGTTTTTCTTAATCTTTTCAAATATATCCATGTTAACTACCCTTTATAAAATTTTTTCACAAAATTAAAGATAAACTGGTTTAACATTATACCTATTTATACCTAATTTCCCCATGCCGTGTATTTGAAAGCATAATAAAAGCACAATTATTACGTTTTTATGCCTGGAATGAAATTTTTTCTGTAATTTTGCGCAACAATTTTTTTTATGAGGTTTAGATTATATATAGTCCTGATAATTTTATTGTTGGCAAGCTCATGTGGCGAATATGAAAAACTCCTGAAGAGTACAGATTTTGATCTAAAAAAATCAAAGGCAAAAGAATATTACGATGCAGGTCAGTATGTTAAAGTTACAGAGCTATTAACTCAGATCCTTCCGCGATACAGAGCTACAGACGAGGCTGAAGATCTGAACTGGATGAATGCCCAGAGTTATTACGGTATGAAGGATTATTTCATGGCAGGCAGTACGTTTAAATCATTTATTGATCTGTTTCCTTTTGGCAAACATGCAGAGGAGGCTTATTTTATGGCAGCTATGTGCGATTATAATTTATCGGCGCGTCCGGAACTTGACCAGGAAAACTCCAGGAATTCAATAGAGGGATTTAAGATTTTCATAAACAAATTTCCCAACAGTTCAAAAGTAGAAGAGAGCAAAAAGCTGATCAGGGACCTTGAGGACAAACAGGTAGAAAAGTCATATCTGAGCGCAAAGCTTTATTACGACATGAAACAATACAAAGCGGCAGTTGTGGCTCTGAATAATAGTCTCAAAGAATTTGCCAATACAAAATACAGGGAAAAGATGATGTACCTTAAACTGAATTCCCTTTTCCAATATGCAGAACTCAGTCTGGCTAATAAACAAAAAGAGAGATACCAGGCTACGCTTGATGACTATTATTCATTCATGGAAGAATTTCCACAAAGCATATACTTAAAGGATGTTAACGGTATCTTCCAGAAGACAAATAAATATCTTAAAGCAGGAATTCCAGACACTGGAGTAAAATAATCAATAAATTTATGGATTACAGAAAATCAGCAGCACCCGTAACAACTGTTACACGCAATCTGGACCTGATGACTCAGGGTACCGGAAATATCTATGAGACAGTAATTGTTGTTTCCAGAAGATCAAACCAGATTTCGGTTGAGATGAAACAAGAGCTTAACAAGAAACTTGAAGAATTTGCATCTTATAGCGATAACCTGGAGGAAGTATTTGAAAACCGTGAACAGATAGAGATTTCGAAATTCTACGAGCGGCTTCCAAAACCTACCCTTATTGCATTACAGGAACTTGAAGAGGGTAAAATTTTTTACAGAAACACTGAGAGTCCTGCTAAACAGAAATAATATTTAGCATAAAAATGCTGAAAGGCAAGAACATACTTATCGGTGTAACCGGAGGTATTGCAGCTTATAAAACTGCAACTATCATCCGGTTGCTTGTTAAGGATGGTGCAGAAGTCAAAGTCATTATGACTGATCATGCAAAAGAATTCATTACCCCTCTGACTCTTGCAACATTATCAAAAAATCCGGTACTTACAGAATTCTATGACCCCGGAAACGGTAACTGGAACAGTCATGTGGATCTTGGCTTATGGGCACATATATACCTGATTGCCCCTGCAACTGCAAATTCTATTGCTAAAATGGCGAATGGTGTAGCCGATAATCTGCTGCTTACGACTTATTTATCAGCACGCTGCCCTGTCTTTATTGCCCCTTCGATGGATATGGATATGTTAATCCATCCGGCAACAATCATTAATATTGAAACACTGAAAGCTTTTGGAAATTCTATTCTCGAGCCAGCAAGTGGAGAGCTTGCAAGTGGTCTTTCAGGTAAAGGCCGGATGGCAGAACCGGAAGAAATAGTGAAAGAAATTAAGAACTTCTTTGCTAAAAAAAAAACAATAAGCCTCTGAATGGCAAGCATATTCTGATTAATGCGGGACCTACCCGTGAACCTCTTGATCCCGTTCGTTTCATCAGTAATTATTCTTCAGGAAAAATGGGGATAGCACTTGCAGACGCAGCTGCAGAGTATGGTGCTGATGTCGAACTTGTACTCGGCCCTGTAAGTATCACGCCAGGAAATAGTTCCGTAAATGTTGTTAATGTTACAACGGCAGAATCCATGGCTGCAGAATGCATAGCCAGGTTTCCAGCCTGCGACATCGCTATTCTTGCCGCTGCAGTTGCAGATTTTACTCCTGAAGAGGTTAAAGGGAATAAAATTAAAAAGGACAGGAAGGGATTGATCTTAAGGTTTAAACCGACAACTGACATTGCAGCAACTCTGGGTATGACTAAAAAGCCATTCCAGATCGTGGCAGGGTTTGCACTTGAAACCAATAATGAATTGGAGAATGCCAAAGAAAAACTTTTCCGGAAAAATATGGATATAATAGTTTTAAATTCGCTTAAAGATAGCGGAGCAGGTTTTGGTCATGATACAAACAAGATCACAATAATAGACAGATACAATAATATTGATAAATTTGAGTTGAAATCAAAAGAAGAAGCTGCCAGGGATATTCTTAATAAAATTGTTTCAATGATTCAATAATTTACCAGGATGACAGTAATACGTTTTCTAAAATATTATCTCATTCTATTTCTGGTTTTATTGCCGGGGATCATTAGTTCCCAAGAACTTAACTGTAATATTCAGATATCTGCACAGAGAATACAGGGATCTAACCGTCAGGTATTTGAGAGTATGCAACGCGATCTTTTTGAGTTTATGAACAACACAGTGTGGACAAACCATGTATTTAGTTACGCTGAAAGGATCGACTGTAATATTTTAATTAACCTCTCTGATCAATTGTCGGCAGATGAATTCAAAGGAACAATCCAGATTCAACTTAGCAGGCCTGTTTTTAATACAACCTATAACTCCACAATGCTAAATTTTATTGACAACAGCTTTCAGTTCAAGTATGTGGAATTTCAAGCGCTGGAGTTCGATCCAAACACCTACAGGTCAAGTCTGGTTTCAGTTCTGGCCTACTATACTTATATGATTCTCGGATTTGATTACGATTCTTTTTCACCAACGGGAGGTACGGAATTTTTCCAGATGGCTGAGAAAATTGTTACAAATGCCCAGAATGCTCCTGAACCCGGATGGAAACCTTACGATGGTTCCCGGAACCGGAACAGGTACTGGCTTGTAAAAAATGTTCTTGATAAAGAGTATGAAGGAGTAAGACAGTTTCTTTATGATTACAATATTAATGGCCTCGATAAGATGGAATCGAAAATATCTGAAGCAAGAACAAGTATGGTGGAGAGCCTCAAACTGATCCAGGAGGTTTATAGAAGAAAACCTGATCCATACATGTATCTTGTGCAGGTTGTTATGGATTCGAAATCTGACGAGCTCATTAATGTTTTTTCAGCGGCATTCCCTGAAGAGAAGAGCCGTGTTGTGGAGATACTTACAGAAATTGACCCTGCAAACAAGGCAAAATATGAAACAATCAATTCAACCAGCACACCATAATAACATGTTATGCTCGTAAAACTGTTCGTTCAAAATTATGCTCTTATCAAGGAACTGGACATTGAACTTGGAAACGGCCTGACAATTATCACTGGCGAAACAGGTTCCGGAAAATCAATTCTTTTAGGTGCTCTTTCGCTTATACTGGGAACAAGAGCAGATTCAACAGTACTTCTTGATAAAAATGAGAAATGCATTGTGGAAGGCGCATTCAGAATTGAAGAATATGAACTTAATGATTTTTTTATCTCTAATGAGCTTGATTATGAGTCTGTCACGACTCTCAGAAGAGAAATAAATCCCGCTGGAAAATCCCGAGCATTTATCAACGATACACCTGTAACTATCAACTTGCTTAAGGAGCTGGGCGACAGACTTATAGATATTCATTCTCAGCACCAGACTCTCATGCTCAATGACAATTCATTCCAGCTTAGTTTAATTGATTCATTTTCAGGTATTTCCAGACAGTATAGTGAATACAGGGAGGCTTACTCAAATTATAGGAAATTAAAAACAGAGTACAACAGAGTAAAAGAAAAAGCTGACAAAAACAGAGCAGACCTGGAATATTATCAGTTTCAGTTTAATCAGCTGGAAGAAGCTGATCTGAAACAGGGAGAGCAGGCAGAGCTTGAAGCTGAGCAGGAGTTACTAGGGCATGCTGAAGAAATAAAACTGGCATTAAGCGGATCATCTAATCTCTTTTTTGCAGAAGGTATATCGATACTTTCAATGCTCAGGGAAGTTAAGACAAACATAGGAAGAATCAGAACCTTTTTGCCGGATGGTGAAAGTCTTCTCGCGAGAACTGAGTCCTCACTGATCGAACTTGATGACCTTGCAGCGGAGATAGAAAAACTCGTTGTCTCAATTGAAGCGGATCCTCAACGACTTGTCAAGGTCAACAACAGGCTTGATAATATCTACTCACTGATTCAAAAGCATAGGGTTAAAAACCTCGATGAGCTTATTAATAAAAAAGATGAGATAAAAGATCTTATAAATTCTATTGTTTCCAGCGATGAACGACTTGGTGAACTGGAAAAACTTCTTGAAAAAGAGGTCAACTCATTGAAAATTATTTCTGAAGAGATGTCTGACAGGAGAAAAAGTGTATTGCCAGATATTGAATTGCGAATTATAGAATTACTTAAACAGCTTGGAATTCCGAATGCAAAATTCAGAATATCCCTTACACAAATAAATGAATTCACTGCAACTGGTATTGACCATGCTGATTTTTTATTCTCGGCAAACAAACAGATAGCACCTGAGAACCTTGCTAAAATCGCTTCCGGTGGTGAATTATCGAGGGTTATGCTTAGCCTCAAATCGTTGCTGACAAGAAAAAATAATCTACCTACCATAATATTTGATGAGATAGATGCAGGAGTATCCGGAGAGATAGCTGACAAAGTCGGACAGATTCTTTCGGGTATGGGGAAATATATGCAGGTTATCAATATTACTCATCTCCCACAGGTTGCTTCGCGTGGAACAAAACATTATCATGTTTATAAGGATGATTTAGATGACTCAACAATTACACGGATCAAATTGTTATCACCCGAAGAAAGAATACTGGAGGTTGCCAGATTATTAAGCGGAAGCGAAGTTACTGAGACTGCGATGAAAAATGCCAGGGAACTCTTGAAAGCCGGAATTAATTGATATATAATAAAATACGATGAGAGATGGTCTTTTAAAGGGGAAAAAAGGTGTAATTTTTGGTGCCCTGAACGAAAAATCCATTGCATGGCGGATTGCTTTGAAGGCATGGCAGGAAGGAGCTGATTTGGTACTTACTAATTCCCCGGTAGCTATCAGAATGGGTACAATTAATGATCTGGCAAAAATTACTGGCAGTAAAGTAATTGCTGCCGATGCAACCAAAATGGATGATATTGAAAACCTGCTTTCGGAAAGCATGATGATTTTTGGTGGTAAATTCGATTTTATTCTTCATTCCATTGGTATGTCACCGAACGTAAGGAAAGATATCCCTTATGAGCAAACCAGTTACGAAAACATGTTAAAGACATTCGATATTTCCGCCCTGAGCTTTCACCGTATTCTACAGACATCCTATAAGCTTGATGCATTGAAGGAGTGGGGATCAGTTGTTGCATTATCCTACGTTGCAGCTCAACGAACTCTTTCCGGTTATAATGATATGGGGGATGCAAAAGCCCTCCTTGAGTCAATAACCCGCAGTTTCGGTTATATTTATGGTCGCGACAGGAAGGTAAGGGTAAACACAGTTTCTCAGTCTCCTACTGCTACTACTGCGGGAAGCGGTATCCATGGTTTTGAATCTCTTATCGATTTCTCCGAAAGGATGTCACCACTTGGTAATGCCACTGCTGAAGAGTGTGCCGATTATTGTGTGGCACTGTTTTCCGACCTTACGCGTAAAGTAACAATGCAAAACCTTTTCCACGATGGAGGGTTCTCAAGTATGGGTATGAGCCTTAAAGCTATAGAACAATACCGGAAAAGTTTTGAAGAGTGCGATTGATACGACAGGTAAATAAGTATAAAAACCTATTTTTCAAACGACTTGCTATTCAGTGAGCCACTTTTTTTATATTTGGAAATGCCTAAAATCTAATCCTATGATAAAGATTGTATTATTGGTAATTTTCTATTTTGCTTTTCCCATTGTCATTATTTATTTGTGTAAGCAATGGTCTTTTCTTCAGAAGATGGGTTCAATTGTCCTCGCTTACGGATTTGGTCTTTTGATTGGCAGTACCGGAATTTTACCTCAGGGAAGTAATGGTTACAAACTGGCACTTCAGGGAAAGGCATCTCTTCCGAAAGCTGAAGTTGAATCGCTCATAAGTCAGGGCAAAGCAACAAACGAAGATTTGTTCGTTAACAAGATTGCATCAGTTCAGGATATAATCCCATCAATTGTTGTTCCACTTGCCTTTCCATTATTACTATTTTCTCTTAATCTCAAGAAGTGGCTTCGTTATGCAAGAAAAGGGTTTATCTCAGTAGTATTGGCTCTGGTCGCAGGTCTTGTGATGGTTACAGTAGGTTTTTTTATCTGGAAAGATTCAATTCCAGAAAGCTGGAAACTTGCTGGCATGTTCGAAGGAATATATGCAGGCGGAACTCCAAATTTTGTTGCGATAAAAATGGCATTGAATGTGGATGCAAACCTTTTTGTCATCGTCAGTACTTACGATATGATTGTAGGCGCTTTTCTTATCCTTTTCTTTATAACAATTGCACCTCGCATCTTCAGGTTCATATTACCCCCATTTGAGGGATCCAAGGGAATAGCAGGCGATGAGGCAGAAATTGCCAGTCAGACCGAAAACCTCGAGGATTATTCCGGGATGTTTAAGAAGGGAGTTTTCCTGTCTTTACTCGGAGCACTTGGAATTTCTATATTGATTTTTGCCTTCTCAGGTGGATTAGCACTTCTCTTGCCCGGACTGCCTATAATGGTTGTGGTTATCCTGTCAATTACCACGCTTGGGTTGCTGTTCTCGCTTTTAAAATCTATCAATCGGATTGAAAAAACATTCCAGCTAGGAATGTACCTTATCCTGGTATTTTCTCTTACTGTTGCTTCAATGGCAAACATCAGGACTCTGTTCGGAATTGGGATGTTTAATCTCATATTATTTATTACCTGGTGTTATTTTGGATCTCTTGTCCTGCATATAATTCTGGCAAAAATTTTCAGAATTGATGCAGATAATTTTCTTATCACATCGGCTGCTTTTATATTTTCTCCTCCTTTTGTTCCTCTTGTTGCCAGTGCCCTTAAAAATAAGGATGTTATCGTAACTGGTATTACGGGCGGTATAATAGGTTATATTGTAGGTAATTACCTCGGAGTGGCTCTGGCATATTTTCTGAAGGGATATTGAATGTATTAATATTAAATAAGAGACACCCGCCTACAATTAATAATATATATCTTTTGCTAAAATAAATAATTCAACCCGATAGAGAATCCGATATTGCCATCCTGTTCATTAAAGGCCTTACCGACTGGGATTGCAATTACAAAGTTCTGATTCATGACAAGCGTTACACTAATCCCTGCACTCTGATGGAGCTTTTCGGTTCCGGGTTTAAAGAAATCGGAGTAATTTTCCGTTTGAACCGGGGTGTTATATATTCCATCAAACGTATTCTGAAGATCATTTGGGAGTTTGATATCTTTTGTCGTCATTCCGAAATCATAAAATCCGTTAAGTCCAAGATAACAGTCCTGTTTGAAAAACTTGAAATATAACGGTTTCCAGCGAAGCTCAATGTTCCCCATAAAGAAGGCGTCACCAACTACCCTATCCAGCAGAATTCCTCTTAATGTTTTTGAACCGCCAAGACCTTCAGAAGTTTCTCCTATAAGTCGCGATGTAATTACCTCAGGTTGAAAAAAGAATGGAGCATGTCCTGATAATGTAGTCTGATATCCTAACCTGTAAACAAACGATAAATCTTTTTCTATTAATGTAAAATATTGACGATGTGTTATATACAATTTTGAAAATTCCCAATTATTTCCTATGAATTTTGGTGCTGCTATAATCCCAATCTCCGTCCAGAAACCTTTCATCGGATTAGGTCTATTGTCACGGCTGTCCCACATAATGCCGACTTTGACCGTATTGACCCAACCTCCCCTGGCCTCGTCAGACGGAATTATACCGAGTGTCTGATATCGTTCGAAAAGACCTGGGACGGAGTCAACTGAAGGAAGTTTATCTTTTTTCCCTTTGTTAAGTTTATCAATATTTACAGAGCTTGTTGTGAAATCCTGAAAAGCGAAACCTGCGCTCCATTTGATATGTTCACCTGAAAGTTTTCCCAGGAAATCATTCTTAAATCTGAACTGGTTCTTCTGAAAACGATAAAACATTCTGGTCCTGTAAGGGGGAGAAGACAATTTATCATCCATCCAGTCTTTGTTATATACTGATTCATATCCGTTGAATCCGTAAAAAGTAGCTGCCTGATTAGGAAGATAGCTGAGATCACTTATCCATTGTACTCCAGGGATAAGGTGATTTGATTCGAACATGAACCTGTAAATGCCACTTCCTTTGGTGTATCGTGATATTTCAGTATAAGTATGATCAAGGAAATCAGGATATTTGCTGCCATCACCATAGTTAAAAAATTCTGCAAGCGCTCCATACTGAAACCCGAGATCAGAGTCAAAAGTAATTGCAGGCAAAGCACCACCGAACTTCCATCCGGTTTTTACCTTTTTCTCCTGTGCCGATACCGAAAGTACCAGCATTGATATAAGAAAAACTAAAAAGGTTTTTTTCATAGGTTAAGGTTTTAGTTCATACTGTTAAAGATAAAGAAAAATGGAAATACAGGTCATTTTTTTTAATAATTGCTACCTTAGGACCTTATTTATAAGACTAAATGCGTACGGGATTACTTATTAAGAATATAAAGTGCCTTGTTCAGACTGAGGAGATTCCTAAATTGAAAATATGCGGTGCTGAAATGTCTGAGATTAGCACGGTAAGTGAAGCTTATCTTTATATCAACGATGGCATTATCAGTGGTTTTGGCAAGATGGAGGAGCTTCGGAATAGTAAAATTCAGTTACAATATCCACAGATTAATACTATCGATGCCACCAACAGATTCGTTTTTCCTTCATTCTGTGATTCACATACACACCTTGTATATGCCGGAAGTCGCGAAATAGAGTTTGTGGGCAAAATTCGTGGATTATCTTATGCTGAGATTGCAAGGAGAGGTGGCGGTATAGTTAATTCAGCAAAGAAACTTCACGAAACATCAGAAGATGAGCTGTTTAATCAATCGATTACCCGGATAAATGAAATCATTTCTTTAGGCACCGGAGCAGTCGAAATAAAAAGTGGTTATGGTCTTAATCCAACTGATGAACTAAAGATGTTGAGGGTAATCAGAAGAATTAAAGATACCAGTCCGATCGAAGTGAAGGCAACTTTTTTGGGAGCACATGCAATTCCTGAAGAGTATAAGTACAACAGGGGAAAGTACGTTAATCTTATTATCAATGAAATGATACCGGTGGTAGCTTCAGAGGATCTTGCCGATTTTATAGATGTTTTTTGCGATAAAGGATTCTTTACGGTTGAGGATACGGAAAGGATATTAATGGCAGGAATGAAATATGGCCTTACTGCCAAACTTCATGCAAATGAGCTTGATTATTCAGGGGGAATCCAGATCGGCGTAAAATACAACGCTCTTTCTGTTGATCATCTGGAATTTACTGGTGATGAGGAAATTAATGCGCTTATCGGATCGGAAACAATGCCAACCCTTCTTCCGGGATCAACCTTTTTCCTGGGTATGTCTGATCCGCCTGTAAGAAAAATGATTAATGCAGGTTTACCAATAGCTCTGGCATCGGATTACAACCCCGGTTCATCACCATCGGGTAACATGAAACTCATAATGTCGTTAGGTTGTATCAAACTCAGGATGCTTCCCGAAGAGGTTATAAATGCTGTCACTATAAACTCAGCTTATGCAATGGGAATTTCGGAAACTCACGGATCCATTGCAAGAGGTAAGGTGGCTAATATATTTATAACTAAGGAGATACCATCATACGAATTTATGCCGTATGCTTTTGGCAGCGATCTGATTGAAACGGTTATACTTAAAGGGAATGTTGTTAAATAATTAAACATAAAATAGCTTTAAAAAACTCTGTGGTTCTTTGTTTATCCTCTATGTAACAAAAAAAATAAGAACTAACACTGAGTTACACAGAGGATTCACAGAGTTACACAGAGGAAGACAAAAAAAATTCTGCTAACAGATGGAGAAGAAGATAATAGAATGCGTTCCGAATTTCAGCGAAGGTCGTGACATGGGAATAATAAAACAGATAACTGATATTATTGAATCGGTAGAAGGAGTTAAATTGCTTGATGTGGACCCCGGGAAAGATACTAACAGAACGGTTGTAACTTTTGTAGGAAGCCCTGAAGCAATTTCTGAAGCCGCGTTTCGTTCAGTTAAAAAAGCTTCTGAGATTATAGATATGTCAATACATCACGGAGCACATCCACGAATGGGTGCCACCGATGTTTGTCCGTTTATACCGGTTTCGGGTATTACGATGGAAGAGACTGTTGCATATGCACATAAAGTTGCAGAAAGGATCGGAAATGAATTAGGAATACCGGTCTATTGTTATGAGAATGCTGCTTTTAAGGAGGAAAGAAGAAATCTCTCGAACTGCAGATCCGGTGAGTATGAGGGACTCAATAAAAAACTTTCTGATCCTCTGTGGAAACCTGATTTTGGTCCTTCTGTATTCAACAAACGGTCTGGTGCCACAGCAGTTGGTGCAAGAGACTTTCTTGTTGCATTTAATGTGAATCTTAATACCACCTCAACCAGGCTTGCAAATGCTATTGCCTATGACGTGAGAGAAAAGGGGCGACCTGAAAGGGAAGGAGATCCGGTTACAGGGGAAATTGTTAAAGATAAAAATGGTGAAAAAGTTATGATACCTGGTTCATTGAAATCCGTAAAGGCAATAGGCTGGTATCTAAAGGAATACGGAATAACCCAGATATCAATGAATCTTACAAATATCTCTGTTACACCGGTTCATGTTGCTTTTGATGAAGTGTGTCGCAAAGCAGATGCCAGAGGTGTCAGAGTTACAGGATCTGAACTTGTCGGGTTGATTCCTCTCAAGTCTTTACTCGATGCGGGACGATACTATCTGGCTAAACAGAATCGTTCCGGTGGAGTATCAGATGACGAACTAATTAAAATAGCCATCAGATCGATGGGACTTAATGACATTCATCAGTTTAAACCTGAAGAGAAAATAATTGAATTTGTTATGGCCAATAAACTCGAACAAAAACTTATTGACATGAATCTTAAAGAGTTCATGGATAAAACGGCTTCAGAGTCACCAGCCCCCGGGGGAGGCTCAGTCTCAGCTTATATGGGAGCGCTTGGGGTTGCGCTTGGGACGATGGTTGCTAATCTTTCAAGTCACAAGCGGGGATGGGACAACAGGTGGAAAGAGTTTTCAGACTGGGCTGAAAAGGGTAAAGCAATTCAGAATAATCTTTTGCAAATGGTTGATGAAGATACTAATGCATTCAATCGAATACTGGAAGCATATTCACTTCCTAAAAAATCTGAGGAAGAAAAAAAAATAAGAGATCATGCAATTCAGGAAGCTACCAAAGATGCATCCCTGATCCCATTGAGAGTGATGGAAACTGCTTTCTCGGGTTTCGAATTAATCAATGAAATGGTCGAAAAAGGAAATCCGAATTCTATTACTGATGCAGGAGTAGGTGCATTAGCTCTCCGCTCGTGTATCAAAGGAGCATTTCTTAATGTAAAAATCAATGCATCCGGACTTCATGATAAAGGTTTTGCAAACAGTATAATTGCAAAAGGAGAGGATTTAGAATCCAAAGCTGCAGCTGCAGAACAGGCAATCCTTAAATTGATTAATACAAAAATCAAAAGTATGTAACCATCTATTTTTGTTGCATGGTGCAAGTTATAAGGTGCATGGTGGATCATGCATATTTCTCAACCCTTCACCCTGCAACTTGCACCATGCAACTTTTATCAATTACAGAATTCTCCTGATTGTCCGCAATTTATGAGAGTATCCGCCAATCTCAGGTTTAAATATTCCCTGGTGATCAATCGAATCAATTCTTACCCTGCCAGAGGCGTGGATAACCAGCCCTCTTGATAAAATCATCCCGACATGAGCGATCCGGCTCTTGTCATTATCGAAAAAAACCAGATCCCCGGGTTCAGTCTGATCAATGAAATCAATATTTATACCTTTTTCAGCTTGCTGCCAGCTATCTCGCGGAATAGGAATGCCTTGTATTTTATAAACAAGCTGGGTCAGTCCTGAACAATCTAATCCGGAAGGTACGCGTCCTCCCCAGATGTACGGACTGTTGATGAATTTCATGGCTGTATCAGTAATAGAATCATTTGTTGAAATATAGTTATTACTGAATTCACGACCGGTTGTGTATTTATTGTTTCCGACAAAAAACAACTTATCTTCAAAATCAGGATTAAAAACCTCACATCCGGCTTCAAGAACCATTTTTGTCTTATCGGTTTTATAACAAAGTAAGGACCTGTTCAGCACATGTCCGCAGGTACTGCCTTCAACAGGAGAATGCTGCAGATGATCCATATCGATCCATCCCATATATTTATCGAATACTGGCTCTATTTTCATCCAACTACCTGCTTTATCTATGACAGTATATTTCTCGCCAAAAAGGATCTGGCTCAGCATCTCTGTTTTATGCGATGGCCCCGATCTCAGAGGGACAAAAACGTTTTCACATATATATTCTTCCATGTTGACATTAATTTATTTCAAAATTAATAAATATCCTTAAATTTTTGCTGTTTTGTCTCTATGTAACTCTATGTCTTCTCGTATGACTCAGTGTCAGTTTTTCTATAATCTTTAATCGCTTCTATCCACACGAACTCACACCTGGCTCCCTCTCTATCTTTTTTGCCTCATCCACCTTGCCCCCTTCTCCCTGGAGAGAAAGGGGTATGTCAGTGACATACAAAGTATTAGCCCCTCCCTCTTGGGGGACGGGTTGGAGAGAGGCGTATTTGAGAAGGTGGGGTCATGGGGTGAGTACATGGAGTTAGGGAAAAATAATCTATTTTTGCCATCTCAATCCGGATTATCAAATACATCAGGTAATGTCTGAAAATCAGAAAGTTTGGAAGCCAACCAGAAAATACTATATAAATCTTATTTTCTTCATGCTTAGTATTATAATCGTTGTTGCGATCTGGCCACGCGAATCAGGCGCTGGTTTGTTCAGGATTCTTGGTACATTTATTCTTGTATCGTCATGCTACCTGGTTCTTTATCTTTTCCTTTCTCATTTTCGTTCTGAAGTCCTCGATGTTACACGGAAAACATTGTTTATAATTCTCATAATCCTGTCTTTCGTTGCATTAACCAGGTTTGTGATAACCTTTGGTGATCAGAGCCTATTGTTTCTTATTCCCTTTGTAATAATACCGATTGTCATACGAACATTCTATGATGCCCGGCTTGCATTATTTATTCTCCTGATAACTATTATGCTGGCCGGATTTATGGTTCCGGATCCGTTCGAATATATTTTTGTGAATTTTATATCAGGTATGGTTGCAATATTCACATTGACAAATATATACAGAAAGGCTAAGTTTTTCATTATTGCTCTTTTGGTCGTAATCAGCTACTCAGCTCTTTATTTGGGAATCAGTTTAATGCATTTTGGAAATGCCAAAAATTTGATATGGTCCGATTTTTACCTTTTTGCCGGCAACGGAATACTTGTTCTTATAAGTTATCCCATTATATTTATTTTTGAAAAAAGATTTCTCTTTCTATCAGATACAACATTACTAGAGCTTGCAGATACAAATCAGCCTCTGTTAAGAAAACTTGCCGAAGAGGCTCCCGGTTCATTTCAGCATTCGCTGCAGGTTGCTAATCTTGCTGAGGAAGCGGCGAGAATAACCGGTGCTAACCTTCTCCTCGTAAGGACAGGGGCACTTTATCATGATATCGGTAAAATTGCCAACCCGAAATACTATACTGAAAATCAGACTGATGGATTAAGTCCTCACGATAATCTCAATCCGGAGGATAGTGCCAAAGTGATAATAAATCACGTAAAAAACGGAGTAATACTGGCAAAAAATTTCAAACTTCCTATTCAGATTATAGACTTTATCCGGACACATCATGGGACTACCGTTGCTTATTACTTCTTCAAGAAATACACCGATCTGCACCCATGGGATACAAGTAAGGGAAAGGATTTTACATATCCTGGTCCAAAACCATTTTCGAAGGAGACAGCGGTTATTATGATGGCAGATGCAGTGGAAGCATCATCCCGGAGCCTTGTGAAATATACGGAAGGAACTATAAGCGAACTTGTTGAAAGAATTGTTTACATTCAGGAACAAGATGGACAATTCTCCGGGATACCGCTTACTTTCAAAGATATTTCGGATATTAAAAATGCCTTCAAGAAAAGGCTTTCGAACATCTATCATGTACGGATTGCATATCCTGAAAGAGACTTTTTGATAGATTAACGCATATCAATAACCTCAACCCCTTTAAATTTTCCCGGTTGAAAGATAAAAGTATCGGGTTCGGGTTTTAATGTCAGATCATATTCACTAACTATCAGAGTTATTACAACCCCATCCTTTTCTTTGTATTCCAGGCTCTTGAGATTCAAAAAAGATTTTCCAATTGTAAGCCTTACTCTCATAAGTTCGCTTTTTATATCTTCGGGATAGAGGTCGATAATATATGAATCTGATTTCTCTTCAAGGAGCCTGTTCTTATAACCTTTTTTGTACATTGAGAAAATCAATGAGGGACGACTCTGAAATGAATTGTTTTTCTTGTCAGCCCTGGTTATTGTAACTTCTTTTTCTGCAGGAAGGTAACTCCATGATGTTCCGCCATTAAACCATATAATATTATCGGGCAGTTCGAGCTTATATTTATCCTTGTTGATTAGGACGGATCCTGTCAACGTATCACTTGAATTATCTGTCTGGTTAGAAGTTACCATGATGAATTTCATTGAAACTGATGGAGCTTCAAGAGCGTTTGCTGCGAATTTATCAAGAATTTTTACAGCTTCCTGATCGTTCTGACCGGCTGCATTCAGAGTAAAAAGAAGAAGGAACGAAATAATTGCTGTATCAGATCTCATAAGATACTAGTTTTACTCGAGACGCTTCAAAATCTGTTCCAAAGCGATAAAGTCAGAGCAGAGAACATCTCTGGCTTTGCTTCCTTCGAATGGCCCGACAACTCCTGCAGCTTCAAGTTGATCGATAATTCTTCCTGCCCTGTTGTATCCGATCGAAAGCTTTCTCTGGATAAGTGAAGTGGAACCCTGTTGATGCTGAACAACAAGTCTGGCAGCTTCATCGAACATGGGATCTCTTTTCCGGAGGTCAATATCCTGGATGCCAGACTCACTGTCGTCGACATATTCAGGAAGGTGCATGGCATCGGCATAACCCTTCTGCGATCCGATGAATTCCGTTAGCTCTTCAATTTCCGGTGTGTCAATAAAAGCACATTGTACCCTTACCGGTTCGTTTCCTGAAGAGACCAGCATATCTCCCCGTCCAACCAGCCTGTCTGCTCCTGTGGCATCAAGTATTGTTCGCGAATCTATGGATGAAAAAACACGGAATGCGATTCTGGTTGGGAAATTTGCTTTAATAAATCCTGTTATGATATTTGCTGATGGTCTCTGAGTTGAAATAATCAGATGTATTCCGATAGCTCTTGCAAGTTGTGCAAGTCTGCCTATTGGTCCTTCAATTTCCCTGCCTGCTGTCATTATCAGATCGGCAAACTCATCGATAATCAAAACAATGTATGGCAAATATTTATGTCCTTTTTCAGGATTCAGTTTCCTTGAGATAAACTTCTCATTATACTCCTTGATATTACGTGACTGGGCTGCTTTAAGCAGCTCCAACCTGTTGTCCATCTCGATGCACAAAGAGTTAAGTGTTTTAATAACTTTTTGAGTATCAGTGATTATTGCATCTTCTTCGTCCGGGAGTTTAGCAAGAAAATGCCTTTCGATTTTAATATAAAGAGGTAATTCCACTCTTTTGGGATCGATAAGCACGAATTTAACCTCGGCAGGATGTTTCTTGTAAAGAATTGAAGTTATAATTGCATTTATACCGACTGATTTTCCCTGACCTGTTGCTCCAGCCACAAGAAGGTGAGGCATCTTAGTCAGATCTACGATATAAGGCTCATTAGTAATGGTTCTTCCCAATGCCAGGGCTAAATCAAATTTAGTCTCCTGGAAAGCTTTTGAAGTAATAAGGGATCGCATTGAGACCGTTTCCGGTTTTTTGTTTGGAACCTCAATACCTACTGTTCCTCTTCCGGGAATTGGGGCTATAATCCTTATTCCCAGGGCAGAAAGATTAAGAGCGATATCATCCTCAAGCGATTTTATGCGGGCCAGCCTTACACCACGTTCAGGCACAATCTCATACAATGTAACTGTCGGACCGACTGTTGCTGAAATACTTTTAATACTGATCTTATGATCGCCCAGAGTCTTAATGATATTCTCTTTATTCTCAAAGACTTCAGAATTATCAAAAGCGCTCTCTGATTTATGTTCCTTCAAAATTGAAACAGGAGGAAATTTGTATCTCGAAAGATCGAGTCGTGGATCATAATCTTCCATTTTTTTATCAACCTCATGATCAGGGAGTGTGTCACCTGCTTCAGGACGGGTAATATTTATAGGAACTTTGTCGTCGGGCGCCGTAAAAGATTTGTCATCATCAAAATCACGGATTATAGAACCTGTTGCAAGAACTTCCGGAATTTCATCATCTATATCATCAGGGTCAGAATAAAGTTTTGTGGTCTTAACCACAAATTCAACCTTATGATCTTCTTGAATTTGATGATTGATGGGCTTCCCTTCCCGGATAACTGAATCTGCACCAGAATTTATAATAGTGTCGCTTGCCGGGATAACAATTTGATTATCAGTAGATTTTTTAAACTTCAGGAATGAAGGTAGTCTTAAACCGAATGATTCCGGTTTGACCCTCAAAGCAAAAACAAGGTATGTTATTGTAATGAATGCCAGAATGACCCCGGTTCCTATCATCCCCATAAAGGCATTCATCCACCTTGTAATCTGGTATCCGTGGGCACCTCCGGGACCACTGCCAAGGTACCCATTTGATTTACCAAAAACAAAACCAAGAATAAGTGAAAGAATGATTGCTGCAAAAGCAAACTTGGCAATCAGTTTAAACGGCTTGATTTTCGGGAACTTGAGAAGGTATAATCCAACAGTACCAAAAATCAGAGGAATAAAAAATGCCCCAAATCCAAAACCGTTATTGATTATCATTTTAGCAAGATAATGGCCACCCTTGCCTGACCAGTTTTTAACTGCGATGTCAGGGCCCGAAAATATATCTGAATCAGGTATACTAAGGTCAGTTTTCCACCAGAACAGATATGCAACACAAGCCAGAAGAAGATATAAAGCAAAACCAGTTATGAGTATACCTATAACAAATTTGATCCTATCATCTGTAAAGAAGGATTTGGATTTTCCAGAACCTTTTGCAGTTTTTGTATTCTTTTTACCGATATCTTCCTTCTCTTTAGTCATCAGTGGGTGATATTTATCAAAACAGTTTTCGTTTTTTAAACGCAACCCAAAGGTAATAATTTTGGGCCTTATGCAAAAAGTAGATATATAAAGTTTTGGATTGGATTCTGAAAAAGTAATATCATGGTCTCCTGGCTCTGTGCCCTGCGTCATGCGCCTCGCACCCAGTGCTCTACAGACTGATCATTTTATTAATGAACTTGTCGATCTCCTCCCTCGATACTCGAACGAATTTTTCTCTTCTTTCAAATGCCTCATCAGGTATCTCTTTTTTATAAACTGTTTCTGCATCGAAATGAAGCTCAGCAGGACCAAGTAAAAAGAAAAAACTCATAAGGACCCCATCAATCTGACTGAATGGAGTAGCGGTATTGGGATTCTCAACTTTGATCTCATTTGTGTACCATATCTCATAGACTTTCTCCCTGTCGTAAGGGAAGGTTACCTCAGCATTTTTACAATTGAACCCGCAAATCACTGATTTCTTAGTCGTTTTCCTGATTACTATCCCCTTCATCGCCTCAAAACCCGGAAACAACTCGCCAGGTACAATAGAATAGAAGTATTTTAATGCAAACAAGCTGAAATATGTATCAAAAATGCCTTTTCCCGGATTGGCCAGGTTGATGATACCTGAGTTGCCCATTCCGGTCATCTCAAACAGGATTTTATCGTTTTTAAATGATACTATAAGATCTTTTGGCAGAAGCTCTTTTGGCATGGACCCGAGATTGCCTCGATAATCTATATTAAAATGGATTTCCCCCTGATCTATATTTTTCCCTCCTTGTTCTCTACAGGAGTAACCTGTCATTGCGAAGATTACCGCAATGAACAATAAATAGCTGAATCTCACTTATCTGGTATTATTTTGAATTGTGTAAATGTAGTATTTTTTTTTAACTTCGATTCTATCAGTTAATATTTATAAGATTAATCAGGCGAATTATGTTATAAAACATATAAAGGTCAAACTTCAATTCATTGAAAGATTTTGTTTGAATTTCCTGAATTTTGATACTTTTGTGATCTTTTATGAATCTGTTATATGGAAAAGAAACTTGCAGTTGTTGCCCTGGGCGGTAATGCTCTTCTGAGAGATGATCAGATTGGAACTATTGATGAACAGGAACAAAACACTACAGAAACTCTTGAAAATCTTGTTTTTTTAATAAATGAAGGGTATGATCTGGTCATAACCCATGGGAATGGACCCCAGGTAGGGAATATCCTTATGCGGAATGATGCAGGAGAACAGTTGTATGGTATTGCTCAGATGCCAATAGATATTTGTGTGGCTGACTCTCAGGGTGGAATAGGTTATATGATTGAGAGGATGTTCAGAAATGTGCTCAACAAATATGGAATTATTAAAAATGTTATTTGTATAGTTACACAGGTTCTGGTCGATATTAATGATCCCGCTTTCAGCGATCCTCAAAAAAGAGTCGGAAAAATATATTCGAAGGAACAGACTGATGAACTTTCCTCAAAAAGGGGATGGATCTTCAAAGAGGAGGTTAAAACGCTGGGTGGATACCGGAGGGTTGTTCCGTCACCAGTTCCTGTCAGGGTGATTAATGATTCAATTATAAGTGACCTTGCCAGGAAAGGGAATTTTGTTATTGCAGCCGGAGGAGGTGGAGTACCGGTATATATTGATGAAAAAAAAGATGTAAGACCGGCAGAAGCAGTTATTGATAAGGACCTTGCCTCTTCACTTCTGGCTACACAAATTGGCGCTGATGAGTTTTATATTCTTACTGATGTTCCATATATATTCATTAATTATAAAAAGCCAAACCAACAGATTAAGGAATTTCTCAACTATAACGATACTCTGAAATACCTGAATGAAGGTGAATTTGCTAAGGGTAGTATGGCACCCAAGATCCAGGCATGTCTTAACTTTATAAAACAAGGTGGCAGAAAAAGTGTTATCACTGAAGCTTTTAAACTTGCTGATAAGAAATACGGATCCAAGATTACGATGGAATATGAGGATGATAGAAGGTAATAGTAAGGTGCAAGGTGCAGGGTGCACGTTCAACCTGCAACCTGTACCTTGCAACCTGCAACCTGCGACCATTGGAACATATCACAATTGATTATTATTTATTATTTTTGCACTTTTAAAAATAACGACTATGCCTACTAATCTTCACAACCGTCACTTTCTTAAATTGCTTGATTTTACTCCGGTAGAGATTACATATCTTCTCGACATGTCTGCAAAGCTGAAAAAAGCAAAATATAATGGTACTGAGAAACAATACCTCAAAGGGAAAAACATTGCATTGATATTTGAAAAAGCTTCAACCAGAACTCGTTGTGCTTTTGAAGTTGCTGCTTATGACCAGGGAGCACAGGTAACTTATCTTGGACCAACCGGTACCCAGATAGGGCAGAAAGAGTCTATGAAAGATACTGCAAGAGTGCTTGGTGGTATGTATGATGGAATTGAATATCGTGGTTTTGGTCAGGATATTGTCGAAGAGCTTGCAGCGTATTCAGCAGTGCCAGTATGGAACGGACTGACTAATGAATTTCATCCAACTCAGATCCTTGCCGATTTCCTGACAATGATAGAGCACGGAGACAAGCCTCTTAATAAGATGGTCCTCTGCTATCTGGGTGATGCCAGGTATAATATGGGTAATTCGCTTATGGTCGGTTCTGCCAAAATGGGAATTGATTTCAGGATTGCAGCTCCTAAGGCTTACCAGCCCTCAGAAGAGTTGGTGGTAAAATGCCATGCTATTGCAAAAGAAACCGGTGCAAGAATTACTATTACCGAAAATGTTGATGAAGCAGTAAAAGGTGCTGATTTTCTATATACTGACGTATGGGTATCAATGGGTGAAAATGATTCTGTGTGGGAAGAGAGAATAAGACTGTTAAAACCGTTCCAGGTTAACATGAAAGTAATTGAAAGGACCGGAAATCCTTCAGTGAAATTTCTTCATTGCCTTCCTGCATTTCATAACAGGGAAACCAAAGTCGGAGAGGATATTTTCAGGAAGTTTGGTCTCGATGGGATGGAAGTAACTGAGGATGTATTTGAATCTGAATATTCAATAGTTTTCGCTGAAGCAGAGAATCGTCTTCATACTATTAAGGCAGTGATGGTTGCAACACTGGGAGCATAATTTACCTCTCCCTAAATCCCTCCACCAGGGGGAAGAGGCAAAAAATCAATTGGTTATTGGGTGAGATCGTACCAGTAAGTTGTAGTTGCTATTTTATCAGCTCCTTAACAAAGTAAAATGTAATTACAAAGGAAGCAGCAAGTTTGAGGCCAATACCAGTAAGGAATCCTAACAGACTTCCGAATCCGGCCTTGAAAGCATAACTCATATCATCTTTGAAAATCATTTCACCAACAAATGCACCAATTAATGGTCCTATAATTATGCCCAGAGGACCAAGAAAGAATCCAATTATCAGACCAACAGTTGCACCTCTTGTTCCGTACTTGGAACCACCAAATCTTTTTGTTCCCCATACAGGTACAACATAATCCATAACTGTTACAATAGCAGCTATTGCACCGAGGGTAATTAATATAGGAGTTGTAAACTGTCCAAACCGGGTCAGATGAAGTAATATTAATCCAAGATAACTGATAGGTGGTCCGGGTAATACAGGAACCAGGCACCCGATTATCCCTATGATCATAAAAATGATCCCCAGAATAAGGAGTATATAATCAGACATTTAGAATATTCTCTTCACTTCTTGCCAAGGTCTTCAAACTCGATGTTTGTAAATTCTTCTGCAGTCAGAGTACTTTTTTCGTTTCTGATTTCAGCAATCGATGTTTGTTGGGGAGCTTTTAATTCATCTTTGCCATTTTCAATATATGAAACAGCATCTTTCAATCCTTCTGTAAATTTTTCAAAATCTTCTTTATAGAGGAATATCTTATGTTTTTCGTAAAAGACTTTCCCTTCTTTACCCAATCGTTTCTTGCTTTCAGTGATGGTCAGATAGTAATCATCTTTCCTTGTAGCTTTCACATCAAAAAAATAGGTTCTCTTTCCGGCACGCACCACTTTAGTGAAAATTTCTTCTTTTATGGTTTTTTCATCATGCCCGTTTATGACTTCCTTTATTCCGGCTTCTTCTTCCATTTCTAAGTCAATTAGTGTTAGGGTTTTGTTTTGTATTGTCAAATGTAACAATTATTTTATCAAATCAAAACGTGACAGATTATTTGTCCTTTATTTTGCTCAGTTGTTTTGAGGGTAAAGGAAAAAGAGTACTTTAGCAGCGGAAATTTGAGGTTCTTTATAAATGATAAGCAGAAGATTATTACGTATAAAAGCCCTGATGGCTCTTTACGCATTTAACCGCAGAGAGGATGAGAATCTTATCCAGGCCGAAACAGAACTGATGTTCAGTATTGATAAGAGCTACGATCTTTATCATTATCTGTTGCTGCTTGTTCTTGAAGTCGCTGATATTGCTGGTGAGAAGATCGATCAGGCTCTTCAGAAAAGAATGCCTTCTCCTGAAGATCTGAATCCCCAAAGGAGATTCATAGATAATCAACTTATAGCCCAGCTTAGAAAAAATCTGGCATTTAAAAACTATATTTCTTCAAAAAAGATTTCATGGGTAAATAACTCACATATCCCCCGGCTTCTGTACAATAAAATGGTTGTCTGGGATGTATATGACGAGTATATGGCATCGGAAAATAATAATTATCTATCTGATAAAAAGTTCACTATCAGGCTTATCACTGATCTCTTCGCAAATTCAGAAGATCTCTATTTAAACCTTGAAGAACAAAGCATATATTGGAATGATGATATCGAATACATATCCTCTATGGTTGAGAAGACTCTAAAAAAATTCAAGGCTGATTCAGGAGAAAAAACTCCACTTATGCCTTTGTTTAAAAACGATGAGGATGAAGAATTTGTTAAGATATTGTTCAGAAAAGCAATCCTTCATTCGAAAAAATGTTCCGAACTTATTGATAAAAATACAACCAACTGGGAGGTTGACCGTATTGCCCTAATGGACATTCTTGTGATGCAGCTTGCAATAACTGAAATACTTGAGTTTCCGGAAATACCGGTAAAGGTCACCCTCAATGAATACATTGAAATAGCCAAATACTATTGTACTTCAAAAAGCAGTACATTTGTCAACGGAATTCTTGATAATATATTAAAAGAAATCCGTGATGAGGGGCTTTTTAATAAGGTTGGCAGAGGTCTGGTTGGTGAATCACTAAAAGAAGAAAACTGAATAAGTGACATTAAATCAAGGTTATGAGAAAGATCATAATAATATCTTTGGTTCTGATAGTTATAATTGCTTCAAACTGTGGCAATGGAAGATGTATGAATTCCGGTAATTCCGCATCACAGGCAAATAGTATAGGAACCAGTGATATAGTCTTCAGGGAATATCAACACGATTTCGGGAAAGTTGCTGAGGGAGAGAAGATAAGTTATACTTTTACATTTGATAACAAGGGAACAGGAAATCTTGTAATCGCGTCTGCTACAACAACATGCGGATGCACTGTTTCGAAATATGATACCAGGCCTATTCCTCCCAGAGGCAAAGGAAATCTTGAGGTCATTTTTGACACATCAGGTAGAAACGGTATGCAGACAAAAACCATTACTGTTAAGTCAAATGCATCTACCCCTGTTGTATTATTAAAAATAACTGCGGAAGTAGCAGAAACAACTAATAATTAATAATAATTAAAAATTGAGACAATGACCAATTTTGCGTATTTGTATTTAATGGGTCAACCTGCCGGAGGTACCGGTCAGGGTAATCCCCTTGTGACTTTTCTTCCACTTATTCTTGTTTTTGTTGTTTTTTATTTCTTCATGATCAGACCTCAGATGAAAAAGCAGAAGGATATGAACAATTACAGGAGCTCCCTTAAAAGGGGGGATAAGGTAATAACTACCGGAGGATTATATGGGAAAATATATGAAGTGAAGGATAACTATTGTACTGTTGATGTCGGAGGAGATATCAAACTGAAAATTGACAAGAACGCTCTTTTGAAAGATCCTTCTGCGGACGAATAGAAATCAAGTTATTCTCATTAAGCTTTTTGTGAAGGGGACAAATGGGATACCGACGGAAAAACTTACCAAGAAAGGAGTAAGTGTAATTAACAGAGATGTTGGTGTTTTTGTTTTTTTCCTTTTTCTTTCTTTCCTTTTCTGGTATCTAAATTCTCTCGATAAAGAAATTGAAGCCTGTATAAGTTATCAGGTAAAATATACTAACCTTCCTAAAGAGAGAGTTTTAATTGAAGAACCACCTGTTGACCTGATTCTCTTTCTTAAAGGTCCGGGTTATTCAATATTGAAACTCAAAGTTTCAGGTAAAAAGACGCCCTTTGTTATTGACATTTCAAAAGTCAATTACAAAAGAGTGCCGGGAAGTGAGACTTTTAGTTATTATATTGTAACATCAGGTCTCACAAAAAGCCTGAATGTACAGATGAGTTCAGGATGTGAGATTACCTCAATTAAACCCGATACACTCTTTTTCACATTTGACAAGGTAGTTGTAAATTCATCAGTCATATATGAAATTAAGAATAATAATAAAAAGAAATGATGACCTTTTGTTTGGGAGATTGTTGAATGATAAAAGAAAAAAAACCAGCGATAAAGCTTGGCGTTACAGGTGGTATCGGAAGTGGTAAAACAACTGTTTGCAGAATTTTCGATGTTCTTAGGGTCCCTGTCTTTTCAGCTGACCGGGAAGCAAAGGAAATAATGGAGAATGATGATAGGATTATCAAACGGATCAATTCTATCGCAGGGAAGGGCCTTTACATTAACGGGGGTCTCAATCGAATGGAATTGGCCACAATTATTTTTAATGATAACACTCTTCTTGAAAAGGTAAATTCATTGGTTCATCCTGTTATTTTTGATCATTTCAGGAAATGGGTGTTGGAACAAACCGCTCCCTATGTTATTATGGAGGCAGCTATTCTCTTTGAAAGCGGCGCTTCAAAATTCGTAGACAGGGTAGCTACGGTTGTCGCACCGGTTGAGCAGAGAGTGGAAAGGCTTATACAAAGGAACAAGCTTTCCAGAGAACAGATTATGGAGAGGATGAGAAATCAGATGGATGATGAGGCCAGGATAAAATTATCAGATTACATAATTCATAACTCTGAAAATGATATGATCATTCCTGCTATCCTGAAAATTCATAATGATATTTTGACATTTATAAAAACTCAAACCTGAATATGGGAATCTTTGGAAAATGGCTGGGTGGAGGACTCGGTTTTGCAATGGGCGGGCCGATAGGGGGTCTGTTAGGCTTTCTCGTAGGCTCGATGATAGATAGTTCGACTATTCGTTCTTCAACCTATAATGCCGGAATTACAAGGACAAGCCAGGGGGATTTCGGAATGAGCCTGCTCGTTCTTGTAGCAGCCGTGATGAAAGCTGATGGCAAGGTTGTAAAATCTGAACTAGACTATGTTAAACAGTTCTTTGTCAGACAATTCGGCCAGGAATCTGCAAAGCAAGCTCTTCTGATGCTTAAAGACATACTCAAACAGGAGATTCCGGTCAGGGATGTTTGTCTTCAGATAAAAAGAAATATGGATTACTCCTCCCGTCTTCAGTTGTTGCATCTTTTATTTAATATTTCCCTTGCAGACAGCGTGATTGATCCTGCAGAAATTGAGATTATTGAAAAAATATCGGCCTACCTGGGAGTTGCTTCAGGTGATTTTCTGTCAATAAAGAATATGTTTATTCCGGAAACAGATTCTTCATATAAAATTCTTGAAATAGATCCCTCTTCTACTAATGAAGAAGTTAAAAAAGCCTACAGGAAAATGGCCATGAAGTACCATCCTGATAAAGTAAGCCATCTTGGCGATGATTTCAGAAAATCTGCTGATGAAAAATTCACGAGGGTTAATGAAGCTTACGAGAAGATTAAAAAGGAAAGAAATATGATCTGAGCACGTTTTCCGGAAAAAAAACACTTATAATAAAACAAACATTACATTACAAGGATTAAATTTGTACAAAAATAAGATAAAAAATGATTTTAAAAGATATTCTGGCAATTTCAGGCGAACCCGGGCTCTTTAAATTTATAGCCCAGGGCAAAAATGCAATAATTGTTGAACACCTTGAGACAAAAAAAAGAAGCAGTGCTTATGGATCTGCGAAAGTAAGTTCACTTGAAGATATTGCAATTTTCACTGATAAGGAGGATATGCCTCTTGGGAAAGTTTTCGACCTGATTCACGAAAAGGAGAACGGCGGACCGGCAATAGATTCAAAAGCAGATACTGTCAAACTTAAAGCATGGTTTGAAGGGATCCTTCCGCAATATTCAAAAGATAAAGTATATACCAGCGACATAAAAAAAGTTGCACAGTGGTATAATATCCTTCATAATCTGAACCTTCTCATAAAGGAGGAGCCTGAAGCTGTTGTTGAAGAAGAACAAGTTCCGGTTGCTGAAAAGAAAAAGAAAAAAGCCACACCTAAACCAAAGACTAAATAAACCGGGGTTAATAATTTCGTACATGAACTTTGGAGGCAATGAGGTAGTTTATAATTATTCAGAATCAGGCATAATCATTGTTCCTGTACCATACGACGAAACAAGTTCATGGATGAAAGGGGCAGATAAGGGTCCTGATGCAATTCTGGAAGCCTCTGTAAATCTTGAATTCTATGACGTTGAAACTTCATCAGAGGCACATCTCACAGGCATTAATACTATTGACCCGATTCTGGAGAAAGGAACACCTCAAAAACTTGTTAAAGCTGTACATGATAAAACGTTATCCCTTTTGTCAGAGAAGAAATTTCCTGTAATCATTGGTGGAAATCATACCGTCTCAATCGGAGCTATAAAAGCTTTTTCCGAATCCTACGAAAACCTGTCCGTCCTTCAGCTTGACGCTCATGCTGATCTTAGGCAGGTATATGAAGGCTCTGAGTTTAATCATGCCTGTGCTATGGCAAGAGCGCGTGAATATGCCCCTATATTACAGGTTGGCATCAGAAGTATGTCCTCAGACGAGGTGCCATTCGTTGAAAGGGACAGGATATTTTTTTCGCATGAGCTATATTATGACAAGAGTCTGTATGAAAAAGCGATTGATAGACTTTCGGAGAATGTATATATCACCATCGATCTTGATGTATTTGATCCTTCGATAATGCCGTCAACCGGTACTCCTGAACCAGGAGGCCCTGCATATTTTGAACTAATGCATTTTCTGAGAGATGTTATAATAACCAGAAATGTTGTAGGGTTCGATGTTGTCGAATTATGTCCTTCTGAAACAAATAAATCTCCTGATTTTATTGCTGCAAAAATAATTTACCAGCTTCTGAGCTATAAATTTGCCTGATCCCTCGATCCCCTTCTTTTCCTAATGAACTCACCCCCGTCCCCCTCTCTAATTCTTAGAGAGGGGGTGTAATTACTTGAATATTAGTTATTTCCCCCTCTTTACGAAGTAGAGAGGGGGAGTAAGGGGGTGAGTACATTTGGGGGGCAGGGGGGCAATTAATCCTCTTTCTTCGCTTCTTCCCATATCACATTCATTTCATCCAGACTCATATCGTGAAGTGAGATACCTTTTTTAATTGTTTCTTTTTCAAGATAATTAAACCTTCTAATAAATTTTCTGTTGGTCTTTTCAAGGGCTGCTTCCGGATCAATACCATAAAGACGCGATGCATTAATAATTGAGAAAAACACATCCCCCAGTTCTGATTCTATAGATTCTGTATTATGATTATCAATTTCGTCTTTCAATTCATTGATCTCTTCGAGCACCTTGTCCCAGATCTGATCACGTTTCTCCCAGTCAAATCCCACACCCCTTACCTTTTCCTGGATCCGGTTGGCTTTTATTATTGCAGGTAATGAAGAGGGAACGCCTGAAAGTACTGGTTTATAACCATCGTTCTCCTTTATCTTGAGTTGCTCCCAGTTCTCCTCAACCTCTGATGCTCCTGTAACCTTTGCATCTCCAAAGACATGAGGATGCCGGTAAGTAAGTTTGTTGTTGATCCCCTCCAGAACATCTGCCATCGTGAAAACTCCTTTTTCAGAGCCAATTTTGGCATAAAAGACTATATGAAGCATGAGATCACCAAGCTCGTTTTTTATACCTTCATCACTTCCGGAGAAAATAGCATCAGCTAATTCAAATGTCTCTTCAATTGTAAGTTTCCGCAAGCTGTCATTAGTCTGTTTCATATCCCATGGACACTTAACCCTCAGCTCATCTATAATACTTAGGAGCCTGTCAAACTCTTTCAGACTTATGTTTCTATCATTCATTAATCATGGTTTTAGAACAAGTGGTCAGGCGATGCAGTTTTGTTTGTATTATCGATCCGTACTACAGAACCAACTGAAAGACTGAGCAATTCAGAAACGTCAGTACCATTTATTGAAATTTCAAGCAGATCGAGCTGGTTAAATCTTGCAAGCATCTCACCAACCGGCACATCACTGTACTTCAGGGAAATCTGATCTGTATAGTTTTTATTGCTCTGAATAAGAATCCTGTAAGCTCTATTTTCAAACACCCTGTAAAAAACTTCCCTTGTAATGTTCGATATAGCGTTTCCGTATGAGTCGATGAAAATAATACTGCCAATAATTACATTTTTATCGATTGTTGCCCTTAATGGGACTCTCTCACTCAGAGTCTTAACAGATTTTCCAAGGTTGGTTGGCTTTTTCCCTGCTATAAGATCCGAGGCAGCTTTCGCAAATATTTCAAGTTCGTCTGAAGTTCCCGGATGATCAATTTTTATAACTTCGTCAGGATCGGAATTAAGTATGAGGTTAAAAATTCCATTGTCTGTTCCTATGAAAAAATGATCTTTAGCCCTGACAATCAGATGATCCTGATCCTTATTTGCTTCTGAATGAACACATATAATATGAATTGAACCTTTCGGGTAATTATTATACGTATTTCTAATTATGAAAGAAGCATGGGAGATGTCAAAGGCAGGGATATTTCCGGCATTATCTATTATAATTGTTCCCGGACACCTGGTGCTGAGTTTTCCTTTAATGATTCCATAATAGATATCATCGGGCTTCCATTCTGTTGTTAATGTAATTACCGGCATATAAAAAAACTTATAACAAAGATAATCTTCTAAGGAAAAAATAACCTTACTTTGCACTGTTCAATGAATTTTTTTATGAACTATTTACCATATTTCCAAATAAATTTGGCAATTGGCATATAAGTTCATTAATATTTGTTTTGTTTAATGACAGAGATAGTTATATTTCTTGAGGATATTGATCCTGTAGTCTTTTTCGGCACAAACAACTCGCTGCTTGATAAAATCCGCAGTTTTTTTCCTAAAATTAAAATCATGGCCAGAGGCAATGAGATAAAATGTATGGGAGAGGCGACTGAGATAACAATATTTGCAGAGAAGTTTAATGAGCTTATCGAATATTATCAAAAATATCACCGGCTCGATGAACAGGACATTGAAAAATATCTCTTTGATGCTGAACATATGAAGTCGGCATCAAACGGGGAATTTGAACAGGTTATAGTTTTTGGTACAAGCGGAAAACCTGTACGGGCGCGTACAGTCAACCAGTTACTTTTAGTGAATGATTATAAAACTAATGACCTCATTATTGCTGAAGGACCTGCCGGCACCGGCAAAACATATACATCTATTGCCTTGGCAGTGAGATCGTTGAAGGAAAGAGAAGTTAAAAAGATCATTCTTACGCGTCCGGCTGTTGAAGCTGGTGAAAGGCTTGGCTTTCTGCCTGGAGATATGAAAGATAAACTTGATCCTTACCTTCAACCGCTGTACGATGCCCTGCATGATATGTTACCATTTAAAAAGCTGGAAACATGGCTTGAGGATGGTACAGTACAGATAGCCCCTTTGGCATTTATGAGAGGAAGGACCCTTGAAAATGCGTTCGTTATTCTTGATGAAGCTCAGAATGCCACTATCAGCCAGCTTAAGATGTTCCTGACAAGGATGGGAGTAAGCTCAAAGTTCATCATGACAGGCGATACTACACAGATTGATCTTCCAAGGAAAAATGACTCCGGTCTGCTGATGGCAATGCGTATTCTGACTAATATTGAAGGGATCTCGATTATCAAGTTCGATGAAAGGGATATTGTCAGACACAAACTTGTTAAAAGAATTGTGAGAGCTTATGAAAATGAGGAAAATGAAGCTGATAAAATGAAAAGCAACTCGGCTGAAAGAGAGAAAAAATAATATTAAAAGCCGAACTCTGTGTGACTCTGTGTCTTCTCTGCGTAACTCTGTGACAGTTCTAATCCTTTGTCACACAGAGAGTCACGGAGGAGACACTGAGGACCACAGAGAAAAGAAAAAATAACTGCTAAATATTTACAAATATGGTCAAGACAATTTTAAGCTCAAGCTACAGCTTCCCTGGTCAAAAGAGCATTTACAAGGGGAAGGTCAGAGACGTTTATAATATAAACGACAAATACCTTCTGATGATCGTATCTGACAGGATTTCAGCTTTTGATGTCGTACTTCCCAAAGGGATCCCGTATAAAGGGCAGGTGCTTAATCAGATAGCTGCTAAATTCTTGGATGCTACAACCGATATTGTTCCAAACTGGAAAATTGCCACACCCGATCCGACTGTGACCTTTGGTCATAAATGTGAACCATTCCCTGTCGAAATGATTGTAAGAGCTTATCTTACAGGCAGCTCGTGGCGGACCTACAAAGCCGGTGCAAGAGAAATCTGCGGCATTAAAATACCTGACGGCATGAAGGAACATCAACGGTTCCAGATGCCGATAATTACGCCAACAACTAAGGCAGAGCAGGGTAGACATGATGAGGATATTTCCCGCTCAGAAATAATAAGCAGTGGACTGATTTCCAGGGAAGATTATAATCTGATTGAAAAATATGCCATGGAGGTTTTCCTGAGAGGCGCTGAGATAGCTGCTCGACATGGCCTGATTCTTGTAGACACTAAATATGAATTTGGTAAAAAAGATGGTAAAATTTACCTGATTGATGAAATTAATACTCCGGATTCTTCACGTTACTTTTATGTGGATAAATATCAGGAACATTTTGAAAAAGGGCTTCCTCAGAAACAATTGTCAAAAGAGTTTGTGAGAGAATGGCTCATGGACAATGGTTTCCAGGGGAAAGCAGGGCAAAAGGTTCCAGAAATGACTGATGAGTTCGTAGGAGAAATATCAGAAAGGTATATTGAACTTTATGAAAAGATTACCGGGGAAAAATTCATCAGGGCAGATATTAGCAATGTTCCTGAGCGTATTGAAAAAAACTGCAGAACATTTCTTAAATCGTTGTAACCCGGAAAGAGACTGACAAAAAAATCTAATGAAAATCATCAACTGGATAAAGACTCTGCCCATATTAGTAGTTATTTTGATTTGCAATACTACTGCAAATTCACAGGTTATCGTTGAGAGATCAAAAGACAAAGTGATTATTTCCGGGATCCCTTATTTTATACATCTGGTTAAGAAAGGTGAAACCGCCTATTCGATTTCAAGAGCTTATGGAATTACTGTTGAAGACCTGACAAGGGAGAATCCTCCGGCAGTTTATGGTCTAAATGAAGGGCAGACACTAAGAATTCCTGTCAAATTGGTTACCGAAGTAAAACCTTCAGAACCTGTGCCTGCTAAAAAAGAGCACGATGAAAACAAATTCATCTACCATAGTCTGAAACCCGGAGAAACAGTATACTCCCTCTCGAAATCATATGGAGTTTCTGAAAACGAAATAATTCAGAGCAATCCCGGGATTGATATTAATAAACTTTCAGTCGGTTCTGAAATAGCTGTTCCGAAAAGGGCGTTCATGAGCACCCAGCAGAAATTTGACGATCTGGAGAAAAGGTACCTTTTTCATAAAGTATTAAAGGGTGAATCACTCTCTTCTATTGCTAGAGAATATGGACTTACTGTCAGGCAATTACGGAAGGAAAACAGAGATTTAAGGTTTCCACAGGTTGGTGATTTTGTAAGAATTCCAGGGGTTAAAACTGCTGAAATCCAGGAGATCGAAACGGTAAAAACCGATACAGCTGCTGCTATTGTTGAAGAACCTTTGATTAAGATTGACAGACATGCAGGATTTACCCCTGTAAAAAACCTGAATGGTTCATTGAATGTAGCTGTGTTGCTTCCATTCTATTTGGCAGAGAACTCCAAACGCACAGAAATTGATTCATCTACCCAGACCAAGGGCAAAAAAACATTTAAATTAAATAAAATGCAGGAGGATTGGATCTATCCGGCTAGTCTAGATTTCCTTGAAATGTATGAGGGAATTTTACTCGCCTCCGATACTTTGTGTTCCTTAGGGTTGAACATAAATTTGCAAACGTATGATATAAAAAGCGATACAATTGAAATAACCAAACTAATCAGGTCGGGAAGATTGGCAGATATGAATCTTATCATCGGGCCAGTTTATTCACATAATCTCTCTATCGTTTCTGAATATGCAAGAAACCTGGGTATCCCTGTTGTATCACCGGTTCCTCTTATGAATAATTCTGCTCTGATAAACAACCCGACTCTCTTTATGGCCAATTCCTCACTTGAAATAGCCCAAAAAGCTCTTGCAAAAAAAATAAGTGAATATTGGGATAATAATATTGTTTTTATTCATGCCGATAGCTTAGGTGTTGATGAGGATGTCAAAAGATTTAAAAACCTGATTTTTAAAGAGCTGAGCTATAAGTTACCATATGAGGATATTAAGTTTAAAGAATTTCTGTTTTATAGCAGGTCAATGTTTAATAATGACTCTATCAACAGATTGAGTCATACCCTTTCAGAACAATCTAAAAACATAGTTATTATCGCGTCTGAAGAAGCTCCTGTAATTAGTGAGATAATAGATGAGTTAAGCGGTCTTTACAGAAAATATGACATAAAACTATTCGGATATCCTGTCATCAGAGATCTCGACAGACTTGAACAAAAGGAACTCTTTGACATTGATATCATGGTCTATTCTCCTTACTGGATTGATTATTCAAAGAATGATGTAAAACAATTTAATTCAAATTTCAAGCAAAAATTTCTTACAGAACCCTTAGAAAAAAGTTATGCATGGCAGGGATATGATATTGCATATTACTTTTTAAGTGGACTGGCTATGTACGGAAAAAATTTTATTATGCATCCTGAAATTCATTACCCCGACCTTTTGCAAAGCGAATATGACTTTAAACGAAAAAATCCGGGTGACGGTTTTGAAAACCAAAAACTATTTATGATCAGATATACAAAGGATTACGAGGTTAAGTCAGTAGATGAGATCGATTCCTTTCAGCAAAAGTGACCTTGAAGAATATTCACAGGACTGAAAGGATAGCTTTTATGTTAATAAAAATTAACAATCGGGAATATTAGTATGTTATTAATTGTCTATATGTTGTAGTATGATTAACGAATCGTACAGTGTAACTAAGGATATAGAACTGGTAAAGGAATCTCTGAATGGAAAAAATGAGGCATTCGGGGAAATTGTTAAGCGTTATCAGAAGATGGTTGCACGTACGATTAAAAGTATGCTTGGGAATTCTGTTTTTGCAGAAGATATTGGACAAGAGGTGTTTATTAAACTTTATTATTCTTTATCAGAATTCAGGGGAGAAGCAAAACTTTCAACTTATATTCAGAAAATTGCAGTTAATCTGACTCTTAATGAGATAAAAAGAAGAAAGAGATTCTTTTCAATGTTTTCTCAAAAAGCCAACAATGAAATGTATGAATTTGAAGTCGCGGATAATAATACTGAAGAAAGAAATGAAGCATCGGAATTAGTAAATAAAGCATTAATGGCAATGGATCCTAAGTTTAGAATAATAGTAACTATGAGGATGCTTCAGGGCTATTCCACTAAAGAAACAGCAGAAATACTTGATCTGCCATTAGGAACTGTTCTTTCAAGGTTATCAAGAGCACAGGAGCAATTAAGAAATATTTTGGTAAAACTTTAAATACAATGAACCTCTCAGAGATTAAAAATTTGATAATCAGCTCGCTGAATGCGGATGCTGATCCAATTGAGGTTTCCAGAATACTGGAAGAGGAGGGTATCTCTTACAATTTTAGCAAAAAATTTAGCGACAAGATCCTCAATAAATTATTTTTTGCAGGATTAACTATAAAACGCGAAGCAGAGTTTGTTAAATACATGAATTTTGCTTTCTATAGGGTTGCTGTTACTGGAGTGGCTGCAATTGTTGTTCTTCTCATCTCCATTTTTCTCATGGAAGGCTCTCTTTCTTTCAATTCATTCCTTGGATTGAGCAATGGTTATAATGAAAGTATTGTGTGTCTGTTAACTGGAAATTAGCGTAAAATGAAAGCAAAACCAATAATACTCGTTCTCGTAACTTTGATAATAGGATTTGTCCTGGGAATGCTTACTTCTGCCCAGATCAGATATCATAAACTAAACCCTGTTAAAGTCTTTTTTTCCGAAGAGAGATTCAGGGATGGCTTTTACCGGACAATCCAGCCTGATGAACAACAAAAAACAAAGATTGATCTGGTTCTTAATAAGTACGCTAAGATTAATAGTGAATTACAAAATAATTTCCGGAAAGAACTTGATGCAATAATGAAAGATTTCAGGAAAGAACTTGATCTTAATCTGACAAAGGATCAGTTAGCAAGGTTAAAGGAGATGGATGAACGACGTCAGGAAATGATCAGGCAGAACAGAAGAAATCATGAAAATGATACCCTTAATTCCAGAGAAGGCAGACGACATGGTCCTGATGGACCTCGTTCTCAATTCCCTGAGCATGATACGACCAGACTACCCGATAATAAATAAAAGGTAGTCTAAAAGGATTGGCAAGTCGTCAGGATTAACCCCCAGAGATATCAGCAAAGCAATGTCCTCTGAAAAGATTGATATGAACTGTTCTTTTGACAATTCACCCTCTAATATACTTTGCCTGTAAAAATCGACAGCTTCTCTTTTTTTACCTCTGCAGAGCGCCAGATGACCTTTGTTTATCTGATCATGTGCATTTAATTTCCCGGCTGATAAACGATCATAATATTTTTCAGACTCATCAAATCTTCCAAGTGCAAAATAACAATATGCTATTGGTCTTAAAATCTTAAGATTACCCGGTTCCTTATATTCAACTCTGAAATAATATTTTAATGCTTGCTGATAATCTTTAATGTCAATGTAGCAATGTGCTATCATTATTACTGTATGAATATTCTCCGGATCCAAATCATATGCCTGCAGATAATATTCCAAAGCCTCCTCATTCTTACCCAGCCTCCGCAGACATAAGCCTATTTTCTTGACTGTCCAGACTTTTCTTTCGATAAGTTCAGCTCTTTTATAAAACTTAAGAGCCTCCTCATAATTGGAACTCTCCTGATAACAATATCCTATTTTTTCGTACAATTGCACATCCGACGGCTTCTCATTCAATTGTTTCACGAAAAGTTGAAGGGCATCATTATAAAAGTTTTTGCTGAAAAAATAGTCTGCCAATCCTGCTTCTGCATCCGGCGCATTACATGTCATCCTGAAAAATTCCGAATTGTAAATATCCAGTTTACCTATAAACAGATCCTCAAATTCTTTTTTATATGGTGAAAGTTTAAAAAATCTGTAAATATCCTGAAGATACTGTGTTATGTTAATCCTGAAAACCCTATATGGATCGGTAGACGATTCTTCATCGTTTAATTGTTGCAGCCCTTCAAGTTCCATTCGAAACACCTTTAACATCATGCTTTTTTGTGCCGAAGGAAGATGTTTTAGATTCAGAAGCAACGAATATTTGTCTGAATTGCATATAAAAGGTGTTTTATATAATGCCTCTGCTAACTCATTGGTCCCTGGGCCAAGGATCTCATCCTTGTATATCTCATCCACTGTCTCATGGTCCGGATAGAAAGGAATAAACCAGTTCTGGAAGTCTTTGAAAAAGTCAAAATGCTTCATGTTGGCAAACGCTGACATATAAACATCTGCTCCTTCCATCTGAAGCTTTGTAAGTTCCTCCATTGTCTTGAATATCTCTTCCGAATCGCTGAACATCTCTGCCCAGTCAGGGTTCTTCTCTTCATTTTTATCTTTTGGTAGAATGTTATCCAGATCAAGTTTTTCTTCAATCATGGGTTTAAGCCTGGCAACCTGGGGTAAGATCTCGTCCTGTAATTTCCTGCTTAATTTTTCTGTCTCCCTCGACCTGATAATTTGGAGTACAATTATCCTGCAATGTTCTTTAAACTTGCTATTCTGGCTCATTTTCCTGATCTTGTCAGTAATATCCGGATACAATAATATTCGTCCGTTATAATAATGCAAATTCAGGATCAGACCCGAAAGGGCCCTTTCCATTACCTGTTCCTGACCTGCTTTATAGAGACTGATCAGATGAAAAAGCTTTTCAGATTGCCACGTTCTGAATGAGCTCAGTGTAATAGCCGTTGTAAAAATACTTGCTTCAAACCATCTGAATTTGCCAGATTTCAGAATAATGTTGATCAGACTGTTTTCAGCCTCTCCATAATAATCTGTTAACCAGAGATGGTTGAATATATTTCTAATAAGCTGTTTGTGTTTTTTGGAAATCTCCGAATCAGGGTTGGGATTAATCTCATTACTCAATTTCAGCCACTCATCAAGTTCAGATTTAAACATCAGGTCATCAACAGTTTCCACAATCGTTTTTCCACTAAGTTTCATCTCTTTTTCAGCTTGTTGCTTTACCCAGTATGTGTGCCATCCGGAATTATGTGACAATATGTCCTGTCTGACCCTGTCGGAGAGACCAAGAATAGACTGAATAAGTTTAAGATATATCTTGTTACGTTCGGGATCTTTTATTCCTTCAATGGTATAAGTGAGCATATTTCTATAGGTCATTTCTATATTATTATACTCATCATGCATATCACCTGATGACGAACTGGCAATCATATCTATCAGTATATCAAGACTTTGCTTTATCTTTTTTTCAGAAACCAGGTTGCAGAGCCTTTTATGTTGTTGAATAACCTTTGATGCATCCATTTTTTTCTTCTTTTGAACCGAGCCCCGACATGCCGGGGAGAGTTATATCATTTAATAAATAACAATTTACAATGATGAAATGAAATCTGACAAAAAATCATTTCATACTATAGAAATTATATATGCAACAATCGGACCGTTTCCCAACAATACCAATGAACTCACTCCCAAGGAGGTGTTGAAAAAGTCAACCACCTCCCCCCGACGAAATGTCGGGGGGTGGATAATTTCAATTTTTAAACAACACTGTATATGGATAAGGTTGATTAAAGGGGAAATAAGGATTGGGACTATTAAGGTTATTTTCAGAAATTATATCCGATGCTGATATAGCCTTTAATTTTATTGAAATATTCTTCCCTTTTATAGATTCCATACATTAATCCGATTTTAATGGGACCAATAATTGACATGTAACCAGCGCCAATACCGAAACCGGTAAGCAATGAAAATCCCTTGTCACGATTAGCTTCCTGTGCAACAAAGATGTTCGCCATAATATTCATATGGAAGTCTTCAAAAAGTTTCATGTCAAGTTCAGTTCTGACACCTGCAAGTTTTTTTACCGGAATTTCGTTTGATTGAAAACCAAACATAGGAATTGACCTTTTATTAACTGATTCAATACCGCCGAGGAGATAAAAATTGTTTTGTGATGAAACCGAATCAGAGTTGGTGATTAAAAGTGCATCTCCTCCGAGAGAAAATGTCATTTTGGTGGTTGTTGAGAAATAATAGTTAAAGGATCCATGGAACGAATAGAATCTGTTAAAGGAAAACTCACCATTATTCAATCTAATAACTGCATTTGAGGAATCGTTTTTTATTTCAGCTGACTGTAGTTTTGAAGTACTGATGGAAAAGTTAAAAATCGTACCTCTGTGCGGGAAATACTTAGCGTCAAGAGTATTTATCTTATAATCATAAGTTGCAGTTATATAATTATATGAAAGGTTTTTTAAATGAACATCAGAAATATAGTGAAGCACCAGATTCAGGTTTTCAAAGTTTGCAGAAATACTCATCATATTATTAAGTCCTATTCTTCGGTTGATAGACAGTCCAGGCGTGAAATTCCTGCTTATCACCTCACCTTTATCACCTTTTAATTCTAACAATGGTATCAGTGTGTTATCGGAATTCAAATTTACTGATAATCCGAATATCTGGTTTCTGTCAATAAACTGAAGGTAGTTAAGTTCAAACTTGTAATACTGGCCGATACGGGAACCAAAATTGATCACAGATCTCTGAGTTAAAAGGTTCTTCACGGATATCTCAAATATAAGTCCGGATTGTAGAGAATTGTCATAGTGTACAGATCCATAAAGCATTGCCGCAGGCTTTTCGATACAATCGATAACCAGTATGAGAGAATCATTCCGTGGAATAACCCTGTATTTTACTTTGTCAAACCATGCTTTTCCGAATAGAAGTTCAATTCTGTCAGTAAGCAGATATTTATCAACTTTTTTCCCCGGGTTGATGTTCAGCACACCAAGTATTTGGTCATCCGAATAGCTCTTATTACCTTCAATTTCAATCTTGTCAAAGGTATATGATTGTTTATCAAGTATATTCTCCAGTGGTTTTTGCGGGCCAATCCGGTTAAGAGAGTCTGCAAGTTTTCTGAAGTAGTTTTTATAGGGTAGTGCAGCCTTATACCCTCTTTGAATAAGTGAGTCTGCATTTTCAAATCCAAAGATTGATAATCCCTTAGTTTCAGGCTTGATGAGCACATCAACCAGTTTTTTCTCTTCTTCAAAATCATCCAAACTCCTGAACATCGCTATCTGCTCCATTATTCCCGAAACAGTCTGCAGTTTATCTTCTTTATAACCATTGAAACCGACATAAGATCCGATAATAATATCAGCTCCCATATCTTTGGCCTCACTAGCTGCAAAGTTTCTTATTAATCCTCCATCGAGAAGGAGAAGAGTATCAATCTTAAGCGGAGTAAAAATTGATGGTACTGAGAAGCTTGCCCTTATTGCATCCGGCAGATAACCTGTTTTCAAGTCAATTTTTTTATAAGTTATTATATCGGTTCCAACACACATGAAAGGAATCGGAAGCTTTGAAAAATCATTAATATCTGCAGCGGGCCAGGCATAGAAACTAAGGGTATTTTCAACCTGTTGTCCGTTTATAAGACCGGATGGAAGGATAACCTTCCTGAATGAAAGAGGCAATGAAATAGCGCTATTGGAAAAATGACTTTTTTCCAGAAAAATAACTTTGTTTTCAGGGATCTTATTTGAAAGGATAAGTTTCCAGTTTATCTTGTTAAATATCTTATGCAGACTATCAGCTGTATAACCTAATGAATACATACCACCTATAATACTACCCATACTGACCCCTGTTATATAGTCGGGTCTTAACCCGGCTTCCTCCATTACTTTAATAACTCCGAGATGAGCAATCCCATGTGCACCGCCTCCGCTAAGGACAAGACCAACACGTGGTCTCTTATGAATTTCCTGGGCTTTGATGTTTATAGGGTTGACAAGGAAAAGAAGAGTGAAAAAGCAATTTATCAGGACTAATTTTTGAAAATATTTTGAGAGTAAACAAGAATGTATGTTCATATTTAGCATCTTTAAATGCTACTGATAAATAGCACATATCATCGCAAGATAGTAATTTTAAGTAAATTAGCGTCGTGAAAAATCAACCTATTTTCAGTAATAAATGGCTGCCCACAACTAAGAAAGAAGTCGAATCATTTGGGTGGGATGAAATAGATGTCATCATTTTCAGTGGTGATGCCTATGTTGATCATCCATCATTCGGCACGGCAGTTATCGGAAGAGTTATTGAAAATGAAGGATTCCGTGTTGCAATTGTGCCACAGCCAAACTGGAAGGATGATTTAAGGGATTTTCGCAAGCTGGGTAAGCCAAAATATTTTTTTGGGGTCACAGCAGGTAATATGGATTCGATGGTAAACCATTATACTGCTGCACGTCGTTTGCGATCCGACGATGCATATACTCCGGGGGGTAAAGCAGGTTTCAGACCAGATTATCCGACAATTGTTTACACTAAAATTCTGAAGCAGATATTTCCCGATGTTCCTGTTGTTATAGGTGGTATTGAGGCGTCCATGAGACGGTTGACACACTATGATTACTGGAAAGATAAACTCGAGCCCTCTTTGCTTTTGAGCAGTGGTGCTGATATGTTAATATATGGTATGGGAGAACAACCTTTGAGAGAGCTTCTAAGGCTGTTATCGAAAGGGGTTCCGTTTTCATCTCTGAAAACAATTCCTCAGACAGCCATCGTAATAAAAAAGGATGAACCTCTGCCGGTACAGAAAATGTGGAAGGATATCTCTCTGCATCCGTTTGAAAAATGTCTGAAGGATAAAAACCTGTTTGCAGAAAATTTTATACAGTTTGAAAAGGAATCAAATAAAATTGAATCTGCAAGACTTAGCGAAGCTTCAGCGGGTTTCAATGTTTTAATCAATCCGCCGTTTCCCCCGATGGGGGAAGAAGAAGCTGACCGCTCTTATGACCTTCCTTATATGTATATGCCTCATCCACGATATAATAAGAAAGGAGATATTCCCGCTTATGAAATGATTAAGTTTTCTATAAATATTCATCGCGGATGTTTCGGAGGATGCAGTTTCTGCTCTATTGCTGCACACCAGGGGAAACAAATAGTTAGCCGGTCAGCAGGATCGATCCTTAATGAGATCGGAAAGATCTCCCAACTACCTGATTTTAAAGGCTATCTCTCTGATCTGGGTGGTCCCTCTGCGAATATGTACAGGATGAAAGGTAAAGATATGAAGTTATGCAAAGTATGCTCGAGGCCATCCTGTATATGGCCTGCAGTTTGCGGGAATCTTAATGTCAGCCATAAAGAGCTTACATCGCTTTACAGGAAGGTGGATAGTTTAGAGGGGATCAAAAAATCATTTATCGGCAGCGGAGTACGCTATGATATGTTATTTCCTGAATGGAACAAGAGTGCCGGAAACGATGAGAGGGAATATCTTGAAGAACTGATTAAAAATCATGTATCGGGGCGACTGAAGGTAGCACCTGAGCATACCTCACCGGGAGTATTGTACGAAATGCGAAAGGTTCCGTTTGATCTCTATAAAAAGCTTAAGAGGAGGTTTGATAAAATAACAACTACATATGATCTTAAATATGAGTTGATTCCATATTTCATTTCATCGCATCCCGGATGTACGGATAACGATATGAAGGATCTTGTTGCGGAGTTGAAAAGTCTTGGTATAAAACCCGAACAGGTTCAGGATTTTACTCCGACTCCAATGACATTGTCAACATTGATGTATTATACAGGTTTTGATCCATATTCCGGAAAAAAGGTTTACGTTGCAAGAAATATCGAAGATAAGAGGAGGCAGAAAGAATTTTTCTTCTGGTATAAAAAAAATATCCACAAACCAAGGTATTAAACAAAATTAGAAATTCATTTTAAAGATCTGAATAATCGAGCGATAGTTGATATTTTGTTTATTAATATTAATTGATGTTCCGTTTTGTTATATAAAAGATACGTAACTTTGAGGTAACTCCGACATACAGGAGGTACGAAAGATCCATTAATCTGTACATTATGGCCATAACAGTAACTCTTCTAAAACGATCAGTTTACGGAAACCGAGAAGCCTTATACTTAGACTTTTATCCTGAAATACCACACCCTAAAACCGGAAAGTTAACAAGGCGAGAATTTTTGCATTTATTTTTGATTAGTGAAATAGAAACTGAGGTATATGACTATATAGATAAAAAGGGAAAAGATCAAAAGAAAATTATCCCGGTTCTAAACAAAGCAGGTAATCCTAAAATAAGGAAATTAAGTGTCTGGGATAAACAACACAATAAAGACACCTGGGAAATAGCTGAAAAGATTAGACACAGAAGAGATAATGAACTCAATAAGCCCTTGATTTATTCAGAGCTTGAAAAAGAGAGACTAAAAACCAGGATAATTAGTACAGGCAGCTTCCTTGAGTTTTTTAAAACATTGGCCGATAAGAAAAGGGGATCTGATAAGGATAACTGGAATGTCGTCTATAAATATCTTAAGGATCATACAAATGGGAAGCTGAGTTTTCAAGATTTAGATGAAATATTTTGTGAGAATTTTAAAAAATTTCTTCTTAATCATAATGCATTTAATGGAGACAATCCTATCAGTCAAAATTCAGCCTGCACATATTTTGTGAAATTTAAAGCCGCTGTAAAACAGGCATATAAGGATAAGAAAATTGTTTCTAATGTCAGTTCCGGAGTTTCCCCTATTAAGTTGGTGGAAGCACAAAGAAATTTTTTAACTCTTGATGAGCTTAATAAGTTGGTAAAAACCAATTGTTATGATCCAATGTTGAAAAGAGCTTTCCTGTTTTCATGTTTGACCGGACTTCGTAAAAGTGATATAACGTCACTTATCTGGAGTGAACTAGAGCTTATTGATAAGCGTTATGCTATCAGATTCAGGCAACAAAAGACCAAAGGAATCGAAACACTTTGGATCTCAGATCAGGCGTTTAGTCTTCTTGGTGAGCCAGGGAAGCCGGAAGAAAAAGTATTCCCCGGGCTTAAAATAAACTCTTATTACTCAAAATACCTATTTCTCTGGTTGCATGAGGCCGGCATTACGAAGAAAATAAGTTTTCACTGTGCGCGGCACACTTTTGCAACATTGCAAATCAGCCAGTCGACAGATCTTTATACTGTCAGTAAAATGTTAGGACACAAAAACATAAAAACAACAGCTATATATGCGAAAGTGATTGACAAATTAAAACAAGATGCAGCTGATAGAATAAAACTCGATTTATGATTGTAATTTATAGATACTTTAATCATATGAAAATAATTCCACATTTCAGTATCTTCTATTAATATTATTTTCTACATTTGCAGAGGTTACCGCTTTTTTTCTAATTTCTAGAAAAATCAACCAGTTTTTTTATGCTTTAAGTTTTTGTTCCTATCAGGGACATAGAAATTTATTTTTTAAAAATAGCGGTATGAATAATCCATTTGAAGAAATTAACACCAGGTTAAGTAATATCGAGTCTTTATTACTTGACATTAAACACAAACCTATTGACGGACCTTCCCGTCCAGATCCCGAAGAGTTTTTAACTGTCCAGGAAACAGCAAAATTTTTAAAGCTGTCTGTACCGACTGTCTATACAATGATTCATGAAAAAAGGATCCCATTCATGAAGAGATCTAAACGTTGTTATTTTTCAAAAGCTGATCTGGTTAATTATTTAAAAGAGGGCAGGAAAAAATCAGCTGGAGAGATCTCTGCAGCTGCAGACGATTATATAAATAAGAAAAAGGGTTGATCATGGATAAACCAACGAACAACCCCGGACTATCTTTGACTGGCAGAAGCAAAGATAGCAAATTCTTAGATATCAGTGATATCAAGGAAAAAATACTTTCCCTGGATATTGTTAAAGTGATTGGCAAATATACTGACCTGAAGAACACCGGCGCGAATTATAAAGGTTTATGTCCTATACATAATGAGAAAACTCCGAGCTTCACTGTCAGCCCGGGAAGAAATAGCTGGCATTGCTTCGGGTGTGGAAAAGGAGGAAATATTATTGATTTTGTGATCGAGAAAAAAGGCTTAGTGTTTATCGATGCGTTGAAGGATCTGGCTGACGAATACGATATAGCCCTGCCAAAAAAAGAATATACCGAGGAAGAAAGGAATACGGACCTTCACCGCGAATCGCTCTATGTTGTCAATGCGATTGCTGGCAGGCATTATCATGAAAATCTTTATAAACCTGAGAATAAAGAGGCTCTGAATTATGTACTCAGCCGGTGGACTAATGAAACAATTAAACTTTTTCAAATTGGCTATGCTGAAGTCTCTTGGGATGAGTTTATTAAGTTCGGTAGGGAAAAAGGATTAAAAGATGATATCCTACTCGAGGCCGGTTTGATAAAGGAAAAGAAAAAAGGAGGATATTTCGATTTTTTCAGAGATAGAATCATATTTCCAATTCAGGATAAATTTGGCCGGCCAGTTGCATTTACCGGCAGGATCCTCCCGGAGAAAAATCCGCCCCGGGCTTCAGCGACACATACCAAAGGCAGTACTGCTCCAGAGCCAAAATATATGAACACCCCAGAAACAGCAATATATACCAAAGGAAGTATTCTTTTTGGTCTTAACCTGGCACTAAAGAGCATAAGGGAAAAACAATTTGCATATCTGGTTGAAGGTAATCCGGACGTGATCAGGCTCCAAGAGTTAAATATTAATAACGTGGTAGCTCCCATGGGGACCGGCCTCTCTCCTGCCCAGATCAGCCTAATTAAACCACTTGTAAAATCGATAACTATTATAGGAGACAGCGATAAAGCGGGATGGAAAGCAGTAACGAGGTCTGCAGAGATGTTGATAAATGAAGGTATCCTGGTTAATGTCGTATTATTTCCTAACGAAAATGTAAAAAGCGATCCGGATAGTTTTTTCTCAGATGAAGACCAGTTTCATGATTTCGTAAAAGATGAAAATAATAATAAGGACTATATAATCCTTTGTGCTTTAATTGCTGCAGCTCAAAAGGAAGAGACTAATAGTCCTGGTTATAAAGCAAAAGTGGTAGAGAAATTAAGTAATCTGGTGTGCAAATTTGATGATAAGGATTTGAGGACTCAATATATTACTATGCTTGGTAAAATCTTCCCTCCAGCACAGGCATGGAAAGATAAAATAAAATCCTTTCAAAGAGAAAATACAACTATTGAAAGGGCTGAACGGATCCCGAGCACTGTTAATGTAAACGATTTTGAACGTTACGGATTTTATGAAGATACCGACGGATATCACTTCAGAACTAAAAACGGGATTGTTCGCGGCTGTAACTTTGTAATGAAACCTCTTTTCCATATTCAAAGTGTACAGAATGCTAAGCGTTTATATGAAATTAAAAATGAATATGGTCATACTGAAGTTATTGAGCTGCTACAAAAAGACATGGTAGCGCTGCAGAGCTTTAAGGTTAGGGTTGAAAGCCTGGGAAATTTTCTTTGGGAAGCATCAGAAACAGAACTCAATAAATTGAAGCGGTATTTATATGAGAAAACTGAAACTTGTACTGAAATAACTCAGTACGGATGGCAAAAAACAGGATTTTGGGCCTGGTCCAATGGAATTTTTAATAGTGAATTTATTAAAGTCGATTCTCATGGCATTATAAGGCTTAAAGATAAAAACTATTATTTACCACCATTTGCCGATATCTATAAAGGAGAAGAAGGCCTCTTCATAAGTGAACGTAATTTTATACATAGGGATAATAATAGCATTAGTTTAAGGGATTATAGTCAAAAATTGATAGATGTATTCGGGGATAATGCGATGATAGCTCTCTGCTTCTATTTTGCCACTCTATTCAGGGATTACATAGTAAAAATTAATAACTTTTTTCCTATACTTAATTTATTTGGTCCAAAGGGAGCCGGGAAAACCGAGCTAGCAGTATCAATGATGCATTTTTTTGGCAAAGAAGGGAAGGGCCCAAACATGAACAATACAACAAAAGCAGCACTGGCTGATCATGTTGCTCAGCGTTCAAATGCTTTTGTTCATATAGATGAATACAAAAACTCTGTAGATTATGAAAAGATTGAATTTTTAAAAGGATTATGGGACGGGACCGGTCGCACCAGGATGAATATGGATAAAGACAAAAAAAAGGAAACGACTGCAGTCGATTGCGGAGTTATTCTCAGTGGTCAGGAAATGCCTACAGCTGATATCGCACTTTTCAGCCGGTTGATTTACTTAAATTTCTATAAAACAGAATATTCAGATAGTGAAAAGAAGAGTTTTAATAAGCTTAAGGAAATTGAGAAAAAAGGACTTACTCATATTACTCATGAGATTTTAAGTTATAGATCACATTTTATTGAAAACTATAATGACCATTACGAACGGATTAGTACGGAGGTAAATACTGAGCTCGTCAAAGATATCATTGAAGATAGGTTATTCAGAGGATGGGTAATGATACTTGCAGCTTACTCAGTACTGGAAAATAAAGTCTCTCTCCCATTTACTCACAAAACACTTATTGACAATGCAGTAAGGCAATTAAGGGTACAACAAAGAGAAACCAGGAATAGTAATGAGATATCAACCTTCTGGAATCTAGTTCAATATATGTATGCTGATGGATTAATTCAGGAGAATGTGGATTTTAAAATTGATTTTTTAGAATCGATCAAGACAGACCTGTGTAATATAGTCTTTGATGAGCCCAAAAATGTAATTTTCATTCAGCACAGCAGGATAATTCCTTTATACCGGAAACATGGCAAGAGTTATGCGGATCGAATTCTTCCTGCAGATAGTATTGATTACTACTTAAGGAATGACAAGCGGTTTTTAGGAAAAAAGGATGTTGCATTTAAGGCTATTGATCCCAAAACAGGTGCCGAATTATTAAAAGCTCCAGATCCGGAAACCGGAAAAGGAGGAGGTAAGATGCGTAAAATCACTAAAGCATATGCCTTTATTTATGATGATTTAGTAATAACTCTACATAATGCAGATCCTGTCTCTTCATCATATAAGGAGACAAAAGCTCTTAATCCACAAGTTGAAGAAGAGGAACTAAATTTTTAAAAGCATTTTTTGGCGATAAAAGTGCGGCAACACCGGCAACACCGGCAACAAAGATATAATATACTAATAATGAAAAAAATATAAATAATAAAGAACAATGTTGAAAAGCAACAGTCAGCAACAGTCGGCAACAGTCAGCAACACTAGCAACATAAATTTTAATAATAGCAACATTAAAAAATTTATATTATACAGATTATTAATTAATTACAAATTTGTTGCTGCTGTTGCCGCTGTTGCCGGCTAAATAGGTATCCTTCTCTATAAAATAAATAATTTTTAAAAAGCTACTATTTACAATTCAGAGATAATTAACTAGTAAATAAAGAGTTATGAAAAAGGGTAATTATTTTTCACTAAGTTCATTTAGAAATACCAAAATTTTTAATTACAAAACAATTACTTCATTTGAGGATGCATGTGAGGTTCTAAATTTAGACCCCAATAAATTTCCAGATCTTTCCGGTGTCCCTTTGGATTACAGGAGATCAATTATCGCGTACCATAAACTTTTGATTATTTATAAGGCTATTAATGATATATGGACCCCAAATTATAAGAATTATTACCAGGTTAAATTTTATCCCTGGATAAAAGGAGAGCTTATTGGATCTTCATCAACCAGGACGCATTCATACATCGGTAATCTTTGCTGTGATTCACCTGAAAAAGCTGAATTCATCATTGAACACTTTAAAGATGAATATATTGATTATCTGCTTTTGCCTAGATAATTATTCAGCTCTGGGTCGGATGACCTCAGGTCAATGACCATGTGAAAGTCACTTTAAAATAAGAAAATATATAAGCCGGACTCATTTCAGCGATTTGATTTCAACAAAAAATATGAATAAACTGACTTTATTTGATGATTTAGGCGATACAAACCTACCAAAATAGGTCATTAACCTGTCTTATTACTCAATTTATAAAAGGTTTTTTGAGTAATAAGCCGGGTTTAGCATACTCAGATATAATCTAAAAATTGCGTAATAATGGAAATTGAAAGAATAAAAGAATTGTTTTTTTCGACCATAACAAACTATCCTTTCCCGTCAAGCGAATTGTATTTGTTTTTTGGTTTCAGCCGGCACAATAATTTTATTCGTGTTTTGAATAAAGAAGAGTACAAATCGGATGTAACAATTAAACCATGGGAAAAGGTTCAGCAACGCCGGAGCGGTGTTTATTTTATTACCCGGAATCTGTTTTATATATTCTGTCAAAAATTTTTAAAAGACTATAACAACATCACTCAGGCATACCTCGAGTATAAACGAGAAGCGTTAAAATCAAAAATTTTAAACTTTGCTTTCTATAAGAAGCCTGAATACCCTAAACTTGATATTTGTAAAAAATTAAAGGGTCATTTTTATACATATAATCTTAATACACTGAATATTTCTAAAGACTTAAATGTTGACGTTTATGATTTATTCAAATTCTGCAGCCTGGAATTTTGCTCAAAATATGATTATAAATCAGCCAGGTGCACAAATGAATACGGAATGGATAGAGAAGCAGCATATCCTTATTATAGTTTCGATGATATTAAGCATGAAACCAGGTACCTGTTTATAAAATTGCTTGAAACTGTTTTCGAAAAGTACAAACTAACTGATTTTCAGAAGCAAGTAATTAAAATTTATTCCGGTTTTGTAAAGCTAATGCTAGAAAAACAGGTTGTTTTTGATATTAAAGAACATCGAAGGGAGAAGAAACAAAAAACATTTACTTTTTACTTCAATTATAAACCTGCATTAACCAAAGAGCAGCAAGCTGAACTAAAGGTTATTTATCGAAAAGCCGCAATGCTTTGTCATCCTGATAAAAATATAAATGGTGAACAAATATTCAAGAATTTAAACAACGCTAACAAAAACAATGACTTGGCAAAAGTTAAGGAAATATTCAGTCGGTTAAGTTAATTCAAACAGTAATGGATCAGGAGGAATATTGGGATCCAGGGCGGCGTTCTTTCAAGAAAGGTTTATAGCGATAAACAATTTTTTTGCCCTTGATCCCTTTTTTATCTTCTGGACCTCTGATCAGTGACCAGGAGAAGATCCTGCAGCTGTGGATCCGGAGGAGCTCCTTTCAAAGTATGAAGCCTTTGAATTTAAACAAATTTGATCGAAAAGCTTTGATTATAACCGTTTTAACTCAATAAGGATCGTATATTTGTCTTCACCCTGGAGAGTAGTATATAAAAATTGATTCTGATTAAGTTAAAAACCAGAATTCTGGTTATTTATAGGGCCTGAGTGTGCAAATTTGCACATGCAGGTATCCAAAGATCTGGTTCTGCAGCTCCGAATTAGGAAGACCACTGATCAGCCCCGGGACTGAGGGATATTTAATGTATCCTATTTTTTATAACTGTAATTAATTATTTGTTTATAAGTAATAAATATATTACTTTTGTATTTATGAAATACAATGGCCTTTTCACTCTTCTAAAAAGAGACGGATGGTTTATAGTAAGGCAAAAGGGGAGTCATGTAACTATGCAACACCCAACAAAACCAGGACAAATTACGGTCCCATACCATGCCGGGAAAGAAGTTAAAAAAGGTCTGTTAAAAGCAATATTGAAACAAGCCGGGATTAAAACAAATAAAAGATGAAAAAGTCCAAAATTAATATTACGGTAGTAAAAGAAGATACTGGGTATAGTGCCAGTTCTTTAATAGGAAATGATTTTATAGCATCCGAAGGAAATACCTTTGAGGAGCTTAAAACCAACATTTTGGAAGCTGTGAACCTTTCTTTTGAGGAAAAAGGTTTCGTTTATAATATTGAAGAAATTAAGTTTAGTTATGATCTTGAAAGTTTTTTTGACTTCTACAAGGTTATAAATGCAAAGGCACTTTCTGAACGTATTGGAATGAACCAAAGCTTGCTGGCTCAATATATCAAAGGAATTAAAAAACCTTCGACTATTCAAACTAAACGGATATTGCTTGGTGTTCAGCAAATAGGGAGGGAACTTTCCGAAGTTCGTTTTTTGTTCTAATTTCTTCCACCTCTAACATATTTATGGGTTAAACTCTAGTCAGGACTTAATATCCTGGCTAGTTTCTTTATATGCCGGTCTGATCATTCGGTACCGGACCGGTTTAGCTCTGGATCCGGAGGGCCACAAATTATGTTTCTCTTAACACTCTGAGGATTTAATATTTTTAACCGGCATGATTATAGTATAACAAAAGACTCTCCTGGTTAAGTTAAATAGGAATCTCTTGACGAAGATGAACAGAAGCTGACCAACCTCACAGATGGGTCAGGTCAGTCAAGAAAGACCTGAAAAACAGCAAATTTTGGCAAACCTCCGGATAAAAAAGTCCACAGGTTTGTCATTTTGAGCAAGTAAGTGTCTAAAAAAGAACAGTCATTTGAATGAAATAGATAGAAATGAGATGATTATTAACCTTTTAACTCAATCAGGATTGAATATTTGTTTTCTCTCTGGAGAGTGGTGAATAAGAATCAATCCATACTAAGCAAATTCTATAAAGTAGGGTAATAATCCCTGATAGCAACAGACAGAGCTGGTTTCTTGTTTTTCAGGTATATATCAGTAACTGATATGCTACTGTGCCCAAAATGCCTGCTAATATCCTTTAATGGTATATGTGATTCATCCATTTCCACTGCAGATGTATGTTTCCAGGAATAAAATTTATATTCACGAGGCATGTTTAAAGCATCACGAATTTTTTTGAATTTTCTAGATAAATTGTTCTTCCCGATTGGTATTACTCCAGGAGTTCCTTGTCGGCCAAAAATATACAATCCACGATCCCACTTCCTGGTATCGATGCTTTCCCGAAGGAAGGTAAGAAACTGTTTTGGTATGGTAACAACTCTTGCATTCCTCGTTTTGGCATTAGATCTGTTGATATAAATAAAACCGGCAACCAGGTCGATATCTCCTATCTTCATCTCTCTTACTTCATGATTTGGTCTAAGACCGCAATAAAACATAAACTGAACAGATAGCCAGAGCTGCGGATCCTTTTGTAGTTCTTTTTTAAAAACCTCAATGTCATCTCTCATAATTGGTCTGGCAGTATTATCATTAACCCGGTTGCATTTGGGGATCCCATGGACCGGATTAGTTTTGATATACTTCTTATTGATACAAAACCTGAAGAAACTTGACAGCAATTCAGTATATTTTTTAATGGATTTTGCTGATAATTTTTTCTTATCAATCAGATATTTAAAGAAGGAAAGTATTGCGGCGTTCGTATATGACATTATATCAGATCGTTCCATTCCTAACTTCTCAGTATAAAGTGTAAAGATTCTAAAACAGCTTGTATATGTCTGCAATGATGATTTTGATATACCGGAACTCATTAACTCAATGTATTTTGATAAAATCAGTCTCAAAGTTCTATTTGCACCTTGCCGTGTTTTATACATTTCTGCAACTGTCTTATAATCAATATTGTTTTCATAAATGATGTGCTGATTGCCTGTAAAGGGAGACCATCCGCCCTGGAGTCGTACTGAATAATCATCGATTAGTTTTCGTGCATGCTCATATTTCTCAGTCTCAGACAATCCGGTAAATCCATCGTAATGCCTAACGCGGACCATTTTTCCGGAAAGCGGATCTCTCACTGAATAATATACAAACCACTGTTTTTTTACTTTGCCGCTGCAGTTACACAGCTTTGGCATTATAATCATTTTTTCGAGTCTCATAGTGAATATTTTAAATAGAGTTTAATTATGCCAAGCAACTATTTTGCAATCAGCTTCAGCTGGACCTTTCACAATAAGTTCCGCAATCCTTTTTTGCATTGCAGCGCGATCCTCTAAAAGATATTTGAATAGACCTTGCATTTTAATGCATTCAACACAGGAACAGTTAAGATCCAAAGCCTCCTTAACCTTTACCTCAAATAAACTAGCTTTTCTTTTCATGTTATTCAGCATTAAAGAACATATCATAAATATCAGAAACCAAGCTATTTAATAAATGAAGGTGAAATGAAATAACTTCTCTATCATCTTGTGGTTCACCGGCCACCTCTTCACTTCTGATGTATTCCTCTGAAAGGAGTGATAATGTATTCTTAACATCATATGCAGTCTCCGGATTATTCCAGGTAGTGTTAAAACCACTAATTTTTTCATTAAAAAACATCTTTTTCTCTTCCATGCCATGAACATTAAGTTCACAATTATGAAGATCGTCAATCAACCATTGGAGTATCTCCAGATGAAATGCGATATCAGATCTGGTCGATTGTGGATCTCCCTCAATTCTCTCAGATCTGATGTAAGTCAAAGCCAATAAGTTTAGTGTTCCTTTAATACTGAAGGCCATGCTTCCCCAGGTGAAGCTGATAATCTTTTCATAAATTTCAAGCTGTTTTTCGCTGAAGTTAACCTCTAATTGTAGTTCCTTGTTACTTGTTTCCATAGAATAAAATTTTAAATAAATAATAAGGAGTCGGTCGTGTGCGATTTAATTTCATATGCGAGGCATAGAAATAAAATACAGGACTTACACCCGTGCGCCGGCTCCAGTTATCTCTTTAAATCTATTAATGTTTGGCTCCTCATGGTTATGAAATTAAATCGCACTTCAAATATATACAAAATTTAGGAAATCCAATAATAAGGTAGTAATATTTTCGGGCTCTTCATCCAGTTTATTATTTACTAAAGTAATATAAATCAGTGTTTTAGTTTAAAATAGGTCATATTCAAGCTTGTCTGGCACAGGATTCAGCCGGGCCCGCCCTATTGATCCAGGCAGTCGTATAGGCATCTTTCATAGGAAATATGATAGAGAAATTTCTGTCAAATAATAATTTATTTGTTAAGAAAGTTATTATTACTGCCTCTGGCATGCCATAGGTCACCTGAGGATCCTCGACCTGGTTACACCGGTCGGATATCTGATCAGGTACCAGGTGAGATACTGCAGCTGTGGATCCGGAGGACCTTCCGATCCAGTTGACATGCTAAGCATGCCAACTTAATCCCTGATCAGGTACCAGGTGAGATGCTGCAGTTGTGGATCCGGAGGACCCCTGATCAGGTACCAGGTGAGATACTACATCTGTGGGTCAGTGACCTGGCTAATACCGTCCGGATCTCTGATCAGATACCAGGTGAGATACTACATCTGTGGGTCCGTGACCTGGCTAACACCGTCCGGATCTCTGATCAGGTACCAGGTGAAGATACTGCGGTCCTGGACCCGAGTATCTACTTTTATGAAAAGTTCTAAAAAATGACCAAATAATTAAAAAACATATTATAACTTATTGACAATCAAGTGTCCTTTTTTTGGACTGTATACCGACTTAACTTTAATCTCATTAAAAAGTGAATAAGATGAGAAAAAAACTTGAGAAGTATCCGGAGATAATTTCTATCAGATTAACACAGAATGAGAAATGGCAGTTTAATCAATTAATGAGGAGCCGGCAGACTAATGGCTCTGAATTTTTGCGCGGGAAAATCAAGCGCATTCTAAGAACATTAACAGTAAAAATTTAATTATAAAATCATGAAACCACAAAATTTAAGATCTGCAACTAGACCTGCGAAATCAATTGGTCCCGGGAATTCACAATTTAAGCCTGAAGATCCGGTAAATGTCATTTCTAATCTTCTCGAAAAGGCGATTAATTCACCGCGTCCTATTGTCAAATCAAAATTTGCGACTGACCTGGTAAATGACCTGGTAGAAAAAGCATATAATCTCAAACTTTCTTCTGATAAACCAACGCACCCGGTTGATGAATTCTTTGATTCTCTTAAAACAGAATTATTCAATCGTCGTCCTTTTGTCAAATCTTTACACCCGCTCGACGTGGCAAATTTTATAGCTGGAGCTGCTTTTACTAATCGCTCTGCAGTATCTGACCAAAAACTGGAAGAGATTTTCAATTCTCTTAAAAAACTATATATATCTTCTGTAAAGTCAACAAACGCTATTGATCCGGTAAACGACATGGTTAAGGGTCAATATGAAATTGGCCATATTCTTGGTAAACCCAAAAATTCCTTTGAAAAAGTTCGAGATTTAATTAAAAAATCATTAGGACCTGAATACAGATCAATTAAGCCTTTATTTGCAACTGATTCAGTTAATGATTTCATTGCAGCACAAATCGGCGCCGGCCGACCTTCAGCTGAAACTTTGTCTGTGATCCAGAGTAAATTATTAGATGCAACTTATCAATTGCATTACAAAATGTCCTCCGGAACTGAAGAATACACTAAAAAGGCAAAAGAGATTGATCAATTAAAGGGGACCATAAAAAAACTCCAGGATAATTTAACTGAAACCGATCGTTAAATATCAGGTATGGAAATAAAAGATCAGATTTTAGCCTGGTTAGACGGACCTCGAGACTACCAGGAAGGCCTTAATCTCTTCTTAAGGGTATCAAAAAAACATAGATTAATGGAAAAACTGATGACCTGGAGAGTTAGAGATCATTCCTCTAAATTATATTTTAAATATCATGAGAAACTGGTTTATGAACTAAGCTTATTTATTGATCCTTTGAGCATACCGGTACTCAATGAGGATGAACCCGGGGGCGATAATAATGAAAGTCCAAAGGATCTTAATTCAACTCAGGTTATTTCGAATGGAATTTCCAGAGCAGGCTGGAATGAGAATAATAAGCAGAGCTTTATTAGAAGACAGCTTACTGACTTTTAAGAATATTTTTTATACCAAGAATCAATAATTAATTTATATCCAATGGCTAACGATAAATCATATGATAGGCATACAAATATCTGGATCAATGGAAAAGAGGTTAAAAACGATATTGCTTCGATTTCCAGTGAGCTAAATAAAATGAAAAATGAATGGCGACGAATGACAATAGGAACCCAGGAATGGATTGATAAGGGAATGGCTTGAAAACAAGTATCCATTTGCCTTCAAAATGAAAGCAGAACTTAAAAATTTGGGTAAAAACAATGGCTGGGAGGTCTTACATCTAATCGTCGATTTTCAAAACATATTTTATATGTAAAAATGAAAAACTTCGGTACTGAACGGTACCTCACTTTTGAAAAATATGGCGAAAAAGATGAATTTTCGAACATCAAATGTACTCTGTCAGTACCGCAATTTAAACTAAAAGGATATAAATATCTGGCTTTGCCTGTTCGTAAAATACCTGGATGGTTAGGTTCAATTGATATAAATTTAGATGTATTAGGCATGATTTCTGAGAACGATCCAGCTAAAAAGAAAGAGTATTCAGACATCCCGGTGAATATAATGCTGAAAAAAATGGATTCTGAAGGAGGCACAGACCTCAGAACCAGAAATTATGTACTTTCTTGATATTTTATCTTGTCCTAAGCGCATTTTTACAGACGATCGTCCGGAAGTTTTTAAATATTCAATTCTGAGCGAGTTAAGATTAAAGTAATCAGCTCATTAAGTCCAATTTTTGAATCTAATAATTATCATCTGGCCCGGACCAGGACCGTCCGGATCCGGAGCTGCAGGATCCTCTCTTGCCCTGATCAACTCAAATCCCAAACTTGAGCGTATTCTTGACGATATCCGGATGTTACTGGATGACCTTAAAGAAAGTGGAGTTACCACCAAGTTCGATTATATCATTGTAGACAATATACAGACGGGAATGGACAAATTAAATAAGATTAAATCTAGTGTCAGTATGTAATCTGCTGTTTTTTGTACATTTGTTATGTTATCGCTTATCCTCTACTTTTACTTATTATTAATCTGTGTTTATGTTCATGCCCTTGGCATAGCTATAAAAGTGTTTTTATTTATGAAGAACCACTTTTCAATGAGTATTCCATGTAAGAAATTTGTAAAAGTTTTCCTGGAGAACAATTGTGGAGATCCGGTCGATCTCACACACATTCCGGAATTGCATAATGAATTCAGATTTTGGCTCAAGAAAAAATCTCAGCAAAGTGAAATTCTCTCAGAGCCCACATTAACAAATTATTCAGATAGAGTTACGTTAACTCTCCCATTAGACTGGCTTTACAGATATGGGAGTGAGATAAACAGAAGAAATATAATGAAATTTAATCTGGATATAGAGCGGAGATTAAAACTCCTTATGAGGCAGTATGTTTCACTAAATAACAGCTTTGGTGTGCCTATTGCCTGTTGTATAAGAGAATTTCAGGATAAATTTGAATTTCCTGAATCAATATGGATTTACGAATCTATTAAAAAAGAGTTTAACAGGCATGGAGAAAAAGTAAAACTTAATACCATACAATCGCTACAATCAGAAATTAATAAGATTCTATTGAAGGATTTGTCGGATAGGGGGATAATATCTAAAAAACTAATTAAACTATGTTAGATGTCGATATTCATTACAGACCGGTCAGGTTTCTTCCCTGGGAAAGGCATAAGAAAATTATGCTTCCAACAAAATGGGATGAGTTAACAGAAAAGCAATTTATTTTTGTTCCGGACTTGCAGAGAGGCATACTTAGTGAATCAAAAATTTTACAGGTATTCCTTTATGTAAATCGCGGATTTGTAAAAAAAATGGACTTTTCCCAAAAAGACTATATTCTCAGTCACTTAACATTTCTAAAAAAGCCCGAACCCTTTGAATATTTCAAAATAAAGGAGCTCTCAATACTTAAGGCTCCCAAACCACAGCTCGAGGACGTATAATTAAGTGCATTTATCTTAGGGGATACTTACTATCAAAACTATATTGAAGGGGGGAAAGATGATCTAAATAGGTTTATTGCCCATTTTTATACCGGCGTAATTGGATTCGATGAGAAACTCATCAATACCCACGTGAAATTATTGAAAAGAACTGATCTTAGGGCCAGGGAGGCTATTGCAATTAACTATGGAATGATACGTCAATGGCTTCTTAAAACTTATCCTTATGCATTCAGGCTGATAGATAAAGTTAAAAGTATAGAGAGATCTCAATCCCTGGATATAGCATTTGAATATATTTATTGCCAAGAAGATATGTTTAATTATGAAAAGGAACTTAACAGACCTCTAAATGATATATTAAGGGACCTGGAATATATTGGTAAATTCCATTTCAATAATAAAAGTTTCAATCCATTTCACAGCGGGATGTTTGTAGATCCCAAAGAGGTTCCGTTTCCTGATATTAAATAGTAAATTCTAATTGTATCATGTTGAGTAATGGGAAATTTATAGATCCAAATCACAATTGAATCCAGGTCCTTCTTGATTGACCTGACCCGTCTCTGACACGGGTCAGCTTTTTTACGAGGTCCCGGCCCTAAAAAGCTGGCTTTTATATCATAATATACCTTATTTGTACCTCTCCTGTACCTCGTAGGTTTTAATTAAACTCTATCATATTGATAAACAGTATAATAATATAGTTTGTTTTCTTTCTGGTATAAGAAGGCACAATGGCACAATGGTACAGGGGTGCAACTGCGTAAAGGCTAGTACTGGATGATTATTTAAGATTGCCGCCCCCTCCTTTGTCGGGCTCGCAAAGACCCTGCAAGTAAGCTTATTTAAGGTTGGGAGTGAAGCTGAATATTCTAAAGATCTCGGTCAATTGCGAGGATCCGCCAACTGGCGGAGACGAAGCAATCCTATGATCGCTGGTTGAGAACCTACTGAATCAGATACCTCACAACTTTACCTGTCTTCAAAGCATACTCAATTTCACTTCTGGTTGAAGAACCAATATACCCACCTACATTTATAACAAATATTTCATCGGCAAGATCAATTTTACTTTTATGCATATCATCTAACATAGCTTTAGTTTCCTCCGACATTACCTCTTTGTCACCTGAATGCCCAAACAGACCTACACTTATAACAATTTTTCCTTCTAAAGTTAATCGTTTCTGTTCTGAAATAAACTCATCTTTGAATTTTGTGCTTCCGCAGAGGGTGATGATTTTATATTTGCCAAACATGGGATTTTATTCGTATTCTTTTAAAATATTTTTAACATCGTCCGGAGCAACTCTTCCATAGGTTTTATCACCAACGAGCACTACAGGCGCAAGACCACACGCACCGACACATCTCAGGCTGGATAATGAAAACTTATTATCTTTTGTTGATTCTCCTACCTGAATTCCAAGCTCTTTCTTAAATTCCTCGAGAACCTTCTCAGCGCCCCTGACATAACATGCTGTTCCCAGACATATACTTATCGGATGTTTACCCTTTGGAGTCATAGTAAAGAATGAGTAGAAAGTAACTACTCCATAGATCTTGGCCACAGGCATATTCAGGTCATCAGAAACAACCTCCTGAATCTCTGCAGGAAGATAGCCAAAATGTTCCTGACAAGTGTGCAGAACGTTAATAAGTTCCTGGGGATCATTGTTAAAGGAAGCACATACTCCTTTAATATAGTCCACATCTTCTTTCCTTAATTCTAATTTTATATGAGACATAACCATGAATTTTATTGTTGGCAATTTTTAAATACTATTTTTTAATTAATATCCTTTTCTTTTTATCAAAATAATGAGTGTGAAGCAAGTGGTGAGCTTTTTCACTGCCTGGTTTACCCAGGAACTCTTTATATAGTTTTATTATAAATGGGTTTTCGTGTGATTTTCTGAGCGGCTTCATCCTGTCTTCTGCATAAATTGCCTTTGCTCTGGCTTTGATGATCTCCGAATTCCCATGGTGTAATGGTTGTCCTCCACCTCCGATGCAACCACCGGGGCATGCCATAACCTCAATTGCATGATATTTTGATTTGCCAGTTCTGACATCATTAAGCAATTTGCGTGCGTTACCCAACCCATGTGCAATACCGATTCTGATTGGTGTTCCGTTAAAGTCAAGCAGAGCTTCGCGAACACCTTCCATACCTCTTAGTTCGGTAAAATCAATTCTTTTAAGTTTTTTACCTGTATAAAGTTCGTAAGCGGTGCGGCATGCTGCCTCAATAACACCACCTGTTGTCCCGAATATAACACCTGCTCCCGTTGATTCGCCTAACGGAGAATCGAAATCTTCATCAGGTAAAGTATTAATATCGATATTTGCCTGCTTAATAAACGTTGCCAATTCTCTTGTAGAAATTGAAAAATCAACATCCGGATTACCCTTAACTGAGAATTCATCTCTCTGACATTCATATTTTTTAGCCAGACATGGCATTATTGACACCACGACCATATCCTTCCGATTAATTCCGATCTTGTCAGCGAAGTATGTTTTAGCAATTGCTCCGAACATCTGCTGTGGCGATTTTGCCGTTGATGGTACATCCTTGAGGTCGGGGAAATAATGTTCAAAGAAGTTGACCCAACCGGGACAGCACGATGTAAGAATCGGTATCCTGGCAGAAGTATCTCCCTTTAGATGGTTGCCCAGCCTGTCAAGTAGTTCAGTTGATTCCTCCATAATGGTAAGATCAGCTGCAAAATCAGTGTCAAAAACATAATCGAATCCAAGAGCTCTGAGTGCCGCTGTCATTTTACCGGTAACCAATGTTCCCGGTGCAAGTCCGAACTCTTCACCAAGAGCGGCACGAACAGCCGGAGCAGTTTGTACTACAACTGTTTTTGTCGGATCCACAAGGGCTCTTAGTACCTGGGGAACATGGTTAACTTCAGTAAGGGCACCCGTAGGACAAACTGATACACACTGTCCGCAATATGTACATGTGGAATATTCCAGATTCTGCTCAAATGCAGGAGCCACAGTAGCCATAAAGCCTCTGTTAACTGCCGATATGGCACCAACAGTCTGAACTTCATTGCACATCATTTCACAACGACGGCACATTATACATTTATCAAGATCTCTGATGATTGACGGGGATGTGTCTTTCCTGTAAGTTGAAACTGCTGCATACTCAGCTCCGGGAATTTCTTTTATTCCCAGACGATGAGCCATTGCCTGTAGCTCGCAGGTACCTGATTTTGAACAAACCAGGCAATCTTTTGGATGGTCGGAGAGAATAAACTCCATCACCGTTCTGCGTGCATTCAGGACCCTGGTAGTATGAGTTTTAACGACCATTCCAGGTTCGCATTTTGTTGAACATGTTGGTGCAAGGTTCCTTCTTCCCGATACTTCTGCAACACAAATACGGCAACCTGCAGGTTTGTTTTCAATATTCATATCATGCAATTCCATATAACACAGTGTTGGAATATCAATACCCAACTCCTTTGCAGCTTTATATATCGTAGTACCTCCTGGTACATCAATCTCTTTATTATCAATAGTAAGCTTTATTGTTTCCATTATTTTGTTGTTTATCTGATAAATATTGCATCAAACTTACATTTCTCAATACAAGCACCGCATTTAATACAAATAGCAGGGTTGATTAGATGGACTTCTTTTCTCTCCCCTGTTATAGCATTCACAGGGCAAACTCTTGCACAGGCAGTACAGCCCACGCAATTATCAGGATTAATTACATATTCCATCAGGCTGCGGCACTGACCTGCCGGACACTTCTTGTCAGTAACATGCGCAACATACTCATCATAGTAGTTATCGAGCATGGAGAGTACAGGGTTAGGTGAAGTTTGGCCAAGACCACAAAGTGAAGTATCTTTTATAACCAGGCTCATATTTTTCAACCTGTCAAGATCCGCAAGAATCCCTTTCCCATCGCATATCTGACCGAGGAGTTCGTGTAATCGCTTATTTCCTATTCTGCAAGGGGCACATTTCCCGCAAGATTCCTCAACAGTAAATTCAAGAAAGAATTTTGCCATTGAAACCATACAATCATCTTCATCTAGAACAATCATTGCTCCGGAGCCCATTATTGATCCGGCTGCAATAAGGTTGTCGAAATCAATTGGAGTGTCGAGATGTTTTTCGGAAAGACAGCCACCAGAGGGTCCGCCAGTTTGAATGCCCTTGAATTTTTTGCCATTCCTTATGCCTCCTCCGATCTCAAAGATCACCTCTCTCAATGTAGTTCCCATCGGTACCTCTATCAATCCAACATTGTTGATCTTTCCTGCAAGGGCAAATACTTTGGTCCCTTTTGACTTTTCTGTTCCAATACTGCTGAACCATTGTGCTCCTTTAAGGATGATAGCCGGAATTGCGGCGAAGGTCTCAACATTATTAACATTTGTAGGTTTGTTGCGATATCCAGCCTCGGCAGGGAACGGCGGTTTTACAGTAGGTTCGCCACGAAGCCCTTCCATAGAATGAATAAGAGCAGTCTCTTCGCCACATACAAATGCACCGGCACCAAAACGAAGAATTATATCAAAACTAAAACCTGTGCCAAATATATTATTGCCAAGTAAACCATATTCTCTTGCCTGATTTATTGCGATTTTTAATCTTTCGATAGCAAGTGGGTATTCAGCACGAATATATATCAGTCCATTAGCGGCTCCGATACTATATCCGCATATTGCCATAGCCTCCAGTACTGAGTGAGGATCACCTTCAAGTACAGAGCGGTCCATGAATGCTCCGGGGTCTCCTTCATCGGCATTGCATACTACATATTTCTCATCAGACTGGTTTTTGCGGGCAAGTTCCCATTTGAGACCGGTTGAGAAACCAGCACCCCCTCGACCCCTTTGACCTGAATCTTTAACCTCTTTAATAACTTCTTCAGGGGTCATTTCTGTCAGAACTTTTCCAAGAGCCTGATACCCATCACGTGCAATATACTCATCAATATTTTCAGGGTTAATAAAACCACAATTACGGAGAACGACTCTGAGCTGTTTTTTGAAAAAACCCATATGCATTGAATCAGAAACGGGTTCCCTGGTCACAGGATCTTTGAATAAAAGTCTGGTTACTTTCCTTCCTTTTATTACATGCTCTTCGACAATAGTCTGTGCATCTTCGGGTTTAACCTTTACATAAATAGTATTGTCTGGCATAACTTTTACAATTGGCCCTTTCTCACAAAAACCAAAACAGCCAGTCAGAATAACCTGAACAGAATCCATCAAACCGTTTGCTTCGAGTTCATCTCTTAAACTGCAGACAATAGCATCGCTTTCTGAGGCATGACAACTTGTGCCACCACATACCAGAAGATGCATACTGTATTTTGACATAATTCTTCCTCCTTATGCTTTTAAGTCAATAGTTTGGTAATTTACAGGGATGATGCCATCAACAAGTTCACCTGCTTTAATATATTTTTCAATAATCTGGTCCGCCCGCTTAAGGTCGACAAAACCAAACACAACTGGCTCCTCTCGCGGAAGCTTAACCTCAATAGTAGGTTCTGCATAACAATATCCCATGCAACCGGTTTGAGTCACAACAGCTGCAACGTTTCTTCTTTCGAGTTGTTCCGAAAAAAACTCCATAATAGTCTTTGCTCCTGATGCAATACCACAAGTTGCCATTGCAACTTTCACCTGAACAATATTCTCAGGATTAGTGGCATTAAGAGTACCTGTACCCTTTTCTATTTCTTCGCGTCTCTTTATCAGATCGGCGAGTGATGTGATTTTTGACATTCTTTAATCTGTTAAGTTTAATTTTAGTAAGCGGCATTCAGTTGTTCGATTTGCTTACTTAAATTTATTCAATTTTTTCTGTATGTTTCAGATTTTGTAAGTTGAATTATGAATCAAAAAGTTGTCAGGTGCAAAGATAATAAATTAGTGTGAATAAAATAACAATGTTAATAAAATAACACAAATTTAAAATAGTTCTAAATAATACGTATTTCCTATTGTCTTCAAATTGTGTTGTTAACATGTGAACATAGTATCTGTCAAATTGTATAATGGTCAACTGCGTCCAAAAGCCGGTGAAATCCTCTGATTTCGCCTTTGGTGTTGAAGTCAGCAATGACTGGCGAAGTCACTGTTGAACTCACGGGTATAGCCAGCTGTCTTATAAAAACAATAAGCATGCCCAGGAGGTTAACGTTAATAAGTCCGGCCTGATGATTCTCAGATTTATCCTATTCAGGGTTATAAAGCTTATATCTGTATTGTTTAGTATCTTTACTAAAGAAACATTATTATTAGATTGATTCCCAAATTTTATTAAGGGTATCATTACTTATTTTAATCAATGGAAAATCAACACTCAATGGGTGATCAATTCCTCAGGATAATTCATCAGAATATCGAGGAGAATCTTGGAAATGAGGATTTTTCTGTAGAGGATCTGGCAAAAAGCGTTGGATTGAGCCGGTCGATGTTGCATAGAAAATTAATAAAATTAACAGGTAAGTCTGCCGGCAATTTAATTGCAGAAAAGAGATTGCTGCGGGCAAAGGAACTGCTTGAAAACGATGTAGCCACTTCTTCTGAAATAGCGTATAAAGTTGGCTTTAAAAGCCCAAGTTACTTTACCAGAGTTTTTAAGAATTACTTTAAGGTATCTCCCGGCGACGTCCGAAAAGGCGTTGTTATAATTCCTCCTCATACATCGGATGACTACCTTCATGAAAATAGGAATTTTACCAGGAAAAGAATCAGGAATTTTAGTTTAATCATACCGATTATCTTATTTATCCTGATCTTAACTGGTGGAGGTATGTATTATTTATTCGAAAAAAAAATTCCGGGTGATAAGTCGATTGTTATTTTGCCGTTCGATAATTTGAGTTCTGATACTGAAAATATGTATTTTGCAGATGGTATTATCGAAGATATTCTCAATAACCTTTTCCTTATAAGTGATTTAAGAGTAATATCACGAACTACTTCAAAGCGCTTCATCGGGACCAATCTTACTGCAAAGGAAATAGCCCGTGAAGTGAACACCAGGAATGTATTGGAAGGAAGCATACGCCGTTATGGAAACAAAGTAAGGATTAGTGTTCAGCTTATCGACGCACGCCGGGATCAGCATCTTTGGTCAGCAAATTTTGACCGTGACCTTAATGATATTATGGGCATTCAGGGTGATATTGCTTTACAGGTTGCCCAAAAACTAAATGCAGTAATTTCTGACAAGGAAAAGCATCTCATCGGCAAGATTCCAACAAAAAATTCCGAGGCTTATGATAACTACCTGAAAGGCCGGTTTTTGCTACATAAGGCAAATAGTGAACAAAGATCCGACTTTGATAAAGAGGGAGTGATGGCCTGCCTTCAGTATTTTGAAAAAGCTATAGCTGCAGATAAGAATTTTGCGGAGGCTTATGCAGGTCTTGCTAATGCCCGGTTTAATCTGTCAGCCTGGGGTTGGCTGCCTGCAAATGAAGGTGCTTTTAAAGCGAAAGACTTATTCGCAAAAGCGTTGGAGATCGATCCTGATTGTGCAGAGGCTCATGCCGTCAAGGGGGCGTTTCATGCATGGGTTGAATGCAGGTTTGAGGAAGGTCGTAAGGAATTTGAGACATCAGTTCAACTAAATCCGAACTTTGCAACCACCCATCAATGGTATGCCCAATTGCTAATGACAACGGGACCAATAGAAGAGGCTCGCAGACATATGGACCGTGCTGTAGAACTGGAGCCTTATTTCTGGGTTGTACAAAATTTAAACGCCTGGATATACTATTTCGAGGGGAAATTTGACAAGGCCATAGATGCATGTTTCATTGCACACGATCTTAAGCCCGGTTTTCTTGAAAACAATTGGTTATTCTTTCTGAACTATGCAAAACTGGGTGAAGGAGAAAAAGCAATGAAGGAACTTCAGACTATTGCCGGCAGCTCTCAAAACAAAAACGAATTTGCTGATGAGATAAAGGATGCTTACGACAAATCAGGTATAAATGGACTTTTTTCCTGGCTGATTAAAATCAATATTAATAAACCTGTTCCGATTGAGGGAATGGACGGATATCCATTTTTTATTGCATGGTGGAATGCTATCCTGGGTAACAAAGAGGAATCAATTAACTGGCTCATGAGAAACACGGAAACTAATAAGAGCTATAGCACATATTTAATTCTGATTGCAACCAATCCCGATTTTGATCTTTTGCGCGATGATCCGCGGTTTCAAACCATCATTGAAAAAATCGGACTTGCTCCTTATAATACCAGAAAGGCAAAACATCAAACCATTAAACTTTAGTACTCTCATATTAAAGTCAGCACAGTATTATCTGAATTACTTTGCCGGTCATCTAAATAACAGTTTATTTATTTGAACTGAAGCCTGATTCATAATTATGTATCAGATAATGATTTCATAAAAAATGCAACCAGAATATCAAAATGCAACATTTGTGCTCCCAGTTTTATAAATGTTTGCAACAATACAGCTATGCACCAGGGGATTATTGGCTGTTACTTTACACTACCTATTATTATTGGTTATTGAAGATCTTAAGCTCAATACAATTTTATAATTGATAAATTTTTTAATCAAACCTAATTAATTAAAATTATGAAAACACTTAAAATTCTTGCAGCTCTGCTCTTCTTTTTAGGCTTTGCCTCTAATGACGCTAAAAGTCAGAAACCAGTCAGTGAAGTGTTTGATGCTTATTTTGTACTTCCTTTTGATTGTCTGAATCAAAACCTTATCGGGACTCTGACTGTTGAAAAGACTTATATAAATAATCATCTCCAGATCAGGCATTCCGGGACTCTAACAGGAGAATCAGATGGTCTTAAGTATTATGCAGACATGATGACCAATATTGAGGATAAAGCAAATTGGGACGAATGGGGCCAGCAGGCAATAACTCAAACCTGGCCTGCAAATTATCATATATCAAGGGATGGCAAATTGATTGCAATAATCCATTTTTCTTATCACTATACCGTCAATGCCAATGGTGAGTGGGCTTCATATCATGGGGATACCTTTGAATGTAATCTTGTTGGTGAAGGAAGATTTAAGTAATCATAATCGAGAGAGTTCTACAGCTTATATCAGGTTTAAAAGTCCACGTTATTTGTACGTGGATTTTTAATCTGGTCTATTTTCTCACTTTTCTGAACTCCGAACCTTGTTTCCAACCCGGGGAAAAGTCAGAATTTGACAGACGGTATCCGACAGAAAAACCGAGTTTTGCATCTTCCGCTATGCCTCAAAAGTCCCAATGCCTGGTTTATAATTATCTGAAGGTCTGAGATATTTATTATTGATATAATCGAGTTCCATTTTGGAAGCCCACACTCTGCCATGCTCCCTGCTCTCAATGTTTCCCCTGACAAATGTCGATGGAACTCCAATGTCCGATAGAAATAATAATTATGGAAGCAAAAGCAGCCAGTAAGGTCTTTTTCATTTTGATTAAATTGGTTTCAGAAAGATAAATATAATCTTTTTTCAAATCGATGTTAAAAGATTTCAATCTGCTTTTAAACAGCTATTAAAACTTAATAAAATATTCCTTTTTATAATCGCAGGTCAGCGATCATGAAATTAAGATCTCCCGTTCTCCTTCAGGTGAAGAATTCCGGGAATTCTACTATCGGCTTTCAGTTAGGTGATAATAAGCAAACAGGAAGGAATTCATATTAAAAATTCATATTTTTGTCTTCCTGTATATGAATATTCACAATTTAAATATAAAAGTCATGAGAAGATTCAACCTTCTTCAAATTATAGTTTGCCTTTTATTATCTGCAACGGTGCTGGTTAATCCGGCTAAAGCACAGATGCCTCAACGTAACAGTAATCAGGTCGCCATAATGGGATGGACCGATGATTCACATTATCTGATCCGGAAGTTTGATTCTGACAAAAACCTGGTTATTCAGAGTGTTGATATTAAATCCGGGAAAGGCATTATTGTTCCTCCGGCAAAATCCGAACGTGAATTACTGGTTCAATCCCTTCCTCAGGGAGTAACATTGACTATGAACGATATTATTAGTCCGGATATGAAAAGTGTTATTATAATCAAGGATAATGATCTGTTCTTTTTTACCGCAGGGGACAAAGAATTGAGAAGACTTACCAATGACAAAACACCTGAAGTAAATACCCGGTTTTCACCTGATGGGAAAAAGATAGCATATACAAAAAACAAAGATCTTTATGTTTATGATCTTACAAACAATAAGGAGATAAGACTAACTACTGATGCTTCCGATAGAATTTATAACGGCTATTGTTCCTGGGTTTATATGGAGGAGATACTTGAGAGAATTAGCCGTTATGCAGCATTCTGGTGGTCACCTGATGGAAATAAAATAGCATACCTGAGAACTGATGAGACTGATGTCCCTGTTTTCACTCTGAACAGGTTGGATGAACCAGACGGTATTCATGGTCTTATTGAAGCAACACCATATCCAAAATCCGGCGACCCCAATCCAAAAGTGAAGATGGGGATTGCAGATATCGCAACTGCTAAAACCATATGGGTAAAAACCGATTATAATATTGACCAGTATATTGCATGGCCGTTTTGGACACCCGATAGCAAAAAACTTGCTATACAAGTAATTAATCGCGATCAAAATGTAAATAACATTATCCTGGCTGATCCATCAACAGGTGATTATACTCAGATATTCAATGAAACCAGAAAGACTTGGGTCGAATTCCATGAGGATATTTATGTGATGAAGAAGGGATCAGGTTTTATTGTAAGAAGCGACAGAAGTGACTGGGAAAACCTTTATTATTATGCATGGGATGGAAAACTTATTGCCCAACTTACCAATTTAAATTTCAGGGTAACAAGCCTCGACAGGGTTGATGAAGATCTGAAGATGGTTTACTTTTCAGCAACCGGACCTGAATCGACTGATAGTCATGTATTCAGAGTCGGGCTTAATGGCAAAAACCTTTTGCAGTTAACCACCGGAGATGGAACTCATAATGTAAGCATTTCGCCTAAAGGAACTTACTTAATAGATACATGGAACAGCATAACCAGTACTGGGTCGATAATCGCCTACAATAAAAGCGGGAAACTGTTAAAAGAGATATATAAATTTGACCAGCCGGTTTACGACCCTACTAAGAGTTCAAAACCCGAAATGGTAAAGATCATGACATCCGATGGACTGTTCAATATGCCTGCAATAATAACCTACCCTGTTAATTTTGATCCTTCAAAAAAGTACCCTGTAATTTTTAGTATTTATGGTGGTCCTGATTTTAAGAATGTATCTAACAGGTGGCGGGGAAATAATCCTTCATGGTATTCTCAGAATGGGATTATTACTTTTACTGTGGATCACAGGGGTTCTGGTCAGTTTGGCAGGAAAGGGCTCGATTATCTGTATCGGTCTCTCGGCAAGTGGGAAATCCTTGATTATGAAGATGCTGTGAAGTGGTTACGCACAAAACCTTTTATTGACTCCTCTCGTGTAGGTATTACCGGAAGTTCTTATGGAGGTTACATGACCTGCCTGGCTTTGACAAAAGGTGCGGATTATTGGACTCATGGATTTGCCGGATCTTCAGTGACAGACTGGCGTCTTTATGATGATGTTTACACAGAACGCTACATGGATACTCCACAAGATAATCCTGACGGTTACAAAGATGGATCGGTCCTTACTTTTGTTAAAAACTTCAAAGGGAAATTGTTTCTGACTCATGGAGATATGGATGATAATGTTCATATGCAGAATTCTATTTATCTCATTTCCAGGCTGGAGGATGAAGGTAAATCATTCGAATTCATGTTATACCCCGAAGGGCGCCATGGATGGGGCGGGCCAAAAGCTACCCATTCAAGAAACGAAGCAAATAACTTCTGGTTAAGGAATTTTTTTAAATAATTAACTTTAGACACTCCAAACTTCAAACTCCAAACTTCAACTTTATGATAATAGGCATCCTCAAAGAAGCGGGAAATGACAACAGGGTAGCCATCCTTCCTTCTGAAGTTGTTGTATTGAAAAAGATGGGTATCGAAGTATTAGTAGAGTTTCATGCAGGAGAGCATGCTTATGCTGCAGATATAACTTACCAGACAGCTGGGGCCCAATTAGCTGAACGAAAAGAGGTTATCTCTAAAGCTGAAATGTTGCTTTCTGTCAATCCTCCTGTTGAAGATGATATCAAATCTTTCAAAGATGGGCAGATCTTATGCTCAGTTCTTAATCCCGTTGTAAACAGCACATGGCTTGAGAAGGCTCGTATTCAGGGATTATCAGTTCTGGCGCTGGACCTTGTACCAAGGACAACAAGAGCCCAGTCAATGGATATACTCTCATCGATGGCTACGGTATCCGGATACAAAGCTGTGCTTGAGGCTGCGTCATTGTTACCAAGATTCTTCCCGATGTTCATGTCGGCAGCCGGAACTATAAAACCATCACGTGTTCTCATCTTAGGTGCCGGTGTTGCAGGATTGCAGGCTATAGCTATTGCCCGGAAACTCGGGGCAACAGTTGAAGTGTTTGATGTAAGAAGTGTAGCAAAAGAGGAAGTGAAAAGTCTCGGTGGTAAATTTATTGAAGTTGAAGGGGCGAAGGAAGATGTTGAGGCAGGCGGATATGCTGTTGAACAAACCGAGGAGTTTAAAAGGAAACAGCAGGAACTTATTCAACAGCGAGCAATAGCAGCTGATGTTGTAATTGCCACTGCACAGATACCAGGAAGGAAAGCGCCGGTTCTTCTGCTTAAAGAGACAGTTAATTCAATGAAACCCGGATCCGTTATTGTGGACCTTGCAGCTTCAACAGGTGGTAACTGCGAATTGACTGAGAATGGGAAAAACATTGTTATTAATGGTGTACATATTATCGGGAAATCCGACTATCCTTCCGACATGCCAACTGATGCCAGCAAAATGTTCGGCTGTAATATAATAAACCTGCTGAAGATAATGGTTGATAAGGATGCGAATCTCTTTCTTAATATGCAGGATGACATTATAAACGGAACAACTGCCACTCATCACAAAGAATATATCAGTCCGAGAGTTAAGCAGATATTAAATATAAAATAATATATCATGGAAAATATTCTTGGATTTTTCTTATTGCACAGGGAAGCTATTTTCATTGTGATCCTATCAGTATTCCTTGGTATCGAAGTGATCAGCCACGTTCCTGCTATTCTACATACTCCCCTTATGTCAGGAGCTAACGCTATCCATGGTGTAGTAATTATTGGTGCTATAATAGTGATGGGACATGCTGATACAACCGGGTCAATGATACTCGGATTTCTGGCTGTTGTGCTTGGTACTCTTAACGTAGTTGGTGGATTTGTTGTTACAGACAGGATGCTGGAGATGTTTAAAAAGAAGAAGTAGTAACCTGAGTAAAAATCGAAAAAGATCAATCTTATGGACCAGCTATCTCATTTTCATCCCGGGATCTCAATACTGGAGATAACTTATATAATCGCTTCGGTTTTATTCATTTTAGGATTAAAAATGTTAAGCCACCCGCTTACGGCCCGAAGAGGTAATACCCTGGCAGCAGTTGGAATGGGATTTGCAATAATAGCAACTATCCTTTTTCATCAGAAGAATGGTAAACCGATTGGTAATATTGGATTTATTCTTGTCGCAATTGGAATAGGAACTGTGATTGGTTGGTTAATTGCCAAACGGGTCAAAATGACAGCTATGCCCCAGCTCGTCTCATTCTTTAATGGTATGGGTGGTGCAGCTGCGGCTCTTATCTCAATGATGGAATTTCCCCATGTCAGTCCTGAGCTAATAGCAAAAAGCGGTATGGCAAACGGACATGTGCTGGCAATTCTTCTGGGACTTATGATAGGCACTGTTTCGTGGGCTGGTAGTATGATTGCGTTTGGCAAACTCGATGGACGGATCGGTGATATGCGCATAAAAGCTATGAAGTATGTGAATCTGACAATTCTTTCTGTGCTTATTGGATTTATAGTTTATATAATGACCCGTCATGTACAGGCCAGCAGTGAACTGACGTCATTAATATATATAATGTTCCTGATATCAGTTATCTACGGTGTATTGTTCGTTATGCCAATCGGTGGTGCTGACATGCCTGTGGTTATTTCACTATTGAACTCATTCACAGGAGTTGCTGCCGCAATGGGAGGGTTCCTTTATAATAACCAGGTTATGCTTACCGGAGGGATACTCGTTGGGTCAGCAGGGACAATTCTGACTATTTTAATGTGCAGGGCAATGAACAGATCTTTGCTTAACGTTATTGTTGGAGTGTTTGGCGGAGGTGGACAGACTAACATAGTAACTGCTGGTTCTGTGAAGGAGATATCAATCTCAGATGCTGCGGTTCTTTTAAGCTACTCGAAGAAAGTGGTCATTGTTCCAGGTTATGGACTTGCTGTTGCACAGGCTCAGCATATCTGCCATGAGCTGGATAAACTTTTGGACGAGAAAGGAGTAGAGGTCAAATATGCCATTCATCCTGTTGCCGGACGTATGCCTGGACATATGAATGTATTGCTTGCTGAAGCGGATGTGCCTTATGAACAGCTTATTGAGAGTGATGAGATCAATCCCGATCTTCCAAATACTGATGTTCTCGTTGTAATTGGTGCAAACGATATTGTAAATCCGGCAGCTGAAGACGATCCTACAAGTCCTATTTTCGGAATGCCGATTATCAAAGCACGCGATGCGAAAAATATCATAGTAATGAAACGTGGTATGGGAAAAGGTTATGCAGCTATCGAAAATATGTTGTTTTTTAACAATAAAACAAGAATGTTATTCGGCGATGCTAAAAGCACTCTGCAGAACCTTGTTAATGAGGTAAAAAATTTATGACCTCTTTCATTGAAACACTGGCTCTTCTTAGAGGCATAATGAAAGAGAATAATGTTGACGCTTACATTATTCCTTCAACAGATCCCAATCTTGGAGAATATGTTCCGGATCATTGGCGCATAATTACATGGCTCAGCGGCTTTACCGGTTCTGCTGCGACTGTTATCATAACTGATTCATTTGCAGGATTATGGACTGACTCAAGATACTTTATACAAGCTGAGTACCAGCTGGATGGTTCAGGTTTTGTCCTTATGAAACCTGCTTTTCCTGAAAAGAATGACTTTATTAGTTGGATGGCTGACAATATAAATACAGGAAGCAAAATTGCACTTGACGGACGGATCTTCTCAATTGAACAAAAGAGGAATATTGAAAAGTCATTAGAGGGTAAAAATGTATCATTCGATATTAATTGCGATCTGATTTCCAGACTATGGACTGACAGGCCTCCGATGCCACAGTCAATTGCATTTGATCATTCTACCAGGTTCTGCGGAAAAGAACGATCCGATAAGATAGCTGAAGTCAGGGAACAAATGAGAATTAAAGGAATTGATTATCATCTTCTTACTTCAATCGACGATATTATGTGGTTGCTTAATATCAGGGGAAACGATATTAAGTACAGCCCATTATTGATATCCTTTGCAATTGTAGGTGAAGAGCAGATACTGTTATTTACAGATGAGCGTAAGATCCCGCCAAAACTTGTATCAGAGTTCGACAAACTTGAAATAGTGATACTACCTTATGAGGAAACAGCCGGGATATTATCAACTTTGTCACCCGATTCCTCAATTCTTCTCAATCCGGTAACTGCTTCTTCAAGTCTTTTCAATTCAATCCCACCTGGGATGATAATAATTGAAGACGTGACAATTCCGACTCGTTTAAAAGCTGTAAAAAACAGAGTTGAGATTGATAACATCGGGAAAGTGATGGTTAAGGATGGTGTGGTTCTGACTAAGTTTTTCTATTGGTTAGAAAAGAATTTCGGCTCTGAACCAATAACAGAACTTTCATTGGCTGAAAAGCTAAACGTTTTAAGGTCTGACCAGGAAAACTATCTTGGCCCTAGCTTTTCGACAATAATTGCATACAATGATCATGGTGCGTTACCGCATTATTCAGCAACTACTGAATCAGATTTTGTTATAGGTACAGAAGGGATTCTCCTTGTAGACTCCGGGGGCCAGTACCTTGATGGTACTACCGATATTACAAGGACAATTGCTATAGGAGAGCCAGGCGCACAGCAGAAACGAGACTTTACTTTGGTATTAAAAGGAACAATAACCCTCGCACTATCAAAATTCCCGTCAGGGACCAAAGGCTACCAGCTTGATATACTTGCGCGTAAAGCATTGTGGGAGAATGGTCTGAATTATGGTCATGGTACAGGTCATGGTGTCGGATTCTGCCTTAATGTCCACGAGGGTCCGCAAAATATAAGCCCGATGGCCGGACCAGACTCAAAAACCGTTATTGAACCGGGTATGCTCATTTCTAATGAACCTGCAATTTACAGGGAAGGAGAATACGGTGTCAGAATTGAAAACCTTATTCTTTGTTATGAAGATGAGGAGACTGAATTCGGACAATTCCTGAAATTTGATACTGTTTCACTTTGTTATATAGATAAATCTCTGATTGATATTTCTTTACTCGATCAGAGGGAGATTGACTGGCTTAATTGCTATCATGCCGAAGTTTATGATAAACTTAGCTCACACCTCACAACCGAAGAAAAAATGTGGCTAAAGCACAAGACCAGTACCGTTTAGCTAGAATTCAAACTAACCGCAAAGAGCGCTAAGGTTTGCGCAAAGGTCGCAAAGAAATGGAGCAATTGTTTTCCTTTGCGTACTTTGCGTTTTTAACCAACTGATACCGATTTCTCGGGATCAGCTGGTCTTTGTGTACTTTGCGGTTAAAAGATTCTATTTTCCGTATTTAAAGATATCCTCCATAAGGATAACATCCATAACAGGAAATTCAGTTATTCTGAGTTTTGCACATCCATAAGGGACAAGAGTTATTATTTCAGGATCTCCTTCCGGTTTTACAGGACTTAACGGAGGGACACCGGCAGAGTTATTCATCATGATCCATCCCGGAATTTTCATGCCTCTTGTTGTAATGGTCACAGGTGCATTCACCGTCGATATAATATATTTACTGGAATCAGCTGACCAGATCATGTCACCCGTATCGGAGAAAGGATATTTGCTGACAGGATTTTCAGTCACTTTCATTCCCCGCATAATATTTGCCTTGTCAATCAGGAGTCCATAGTTCCATGCACTCTTCGGACAAATTTCCCAATCGGTACTTCCTTTGTAACTAAAATTGTTATAGTTGATCTTAACACTTTTATATTCTTTATCAATCCTTAAAGAAAAATAAAGTGGGCCGCGAAGCACGGATAATGAATTATTATACCTTTTCTCAACACGTATTTGCATCGGTATTTCCAAAGCGATCTGATCACCATTCTTCCATCGCTTATTAATCTTAAAAGTTGAACCGCTTTTCACTTTTAAAGTTTTACCTTTAAATTTGATTGTAACCGAATCAGCCCATCCGGGGATCCTCAGATCAATTGGAAACCTGAATGTCTTTTCTGTGGTGATTGTAAGTTTAACAGATCCGTTAAATGGATAGTCAGTTTCTTCAGCAATTGTCACTTCATTACCTTTACCTGCCTTTGCCTTGACAATTGATGGTCCGTAAGTTACTAATGCCAGACCATTGTCATTTGTTGCCATCCACATGCTCTCTACAAACTTGGGCCAACCCTGATGCATGTTTGAAAGGCAGCATGCATCTTCTGGTCTGAGGCCATAAATGTTGGAATAGTCTCCGTTTGTGCTCCAGTCTCTTTTGGCTCCCGAAACCATTACCTGGTTAGCCTGCTGGTCGTATTGATGAGCCCACATGTCGGAAGTGGTTGTTCCTGGTAAAGAATTGTATGCAAGTAACTCAAGTCTGTCAGCTAATGTATTGTCTCCAAAGATCTCGTAAAGTTCTTCAAGGGAAAACATATATTCCACAACCGAGCATAACTCGGTCCCCCGGCTGGGACTTTTCCCCGAGAGATGTTCATCTCCTGAAAATCTTCCTCCGGCCTGACCATGGTTAAGGTCATATTTTTCAATACCGGAAAAAACAGCTTTTTTGAATCGTTCATCCTTTGATTGCTGATACCATAATCCCGGATATTTTATTGCCATTGCATTATTTACAGCATGGGCCGTCAAACCATCCGGTCCCCAGTTAAATGGTATTTTTTTATCTGCTGATGCGGCTGAATCCCATGGGAATTTTTCATAATAGGTTGTCCAGTCTGAACTGTTTTTCTGAATTGATTGTATTGTCTCAAGTATCCATGGTTCGCCTGTTTGCCGGTATAACCAGTAACCAGTAACTGCATTTTCCATAGCCCTCACTCCCCGCCATTCCTTATCGGGCCAGTCAGGTTGTGTATTGTGCAGATACCTGAAGTATTTAGTCAGAACATTGATTGCCCGTTTATCACCGGTTGCTTCATAATACTGTATCAGGACCTTGTTTGCTACAGCAAGGGGCCACCGGTCCTTGTTTTTTGCAGGTCCATACCAGCCTGTATCGCTGCTGCTTTCAAGTACTGGTTCAATCCATGTTTTTACTTTATTGATAAGATGGTCATCGTTAAGAAGATATGCAAGAGGAACCAGACCGTCAAGGAAATATGGGCCTCTTTCCCATGCTTCGCCATTACCTCCCCGCCATGAGGAGTTAACCAGGTCGGGCCAGAAATCATCAAGATTTCCGGTAAGACCTGCTGCTTGCGCTTCCAGCTGTGACTTCAACCAACCAGCTGGTTTTACACTCCCAAGTGGTAATTTTATATAAGCATTGCGAAGCAGGGGCTCAGGATTGTTTTTATAGTTTGTATTTACATCGTGCTTCCCGCAACCGGAGAAAATCAGAAATGAGAGGATGAACAGCAGAGAAGAGTATTTCTTCATAATAGCAATAATTATTCGATTTTCAGTGAGTTTTCCGGATTCATAACTGCAGCCTGGTAAGCTTTGTAACTAATTGTAATAAATGTTATTAAGATAGTCAATAATGCTGCAAAAATGATCATGGTTACCCCGATATTAGTCCTGTAAACATAGTTTTTAACATAAGAAAGTAATTCTGATAGTTAGACAATGTGATAAAATTATATTAAAATATTTGTGATGCCACAATAAATAAGACATTAACACGAGATTAATATAACATAAGCCTGATCTAATGTCTTTACTGCGTTTTCTTTTATTTCTCTTCAAATACCTTTACCTGATCAAACCATGCAACACCTTGTCCCGGCATCTTCAGTATAAGGTTTGTTTTGAAGAGAGCCAGAGTATCATTTGGAATTGTAACAAATGTTACATATTGTCTCCATTCATTGTCAGGAACAAACCTTGCCCGGCCAAATTCACCAAATAATACTTCCACATATTGCGGTATCTCTTTTTTCTCAAATTGATGATCGTTTTTTTGTTTTGTTGCATTGGAAAATCTTTGTTCAGGATCTGATTTAGCCCAGATGGAAATTGTATATGAAGCACCAGCTTTAACTATAACCGGGAAGAATCTCAGAGCCACACTTTTATCCTCCTTCGGCGTAATAATCCTGACAGAATGATTACCCTCATAAAATTCCCTTGTATCAAGAAAATAAGTTGCTCCTCTGTCTCCTCCCGGCCGTGCATAACAAGCTGAAGGTATTCCGGGACTTGAAAGATCTTCAAATCCAGGATCTTTGAGAAGATTTGTATTTGAGGTAGTTAGAGCCGGCTTTTCAGATTTTGTGTTGATAAGATATACCTGCGATCCAAAGGGACCTATCTGGTCTGTTATAACTCCGCCTGTAACTGAGACTGAACGGTTTTCAAATAATACTCTGGCCTTACCATTATAAAATCCACTTATCCTGATTGAAACACCAGTCGGTTCATTTATTTTGTTGACAGCCATTATAATCAGTTGTCCATTATGATGTCTGGAGGAGATAATAACATTTCTTGAATAGGATTCCACCAATAATGTCTCCTCATCAGAAAGAAGCCAAGGTGTCAATTCCGCGACCTCTGTTGCAATTCTTCCGCATTCATTCCATGTTGCAGCCGATTTCGGGAAATAATTAAGCCCTTGTCGTACAAAGTATTGAATGCCGGTTGCACCATTAATAATAGATTGCCATGTCATCGACCTGATTTCCTGGATAGTAGGTTCCCGACTCCACAGTTCTCCTCCACCGAACGCCTGAGGCACTATCCAGACAGGTCTCTTTCCCTTAAATTCTGCCTTTAACTGACCTGCTACTTCCCCAACCATTGTTACAGGAATATCAGGTAGTGGGTACGGATCTGCCATTACAATATCTAGTGCCCGGGCATATTTTTTTGCTGCCAGGAATGGCGCCATAAATACGATTGAAACAGGGTGCCAAGGATCGTTTTCTTTGACAGTTCTGTAAATCTCTTCCAACTGTTCAGAGGATATGTTATTACCGTTCGGCTCATCCGAAATATACCAGCCAAGTAATGCCGGATGATCCCTGAAGTTTTTAATTTCAGTAATAAGACGTTCTCTTTTTTCTTCATCACTCAGACCTTCAATCTTTGATCCGACACCGCCTCCTCCTGATACCGAAAGCAGGTTATAATTCACCTTCATTCCAAGTTCTGCGCAACGATCCATATATGCTTTTCTTTCATTAAGAGTCTCCGGCAGAATCTTCTGGTATGGCGACATCATATTAAATCCTTTTACAACCTCTTCCTCTGGCAGAGTTGGATAAACAGGTGAATAACAGTAAAAACCGAAAGGAAAAAACTTCCGTCCGTTCACTAACAATCCTCCGGTAAACCTGTCAGTTTTAACTTCATTTGGTTTATAAGAAAGTACAACCAGATTCGTTGTTGTCTGGTATATCACTTTTGGATGGGCTGTTACATTTATCCTGGCTTCTACCTTATATACAGAGGGTTTCAGGTTTAATAAAAAGGGTAACCTCAGAATACTCCTGCCTGTCTTTCCATTCCAGGAAGAAATAGTCTCCTCACCAACTTTTATTTCGATTGATAGATTAGTCTGAGATAAAACAGGAGGTATTTGGAGCAGGAACTCGCCTTCCTTTTCAAACGAATAAAAACTCAGCCGGCTATTTATCGAAAATGTTGTGCTGTCTATAATCTGACTATATCCATCAGTGCTGATTATTATTGCAAGAAGCAAGATAAAAGCAGTTACCGGATTTCCTTTCATGGTTTCTTTCATCATTAATTTCCACCTTAAAAATAAGCACTTTTAGTTATAATTCCGTAAATTTGAAAATCAACCCGGATTTATTTCCTATTGACCAGCTATATGGGAAAGAGAATTTTACCGACTTTTGTTAATCTCATTTGTACATTTTGGGAATAGTGCAAGGAACAGAGTGAATTGTGAATAGCGAATTATTATTGAAGCTATTATTTATCTATTTTTGATAGGAATAAAATTTGTGAGATGAAGAGCCGATATTTCTCTATATTATTTATTCATTTTCTTATTCTGCTATTGACATCCATGTCGGGCGTTTATGCTCAACCGAAACGCCTTCAATTCAAACACCTGACAACTGATGATGGCCTTTCTTCTTCCATGGCTACAAGTATTTTACAGGATTATAAAGGCTTTATCTGGATTGGTACCTATGACGGGCTCAACCTGTACGATGGTTTCAATTTTGTTGTATACAAAAACAATACTGCTGATTCTTCCAGCCTGGCAGATAACCTTGTACGAACCATGATTGAAGACAAAGCTCACAATTTGTTCATTGGCACACAAAATGGTTTATGCCTATATGACCGGAAGAATGATCGGTTTCTAAATTATATGCTTGATAAATCATCTCCTTTAAGAGGGAAGAATTGCATTGTTGCAAAAATTGCCGAGGATTCCTATGGCAACTTATGGCTGGCCACCAACATTGGATTAATTTATTTCGACCGTATTAAAAACCAGATCATTAATTATACTCACGATCCCAATAATCCCGAGAGCATCAGTGAAGATTATACAGAATCTGTGTTGATTGATAAAAATGGTAGAGTGTGGGTAACAACCCGGAAAGGATTGAACCTTTTTCAGCCTCAGAAAGGAACATTCAGACGAATTACCCAGGGTGAAAGAGATACCGATGATTTATCAAACACATTTTTTTTAGATATGACAGAGGATCGGGAAGGAAATCTCTGGTTTGGAAGCACTGAAGGACTTTATTGCCTGAAAAATAGTCCAGAAGGCAAAATCACAAATTTAATTTGTTACCGTCATGATACTCTGGATAAGTTTAGCATTTCCAGCAATCAGATAAAATCCCTCTATGTTGACGATATGGGAGATTTGTGGATTGGTACCGAGAACGACGGAATTAATTTATTTGACAGGGAAAATCAAAAATTCTGGCGTTATCGACAAGACGATTACGATCCAAAGAGTTTGAATAATGAATCGATACAGGCAATCTACCAGGAAAAAGCAGGAAATATGTGGTTTTGTACATTTACTGGCGGGCTAAATTATGCCCTGAAAAACAGAGATGCCATTATTCTTTATAAAACCTTGCCGGGAGCGCCGTTCAGTCTGAGTCATAACACAGTCACCTGTTTTTTGGAAGACCATCTGGGTCAGATATGGGTTGGAACAGATGGCGGAGGTCTAAATCTTTTTGATAGGCTAACCGGCCGCTTTTTACGTTTCAATACGAATAATGCCCATTTAACCAGTAACGCCATCCTTTGCCTATATGAAGATTCGAATAATCAAATCTGGTTTGGAACCTGGGGTGGAGGACTCATCCACTATGATGGCAAAACAAAATCATTTACATCATTTACAACTAAAAACAGTGGTATTAAGGATAACAATATATATGCAATTGCTGAAGGAGATAATGATGATTTGTGGTTGGGAAGCTTTGATAAAGGTTTAATTCATTATCTGATCAAAGAGGGAAAGTTTATAAACTATAATACAAGCTCAGGCGGTTTAGCCAACAAAATGATTGTTAAAATTAGAAGATATTCTAAAGATTGTTTATTAATTGGCTTCCCTAGCTGCTTCCAGATTTTTTACCCTGCTGAAGATCGTTTTATAACATATCTGTATGATCCAAACGATGCAAACAGTTTGAGTAATTATGCAGTTACCGATATCCTTGTTGAAAATGACACGTGTGTCTGGATAGGCACGAAAAACGGTCTGAACCGGTTTAACCCAAAAACAGAATCTTTCATCAGATATTATGTAAAGGATGGGTTGCCTGATAATGATATAAAAGGACTTATAATCGATGACTCGGGCTTGCTTTGGGTAACTACAAATATTGGTGTCTGCCGGTTTGATTATAAAAACGGGAAATTTAAAAATTTTACTAAAGCCGATGGTTTGCAAGGCAATGAATTCTTTGAGAGAAGCATTCTGAAAATAAAAAGTGGTGCTCTTTTAATGGGTGGCACAAAAGGCTTCAACCTTGTATACCCTGATAAAGTTGTCGAAAACAAAAACATCCCGGAAGTATTGATTACTGATCTTAAAATATTTTATAAAAGTGTAAAACCGGGTGCTGAAAACTCACCATTAATTCAAAACATAACGGAAACTAAAACTCTGACTTTATCCAGTAGACAATCCGTCCTTACTTTTTATTTTGTTGTTATGGATTTTACAGCGCCTGAAAAAAACCAATATGCATATAAAATGGAGGGCTTTGACCAAAACTGGATCTATTCGGGGAACAAAAGTGAAGCGACATATACAAATTTAGATCCCGGTGAATACGTATTTAGTGTGAAGGGTTCAAACAACGACGGTGTATGGAACGAGAAGGGAATCTCGATCCGAATCACAATCCTGCCACCCTGGTGGAACACATTGTGGTTCAAAGTGACTATCATTTCTGCAATAGTCTTCCTTATTGTTTACATTTTCCTTTCCCGGGTCAGACGTTTAAAGAAACAGAAGACCCTGCTTGAAAAAACGGTAGCAATGAAAACTTCTGAATTGAATGAACTCAATGCTTCAAAAGATAAGTTTTTCTCAATCATTGCACATGACCTGAAAAACCCTTTCAATACTATTATCGGATTTAGCGAAATGCTGAAAGAAGAGATTACTTCAGGAGAGCTTAATAAAAGTGGTGAGTATGCCGGAATGATATATGATTCTGCAACTAAGACTTACAGGTTGCTTGAAAACCTTTTAGAATGGGCAAATTCACAACGCGGGAAAATATCGTTTAACCCCATACCTTTAAATTTAAGTGAAATTTTTAAAGAAGATTTTAGAATATTAAATGAAATAGCTGGCAGGAAAAACATTGAACTCAATAGCCGCTTCACTGATGATTTAACAATTGTCGCAGATAAAAATATGATCAAAACCATATTGCGGAATCTGATTTCAAATGCTATAAAGTTTACTTATAAAAACGGTAAAGTGGAAATAACCGCAACTATTGACAACAAACAGGTAGAGATATCAGTATCCGATAGCGGCATCGGAATGACAAAAGAAACCATGGCAAAACTATTCAGAATTGACTCAAACCTCTCAACACACGGTACCGAGAATGAAAAAGGAACCGGACTTGGATTAATTCTGTGTAAAGAGTTTGTTGAGAAACACGGGGGTAAGATATGGGTTGAAAGTGAATCAGGTAAAGGTAGTATTTTCAGGTTTACTCTGCCTAGACTATAAAGTCATCACAATGATATATATTTTGGTTAAATTTTATGAATAAGCCGAAACGAATAGAACTATTTTTGAAATTTAATTTTTTTTTGAATGATACGATATACTCTGTTAAAGAATTATGATCTGGCAAGAAAAGCAGTTTCAATAGCATTATTTACAACTGCTATTCTATTTTCTTCAGCCACTCCTTTAAACAAGGGTCAGTCCCCTCAAAAGACAACTTCAAAAAATTTAACTCTCTATGAATCAAAAATTGACGCTATTATAGCTGAATTGTCCCTCGAAGAAAAAATAGCAATGTTGCATGGAAATGGAATGTTTTCTTCTGCCGGAATCAAACGTTTGGGAATTCCCGATTTGAAGTATACCGATGGACCGTTTGGTATCCGTGAAGAGATGGAAAAGAATTCATGGAGTTCCATGAATCTGACCATTGACTCGGCTACATTTTTCCCGACAGGTTCAGCTCTAGCTGCCACATGGAATCCTGATCTTGCATATCTTCTTGGAACGGCATTGGGAGAAGAAGCAAAAACCAGGGGAAAAGATATTTTACTCGGACCTTCAGCAAACATTACCCGTATACCAACAGGAGGAAGAACTTTTGAATACATGAGCGAAGATCCGCTGCTAAGTGCCAGACTTACTGTCGGATATATTAAGGGGGTTCAGGATCGTGGAATAGCGGCATGTGTAAAACATTTCGCACTGAATAATCAGGAAACCAACAGGGGCAGAGTCAATGTTATTGTAGATGAACGTGCTTTGAGGGAAATTTATCTTTTACCATTTGAAGCTGCCATCAGGGAAGCCAATGTATTAACTGTTATGGCTGCATATAATAAATATGCTAGCGACTGGTGTTCTGAAAACGATTATCTTTTGAATCAGGTTCTGAAAAAGGAATGGGGTTTTAAAGGATTTGTGATGTCTGACTGGGGAGGAACATATAGTACTGTCAAGTCAGCAATGAATGGTCTTGATGTTGAAATGGGCACTTCGGGAAATGCATTTATGGGACAGGCATTACTCGATTCTGTTAAAGCAGGCATTGTGCCAATCGGAGTAATTAATGAAAAGGTAAGAAGAATTCTTAGAGTGAGATTTTCAGTCGAACCAGTCAGCGAATCAGAATCTGCAGGAATCGTCGCAACCCCTGAACATGGGGAAATTGCTTACAGGGTAGCGTCCCAGTCCATAGTATTATTAAAAAACACTGATCATCTGTTGCCTGTCGATCTTAATAAAGTCAGAAAAATAGCCGTCATTGGAGACAATGCAGTACATAAAATGGCCTCCGGAGGTTTTGGTGCAGGTGTAAAAACCCGGTATGAAATCACTCCCCTCGAGGGTTTGAAAAGCAAAATAGGCAACAAAGCGTCCATAAAGTTTGCTCAGGGATATAAATCAGGTTTTAGTCAGAATCAACAATCAAGAGGCAGAAGATTACCAAATACTAAGGTTGACACAACCTTACTGAAAGAAGCGGTCGAACTAGCAAAAAAATCAGATATTGCCATCATTTTTGCAGGCACTAACCGGGAGTATGAAACTGAAGGAACCGATCGTTCTGATTTTAAACTTCCATTTGGACAGGATGAACTGATCCGCGCGGTAGCAACAGTAAATCCCAGAACCGTTGTCGTTTTGGTTGCCGCTTCTCCTCTGGATCTGAACAACGCTTTGAATTGTTCTTCCGCCGTGCTGATGTCATGGTTTAACGGATCGGAGGGCGGCAATGCAGTGGCTGATGTTTTACTGGGTAAAATAAATCCCTCCGGCAAATTGCCATTTACTTTCCCGGCATCTCTTGCTGATTCTCCAGCTTTTTCTTTAGGAACGTTTCCCGGTGATAATAATGTGGAGTATAAAGAAGGATCTCTTGTTGGATATCGCTGGTTTGACACAAAAAAAGTAAAACCTCTCTTTCCTTTTGGATTTGGTATTTCTTACACAGAATTCTCTTATAGTGGAATTAAAACAGATAAGATTAAATACAGAAGGGATGAGATTATTAACATTTCAATGGAATTAAAGAACACAGGAAAGATGAAGGGGGATGAAGTGGTTCAGCTTTATGTCCATCGATTGAATTCACAAGTTGAATGGCCGGAAAAAGAGCTCAAAGGATTCATCCGCGTATCACTAAACCCGGGAGAATCCAAAGAAATAATCATGACATTACCAATAAGTCAGTTAAGATATTGGGATACAAAGATTCATGATTGGTGTCTCGAAAACGGAACAATTCAGCTTATGATCGGATCTTCCTCATCTGATATCCGACTTGTTAAAAAAATTGAGATTTAACTTCACTTATAATAATGTGAAATAGATACGAGCTGCACTGTTTTATTAACTCACTGCTGTAATAAGCCATTATGAAAAAGTCATCTGAAGTATCTCAGACACTGCCATTTTATCTTTTTGCCGTTGATGTTTTCTTAATTATTGTTTGTAAGGACATTCTTTCAAATGGCATGTTCCTTGATGGTTTAATTTATTCAACTGTTTCAAAAAACCTGGCTGATGGCCTTGGCACTTTCTGGAATCCCCATTTTACAGCAACATTAATGCCCGAATTTCATGAACATCCACCACTAGCATTTGGAATTCAGAGTATCTTTTACACACTTTTTGGGGAGAGCAGGCATATTGATAAATTTTATTCCCTTTTTACAGTTGTAATTGTTGGTTATATTATTCTGAGAATCTGGAAAACATTGGGATACAAGTATGGTTGGTTCCCTTTGTTTTTATGGCTTATGACACCAACCGTATTCTGGGCATCTTATAATAACCTGCTTGAAAACACTCTTACTGTTTTCACATCTCTTTCCATTTTATTTTATCTAAAAAATGAGGAGAATAAAAAGTATTATTTCATATTTCTGTCAGGATTTATGCTGGCTCTTGGATTTCTTACAAAAGGATTTGTCGCATTCTTCCCGTGGACATTCCCATTCCTGTTATGGCTTTTTCTAAAACAGAAATCATTCGGTAAAATGGCCCTGGATACTATAGGTTTATTTATGTTCACAATAATTCCTTTGCTCCTGATTGTTTTATTATTCCCCGCAGCCCGACTGAGTCTTCATAAATACTTTGACCACCAGGTCATTGAAAGCTTAAGATATTCTGTTACTGTTAACTCCAGGTTTGATATTGTAAAAAGATTATTCTCAGAATTAACTCCGGCTGCAGTTTTGTGCATTCTGCTACTGGTTTGGACACGCATTAGAAAATCCCCGACAGTTTTAATGAAAGAAAACATTAAGAAAATGCTTGTGTTTGTTCTACTTGGATTGACCGGGGTTTTACCCATAATGATAAGTATGAAACAAAGCGGATTTTACATTATCTCTGTTTACCCTTTTTTTGCAATTGGCGCTGGTATTTTGGTCTATCCTTTAATTGATTCTCTTTTTATTAAAATTAACTATGAATCAAAGTGGTTTTTAATTTTCAAATGGATCGGGTACGGGTTATTTTTTATGGGTATTTGTCTCTCGCTTTATTTTTACAATCGCTTTAGTCGCGACAATAATAAAATTAAAGAGACATACACGATTCTTTCTGAGATTCCTCAGGGAAGTATAATAAATATCAATCCTGACATGTTTGAAGACTGGAGTCTTCACGCATATTTTGCCAGGTTTAAAAATATCAGCTTAGACCCCGATCTTAAAAATAACAGAGAATACCTATTAATTAAAAATGAAAACTATTCGGATACTCTGAATTCCAGTTTTGAAATGATTAAACTTAATATACCAGATTATAAACTATTTAAAAAGAAATGAATCAGAAAGGCTTCCTTTATCTTTCTGTCCGATATTCATAAATGAGAAGAATACGTTGTACAAATGTGAAAAGTGGAATTTTACAATGACTGAATACTGGGAATCACGATTTAAAAATGAGGGCGAGATGTGGAAATCTGAGCCATCAGATTCTGCAATAAATGCTGTCAGCCTTTTTAAATATGAAAAGATCGATCAAATATTAATACCCGGATTCGGGTATGGCAGAAACACCAGGTTATTTATAGACAATGGATTTAAAGTAACAGGAATAGAGATTTCCCGATCAGCAATCGAGTTGGCAAGAGCAGACAGGATTGAGTGTAAGATCCATCATGATTCTGTAAATTCGATGCCGTTTGACAACGAAAAATACAATGGTATTTTTTGCTATGCCATGATTCATTTATTAAATAAGAAGGAAAGATACAAGTTTATTCGGAAGTGGAAAATTTTTAAGCAGGAACAGATATGAGATTGCAAAAGGATTAAAAGTTTATTTTTATGACTCTGATTCTGTTTTGAAAGAGTTATCAGACTTTGGATCGATCGAGTGCAAAGATGTTGAAGAACCTGTAAAATTTATGGAAGGAGAGGAGCCTGTTAAGATGAAATATGTTCTTTGCAAAAAGAAGTAACTAACAATCCCTGGTTACCTGTCAGGATGATTTTGATAGTAAAAAAACGTGAAGAACACCAGCTTTTACAAACAAAGTTATCCTTATGTATAATTTAATATTTTATTTGTGTTAGAATTACAAGGTAAGTTTAAAAATACATAAAAATAGCACCCCTCTTTACGAAGTAGAGAGGGGCGGGGAGGTGAGTACATTAAAGTCTAATTACTGTTTAATTTTAGAAAAGAAACTATCCTTATAAGTATTACTGACTGGAATTCTCTGGTCAGCAATAAGTATAACACCCCTTTCAATGGATTTGATTTTATCAATTGCTACAATGAAGGATTTATGAACCCTGCAGAATTTATTTGCCGGGAGGCTCTCCTCAATCTTTGCGAAACTCTGTAAAGTCATAATCTTCTTATCAGTACAGACGATCCTCAGATAGTCTTTCATCCCTTCAATATAGATTATTTTATCGAAATCAACTCTTTCAAACCTGTATTCTGTTTTTATAAAGATATAACTATCAGCCTTTTGTGGCGATTGCTGAGAGTTGTGTTTTTGAGAAAAATACTCCATCACTTTATTTACAGCCTGAACAAATCGCTGGAAAGAAAATGGTTTTAAAAGGTAATCAGTTACATTAAGCTCGAATCCCTTTATTGCATACTGATCGTAAGCGGTGGTTATAATAATCCTCGAAGTAGACCCTGTTGCCTCAAGAAACTGTATCCCTGTCAGTTGTTCCATCTGAATATCGAGAAAGATAAGATCAGCACTGTTTTCTCTGAGCCATCCGACTGCCTCAATAGCATTGTCAAAGATTCTGATCAGTTTCAGATCTGGCACCTTATTTATAAAACCTTCAAGTTTAGACAAAGCCAATGGCTCATCGTCGATTGCGATACAGTTAATCTGCATTAGTGTTGATTGTGAGTTTTACGTGGTACAGCGAATCTCCCGGTTCAATAATCAGTTTATGCTTCTCGGGATAGATCAGATCAAGTCTTTTCTTCAGGTTAATTATTCCAAATCCGGAATGACCTGGTTCAGGGTTATTCAAATTATTATCGTAAAAATTTGAAATTTCAAAATTAACAACACCGTTGCCAGATGACAGGTGGATATCAACACATGGTTTTTTATTTCTGAAGCTTGCAAACTTAAACGCATTTTCGATCAGAGGAACAAAAAGGACGGGAGATATCATTATATTAAGGTCGCCCTCATTTTCAAACCGTATATCTTCAGGAGTTTTAATCCTTATCCGGTACAATTCAATGAAGTTTCTGATATATTCAATTTCTCTGCTGAGATTGACAACCTCTGATGATGTCTCATAAGTGAGATATCGCATCATATCAGAAAGTCGTATAAGAGCTGCTGAAGCCTCCTCTGGATTCTGATGAATAAGAGAATCAATATTATTTAGCGTATTAAACAGGAAATGAGGGTTGAGTTTACTTTTAAGCAGGTCTAGTTCAATTGCTAATTTCTGTTTGTCAAGCTCAGCTTTTTGATTCATCGCAGTGAACCAGTTGATAATCACCCTGAAAAAAGAGCCAAAAACTGCAGCAATGAGTACCGGGTAATAACCACTCATGTGCATTCTCAAAGAATAAGTCCGGTAGAAATTGTGAAATGTTCCTTCAAAGAGTGCTCTGGATAAGAACAGGATTGTATATCCGAAAAATGGCATTATCAGAACAATTAAAAAGGAAATACCTAAAAATTCAGTAAGTTTTTTTTTGTTAAGGAAAAGAGGTACCAGTAAAAGGTAGAATAGATAAAAAACAAACATCAGGTAAAGGAAAGCGATGCCATTAGCAACTATTTGCTGAGGAGGTGAACCCTGCTTTATATAGGAATACGGAAGATTTGCGAAAATTGCAAACAGCCAAATGAAAATATGGATGTATGTGATTCTTTTTCTACTCATAATTAAATCTATTTAACAAAAATACCATTATTTCGATTTGTTTCCATTTCTGCACATTTACTTAAATATTGTGAACTCGGCCCTTCTTCCTGAAATATTTACTTCAAGCCTATTACCCAAAGGATTTTCATAACGAAAGATTTGTGAGCAACTCTGTCGGGTATTCCATACATGGTAAATCCTTAATATTTTCGCAAAACAAGGTATCCCTTTTTTGAGAGTTTCTCTCATTGCAACTGGTGTTGAACAATCATTGCCAATAACAATCCGGTGTGTCTTAATCTCTTAATACTACTAAAATACTACAATTGTTCAATTTTTAGTTATTCATACCTTAGTGCTTTTATCGGGTTTCGGTTAGATACGCTCCAGGTTTGAGAACTAACCGTTAATAATGCTACGACGAAAGCAATGACTGGCCCTGCAAGAAATGCCCAAAACGGCATTGGTGTGTGGAAATAAAACCTTCCAAGGAAGTTTTTTCCCAACAGGAAAGCTATAGGCAAAGCCATAACAAAGGCGATGGTCAGCCACTTGGTATAACTGGTCAGCAATAAGCGCATGATGGATGGAGTCGTTGCCCCGTTGGCCTTTCTGATTCCAATTTCTTTGGTGCGATTTTCGGAAGTAAAAGAAGCGAGTCCAAATAATCCCATGCAAGCCAGCAAGAGTGCAATAATGAAAGCCAGGCCAACCAGGTTTGAAGGAAGGCTCAGGTCTGAATAGGGTATAAGGTCACGAAATAAAATGGCCTGAAACGGGGCTTCATGCTCATAATGCTGGTAAACTGTCCTTATCTCACTGGTGATTACCGGGAATGAACCTGACGAGTACTTAACTAGAATGGTTGGCCGGTCATCGGATCTTATGCACATTATGGTAGGCACAATTGGTCCCGCCAGGTCTATGGAATGAAAGTCTTTAAAAACGCCGACTATAGTTCCTTTTCGCCCGTTGAGGGCAATTGTTGAACCAACCGGATTTTTGTTTTTCATCACTCCGGCAGCCACATCATTGATAATATAAGCGGTAGTATCCGTAGAAAACGCAGTATTGAAAAATCTTCCTTCAACAATCTTAACCTTCACAACTTTGTTATAGTCAAAATCAGAATTGACACACCAGAAGTGGAGTTTTTCCGAAACATCTTTTCCTTCCCAATTCACCTCACTCGAAACCTTTGTTCCGCGAGTCGGAATACAGTTGGTGAAACTGATGGCATCAATACCCGGAATGGCAAGCAATTCGGCCTTAACACTTCCGGCATGACTCTGAATGTTGATTGAGTTGTTCAGAACAATAACCTTGTCCTTATCCACTCCTGCATCGAAATTGCGCATGTAGCTATCCTGGGTCTTGATAATCATCATGCAAATTATCAGAACAATAGGTATGGCAAATTGAAATACAATAAGGCTTTGTCTGAAAATACTGTAACTGTGGTCGGTGATTATTTTTCCTTTCAGTGCATTGATGGGGTTGAATGATGCCAGATATAAAGCAGGAAATAATCCGGAAATCATGCCGGTAAACAAGGTAATGGTAATAAAAAATGCAATCATATTGAAATCCAGTAACCGCATATGAATATCGTAGTTAAACATCGTATTGAAACCGGCCAAAAGCACCAGGACCAAAATGACCGCACTTAAAAGGCTTATCAGTGTAATAATGAATGTCTCGCCAAGGAACTGAAGTGCAATGGTCGATTTGCTTGAACCTGCTACCTTTTTGATTCCTGCCTCCCGATACCTCCTGAAATTTAAAGCGATTGCTAGATTAATAAAATTGAAACATGCAATTAAAAGAATGGCGAAACCGATGGTACCTATAATTACAATGTTCTGCATTTCTTTCCAAACCCGTTTCCCGCCAGCATACGAGTATAAAATCTGTTCTTTAAGTGGAAATAGAAAAAGTTCCTGGTTTAAGGTGGTTTCCTGATTTTTGATCAGGTTTTTGATCTTGTTCTCGACGAACTTGTTGTCAACATTATTCTTCAGTAAGATCCATGTTCGGTTAGCTGTTGCTCCAGTTTCACGAGCCCAACTGTTATCAGCCATAAATTTTGAAAAAGGAATTACAAAGTCAAACTGCATCACCGATTGCCTGGGAACTTTCTGAAACACGCCGGCAACTTTAAAAGCTTCCTGCTTATTTCCATCTTTCATAATCAGGGTTTTACCCACACAATCTGTACTTTTAAAGAATTTCGTTGCCATGCTTTCCGAAATTACAATTGAATTCAAATCGGTCAACACATTCCGGCTGCCGGCCTGAACAAGTGGAAAAGTAAAGACATTGAAGAAGTTGTTATCGGCATAGAACCCTTTCTCGGTAAATGTTTTGTCACCACTGATGAAGGAAAAATCGCGTTCAGCAATCCTGGTCATCTCCTCTATTTCAGGAGCCTGCTCTTTCAGCACATCAGTTAGCGATGCCGAAAGATATTCTTTCGGAAAACGATCGCCATTAAAATAGGTCACATAGGCATCAACCGAATATAATCGGTTGTAGTTTTTATGAAACTTGTCATAACTAAAAACATTCCGGATATAGAGTATCGTAATAATTGCACAGGTAAGTCCAAACGTTAGACACACAAAATTAAGTACGCTATAGGTTTTTTTACGCCACAAGTAGCGTAAGGCGATTTTAAAGAAACTTTTAAGCATAACTTTAATTTTAAATTTAAAATTCTTTTTTGTCAACTGATAAATGGAGCCTGATTGATAATGTTTATTTCATATTATTTTAATTAAGTGGTCAGAGTATAAAAGTATGTCCGGCTTTACAAAAAATCAAAACCGATATATCTATGGAATAAATGTATCGGCAAGATTCATGATTTGATCTGTGAAGTAGTAGGAAATAAATAGATATAAGCAGCTATAAATGGATATAACTTGAAAAAGGAATGAATTAAGATGTACCTATGAAATTGATTGTAATTTTAATTCTGAATTTTTGAATTAATTGGAAATGTACATTTGCAGAAGGAAAACTGGTTTATAAACCAAAAGGAAAGTCACCTTTATCATCAATGAGGCAGACGGAACTGTTTTTAGTATAGAGTTGAATAAGACATTCCCCGTTGATTTCGCAGATTGACGCAGACATTTTGATTCAAATCAGCGAAAATCAGCGTGATCTGAGGGAAAAACTTTAAAATCATGCTTTCCGCAGATACAAGTCAATCTCTTTGGCAGCTTTTCTCCCTGAAGCAATAGCATTTACAACAAGACTTGCCCCGCTAACTGAATCACCGGCAGCAAATACTTTTTGCCTGTTTGTAAGTTGGCTTTTATCCACTTTGATATTTCTTCTATGATCAAGTTCCAGCTCAAGTTCGGAAAGTAACCCTTCGAGAGCGGGATGAACAAATCCCATTGCAAGCAACACAAGATCAGCATCAATAATTCTGCGCGTCTCAGGAATAACTTCCATGATATAATGATCGCCTTCTATCTTCCATTCCACGTCTTCCACTTCAACACCTGTAACATGATTATCCACTCCAAGGAACTTTATAGTTGCGATGCTCCAGAATCTTTCGCAACCCTCTTCATGTGAGGTGGATGTTTTCAGAACTTTTCCGAAGTACGGCCATGGATTATTATCTGCACGGGTAAGAGGGGGTTTTGGCATTATTTCAATCTGTGTTACACTTACAGCTTTCTGCCGGATTGAGGTACCAACACAGTCTGAACCTGTATCTCCGCCTCCTATAATTATAACCTTTTTTCCTTCAGCATTTATTTGATTAGATGAGGCAGGTATCTGACCAGCGTTCACCCGGTTCTGAAGTGACAGAAAATCCATCGCGTAGTGGATTCCATTAAGCTCTCTTCCTTCTGCAACCAAATCGCGTGGATGAGTAGCACCTATGGCTACACAGATAGCATCGAACTGTTCCAGAAGCTCTTTCCCTGTAATGTCTTTTCCTACATTTACTTCAGTTCTGATAATAAGTCCTTCCTGCATCATAAGGTTGAGGCGGCGGTCAATCGTAGCTTTGCTTAGCTTAAAATCGGGAATGCCATATCTCAATAATCCACCTGCTTTTTCATCTTTTTCAAAGAGTGTCACCAAATGACCTGTTTTATTTAAAAGATCAGCAGCAGCCATTCCTGCCGGCCCACTGCCTATTACGGCAACTTTTTTTCCAGTCCTGATTTTAGGCGGTTGAGGCTTAATATATCCTTCAGAAAAGGCTTTTTCAACAATTGCTACTTCATTTTCCCTGATTGTTATAGGCTCCTGATTGATATTAAGTACGCAGGCATGTTCGCAACTTGCCGGACATATCCTTCCTGTAAACTCCGGAAAATTATTTGTTGCTGCCAGTCTCATATAAGCACCTTTCCAGTCGCCTTTGTAAAGCAGATCATTCCATTCCGGAATTAAGTTATCAACCGGGCAGCTCCAATGACAGAATGGAATTCCACAATCCATACATCTTGACGCCTGGAGCATCCTGTCTTCGCTGTTCAGTACCTGTTCAACCTCACTGTGGTCACAGATCCTTTCGTTAAGTGGTCTGTTTCCTGCTTCCTTTCTTTTTATCTTTAAAAATCCGCTTACATCAGCCATAATATCCTTTTATAATTCGTTTATCGTTTTTTGCTTTACGTTATTGCTCTTTGCCCTGAGCCCCGTGCTGCTTTAACTGGCACTTATCTCAAGATCAATCTCAACATCAGCTATTTTCTTTCTTATTTCTTCAAGTTTCTGTTCCTCCAGAACCTTCTTATAGTCATAGGGAATTACCTTGATGAACATTGGGATATATTTGTTAATATCATCGAGTATCATTTTTGCTTTTTTGCTTTGTGTAAACCTATAATGTCGCGATATGAGCTCTGTCAGTTCATTAACATCGCCATAATCTTCAACCAGCGATAACTCAACCATTCCCATATTGCAGTAAAAATCAAAATCTCCGTTTTCATTAAATACATATGCAATACCACCACTCATGCCGGCAGCAAAATTGCTTCCTGTAGTTCCGAGTACCACTACCCGTCCGCCTGTCATATATTCACAGCAATGGTTTCCAACACCTTCAACAACAGCATCGGCACCACTGTTACGCACTCCAAAACGTTCGCCGGCAACACCTGAGATATATATTTCGCCTTTTGTTGCGCCATAAAGAACAGTATTGCCAATTATTATATTTTTATCCGGCTCAAAAGTTGAGCCGGAAGGCGGAACAACGATAATTCTTCCGCCCGATAGTCCCTTTCCAAGGTAATCATTTGAATCACCCTCAAGATGGAGTTCAATACCTGGTGTAAGGAATGCACCAAAGCTCTGTCCTGCCGACCCTGTAAACCGGCATCGGATTGTTCCGTCAGGCAGACCTGCCGAACCATAGAGTGTTGCTATTTTTCCGGAAAGCATAGCTCCTGTGGTTCTGTCAGTGTTATGTATGGGCTTTTCAATAACGATGGGTTGTTTATCTGATATGGCTTTTTCAGCTTCAGCAATCAGCTCTCTGTCAAGGACATGGTCAATTTTATGGTCCTGTATATCAACACAATGCATAGCGTTTTCTGCTGATTCTGCAGGTAATGAAAGTAACCCTGTAATATCAAGGTTCTTGATCTTCCAGTGATTAACTTCAGGATTTCTTTCAAGGAGATCAAACCGGCCGATTATATCATCCATCTTTCTGTATCCAAGTTCAGCAAGGAGTTCGCGTACCTCTTCAGCTAAAAACCGGAAGAATGTTACAACGTTATCAGCTTTTCCTCTGAATCGTTTTCTTAGCTCGGCATTCTGTGTCGTTATACCAACAGGACATGTATTGAGGTGACATTTACGCATCATCACACATCCCAATACAATGAGCGCTGCCGATGAAAAACCAAATTCCTCGGCACCCAGCAGGGAAGCAATTATTATATCCTTACCGCTTTTTAACTGACCATCAGCCTGGAGGGTCACTTTCCTGCGCAGGTTATTCATTACAAGAGTTTGCTGTGTCTCTGCAAGGCCAAGTTCAAGAGGCAATCCTGCATGTTTAATTGATGAAGACGGACTGGCGCCGGTTCCTCCTTCATATCCGCTTATTGTAATGAGGTCGGCACCTGCTTTTGTTACACCGGCCGCTATTGTACCAACTCCGCTCTCAGAAACCAGTTTCACACTGATTTTCGCTTTTGGATTAACATTCTTCAGGTCGAAAATAAGCTGCGAAAGGTCCTCAATGGAATAAATATCGTGATGAGGAGGTGGAGAAATCAGCGTTATACCCGGTATTGAATATCTGGTTTTGGCAATGATTTTATCTACCTTATGGCCTGGAAGCTGACCTCCTTCGCCGGGTTTTGCGCCCTGGGCAATTTTAATCTGGAGCTCATCAGCATTAACAAGGTATTCGGTTGTAACACCAAAGCGTCCACTGGCAACCTGTTTGATCTTACTTCTTACGCTGTCACCGTTTTCGAGAGGTTTGAAACGTACAGGGTCTTCACCACCTTCACCCGTATTGCTGCGGCCGCCAATACGATTCATGGCAATTGCCAGTGTTTCATGGGCTTCACGACTGATTGATCCATAAGACATCGCCCCGGTGACAAACCTTTTCATAATCTGTTCAACGGGTTCAATCTCCCCGATCGGGATCGGATTGGTTTTCATTCTTAACAAACCTCTGATGAATCCAGGACTTGCAGTATCTGCATTTACACGGCTTGTGTACTCTTTAAACTTACTATAGTCACCTGTACGGGTACTCCATTGCAGGAGTGAAATTGTTTCCGGGTTCCATGCATGATGTTCACCATGTTTCCTGTAAGAATATACACCTTCGGTAAGCATCTCAGGTTGTTGTTCCACAGTAAATGCTTTTCTGTGCGGGATAAGTACCTCTTCGGCAATCTCATTCATTCCGATACCTCCGATCCTTGATATTGTTCCGGCAAAATACTTGTTTATTACATCAGGATGAATACCGACTGCTTCAAATATCTGGGAAGACCTGTAACTCCGGAGAGTACTGATTCCCATTTTAGACATTATCTTCAGTATTCCTTTGTTGACAGCATTGACATAATTCGCTTCTGCTTTCTGATAATCGAGTTGGATTGCCTTGTCTTTAACAAGCTTGTCAATTACGGCAAGACTCATATACGGATTGATTATACTCGCTCCATAGCCAAATAGAAGGGCAAAATGCATCACTTCACGGGGTTCTGCTGATTCCACAACAATATCAATCTGCATCCTTTTACGTGTTTTAATAAGGTGGTGGTGAACGGCAGAAACGGCCAGCAAAGATGGCATTGGAGCAGCCTTTTCACTTATACCGCGGTCGGAAAGTATGATATAGTTTTTCCCTTCATCAACAGCTCTTTCAGCATCTTTACATAATTGTTCAACAGCATCTTGCAAGCCTTCTGCGCCTTTCCCGGCATCAAAATGCAATAAGAGGTTTGCAGCTGAAAATCCTTTGTATCTTAAATTTTTAACAACCTGAAAGTAAGTATTGGATATTACGGGATTTCTGAATCGTACCATTTTGACATGATTGGGGGATGTCTCCAGAAGATCCTCTTGCAATGATCCCAGATAACCCGAAAGTGTCATTACAAGCTCCTCTCTGATTGGATCTATTGGTGGGTTTGTAACCTGGGCAAACAACTGCTTGAAATAGTTGAATAACCTGTATGGTTTTCTTGAGAGTACTGCAACAGGAACATCGTTACCCATCGAACCAATAGGCTCTTTTCCGGTAGCAGCCATCTCTTTGATGATCCTGTCGGTATCCTCCATTGAGTAATTGAAGGAAGTTAAATAACTATTATACTGATCTCCCATTTCTGTTGTTTCCTGGTGACCTGTCTCAATCTTTTCGAGTTTAACCATGTTTTGCTGGATCCACTCTCCATAGGGAAATTCCGCGGCCAGCTTGGCTTTTAGCTCCTTATCATAGAAAACTATACCTGCTTCTGTATCAACAAGTAGCATTTTCCCAGGCTTTAACCGTCCTTTTTCCCTGATCTCCTCCGGGGCAAATGTCTGAACACCGGCTTCTGATCCCATAACAATCAGATCATTTGTTGTAATGACATATCTCGATGGACGGAGACCATTCCTGTCGAGCATTCCGCCAATATAACGACCGTCAGAGAATATTAGTGAGGCTGGACCATCCCATGGTTCCATGAAAGTTGAATGATACTTATAGAATGCCTTTAATTCGGCGGAAATGGGATTCTTATCATTTATTGATTCAGGAATAAGAATAGCCATAGCATAAGGAAGTGATTTACCACTCATTATAAGAAATTCCAAAACATTATCAAGAGACGCTGAATCACTCTTGTCCGGTTCAATAATCGGATATAATCTTGAAAGATCGCCCAGTTTATCAGATTTAAGGATCGATTCTCTTGCTTCCATCCAGAAACGGTTTCCTTTTATTGTATTGATCTCTCCGTTATGTCCCAGCATTCTGAAGGGCTGGGCAAGGTCCCAGCTTGGAAAAGTATTAGTACTGAACCTTGAATGCACCAGGGCAACTGCGCTCTGCAAACGCTCATCATTGAGGTCGAGAAAGTATTCTCCAAGCTGAATTGATGTAAGCATACCTTTATATACCAGTACTTTCGTGGAAAGGCTGGGGATATAAAAAAAGTTTTTTTGTTTAATATCCGAGTTCCTGATTACGTTTTCAGTCCGTTTTCTGATAATATATAATTTACGTTCCAAATCCTCCTGAGGAATATCGGCACCCAGCAGAATCTGAAGAATATCCGGCTCTGCAGCGCGGGATATCTCGCCGATGACAGAGTTATTACGTGGAACTTCACGAAAACCAATAAGATTGACCCCTTCTTCCCTGACAATATTAAGCAGTATATCCTGGCACTTTGATGTATCAGAATTATCCTGTGGAAAGAATACTAACCCTGTACCAAACTGACCTTCCGGTGGAAGTGAAAAGCCCTGAATAAGGTAGAAATCACGGGGAACCTGAATCAGCACACCGGCTCCATCTCCGGTTTTACTGTCGGCTCCCTCCGCACCACGATGAGTCATGTTCGTAAGGATATCGAGCCCCTGTCTGATAATCGAATGAGACTTTTTCCCTTTGAGGTGCGCAACAAATCCAATCCCGCAATTCTCATGCTCAAACTCCTGACGATATAATCCTTGTTGCTTTGGTCGTTCTTTTTTCATAATGTTTACCTAAGTTTTTCCTCTGTTTCGAAAAAAAAAACCGTTCTCTGTTTTTGAGAGAACGGTCATCCCTAATCCGATACCAAATACCATTCTCAGTCAGTTCCAATTAACCTTTTGATGAGGAGTGATAATGTGGATCTAAAATTATTCATTCATGTTAACATTTGCCGACAAATATACTACTTATTCTTTCAGATTATCGTAAATATCAAGAAAAATATTAACAAAAGCTTCAAATAATATTTAAAAAGGTATAAACCTGTTAATTAGCAATATGAAAACTGGTCAATTCAGTATTCCCTTTTTATGTCAGGATTATGAACATATTTTTATTACTTTGTAATTCTTTAAACATTAATTATATTCTTTTTGTTAATCTTATTTTATTATTAGATTTTTATGGAAAATCCTAAGAACCTTATAATTATAATTTTTGGAGCGTCAGGAGATCTTACTTCAAGGAAGCTGATACCAGCTATATTTTCATTGAAGACTCAAAAACTCATGCCTGAGAAATATGCAATCCTGGGTGTTGGCAGAACAAAAATTTCAAATGATGATTTCAGAGTAAAGATGAGTAAAGCAATCGTCTCATATTCTGAGGAAAAAGTTACTGATCAAAACCTTATTTCAGGTTTTGCTCAGGATCTTTATTACCATTCTATGGACAATGCTTCTGAGAATGGATATTCAGAGCTGAAAACATTATTGGAGGAGATTGATAATAAATACGCAATTGGCGGAAACTATATTTTTTATATGGCAACTCCTCCGAGCGCTTATGAGATTATTGCAGTCAACCTTGCAAAATCAGGGCTTTGTAATCAGGAAAATGGATTCAGAAGAATTATAATTGAGAAGCCGTTTGGATATGATATTGAATCAGGACGGAAGCTGAACAAAACCTTGCATGAACTGATAGCGGAAGATCAGATCTTCAGGATTGATCATTATCTTGGTAAGGAAACAGTTCAGAATGTGCTGGTTACAAGGTTTGCTAATGGAATGTTCGAACCTCTTTGGAACAGAAATTATATACATCGGATTGAGATCACTTCTGCCGAAAGTATAGGAGTTGAGGAGAGGGGGGGGTACTACGACTCTTCAGGCGCTTTAAGGGATATGGTACAAAACCATCTGCTTCAAATGGTCGGATTGACTGCAATGGAGCCCCCTTCATCTCTGGATGCAAATGCTATCCGTAATGAAGTACTGAAGGTTTTCCAATCACTTCAGCCCATAAAGGAAGAAGATGTACCAATCCAGGTCATCAGGGGCCAGTATACCGGATCGCTTATACGTGGTGAATGTATTACAGGGTACAGGTACGAGAAAGGTGTAGCAGCCGATTCACGTACAGAGACTTATGTTGCAATTAAATTCTTTATAAACAACTGGAGATGGGGAGGAGTGCCATTTTATATGCGCACCGGTAAAAGGCTGCCAACCCGTGTTACAGAAATTGTTATACATTTTAAGCAAACACCTCATCACCTGTTTCAGAGAGAATCCGGGAAAGTGTCCACAAATCAGCTGATAATAAGGATTCAACCTGACGAGGGCATATTACTGAAATTTGATATGAAGGAACCCGGAGCCGGTTTTAATGTGAAGAATGTAAATATGGATTTCCATTATAAAGATCTTGCAAACATCAGAGTCCCCTCTGCTTATGAAAGGTTACTGCATGATGTAATGCTGGGCGATTCAACTCTTTTTTCACGGGACGATGAAGTTGAAACTGCATGGAAATTTCTTGAACCGATTCAGAAAGCCTGGGCAGATAATAAAGCAATCAAAGTGTTTGGTTATCCGGCTGGTACATGGGGGCCTGAACATGCCAACGACCTGATTGAGGGTGAAGGACTTACCTGGAGATATCCTTGTAAAAACCTGGCTGATGAGGAGCTGTATTGTGAATTATGACAACATAAAGACATAACAACATAACGACATAACGTTAATGAGTGGGAGAATGGGGGATTCTAACTCCGTGATGCTCCGAATACTCCTTGGCAAGAAGAAAAACAATCATGATTATAATAGTATTATTCAGTTGGATAAGATAGTAAAAATATTCCCTTCACCATACAAGCTTGCTGAGAATTTTGCTGAGGAAATGGTAAATATGATAACTGAGTCGGCGAAAAATACTAAACATTTTACAGTTGCTTTATCCGGAGGTTCCACTCCTGAAGTATTATTTACAATCCTAAGGGAAAATTTTGCGGAATCTGTGCCATGGAAATATGTACACATCTTCTGGGGAGATGAGAGATGCGTTCCACCCGACAATATTGAAAGTAATTTTGGAATGACAATGAGAAATTTACTATGCAAGATTGAAATACCTTCCCTGAACATTCACAGAATTAAGGGAGAAGATGATCCTGAAAAAGAGGCATCACGTTATTCGAAAGAAATATCACTGTTTACCAGGAAAAGAGACGGAATGCCTTTATTTGATCTTGTTCTCCTCGGTTTGGGTGTAGATGGACACACGGCTTCCATATTTCCAGGGCATCTGGAATTGCTGGATTCTGATAAAATTTATGATGTAGCTTTTCATCCTGTTACTAAGCAAAAGAGAATAACTCTTACAGGACGGGTTATTAATAACGCCGATATTGTAACATTTCTTGTTGCAGGAAAGAAGAAGGAGAAGATTGTTGAAAAAATGTTTAAAAAAGATCCATCAGCATTAAAATATCCTGCAACTTATATTGTTCCTGCATACGGTCGGTTGAATTGGTTCCTGGATCAGGAAGCAGCAAGTTTATTATGACACGCAACTGTTTTATTATATGAATTTCATCTTAGTATTACATGTTTTTTTTATATTTGGGATAACTTTTTATTGACTTAAAATAAATAGCCATGTCACACGAAAAAGCTAAGGAACAGACAAAGAACAAAAAAGAGCCTACAAAAAGTCTAAAAGAGAAACGACTTGCTAAAAAAGCCAAAAAAGAAGAAAAGAAAAGACGGTAGAAAAGTTTGTCTCGATGTCTTGATAGCCACCACCTCCCCCCTTCGGAGTACTCCTCCTCTGAAAAGGAGGAGAGGGTTATTATATTATATATCAATAGTTTCCCCTCCTTTTGAAGGAGGGGTGTCATGAGCCCAGGTCATGATGGGTGGTTAAAAACACATATAAATTTGTTTATTCAAATTAGGATTTAAATTGAATAGAAAGTACTCTGAAAAAAAAAGTCCCGCTACCTACGGGACTTTGAATAATAAATCTTTGTATGGATAAACTAAGCTAGTCTTACGTCTACTGCATTAATTCCTTTTTTACCTTCCTGAAGTTCAAATGTAACTTCATCATTCTCTTTAATCTGATCTTTCAGACCAGATACGTGTACAAAATATTCATTATCCGAATCTGCATCTTTAATGAATCCGAATCCTTTTGATACATTAAAAAATTTCACTGTTCCTTTGTTCATTTTATTCTGTTTTTAAATTAAGGCCGCAAGTTACATAATTAAATTGAAATAATCTAAATTATTTTATAATATTCTGATATTTAATTGATTTATTCAGGAAAAATCACACAAAAAGTCTCATAATTGCCTTTTAGGATAACACTATTATTTACAGAAAAAAAAGACTGAACAATCAACTCTAAATTTCTAATTTTATTGCTTAATTATTAATAGTATTTTAGTTATGGTAAGGTCTCTCATTATTTTAATAACATTTTTGTTAGCAGGTGCAAATGTATTCGGACAAGTTAAATTTCAGACTGTAGCCGAAAAATCTGATTATAAATCAACTTCAAATTATAATGATGTAAGGATCTTTATTGATCAGCTGAAAAAATCCTCACATTATATAAGAATTGAGAATATTGCCACTTCAGTTGAGGGAAGGGAAGTTCCCCTTTTGATTATTGGAAATCCGTTGCCAAAGTCCCCTAAGGACCTCGTTAATGATAAAAGGATTGTGGTATATGTTCAGGCAAATATTCATGCCGGTGAAGTTGAAGGTAAAGAGGCTACTTTGATGTATGTCAGAGATTTACTTATAGAGAAAAATCCCGAAATTCTTAAAAATGTTATTCTGCTGATTTGTCCGCTCTTTAATCCTGATGGAAATGAGAAAATAAGTCCTCTTAACAGAACTTATCAGAATGGTCCGGTGAATGGCGTCGGAGTGAGATATAATGGTCAGTTTCTTGATCTGAACCGCGACGCTATGAAAGCTGAATCACCGGAGGTTAGAGGAGTATTGACTAATATATTTAATAAATGGGACCCCTCTGTATTTATGGATTGCCATACAACAGACGGATCGTTTCATGTGGAACCGACAACTTTTACATGGATGGTTAACCCTAACGGCGACAATTCGTTAATAACCTATATGCGCGAAAAGATGATGCCGGAAATGTCGAAGACTCTATCTGGTAAGTATAAGGTTGAAAACTGTTTTTATGGTGAATTCTACGATATGATGGATCCTGAAAAAGGATGGGTTCTGGATGCTTCCGAACCACGCTACATGAGTAATTATTACGGGATCAGGAACAGGCTGGGAATTCTGAATGAAAATTATGTATATGCTGATTTCAAGTCGCGGGTTCTTGGGTGCTATTACCTGATTCATTCATTGCTCGATTATACCTCAATTCATAAATCCGAAATTAAAGAGATGCTGAGTGATGTTGACAAAAGGACTATAGCCCGTGGAACTAATCCTGCTGTTACAGATTCTTTTGCAATTGAATACAAGGTACGACCATTACCTGAAAAAATAACGGTCAGAACATTTGAGGCTGAAATTGGAAACGATGTAAATGGAATACGGAGCTATAGAAAAAGTGACCGACAAAAAGATGTCACTATACCTTATTATATTGATTATTATTCTACAAGAAACGTTAAATTCCCGTTTGCCTACCTGATAACTACGAACGATCCGGAGATTATTAGTATCCTTTAAGACACATGGCATTAAACTGGAAAAGCTGTCAGCCGATTCTAAAATTGAGGTTCAACGCTTTGAGATCAGCGAGCTGAAAGGGGCCACAAGGTTAAACCAGGGGCATTATACAAATACTATGAAAGGTAAATGTGTAACTGATACACTTAATTTCCCGGTCGGGACAATTGTTGTCAGAACAGCTCAGCCACTTGCTAATGTTGCGGCATATCTGCTTGAACCACAGTCGAATGACGGATTGGTCGTCTGAGACTTCTTTGACCGATACCTGGTACCTCAATGGAGCATGGGTTATAACTTATATCCAGTGTATAAGATATTGGAAAGGACCGATCTGAAAACTGTAGAATTAAAATAAAGAACAAGGGATGAGGAGAGGGTGTGAAAAGGGGAATGACCATAATCTCCCTTTCCCCATTTCCCCCTTCTCTCTTTCATTTTTTTTGATAAGCAAATTATGGTTTCAATGTCGGGTATATTTATCAAAAACCGTAATTACCGGCAAAACATTTCCGTTCTCATCAAAAAAATCGCGTGCTGAACGACCTCCCATTGTAGCCGGTTCCCACCAGAAAATTCCGGCTCCCAGGTTATCCGGTGTATTCATTACTATTCTGTTGACTTCATCCAGAAACTCTTTCTGTCCCTCGGGTGATTCCGGAAAAGGAGCCCCTTTCCCTTTGTATTCAGTTGGAGAAGAGCAATATGCAACCTCAACGAGTATAATTGGTTTTTTATAGGTTTCGGCCATGAATATCATATTACTGCGCAAATCAAGTAAACTTCCGTGCCACCAGGGATAGTATGACTGACCTATATAATCAAAAACAATTCCATAAGACAAAAGTTTGTCAAAGAAATATCTGGTTTTGATCTTGTTTCCACCCTGATCGATATGGATCATAATCCTTGGGCGGTTCACACTATCGCAACCTGCGTTCACTCCATTGATCCCGGCCTGAAGTAATTCTATAAAATTATTCCAGTTATCAGGCAACTTTCCGTCGGGCCACATCATACCGTTTATTACCTCATTTCCTATTTGTACCATTTCCGGTAAAACTCCAGCTTCCCGGAACGCTTTAATTGTCTCACGTGTATATTCAAATACGGCTTTTACCAACTGATGATGCGACATACTTGTCCACACCTTGGGCATGAATTGTTTTCCAGGGTCTGCCCATGTGTCGGAATAGTGATAATCAAGAAGAAATTTGAAACCATTCTCCTTTGCCTGTTTTGCAAGAGCAATAGTATACTCAAGACTATTAGGGAGTTCAGTCGGCGTATGGAATAGCCTGAGCCTTATCCAATTATAACCATGTTCCTTAAAAATCTGCAGACCTGGTTTGGAGATACCGTCATCCTTAAATGCAAAACCTTTGTCTTCTGCATTTTTAAGGAACGACAAGTCGGCGCCTATTGCATATTCCTGCCCCGAAATAACAGACGTTTTCAGGCTGAAAAACAGAATAATAATTATAATTATGACAGGAGCAAATCGTGAATCTGCGCTGTTATTGACAAAAATTGAAATTATGTTTTTCATGCTGACCTGTTTTTGTTGATATATAAATCTTTCCTTAAATTAGTCACAAATTTAATTAAAGTGTTCTGCTTCTTTGTGTTTCTTTGTGTTTAACTTTAAGATCCTTTGTGGTAAAAAGTTTAGCCACGAAGTCGCACTAAGATATTCACTAAGGCACACTAATGTTATGAATAGAACAGGATAAATTCATGTTATTTTAATAACATTGTAAAAATTACATTTTTTTCTGACCTTTGTGGGCTGATAAACCAAGGCAAAATAACTGAACATGAGAAAATGGCGAGTAGAAGATTCTGCTGAATTATATAACATTAACGGGTGGGGTGTTGATTACTTTTCCATAAACGATAAAGGTAATGTGATTGTCACTCCTCAGAGAAACGGGATGTCTGTTGATCTGAAAGATCTTCTTGACGAACTGATTTTATCGGATGTTTCCCTTCCTGTGCTGGTAAGGTTCCCAGATATTCTGGATGATCGCATCATAAGTATATCGAAATGTTTTAAATCGGCTTCAGAGGAATACGGTTATAAAGCACAGAATTTCATTATCTATCCGATTAAAGTGAATCAGATGAGGCCTGTAGTTGAGGAGATTGTGAGCCATGGGAAAAAATTCAACATCGGGCTGGAGGCTGGTTCCAAGCCGGAACTTCACGCTGTTATTGCGATTAATACTGATCCTGAATCCCTTATTATCTGCAACGGATATAAAGATGAAGATTACATTGAGCTGGCTCTTCTGGCACAAAAGATGGGTAAACGAATATTTCTGGTAGTTGAAAAGCTTAATGAACTTAAGTTAATTACATCAATAGCAAAACGTCTGAAGGTGAAGCCAAATCTTGGAATCAGGATTAAACTTGCAAGTGTCGGAAGCGGAAAATGGGAAGATTCAGGAGGAGATATCAGCAAATTCGGATTGACTTCGAGTGAATTGCTTGAAGCCATTGATTTCATTGAGAAAAGCAGGATGAAAGATTGCGTTAAGCTGATCCATTTTCACATCGGCAGCCAGGTCACAAAAATACGCCGGATAAAAATAGCGTTACGTGAAGCTTCTCAGTTCTATATTCAACTTAGAAACCTTGGCTTTAATGTTGAATTTGTTGATATCGGTGGAGGATTGGGTGTTGACTATGACGGCACTGGCTCTTCAAACAGCGAAAGCAGTGTTAATTATACTATTCAGGAATATGTAAATGACTCTATAAGCACATTTGTTGACGCCAGTAATAAAAACAATATTCCTCATCCGAATATCATAACTGAATCAGGCCGGTCACTCACTGCCCATCATTCTGTTCTGATATTTGAAGTTCTTGAGACAACAACTCTTCCTTCATGGGACGCTGAAGACATCCTTAATGAGCATGACCATGAACTAGTGAAAGAGCTTTTCCCCCTTTGGGATAACTTTAACCAGTCGAGAATGCTCGAGACATGGCATGATGCCCAACAGATAAGGGAAGAGGCTCTTGACAGATTCAGTTTTGGTCTTATTGACCTGAAAACCAGGGCACAGATCGAAAGACTGTTCTGGTCCATAGCACGAAAAGTTTACCAGATAGCTAATGTAACCAAACATGTGCCTGAAGAATTGCGCCAGATATCAAGGATACTATCTGACAAATACTTCTGTAACTTTTCACTTTTCCAGTCACTTCCTGATTCATGGGCCATTGATCAGATATTTCCGATAATGCCCATTCACAGACTTAATGAAGAACCTTTACGTAATGCCACAATCCAGGATATGACCTGCGATTCTGACGGTAAAATCGATAACTTCATTTCAACAAGGAATTCATCACACCATCTTCCGGTTCACTCTTTACGAGGGAAAGAGCCATATTACCTGGGGGTCTTCCTGGTTGGTGCATACCAGGAAATTCTGGGAGATCTACATAATCTGTTTGGTGATACTAACGCAGTGCATGTGTCTGTTGACAGTGATGGTTATAAGATTGATCAGGTGATTGATGGAGAGACTGTTGCAGAGGTCCTTGATTATGTGCAATACAATTCTAAAAAGATGGTCAGAACAGTTGAATCATGGGTGACCTCGTCAGTTAAAGCTGGTATTATTACTCTTGAGGAGGGTAAAGAGTTTCTTTCAAATTATCGTTCTGGTCTGTACGGTTACACTTATCTTGAATAATTAAAGACAAATTTTCTGTCAAAGTTTAGCGATTTAATGAAATTTATGTTAATTTGGAATCTTTATTTTCAATTTACTGATCGTTAAGTAATAACCTATTAATCCTTTAAACTATGAGTGACAGTACCTTTGATTTTAATGTATTTATTAAGGAATCCAAAGATGTCCTTGTAAATCCGAAATCGTACTTCTCCACAATGAAAACCACGGGAGGTATGTCTGAACCTTTGATTAAGGCAGTAATTTATGGTGCGATTGCAGGTGCGATAGCATTCATCTGGAGTCTTTTGAATCTTGGTGCAATAGGTGGTGGCATTTTTGGTGGCGCTTTTGGAATAATGATTCTTATCGGGAGAATAATTGGATCAATTATTGGATTGTTCATTGGTGCAGTTATATTGCTTGTTATTTCTTCAATTTGTAAAGGAAATACTGATTTTGAAGCAAATGTAAGAGTAACAGCAGCAGTGATGGTAATGATGCCTGTAAGTGCTCTCCTGGGTTTTGCTCTTCACATTAACTTTTATCTTGGAACAATTATTAGTCTAGCTGTAAGTATATATGCATTATGGCTGCTTTATAACGGTCTCGTTGAAGCTCTTAAATCAAATCCTGAGACTACAAAAATTGTATCGTACGTTTTGATAGCACTTACTATTCTCGTTATGGTAATTACAATGAGTACGACTCATAGACTTATGAAAGGGTTTGACAATAAAGATGTTAAAGAGATGATGAAAGATTTACCTAAGAACTAGTAACCTATAATTCTACCAGCGCCAGGTTTCGACAGATACTTTTTTTATCGGACCTGGCTTTTCTATTATTTAATGTTCTGTCTCCTGATCAAAGCTGCCAGATATCTTGACTTGAACTGCTGACTGGCAAATGCCTGTTTTAAAGGTGGTAGTTTGAGAATAACACCTAATACAGCTGCCATTGCTCTATGGCTGAACATTACTTGCTCATCGAATATCAGATTTTGAAGCTTACCTCTTTCAATAGCCATCATTACAACCCTGTGAACCGAATTAACAGGGGTGATGACTCGTTCCTTTCTTAAGCGAAGTTCAATTGCCTCCTTTTCGCAACCTTTAAGACAAACACCACAACCAAGACAAATCTCCTGGTTCAGTTTTGCTTTCTTCTTTTGTGGCTTATCGGGGTCATTGGAAGATACAAGAGCCATAGCTTCTACAGGGCATAATGAAACACATTTGCCGCAGCCGTTGCAGTTCTCTCCAATAATTATCGGGAAAAAATTGGTTGTGTGTACAGGATTAAGAAATCCGAATTTTCTGGCTGCTATCAGGGCTTCACAGCAACAACTACAGCAATTACAGATAAAGTTCACATTTTCCTGAACGTTTTCTCCAAACTGAACCAGATTAAAATCCCTTGCTTTTTGTAAGAAATCAATCCCTTCGGAAGCATCAACTTTTCTTGCTATCCCATGCCTTGTAAGTGAATCTGCGCTTCCGTTAAATGTCATGCAAATATCCATAGGGGCATTACAGCTTTTACCAAGATGTTTCATCTTATGCCTGCAAAAACAAACCCCGATACCAATAGAGGAAGCTGTTTTTATAACTTCGGAAGCCCTCTCATAGTCAAGCACATGAAGAGCATTTTCTCCTGATAAGACCTCTTCGTTGACATATACTCTTCCTAATTGAGTTTCTCCTTTTGTAAATAGATTTTTAATAAAGTCTTCCTCTATATTTATATACTGATAGAAAAGTTCTGAAAGAGTCTTCTGGTCAATATCATTTCTGTATCTCATAAGTGAAAACTCAAAGAATCCAGCCATCGGAGGTGGCATAGAGTACAGAATATCTCCACTCTGCTCAGCATCTATAAGTATTCCCCGATCAGCCATATCATCTAATATACTATGTGCTTCAGCCTCTTTAATTTTCCATATTCCGGCAGCTCTCTTTGCATTGAAAGGCTTAATTGGCAACAATGAAACCATTCCGGCTTCCCTCTCTGAAAAAAGAATCTTAAGTATTTCAAAAAGCAGATCAGAGGCAACTGCTCCCTGAGGAAACAGGTTGATCCTCTTGGTAAGGTTTTTATAGGAATTATATTTGATGGTGTTTTGATGAGCCATAAATCGAGTTGATTTTTAATTTAAATTATTTCTAAACTATAAATCTTATTAAAGTGCTTTATTCCTTTGTGTTGCTTCGTGATTAACTTTGTGCCCCCCTTCCGTTGTCAGGGCAAGCTTTTGTGGTATAAAAAAGTTTAACAGCAAAGCACTCAAAGAGTTTCACAAAGGCTCACTTAGTTTATGAATAATCAAGTTAAATCATATGATCAAATGTAGAATTTTTTTAAATGAGCAAAAGATATTATTAATACAAAAAATAAGCGATTCAAGAATCAAGAATAATTACTAATATTGAGAGATTAAAAGGTAAGAACATAAGGTTACTAGGATGAAAACATCGATATTTTTTTTGTCGTTACTTATATGCACCGGTCTTAATGCCCAGAAAGGAAGTCTGAATGAGAGCAGATGGCACCTAAATGATGAAGTTCAAGCATCTGATTATCAGCCAATAAATAAAGCTAAACTTTACTGTTTCCTTTCAAATGATAACGACAATATTTATATTGATATTAAAATTGCAGATGCGGGTGTTCAGAACAGGATTTTGAAAGAGGGATTAACAATCTGGATAAACATGGATGACAAGTCAGCAAAAAAAATGGGTGTCAGATATCCGATTGGTTCTCAAAATACGGTAGGGCGCAACAAGCCGGATTATTCTGAAAACACAACTAATACGGATAGGAGCCTTGTTTCCCCTCTTTCACTTGCTAATACAATCGAACTTGTCGGGTTCATTAATGAAGAGGTAAGGCACTTTCCGTCACAAAATTCAGATAATTTCAGAGGGTTAGTTAAGTACGATAAAGAAGGAATCTTGTATTATAAAATGGTAATGCCAATTGCAAAACTACCTGTCAGAAACTCGAAACAGGGCAATGGGGCGATGCCTTTTGCTATTGGTATTGAGTATGGTTCGTCAACTTCTGTGAATAAATCCGATAATCAGATGAGTCCTCCACCATCTTCATCATTCAGTTCAGGCGGATCCCGTGGCGGAGTATCGGGAGGTGGAAGATCAGGAGGAGGAGGTAGGGCTGGCAGAGGCGGTGGTATACCTGCCAATACTGCTGAAGCAAGCTCAAACCCATATCAGCCCGACACGACGCCGGTGTTGAAATGGATAAAGGGTATCAAACTTGCTACTTCAAAGTAGTTTTTATATTCTTATCTCTTCAATATATTATGTGATCTGTTCAGGTCCAACAATTTAAATGAATAACTCTTAATAAAATGAAAAACTGGGTAATCTCCAGAAATATTTTTGTCGTTCTTGCGTATAGGATTCTGCTTAGTATGTTCCTGTTCTCATTGTGCAGAATAGGATTCTTTCTGTTTAATTACAAAATGTTTCCCGGAGTATCAATAATTCAATTAATTACAATATTAAAAGGTGGTTTGGCTTTTGATGTTTCTGCTGTGGTATATATCAATATGCTTTTCATCCTTTTGCATATTATTCCGTTAGAAGTCCGCTATAAAGAGCTTTATCAGGTAATTCTTAAGTATATCTTCTTTATTACAAATGGTATTGCAATAGCAATGAACGGGATGGATTTTGTTTATTACAGATTTGTCGATAAGAGAGCAACTGCAGATGTTTTTCAAACATTTAAACATGAAACGAACAATGGGAAACTATTTTTCAAGTTTCTTATTGATTATTGGCCGGCAACTCTTTTCACCATCTTTGCTTGGTTTTTGATGGTTTACCTGTATAATAAAGTCAAAACTGAAAGACCGCGACCTGTCAATAAGATTGGCTATTATGCAATAAATATTCTGATGATTCCTCTGGTCATTGCACTGGTTATAGGTGCAGCTCGTGGTGGTTATAAGCACTCTACACGTCCTATAACCATCAGTAATGCTGCCCGCTATGTAGATACGCCAAGGGATGTGGCTATTGTTCTGAACACGCCTTTCAGTATCCTCAGAACTTTTGGTAAAAAACCACTCGTGAAATATAAGTTTTTTGATGATGAAAAGCTAAATGAACTTTACAATCCTCTTCATATTCCTTTAAAAGTAAAACCTTTTACCAACGAGAATGTTGTTATAATTATTCTTGAAAGTTTTGCCAGGGAGTATATCGGATCGCTGAACCGCAGCCTTGAAGGAGGAAAATATGAGGGTTATACCCCTTTTATAGATTCCCTTATTAATGTCAGTCTTACATTTGATGTCTCGATAGCTAACGGGAAAAAATCAATTGATGCAATGCCTTCAGTTCTGGCATCAGTGCCTTCCCTGGAAACACCATATACTATTTCTCATTATGCCAATAATCAGATTAACGGGCTTGCTGAATTACTCAAAAGGAAAGGTTATTATTCTGCTTATTTCCATGGTGCACCTAACGGATCCATGGGATTTGACTCATTTACAAAAATGGCTGGATTTGATGACTACATTGGGCTTAATCAGTATCCGGATAAAGAAGATTTTGACGGTATATGGGGAGTTTGGGATGAACCTTTCTTTAAATTTTTTGCGGGTAAACTGAATAGTTTCAAACAGCCATTTTTAGCTTCGATATTTTCGGTTTCATCACATCATCCCTTTAAAGTTCCAGAAAAATACACTGGTAAATTTAAAAAAGGTCCTGCGCCAATCCTTGAAGTTGTTGGTTACACTGATTTTGCTTTACGCGAGTTATTTAATGAGATCTCCAGGAGCCCCTGGTTTATGAATACTCTTTTTGTTATTACTGCTGATCATACCAACGAATCAATACATAAAGAATTCCAGAACAATTTTGGTTCGTATTGCGTACCGATAATATTCTTTAAACCGGGAAGTGATCTGAAGGGTATTAAGCACCGGATTGCACAACAAATCGATATAATGCCAACGGTTTTAAATTATCTTAATTATGATGAGGAGTACATTGCCTTCGGTAATAATCTGTTAGATGACTCATATGAATCCTTTGCTTTCAATACTAACGGAAGTACATATAACCTTTATATGAAAGATCATATACTCGAAATGATTGACAATAAGCCTGTTGGACTGTTTGATTATAAAAACGATTTGTTTCTTGAAAATAGCCTTATCGGGAAAGAACCGGAACTTGAGAAACAGATGGAAGAGAAACTGAAAGCTATTATACAAACTTATAACAGCAGACTGATTGATAATAATATGGTCGTTAGAAAAAAATAATAAGATGTTGAATTGAATTTGTTTTTAAACAGTACTACTGATCATATATAAATCAAATAATGAATTCACGTCGTCAGTTTTTAAAGTTAGCTGGTGCAGGTGTTCTTGCAGCAGGCGCCTCTTCTTTATATGCCGTTCCAAACATGCCGGTTACGGTTGGTAAAACAGCCAACCCTTTCAGCATTGGAATTACCGGATATACATTCAAAGAATTCACGGTTGAAAAGAGCATCGAGATGATGAAGAGGATCGGAGTCACCAATCTTTCCCTGAAAGATATTCATATGCCGATGAACAGCACACAGGAACAGATTAATGCAGTTATCGAAAAGTTTAAATCTGCAGGAATTAATGTTTATACTGTTGGTGTGGTTTATATGAAAACACCGGAGTCTGTTGATCAGGCCTTTGAATATGCGAGAATGGCCGGAGTTAAAATGATTGTCGGTGCACCGGATTATGAACTCCTTCCCTATGTCGAAAAAAAGATAAAAACTTACAACTTCAAAATGGCTATTCATAATCATGGTCCTGACAATCCACTTTACCCTGATGCTACAGACATATGGAACCATATAAAAAACCTTGACGCGCGAATCGGGATTTGCATCGATATCGGGCATACTACCCGTGATGGACAAGATCCTTCAGTCGATATAATGAAGTACAAATCAAGAATTTATGATATTCATGTCAAGGATGTTGATAAAGCTGCAAAAGAGGGAAAAACAGTTGAGATGGGTCGTGGTATTATCAATATTCCAAAGATTGTTGACACTCTCCGCAAAATTAAATACACCGGATCTTGCAGTCTTGAGTTTGAAAAAGATATGAAAGATCCTCTCCCAGGCATTGCCGAATCTATCGGATATTTTAAAGGAGTGATGGCGTGTAAGTAAGAAATAGGTGCTTGGTATTCGGTTTGCGGTATGAGGTTCCGCATTCTATTTAATTGTACGCTCAACGCTAAACTCTGAACGCTAAACCTCATCTTTAATTTTTTTGAGGTCTTTAGTGTCATATTAATATTTCTTCAACAGATCCAGTAATTTACTATCTAATTTATGCCCGTACCAGTCTGTATAATTTACATCTGCACGGTCCGAGTCGAGAATTCCAAAATCACCTCTGAAGTTCCAGAGTGCATAACCGATGCCATTTTTTGTAAGTATATCCAATACATCGCCGAACCAGGCCAGAAATATTTCATGAGGTGTTTTTTTCCAGCAGCCGCATTCCCCGCAATGAACACCTACACCTTTGTCCAAAAGTGCGATCCATGGTTTATAAAAGTCTTCGAGTTGTTCCCTGCCATAATGCTTACCTTCGATAGTTCCTGGCCAGACCGGAGCCGGTGCCTGTGAAGGGTCCTTCCATACCCATGGAGCCTGATAATGAGAAATCAGGTGTGGCCAGTACCCTCTGCAACTTTGCACAATATTCAGATCAATAAGTTCCGGGATAACATTGTTTCCTCCTTCATTGCCATCAGCAATAATCAGGCGTTTAGGACTGGCGGCCCTGATAGCTTTGGAAGCACCTTCCGCAACCTTGTGGTAGATCTCACCAGGAACAGGACCTTTTTTAGCGAACTGGTCATTCATGTCCTCAATGAATGCAGGTTCATTGAGCAGGTCAAAACTTAATTTTTCAGATGAAATATTTTTATAGTGTTCAGCCCACATGCCCCAATGAAAATTAAAGGCATCCTGAGCCTCTTTATCTTTCCATAAGTTGAAAGGTTCGTGGAAACCTGCATTTATACAATATCCGGGTGCGCGATGCAGATTCAGGCTAACATGTAGTCCATGCTTATGAGCCATAAATATTAATCGATCAATATCATCCAGAATTTTTTGGTCAGTTTTATATACCTCGTCGATTGTTATATCTTTTGAACGGTCAAAAGAAAGATACCGTGGATAGGCCATCGGTAATCTTACAAAATCGAAGCCCCAGTCTGCCATCCATTTGAAATCATCCTCAGTTGTTCTATTTGAATCAGGATTTCTGGGCACAGATGGTGAAAAATAATCGAGCAGATTAAAACCTTTCCACCTTGGTAATAAATTTTTAGGGGGAGATGGAGTTCCTGCAAATACAGTATCGCCTGCTAATGTCAGGGCAGTGGCAGCTAATGTCGTATTCTTAAGGAAGAGACGACGATTAATTTTATTTTTGTTCATGTCTTCAGAAATTTCTTAAATATAAATTTATGATATTATTCTGGTTTCTGAAACAATCTTTATTTATTGTAATTAAAGGTAAACTTGTATTTTAAGGGATATATTTCGATTCAGGTATCGATAAAATTAAACCCGAATCGGCAGGTACAATGAAAAAGATTGCAACTGTGCTGAAAGAAAATCCTACAGTAAAAATAAAGATTGTCTGGCATACTGAAAGCGATCGGGATGACGCCAAAAACCTTGACCTTTCAAAACGCGGAGCTGGCTAAGTTAAAATTCATTAAGTAGGAAGTATGGCATTGAAGCATTGAGAATTGAAACTGACGGTAAAGGTGAAACAGAACCGATTGAACCCAATTCAACATCCGAAGGAAGAGCGAAGAACCGCAGAGTGGAGCTGATTAAGCTTTAAGTATTCTCCAAAATTAAGGATTGCATATTCATCTGATAAAGAAGTTATGCAGTTCAAATAATTAAAGCTCATTTAACATAGAGATTGTTATTAAATAACTAAGCCCCTGAATATCAGAGGCTTTTTGTTTTTATTTAGTCTCACCAGCCTTAAAAGAAGTCCAGGGTTGTGATGGTCGATCTTTAAGTAATCCATTCATCCAGTCGAACTGTTGATGTTTCTCTAAAAAAGTTTTAGCATCGAATGGTATCCCACATGCAGAACCCCATCGTGCAACAAATGACATTTGTTTTGCCATCTTTGAATCGATAACTTTTCCATCCAGTGTTCCCCAGGGTGAAAAAGGAAGATCAACACCGTATGTATCAGAATCCAGATCAGGATGGGCACACAAGGTTCTAATGTCGGGGGTACTTGTATTTAAATAGGTATCATAATGATCGGCTTCGAATTCTTTCGCAAGTTCCAGGTTTATTTTTCCTGCATTTTCTCTCATTAATTGTTTCCACCGAACCCGTCTGGCAACTGAAGAATACCTAATATCCATTTCAGAAGTTTTAGTTTCGAGTCGTAAGATTCTTAAATCTTCAGCAACATTTGATCCTACAAAATAGCCATCTTTCTTTTTTTCAAAACCAATATACTTTAATCCAAGTTCAAGCCGGGCGATCTCGTTTGTATTTATATCACCAACCAACCACGCATTTGCATACCCTCCATTGTTACCTGTTTTCATTATTTCACACCATTCATCAATTGTAGATGCATATTGTGTTGCATGTCGCATGCGGGCAAATTCCGGGATGCCCTTTTTATCGAATGGAAAGAAACCTCCAATTGTCGTTTCAGAGCCTACTAGCCCGGCACTTGTTACAAAAAAGTCCGTTTCGCTGTGAATTAAACCGGCCACGGATTGCATGAATATTCGGTGGCCTTTATCCGGAAGAATATCCAGAATAATATTGCATAGAGGGTAATAGAATGCACTCATTGTATTATGTGCCAGAACGATGCCTCCATCTGCTGTCATACTCCCGGTCGCAATGAACGAACTGCATGATTGTTTTTTGGGATCAGGTGAATTGGGAGAGATTGTGTCTTTTACTGTGGGCCACCAATATCCCATAAGTTCAGTAGAACCATTATAAGTTACAATTTCATCCCGGCTCGTTAACACACCTGCTGCTTTCATTCCTTCCACAATTCCATCAATTTCTTCCATATTTTCAGCATCTATTTTGGGAGTGAACATTTTGCCACCCTTCTGAACCAGCCATTGCCAATCTAAAGCGGTCTGATAATGCCAAACTACACTAATCACCCTGAGTGCTTCCTTTATTTCTTTTGCGAGTAAATATCCATGCTGGAAACCACGTTCTTCCGGTGTGCCTTCAATATGAAGATAAATCCATCCGTTTTTTTCGTAACTATCAGCTTTTGATAACCATGATTTCTGCTCATTTGTAAGCTGATAATTAGTCTGACTACGGACTATGGTGGAACAAATGAAAATCGATAAAAGGAGAATAATTAAATTTTTCTTCATAGAGTTAGGCGTTTAGATTATTGAAAGATATTTGTTGTTTAAAAATATTCAATGCACTTCCACTTTTATGAAACAATAAGATTATAAAACTACCTATATCTTAAAATCTAATTTTTCTATTTGTCTCACATTGCTGCCAAAATTAAACCTTATTTCAGTGAGATACAAGAAATATTTGACTTTGGCCAGGGCTTCATAAATTTGAATTACCGATTGCATGAATGAGACGAAAAACACAAAATCGTCAGTTAGGCCCCTGGAGAAATCCGAGGGTTTTGCTTTTATAGATATGAAGGGCTATATCTCTTAAATCAGTAGCATTATCCTGTTTTAGGAGACGCCTAAAGAGCATAATCCCAAATGGTACCTTTATTCATTACAATTTTACAAATCAAAGACCTGAAATTGTGTCAAAAAACTAAATTCTGATCTTTACAATTAAACTGTTTGTCAAAATCGAAGTTTTTCTTTTTAATTATAGTGCACTTTTTTATTATTCAGAGAATCAGTGTTATAGATTGTGAATTAACTTTTTGATCATATTCTTGGACAGATTTCCGATAAATTCCGACTCAATTTTGACGAACTATACCCTTTCGGTACGTTAGGAATTGATTCATGTAAATAATCCACCTTTTTTATAAGATAAAGAGTTCGCAAAACTTGCTTAATTCTCCACTAATTGGGCATTAGCGACTTGCCAGAGTTATTCAGATATATTACTTTTACTATGTAATTAAATAAAATAAGTCATGAAAGCACACTTTCTGATTATATCAGACGGATTTGGAACGGTTCTGTTAAGGTACAGAAGAATTGCCAAAGCATTGCGTTGGTGGTTACGTCATAATAGATTCACTTACAAGCATAACTTTTTTGCAAATGGGTCATCTTTGCAAACCTTGTTAGCAAAGAATATCCTTAACAAATAATTGATTAACAAAAGAACTTAGAAAAATGGGAAATTTATTTGTTATTCCGATTGCATTCGTTGCCATATGTGTATTTTATCTGATCAGAGCTTTATTTCAGATGTTTAAAAGAATATGAAACCGTTGAACAAACATCTGTATTCACTAAAACTGATCTTTCTACTTCCGGATAAACGCTGATTCTATAGCGAAACCTTTGAGAGTTTATCCCACTATTTTTATGATTCAATAGCGTTAAATAATATCAACCTGACCAGGATTATTTTTGTACTTAATATATAATGAAATGCTTGCTAAAAAGAAAAGAAATGCAAAATTGGTTTCCTTAATTTCTATTATTGCCTGAAGACCTAACAAGATTTGCATTTTTTCAAAAATCTCTGATATTAATTGATTCAATGGAAATAGAATGCCAAGCCAGATCGGTATTATTGGAAAATAAATTTTTCTTATGAAATTACGAACCTTCAACGAAAATTTATTACATATAGGGATTAATAAACAATAGAATAACCAGATAAGTACAAAAATGCGTTCCGGAGTCATAAACCAACCTATAACCGGTGAATTTTTTATATATCTTTGAAAAAAATAGAGATTATGCAGATTGGTCTCTCCTTGATTATTTATTTTCATCAAATAATCAGATGTATTTATGCAAAAAAATCGTTGACCCCAACTAATTTCTTCACCAAGACAAAAAATAAATAGTAATCCTAGTATTAAAAAGAAACAATTTCTTCTGATTTTCAGGAAATAAACTTTATCATCAGATATGGATTTAAAAAAGAGATAAAAACATATACAGGAAGCCATAAAGAAAAAAATCGCTGATAAATTTTCAATAATTCCATCTTCTTTAGTAAAATTTATTCTTTGTTCCGGACTCTGAAAAAGCAAAATTAAATATGGTACGATCAACAAAAAAAATACAATATTACCATATAGATACATCTTCTTAAGGGGGATTTTTGCCTGCATGTTACGATGTTTATTTACTTATTTTCATTGAATATTCAGCCATGTTTAAAGGTTAAGATTTTATTGGTAGGTTAATCTTAACCTTACAGAGAATTACGCAAAGAGAGCCAGGTTTTCCCTGGTTTCTATGCAGAGTTGTACTCCCTGGGTTATGGTTAAAGTTGTTCCTGAAATTGTGGTATAGACTACCTGACAAATAGCATAACTTACTGTACCCTCTTCCGGTAGCATTACCACTTGCAGTTGGGATCGCATTATGTACCTTTATAGTTGTGCCATATCCAAACAGGTAAAATGCAATCACATTATTGTTTAAAAGTTTCATTTGCGGCTTTTTTAGATTAATAGCAATTTAGGTTGGGTGATCTTTTTATGTTAATGAACACCAACCAGATTATATTCTAAAATGAAATTTCTCGATTTTATATTAATAGTTACCAAAATTAAACCTTTATTTAACTTAAAGCAATTTAATCAGCATGTCCGCTTCCCCTCGTTGATATGGATAGTTATTGTACTTATATACAACTATTTAGAATTTACAAGAAGTTTGCTTTGAATTGATCCATTTGTAAATTTGGAACGAATTTTTGCATGGGACGAAATAGCACTTCCACCAATGCAGCGAGGACCCCCGGAGAAATCCGGGGGTTTTGCTTAAAAATCATTTAAACCGGCAGGAATTATTCAAATCGCTTTTTTGATGTTTTTTTAAATGAGTTTCATTATAAAAAGCATAGAATTGTGTCAAAATACTAAATTTTAATCCTTATAATTAAACAGTTCGTCAAAATCGAAGTTTTCAATCTTTTATTAAAGATGCTTTCTTAATATACATATAATCAATGTTATAGATTATAATATAACTGAAAAATCAGATTTCTCTGCTTACTTCTGATAAATTCCGACTCATTTTTGACGAATTACATCCATTTAAATATAAGCAGAAAATTCCTGGTTATATTCATCACCATTCCTTAGACCAATAAGAGTTAAAACTATTCTATTTCCCCATTAAATGTGCTTTTACGACTTGACACGAATGTACTGATGTATTAACTTTATATCATAATTTAAAACCTGAAACAGCGATTTATTAAAATAAACTATCTTGGAAGATTAGAGCGGCACTCTGGGTGAAATCAGAAACATCCTGACATGCTGCAAGACCCCTGACGAAAGTCGGGGGTTTTTGCGTTAACAGACCGGTTACACAACCTGGTTATTTTATAATAAGAAAGCCCCTGATAATCAGAGGCTTTAGTGTTTTCGTTTGCGGTGCGGACGGGAATGATCTCACTCCGTTCGATCGGACCCTTTCCTCCACTGGCTACTTTGCAAGAAAAACAAAAATGCTGCTGTTGCAGCATTTAACGTATTTTAAACCATTCGCTTTTGCCAGCAAGCTGTCAACACTTCCGGTTTAAAATACTAAAGCCACCCTTTCGAGTGGCTTTTTGTTTTCGTTTTGCTTCAAGAATTTCCTTTTGGTTAAAGCGATACCTGACTATCACTTTTTATATATACACTTATGTTTCCTATTTGTACTATACATGGGGTACGATTTCTAAATAAAATTGACTTTGGTTTAAACAGGGTGTAACTTTACTTAAGAAATCAGGTGATATAAATTCAATGCAGATGTTATTATTGAAACCCACTCGTAAAATGAGAACTATCTATAATCAAATTTACTTCTTCAATTATTAACAAAAATCTGTCTAACATGAAAACATTTAAGGTTTTTGTATTTCTGATCCTGGTTATTTTGGCTGCCTCTTGTACCAAAGACCCGATGTTCAATGAACCTGATCAGATTAAAGATCAGAAAAGCAGTTTTATGTGTGCTATGCCACACATGAAGATAGCAGTTATGTCAGACATCCACTATCTTGACGCAACACTGCTGAAGAATGATGCAGCTGCTGGAGCTGCTTTTCAGACCTACCTGAACTATGATCCCAAGTTGATCGAATTCAGTGGTCCGATTTTAAAGAAAGCTATAGCTCAAATTGTTGCCTCAAAACCGGATATTTTACTTATTCCAGGCGACTTAACGAAAGATGGAGAGAAGGTTAGTCATGAAACTATGGCAAAACTTCTTAAACAGATTTCAAATCATGGGATCAAAGTTTTTGTGATCCCCGGGAACCACGATATCAATAATCCTGAAGCAGTGGCCTATGATGGCAACAATATGTCGCCGACGCCTACCATTTCGGCAAATGATTTTGCAAACATTTATTCCGGATTTGGATATAAAGACGCCATTTCAAGGGACGACTATTCTCTGAGTTATGTATGTCAACCCTTCAACAAAGTTTGGATTCTTGGTATCGATGATTGTAAGTATTATCTGAACGGAACTTTGGCAATCGTAAGCGGAGTAATCAAGGAGGGAACTATGAAATGGATCCAGGACCGATTAGCTGAAGCGAAGAAGAAAAATATTACCGTACTAGCTATGATGCATCATGGCATAATGGAACATTATGCCGGACAGGAAACGCTTGATCCGGGCTATGTGACGGACAACTGGGAAGCGAATGCGGACGCATTGACAGATGCAGGGTTGAGAGTCATGTTTACCGGGCACTATCACGCCAATGATATTACTATGCGTGCAAAAGGTAAAAATGTTTTGTTCGATATCGAGACAGGTTCTTTAGTCACCCCACCAAGCCCTTTCCGCATAATCAGCATGGATCCGAATACTATTTACCTTGATACAAAGCATGTTACATCGATAGATGTACCTCTCCCCTCGGGACTTGATTTTTTAACCTATTCAAATATTTTCATATCCGGCCATTTGGATGGTATTTTTACCTATATGCTTTCAAATAATCCCTATAATGTACCCCTGGGAACTGCTGCTCAGATAGCTCCTTTTTTCAGAAATGCTTTTATGGCTCATTATGCAGGAGATGAACACATAACTCCTGAAGAACAAGCCGAAGATGATTATGTTGGACAATTATCTCCGCAACTGGGGATGGTTTTACATAGTCTATGGACTGATTTGCCCCCCTCAGATAATCAATATCGGATAGATATGAGAAAAAACTGAAAGAGACTGAAATAGTTCATTGGCCAGGTCCAAATCAAAACAAAAAGCCACCCTTTCGTGTGGTTTTTTGTTTTTCTTGTGGTGCGGACGGGAATGATCTCATTACGTTCGTTCGGACGCTTTCCTCCACTGGTTACCCTGCAAGAAAAACAAAAATGCTGCTGTTGTAGCATTTAACGTATTTTAAACCATTCGCTTTTGCCAGCAAGCTGTCAACACTTCCGGTTTAAAAAAACCACCCCTTGGGATGGTTTTTTTATTTTAAGACAGCTTTTATTTTGTTTTTGTTTCTGGTTCCGGTTCCGGTTCGGCAAATTCCATTGCGGCCAACCGCTGATACGATTTGTACCTCCATTTGGCATTTTCTTCGGCAGCTTTAAAGAGTATGTCAGCTTCACCCGGGAATGCTTTGATAAGTGAGGTATAGCGTACTTCCGACTTCAGAAAATCCTGGAACTTTGTCCAGTCAGGCTCTTTTGAATCAAGGGTAAAAGGATTCTTTCCTTCATTTTCAAAAAGCGGATTAAATCTGTAAAGATGCCAGTAACCTGCCTCAACTGCATGTTTTGTCTCAGTCTGGGTTTTGCCCATTCCATCCCTTAAACCATGATTAATACATGGTGCATAAGCAATAATGAGCGATGGTCCGTGATAAGCTTCAGCCTCTTTAATTGCCTTAAGATACTGTGAGTTACTTGCTCCCATAGCAACTTGCGCCACATAAACATAACCGTAACTTATAGCCATCATTCCAAGATCTTTCTTACGGATTTTCTTACCTGAAGCAGCAAATTTTGCGACGGCTCCTGCAGGAGTTGATTTGGATGCCTGACCTCCTGTGTTTGAATAAACCTCGGTATCAAGAACAAGAATATTAACATCTTCTCCTGAAGCAATAACATGGTCAAGTCCACCGTACCCAATATCATAGGCCCAACCGTCACCACCAAAGATCCAATGAGATTTTTTAACAAGGTATTGCTTCAGACTCAGAATCTCATTAGCAACCTCGGATTTTTCTTTATTACATGCTTCAACAACTTTTGCAGATGCTATTTTTGAAGCTTCGGCATTATCTTTTCCTTTGAGCCACTCTTCAAATACTGTTTTGGTTTCAGCGCTAACAGAACCATTTGCAAGAGCCCCGTTCATACGTATTGCTATCCGGTCCCTCAGTTTACCAGCACCAAGAGACAAACCAAATCCATACTCAGCATTATCCTCAAACAAAGAATTAGCCCAGGCAGGTCCCTGGCCGTTTTTGTTATATGTGTAGGGTGTGGAAGGAGCAGTGCCTCCATATATTGAGGAACAACCCGTCGCATTGGAAACGATCATCCTGTCACCAAAAAGCTGTGTGATTGCTTTAATATAAGGTGTTTCACCGCAACCCGCACAAGCGCCCGAGAATTCGAACAGTGGTTGAACAAACTGACTGTTCTTGACATTGACAAATCTATCAACGACAGTATCTTTATATCCAACTTTTTCATGCATGTAAGTCCAGCGTGGAACCTCCTCAAGCTGAGATTCAAGTGTTTTCATGATTAATGCCTTATTCTTTGAAGGACATATATCAGCACAGTTGCCGCAACCGGTACAGTCAAGTACACTAACCTGAATTCTGAACTGGAATTGTTTTAGAACACCGGGGATACCCTTGATAGTCTTTGTTCCGGCCGGTGCATTTGCTAACTCTTCTTCAGTTAAAAGGAATGGACGAATAACTGCGTGGGGACAAACATATGAACACTGGTTGCACTGAATACATTCATCTTGCTGCCACTCAGGTACATTGACTGCGATACCACGTTTTTCATACTGTGACGTACCGGATGGGAATGTTCCATCTTCCCTGCCGGAGAATGCGCTTACAGGAAGGTCATCCCCTTTCATCCAGTTTATTGGTTCCATCACATCACGGATGAATTCAGGAATATTGCGTGTGTCAACTTTTTTCTCAACTTTAATCTTTGCCCATTCTGCAGGGATCTCAACCTTTTCAACATTACTTCCTTTATCAACGGCAGCATTATTCATCTTAACCACCTCTTCACCTTTTTTACCATAGCTCTTATAAATTGCATTTTTCATTTCTGATTCGGCTTTTTCATAAGGAATCACGTCAGCCACCTTAAAGAATGAGGCCTGCATTATAGTATTGGTACGGTTTCCGAGTCCGAGTTCCTCTGCAATTAAAGTCGCATTGATTATATAAAAGTTGATATGGTTCTCAGCCATATACTTCTTCATGTGATCAGGAAGACGTTTCTTTGTTTCTTCTGCATCCCATATGGAATTGAGAAGGAAAGTTCCGTTTTTCTTCAACCCTTTCAGCATATCATACTTTTCGAGGTATGATGGTACATGACACGCAACAAAGTCAGGTGTATTGACAAGGTAGGGTGAACGGATAGGTTTATCGCCAAAACGCAGGTGAGAAGTTGTAATTCCACCTGATTTTTTTGAATCATATGCGAAATATGCCTGGCAATATTTATCGGTTGAATCACCAATTATCTTAATAGAATTTTTATTTGCACCAACAGTTCCATCGGAACCAAGTCCGTAGAATTTTGCTGAATATGTGCCGGGAAGGGCAACATGTATCTCAGGAAGTATTGGAAGAGATTTGAATGTAACGTCATCAACAATACCCACAGTAAACAGGTTCTTAGGTTCTTTGAGTTTCATGTTCTCAAAAACTGATAAAACCATGCTTGGCGTTGTATCCTTCGAACTGAGTCCGTAACGACCACCTACTATCATTGGTCTTTCCTGACGGTCGTAGAACATCTCTTTTACATCGAGATATAGCGGTTCTCCGTTTGCGCCAGACTCCTTTGTCCTGTCAAGGACAGTTATTTTCTTTACAGATTTTGGGAATACATTAAAAAAATATTTTGCTGAGAAAGGACGATAAAGATGTATGCTTATCAATCCGACTTTTTCTCCTTTGGCTCTCAGATAATCGATTGTTTCCTTAGTGGTTTCGGTAATTGAACCCATGGCAATAATAATATTCTCAGCATCGGGAGCGCCATAATAGATGAATGGCTTGTATTCTCTTCCTGTTAGTTTTGTTATATCAGACATATAAGAGTTTACGATATCCGGAATAGGTTCATAGAATTTATTAATTGACTCTTTAGCCTGGAAAAAAATATCGGGGTTTTGTGCGGTACCTCTGGTTACAGGATGCTCAGGATTCAAGGCATTTTCGCGGAATTTGCTGAGTGCATCAAGGTCAAGGAATTTTTTCAGGTCATCCATCTCTAGATATTCGATCTTCTGAACCTCTGCTGAAGAACGAAAACCATCAAAGAAATGTACAAATGGAATTCTCGATTTGATAGCTGAAAGATGTGCTACTCCTGCAAGATCCATAATCTCCTGAACACTTCCGCTGGCCAGCATTGCAAAACCGGTCTGTCGGGTAGCATAAATATCACTGTGATCACCAAAGATTGATAGGGCATGAGCAGCTATTGCACGGGCACTTACATGAAAAACACCGGGAAGAAGTTCCGCAGCAATTTTGTACATATTAGGTATCATAAGAAGCAAACCCTGCGAACAGGTGAAAGTCGAACATAGGGCACCGGTCTGTAAAGCACCGTGCAATGCACCGGCAGCTCCAGCTTCGGATTGCATCTCAACAACTTTAACCTGTTCCCCAAAAATGTTTTTTAATCCGTTGGCAGCCCATTCATCAATGAATTCTGCCATGGTGGAAGATGGTGTAATAGGATATATGCATGCTACCTCGCTAAACATATATGCAACATGCGCCGCGGCCTGATTACCATCGCATGTTATAAATTTTTTTGTTCCCATTGTGACTTAAATATTTAATTTAAAAGTGTGTTTTTAAAAGAAAGTGCAAAAATATAAAAATTTTGCAATCGTTATCCTCCATTCATCGAAATCAGGAATTCTTCATTTGACTTAGCCTGAAGTAATCTGTCACGAAGAAATTCCATAGCTTCAACTGAGTTCATATCGGTAAGGAAATTACGCAAAACCCAGATCTTCTGAAGAATATTTTTATTTAGAAGCAGATCTTCTCTACGGGTGCTTGAAGCAGGTATATCAATTGACGGGAATATCCTCCTGTTGGAAAGTTTACGATCGAGCTGTAATTCCATGTTACCGGTTCCTTTAAATTCCTCAAAAATGACATCATCCATTTTTGATCCTGTCTCAGTCAGAGCTGTGGCAAGGATGGTAAGAGATCCTCCGTTTTCAATGTTACGCGCAGCGCCGAAAAACCTCTTTGGTTTATGAAGAGCATTGGAGTCAACACCTCCCGATAAAACTTTTCCTGATGCAGGAGCAGTCGTATTAAAAGCTCTTGCAAGCCTGGTTATTGAGTCAAGGAGGATGACAACATCATGACCGCACTCGACAAGCCTTTTGGCTTTCTCCAGAACTATATTGGCAACACGGCAATGGCGTTCAGCAGGTTCATCAAATGTTGAAGCAATGACTTCAGCTTTCACATTCCTGGCCATATCAGTTACCTCTTCAGGTCGTTCATCAATAAGTAATATCATCAGATAAACTTCCGGGTGATATTTAGCTATTGCATTGGCAATCTCCTGAAGCAGAATCGTTTTACCGGTTTTGGGCTGTGCTACTATTAATCCGCGCTGTCCTTTCCCAATAGGGGTGAACATATCTATTACCCTTACAGAGAGAGAACCTTCACCTGGCTGGCACAGAGTAAATTTTTCATCAGGGAAAAGCGGCGTGAGAAAATCGAACGGAACTCTGTCTCTAATAAAATCGGGACTTCTTCCATTTATCTCATCAACCTTTATAAGAGGGAAATATTTTTCGCCCTCTTTCGGTGGACGAATTGAGCCTTTAATTGTATCCCCGGTCTTGAGCCCGAAAAGCTTTATCTGGGATTGTGATACATATATATCATCAGGCGAGTTCAGATAATTGTAGTCGGGAGATCTTAAAAATCCATAACCGTCGGGCATAATTTCAAGAACGCCTGTATTATATATTATACCTTCAAAATCATAAGGCCTTTCTTTCTTCTCTTCTTTTACAGGAATAATATCATGAATAATCTCTTTTATCGGTGATTCAACTATTATATCTCCGAAATAAGCATCTGATGATGGTTTTATTTCTTCGAACGGAACATCACCATTAATTGCAGAATTTACGTTTTCTATTAGCGGCTCAGAAACCGGTTCGTGGGTACTCTTCTCATACCTTCCTGCAGGTGCATTATCAAATCTTTCTTTCCTTTCAAACTTTTCTTCATGTCTTTGGTCCGTTCTCCATTTCGGGGCTTTTCTATTATCACGCAGCTGTTCTGTTTTTTTAAACAGATCAGATGTCTCATCAGATTTTTCCGATTTTTTAACCTGTTCCTGCCTATCTCCTTGTTTGGTTTCAGGTCTCTTCACACCATTGGGCGAAACTGACATAACAGATTCTATTGATCTTTGTATAACCGGCTTTAATGTCCTTGGCCGTTTTCCTCTTCTCATCGCGGAATCAAATTCCTGATTATTAACCTCAGTAAAAGATTGCATCTCCTCCTTCTCAGTCTTTAATGGAATTTCGCTGTCTGTGGTTTCAATTGCCTGCTGGTCAAGGATTTTGTATATCAAATCCTGTTTTTTTAAAGATTCTGCTTTTTTGATTTTAAGTTCCTTTGCTATATCCTTTAACTCGGGAAGCAGCTTCTTACTTAACTCAAGAATGTCGTACATATTTTAATGATAAATGGAGTAAAAGAAATCTTAATGATTTATTTGGAAACACGGGTCAAGATTTGAAGATGAACCCGATAGATTATGTTACAACAACTTTACATATCCTAAAACCGCTGCAATATTAAAAAAAATGCTAATATATTTCCTGATAAATGCTGTCAAAAATGCAACGGGTTTAATCAAATTAATTAATAATTTGATATTCAATATATAAAATAATTCTGCAATTTACTAAAAAACTATTATTCACCAAAAAATAATTAGCATAATATGTTGCATAGTAGCTTTTTTTTACTAAAATTGTAGTACCTATTGCCTGAATTTTCTTTGAAGAACTAAAATCTGGCCTGTAAATGCGTCAGTTAAAGATAACGAAACAGGTTACTAATCGTGACACTCCATCTCTGGATAAATATCTTCAGGAGATTGGCAGAGTCGATCTTATTTCACCTGAAGAAGAAGTTATCCTTGCAAGAAGGATTAAAACGGGTGAAACCGAAGCTTTGAGAAAACTTGTTAAAGCTAATCTTCGTTTTGTTGTATCAGTCGCAAAACAGTATCAAAACCAGGGAATGAGTCTGCCTGATCTGATAAATGAGGGAAATCTTGGTTTGATGAAAGCTGCCCAGCGTTTTGATGAAACAAGAGGGTTTAAATTCATATCATATGCTGTATGGTGGATACGTCAGGCAATTCTTCAGGCTCTCGCAGAGCAGGCCAGGATCGTCCGGCTCCCTGTCAATAAAATTGGGTCAATTAACCGGATTAACAGGGCTTTTGCTCGGCTTGAACAGGAATATGAAAGAGAACCCTCATCTCAGGAGATTGCTGAAATACTAGAAATGATACCTGAAGAGGTAAAGGATGCATTGAAAACAAATGGACGGACTGTAAGTATGGATGCTCCTATTAGTGCAGAGGAGGATAATAACATGTACGATGTCCTGCAGAGCGCTGATACACCAAGTCCTGATAAAAACCTTATTAACGAATCCCTTGCATATGAGATAGAAAGAGCACTTAGTACTCTCTCCCCCCGTGAATCCAAGGTCTTGAAGTTATATTTTGGTTTAGGTATGAAGCATCCTTACACACTAGAGGAGATAGGTGAAGAGTTGAGTCTTACACGCGAAAGGGTCAGACAAATAAAGGAAAAAGCCATTAAAAGGATCCAGTTTACAACCCGCTGCAGAATACTGAAATCATACCTTGGATGACATTTTGTTTCTATATTTGCCCAAAATATTTTTAAATGGACCACCTCGTATCCACATCACTTTTAGCAGCCGATTTTTGTAATCTCCAGAAAGATGTCATGATGATAAACAGAAGCGAGGCCGATTGGATTCACTTCGATGTCATGGATGGTGTTTTTGTACCAAATATATCATTCGGATTTCCAGTTATTAAATCCGTAAAAAAAGTGGCAGCAAAACCACTCGATGTACACCTGATGATTGTGGATCCAGACCTCTATCTGACGCGATTCTGCGATGCTGGTGCTAATAATCTGACAGTTCAATATGAAGCCTGTACTCATTTAAATCGGACAGTAACTGAAATACGCAACCTTGGAATGAAAGCCGGTGTGGCATTAAACCCCCATACTCCTGTCTCACTTCTTAAGAATATCCTTCCCTATATCGACATGGTTCTTATAATGACAGTTAATCCAGGTTTCGGTGGGCAATCATTTATTATGGAGAGTTATAATAAAATATCTGAGCTCCGTAAAATAATTGATGCAGCTGGTTACGATGTTTTAATTGAAGTCGATGGTGGCATCGATACAAAAAATGCAGCAAAACTTATTGGATCAGGAGTCAATGTTCTGGTAGCAGGTCATTCGGTTTTTGGTTCCGAAGATCCGGCAGAGACAATACGAAAATTAAAAAGACTGGACTGAATGTTGGGCCCCTAAATAAGTGAGTTTAATTCAGGATGGGATTGGAAGATTGCCACGCCTTCCTTCGTCGGGCTCGCAAAGACGGCATAAATAAGATCAATTTGTTTTGGGAGTAGACCCCCTCTACCGCTTCGCGGCATCTCCCCCAATGGGGGAGAAAAAAATTGAATTAAAGTAGATTTTTTTCCCCCTTCTAGGGGGAATCAAAAGGGGTACATCTCACTGAGCAGTATTCTATTATATCCTTCACCTGATCGGGCTGAAACCATCTGATATCTTTATCCTTTCCCCACCAGGTTATTTGACGTTTTGCGTATCGGCGACTATTCCTTTTTATAAGTTCTACAGCTTTCTCCTTTGATGTTTTCCCATCAAAAAAATCAAAAAATTCTCTGTATCCAACACTATTCAATGCATTCAGGTTTCTGAAATTATATAGTTGTTTTGCCTCGTCCTCCAGACCCAGTCTAACCATATCATCAACCCTGGAATTAATCCTTTGGTAGAGATCATCACGGGGTCTCTCAAGTCCAATCTTTATTATTCTGAAGTCTCTTTCTCTTTTTTGCTTTTTAAGGAAGTAGGAATATGGTCTTCCGGCTGTTTCACAAATCTCCAGAGCCCTGATTATCCGTTTATGATTTTTCAGATCTACTTTTGCATAATGCTCAGGATCAAATAGTTTCAGGGTCATTCTTAAACCTTCAATTCCTTCCTCCCTGTATCTTCTAATGTATTTTTCCCTGATAGCAGGATCAACATCAGGGATGTCGTCAATACCATCGCAGACAGAATCAATATACATTCCTGAGCCACCAGACATAAGAACGATACTGTTTTTAGAGAAGAGCCTTGGAAGAAGTTCAAGAACATCTCTTTCGAAAAGACTTGAGCTGTAATAATTCCCGATAGATAAAAATCCTATAAAATGATGTCTTATTGTTTTAAGTTGAAGTTCGGTCGGAACTGCCGTTCCGATTTTCATCTCCCTGAAGAATTGCCTTGAGTCAGCAGATATTATTTCACAGTTAAAATGTACTGCAATGTCTATAGAAATATCAGTTTTACCGACCCCGGTCGGACCAAGCAAAACTATCAGAAAATTTTTCATTGAAATATGATCCTGAAGAAGACTATTCTTCGTCCTCGTTCAGGTTTTCTATATTTTCGAAATCAGGCAGTGTCTCTTCGTCATTTCCGTTAAGGAAGAGTTCATCAACTTCAGGTTCGTCCTCATCTTCATCATCGGAAACAACAATACTGTTATAAAGTTTACGTGAGGTTCCACCGAAAATCACCTGCTTGGGAGGTATTCCCTTTGAATTAGTGCAGGATGGATATTCCCTGCCATCTATCTCTTTCACCTCACCTGTATACTCAACAAAGAGAGATCTTTCATTAAAAAAATCGAATACATATATTAATTTCTGGTTCTTACGGAAGATAATATCCTCCAAAACAGCAACTTCCATCGTTGAAGAACCGGTACCCATATCAAAAAGAGTAAATTCTTCCTCCTTCTCCCAATTGTCTGTTGCCATAAAAAATGAAGCCATCTGGGATTTATCAAACTCCAATTCATCCTGAATCTGGTTGTGAAAATCCATTAATGTATGTGTATCAAGAAATTCAAATTCTCTTACAAATGACTCATCTTCATCTGATAACACTACAAATTTGTAAACCATAATATGTATTAATTCGACAGGTGCAATATAATATTTTTTATATTACAATATTCCGGCTAAATTTTTTTTAGAAGAAATTCTATTGTATCAATTCCGTCTGCATAATCCCACAGATGAGGGTACTGGGCTTTACCAAACGGAATGTAATGTAAGCCAACTAAACATTGAATTTTTTCTTTTAACAGTTCCGTTTGCTGTTTTACAGCATATTGAGATTCATAATACTCGTAATGCAGTACAGAAACAGGGGATGAAATTTTACTATCTTCTTTCAATAAAAGATGACCTGTATCATAAAAAACTTCTTTATTAACGAGGTAAACAGCTTTATTGAAATCGTAATTGTTCGCATATTTGGTATGGTTGATAACTCCGGAAAAAGTGTCCCAGTGCCTTATCATTGATGTAAAATCATATCCTTTTGGAAAATAAACTTTTGATACATTTCTGCATCCGAGTCCGAAATATGAGAATATATCAGTGCCAAGATTTGTTAATTCATCATCGGTTTCATTCCCCTCTATGATTGCAATACTGTTTCTGTTTTTCCTTATAATATTAGGATATTTACCAAAATAATATTCAAAGTACCTTGAACTGTTATCGCTGCCTGTTGCAATTACAACATCAAAATTTGTAAGGGTATCTTCTGTGAATTCGATTCTTTTTCTAAACCCTGTGTTAATGGAGCAGAGAATAGTGCTTATGTAAACAATTAGTTCATAGTCTTTTGAGCTGGTTTTTGCGATAAGATTATTACCACTTATAAGTACAGAAAGAAAGTCGTGAAAGCCTGTAAGGGGTATGTTTCCTGCCATTATTACTCCAACTCTCAAAGATTTTATTTGCTCATTGAGTCCGGGATAGGCGCTGGTCCATCTGATCAGATTTTCCTCAGTTAGTTCCTCAGCTATTGCTGTTACAGCTCTTCTTACATTTTCAGGTGTGAACCATGGGTTGTGGTTATGCTGATTGTCAATCAATAAATTAAGCTGGTCAGCTCTGGTTACTGATATGCCATTTAATGAGTTCCGCAGGGTCTCACCCAGAAGAGCAAATGATTCTATTCTTTCTTCAAGATCCATAATTTAAATAGTTGCAGCGCACAAATTTATAGAATTTGAACTACAATAAAATAAAAAAACTGACCCGTGGAAAGGTCAGTCTGATCAAAATAATGTATGGGTAAAATAATGTAGGGACAGGTCGCGACCTGTCCCTACATCAATTGAAATTATTTTAGTGTAAATGTTACAGGCAGATTATACCAGACTTTAACCGGTTTTCCGTCGAGTTTCCCGGGATTCCATGCTGGAAGAAGTTTTATAACTCTTATTGCTTCTGCATCAAGCTCGGGATTGATACCTTTTACCACTGATACATCGTTAATTGACCCGTCAATATCGACAGAGAAACGCATGTTCACTTTTCCGGAAATATTTTTTTCTTTAGCTGTTTTTGGATAGACCAGCTTCGAATTTATGAATTTAATCAATGCTGTTTCTCCTCCTTTAAACACAGGTGGCTCATCATATCCTGCAGGCGGTGGTGGAGGAGGTGGTGTTTTTGTCCCGGATTGGTCTGCAGGGTTAGTGAGCCCAAATGTAATTGGTACCATATACCATACATTTACTGGTTTTCCTCCCTGTTTCCCGGGTTTAAAGGCAGGAAGTGTACCTACAACTCTTATTGCTTCAGCATCGAGTTCAGGTGCAACGCTTTTAAGAACACTTATCATGCTGACACTGCCGTTTGCTGTTACACAGAATCGAATTACAACTCTTCCATTTATATTTTGTTCTTTAGATGCTTCAGGATAATTTGTATTCTCGGCAATATACTTCAGAAGGGCATCGTTGCCACCAGGGAACTGAGGCATCTCCTCAACAACAACAAATGGAGTTCCTTCCTCGTATACAGGGGGCATTCTAGGAGTTAGTAAAAAATCGAAGTTTGTCATTGACACGAACTTAACAGGCTTTCCATTCTCCTTACCAGGTTCCCAGGCTGGCATTAATTTAGTAACTCTTATTGCTTCTGCATCGAGAGATGGTGATACACCTTGCATTATTTTAATATTAGATACAGAACCATTCTCTTCAATCCAAAAGCGGACTAATACGGTTCCTTCTATTCCTAAGCTTTTTACTTCCGGCAGATATTTAATATTTTCAGTTTTAAATTTCAGAAAAGCTTCATCTCCACCGGGAAACATGGGCATTTCTTTTGTAACTGAATAGACAGTATCAGATCCAATGACCTCAAAGCGGGATGGCCGTTGTTGGCTGTCACCATTCAGAGTAAAAGTGATGGGGATCATATACCAGACAGGTACAGAAACTCCATTCAGTTTACCAGGTGTGAATTTAGGTATTGAACTGACAACCTTTAAGGCTTCATTATCAAGCTGTGAATCAACCCCTTTCAGCACCGAAACATCAGATACTGTTCCGTCTTCCTTCACCTTAAACCTTGTAATAACACGGCCCTGTATATTATTATCCTTAGCCTCTTTAGGGTAACGTGTGTTTTCTGCAATGTATTTAAGCAAAGCTTCGTTACCTCCGGGGAAAACTGGCATTTCATCTACAACAAGGTATGCATCGCCATCTTTCTGCCCAGGAACTGGAACAGTTGGTGGAGGTGGAGGAGGAGGTAGTGTGGGCGATACTTCTGTTTGTGTTTTTGAGATTTTATTCCTGGCTGCGCATGATGAAAAACCGACTAAAACAAGAAAGATTACCGGCAAAGCCAAAAATAATTTCAGATTTACCATGGAGCGGGGATAGTTTTTAGTTTTCATAATCGTTTTTATTAAGGTTGATGAGTCGGCAATGATGTTGATCAGTTTTATAAAATCAAATATACAACGAAATATTTAGTTATGCAACTAAATTATTAATTAAATTCAAGAATAATGATCCGGGGATGGATTAAGGATTTATTTCAGTGAGAATGTGATTGGTACCATATACCAGACAGGAACAGCTTTACCTCCCTGTCTGCCTGGTTGGAATAAAGGAAGTGTTTTGACAACCCTCATCGCTTCTGCATCAAGTTCAGGTGCAACGCTCTTAAGAACACTTATCATGCTGACACTGCCGTTTGCTGTTACACAGAATCGAATTACAACTCTTCCATTTATATTTTTTTCTTTAGATGCTTCAGGATAATTAGTATTCTCGGCAATATACTTCAGAAGGGCATCGTTGCCACCAGGGAACATCGGCATCTCCTCAACAACTACAAATGGGGCTGTTTCTGCTTCTTCCGTAATTTCTCCCTTTACTTTTTCCTTTACTGCAATTACCTTATTCTCAGATGACTGTGTAGGTGGCGGCGGGGGAGGTGGTGGCATTAACTCAGATTTGGATTCAGTTGATGATGGAGTTTGAGACGCTAAAACAGGAACTATTTGTTTAACAGAGGAACGGGGGATCTCCCTGTATGCTGAGATAGCTAAGAATACAACCCCGATGACTGGTATAACAATGAGCATCTTGGCATTTGCCAGAGCTGAGGTACGTTTCTTTGTCATCATGACCATCCGTTTCTTAATAAGCGAGGGATTCGAAAAACTGTTTGTTAAATTAAATGCTTTCGATTTAAAAACCTGGCTTAACAAAAGATTTTGATAATTTACCACAGGTACCCCTGAACTAAGGCATTCCTGGTCAGCCAGATATTCGTGTATAGCCCTCAGGGATCTGTTAAACAGATAAACAACGGGATTGAACCATTGAAATGCTTTTATAAATTCAATAAAGATGATATCGATGAAATGATTCTGTTTGAGATGGTTTTGTTCATGTCTGATTATCTCACCGGCTTCTTCGGGACTCAACCTTGAATTTATAAAGATATATCCCACGGCTGAAAAACCGGAGGTGTTGAAACCGTGAAATCTGATTATTCTGCTTCCTTCGTCTTTATGACGTATAATTAAAAACAGGAGATTGAGAAGGTCAATTAATAATTTGATTACGAAAACAATAACACCTATAATATAAATTGAATAAACCGTCTGAAGTAAACCGGCACCAGGTGATCCTGAGTTTAATGTTTTAGTTCCGTTAGAACTGGCAGTAATGAAGACTTCAGAAAGAAATTTACCAAAGAACTGAATATTCAACGGTTTGATAGTCTGTAAAGTAATGAATGGGAAAATCAAAGCTAAAGCTAATGACAGAAGGATAAAAACCCTGTTTCGGCTATAGGAGGTATCTCTGCTTAACATTATCGCATACACAAGGTAAAAGGCAACCAGATATACAGCTACCTTTACCATATATATTAATAGTGTATTCATTATTTTATTTTTTGTCTTTTAACTTCACCCTCCATAATTTTCATAATCTCTTCCATTTCCTTTACAGAGATTCTTTTTTCTTTTGCAAAGAAGCTTACCATCTTTTCAAATGAGTTAGAAAAATAGTCATTTACAAAGGTGCTGAGATGCGTTTTTGAATAATCGTTTTTAGAAACAACGGGAAAGTATTCGTGCGTTCTTCCATAGGCTTTGTGAGAAACAAAACCTTTATCCTGCAAGATTCTGACAATCGTGCTAACAGTATTGTATGCAGGTTTTGGTTCATCAAAGTGTTCGAGTATTTCTTTGACAAATCCCTTCTTTATCTTCCACAGAACCTGCATAACTTCCTCTTCAGCTCTTGTTAATTCTCTCATATCCTGATTTTTATTTTTTCTGATTTTATTATCGACATTTTATACAATATCTCTTTCTTATAGAGAACTCTAAAACAATAGTATCAAATGTACAACGAATAAGTTAGTTATGCAACTCAAAGAGTAATTATTTTTTATTCAAACAAAAAAAATGTGAAGGATATATTAAATTATCATAGCCACGAATGTGGCTTAATATGAATAACCCCCGGTGCCAACCGAGGGTGGATGTCATGCCCATGAATAAAGCCCTGAAAGGGCTAAACTGAAGTATATTCAGCTCCTTCAGAGCTGTATAAGGTTGGTTGTTACTTTACCCTGGTTGACACCAGGGGTAATTCACATATTGCTCCTTCAGAGCCTTTATGAAAAACATGATCTGTAAATATATTGGATATATTGAAGTAACGCATAGATTAATAATATGTTACAGTATCGATAGTTTTAATTTTTTATAGAATCCCGTAGGGATTCCATCAATTATGGCTGAAGTAATTCGGCCAACTTTGAACCGCAGAGTGGTTCCATAAATTGTAATTTTCAATTATTACGATTTCAGTTTTCTGTAAAAGGGAAAAAAAGTGTACTTTTAGTTTTTTATTATTGACACACAGCTGGAGATACTATAGATGAAGAAAAGTATATTAAAAATTGCGATTTTCAAGGAAAATTTAAAAATTTCATTCCGGGCTATTAAATCTAACAGGGTCAGGGCCATTCTTACGATTTGCATAATAGCAATAGGCATTATGGCACTTGTCGGGATTCTAACTGCAATTGATGCTATAAAATCCTCTCTTACAAATCAGTTTACCATGATGGGTGCAAACTCATTCACAATTTCCTCCCGGGGTATGAATATTCAGATAGGTAATAACAGAAATAGGGTAAAGAATTTTTCGCGTATCTCCTTCAGAGAAGCAGAGGATTTTAAGAACAGGTTTAATGAGGCTGCATGGGTTTCGGTATCATTTTATGCATCAAGCATAGCTACTGTAAAGTACGGATCAGAAAAGACAAATCCAAATGTGAGCCTTTCAGGAGTAGATGAAAACCAGCTTACCGTATCGGGGTATGAGATTGAATCAGGTAGAAATTTCAGTGCTGATGAGGTTCAGCAAATTCGTCACTATGTACTGATTGGTGCAGATATAGTGAAGAATCTTTTCCCCTCAGGTGTTGACCCTTTGGGTAAGGAGATTACGGTAGCCGGCTTAAAACTTCAGGTTACCGGTGTTCTAAAGAGCAAGGGGGCCAGTCTCGTTAATGGTGATAATGTTTGTTTTGTGCCTATTACAACTGCCCGGCAATACTTTTCACGGCCAAATATGTCATTCAATATCACTATTATGCCAATGAAGCCTATTAACATTGATATTATGACAGGAGAGGCAGAAGCTATTTTCAGAATCGTTCGTAATCTCAATCCAAAGGATGAATCGGACTTTAATATTTCAAAAAGCGACAATATTGTTAGTATACTTCTCAAGAACCTGAGGTTTGTCACCCTTGCAGCTACAATTATTGGCATTATTACATTATTTGGCGCCGCTGTCGGACTTATGAATATAATGCTTGTCTCTGTTACTGAGCGGACTCGCGAGATAGGTGTGAGGAAAGCTATAGGTGCAAAAACCCAGACTATTAAATATCAGTTTCTTTTTGAATCGATAATGATAGGCCAGTTGGGCGGTATTTTTGGAATTATTCTTGGTATACTAATCGGAAATGCAGTTTCATCAATGCTGAGGTCAAGTTTTGTTATTCCCTGGGTTTGGGTAATAACCGGAATAGTTGTCTGTTTTATCGTAGGCGTTGTCTCAGGATATGCACCGGCAGTAAAAGCGGCTAATGTTGATCCTATTGAAGCTTTAAGGTACGAATAAATTATCAGAATATGGAAAAATTTGTAATTCAGGAAGAGTTAAAAAATTGTCCCGGTATAGTTTATTATCCCGATGAAAATAAACTTGAACTGGTCGGACGATCCATTCCTGAAAATCCCGAGCTAATCTTCAGACGGCTGGAGGACTGGCTTACACTTCATTTTGAAAAGAATGATGGGCTTGAGGTTAATATTCAACTGGAATATATTAACAGCGGTTCATCGAAGTATCTTTATGAGATACTTAAAAGATTAACAGGTTATGGGCGTTCAGGAAAGCTTGTTAAGATAAAATGGCTCTATGAAGAAGACGATGAAGGAATGCTGGAGCTTGGTGAACATTACCGCGATACAGCAGGTATCCCGCTGGAGATTAATATGATTGTATAAAAAAGAGAGGGTTTTTCCTCTCTTTTTTTATAGATAAATTTTTATTACTTCAGCATTGGTATCAGGTCAACAACCCTGCAGGAGTAGCCCCACTCGTTATCGTACCAGGCTAATACTTTAATCATTTTCCCGTTCACCATTGTACTTAGAGAATCAAAAATAGCTGATGCCGTGGTATGAATTACATCAACTGAAACAATGGGATCTTCGGTATATTCAAGAATTCCTTTCATAAAACCTTCTGATGCTTTTTTCATTGCGGAGTTGATCTCTTCTTTTGTAGCCTCTTTCTTTAGAACAACAACCAGGTCAACAAGTGAACCTGTTGGAGTGGGAACCCTTACGGATATACCATCAAGTTTTCCTTTAAGATCAGGAATTACTTTTCCAACAGCTTTTGCGGCACCTGTGGTTGTTGGGATCTGAGATAAAGCTGCTGACCTTGCCCTTCTTAAGTCGGAGTGTGGAAAATCAAGAATTCTCTGATCGTTAGTGTATGAGTGAATTGTTGTCATATAGCCAATTTCAATTCCGAAGTTGTCATTCAGAACTTTGGCAATAGGAGCCAGACAGTTGGTTGTACACGATGCATTTGAAACGCATTGATGCTCAGGCTTGAGGTCTTTGTCATTTACCCCGATTACTATCATTGCATCGATAGTGTCTTTTGCAGGAACTGTAAGAATAACTTTTTTTGCACCATTTTTCAGGTGGTCACCATAACCACCTTTTGGGCTCTCCTTTGATGTGAAAACACCTGTTGATTCAATAACAACATCCGGTTTTTCTTTCCATGGGATATTTGCAGGATTTTTTTCAGCGGTAACTTTTACTTTAAAACCATTGACAATAATATTTTCACCGTCATGAGTTACACCTGCAAATCTTCCCTGTGTTGAATCGTATTTAAGAAGATGAGCAAGTGTTTTTGTATCAGTCAGATCGTTGATACCTATTATCTCTAAACCAGGCTTTTCAAGAGCAATTTTGAAAACGTTGCGGCCTATTCTGCCGAACCCGTTGATAGCTACTTTAATCTTTGACATATCTGTTTCATTAATTAGTTAATAAATTGGATTCACAAAAATAGTATTTTCCACGATAAAGTCAAGAGCTAATAAAGATCAATTATTCTTTTTTCTCTTGAAGATATTTGAAAGCTTATTTGATTCAGGATCCAGCGGGTCCAATATCATCCCGAACCTGTAACTGACAAATAATGAAAAAAATATAGCTTTATTATCGGAAATGGCCATGATTGGGATCTTTTTAGGAAAAGCATTGATCTGGGCTCCGATTTCTATTGCGTGAATTATTTTATCTTTTTTACTATATTCAAAATTCAATCCTCCTTTTACATATAACCCAGGGATTACTGTTATTTCGTTAAGTCCTTTTGTGAAAGAGGCTCTGCTGTAGATGTCCTGAGACGAAGCGATTGAAGCATCAAATTTCTCCTCTTTAATTTCATATTCATTAGCTGACAGAAGATGTAATACTTTGTAATAGATGGGTTTGCATATTGCTAAAACAGGCCCTGCAGTATAGAAATACCTTATGGCTATTCCACCCAAATCGGCTTTTTTGAAAAGTTCATGCTGATGGCCAATTCCAGCTCTCAGGTAAAAAGTTGAATTGAGCTTCCCAAATATATAAGAACTGCCTTGTACGTATGGACTTGGTTGTTTATATTCTTTAGGGTGCTTCAGAGTTCCGGCATCAATCTCTAACAGCGTTTTATTGCGAAAATCAATTCTTTTGGCCTCACGGTAACTGAGTCCGACGCCGTCAGTATTAAGAAGAACGCCTAATGATCTCTCATTACGGAAAAAAACTTTTTGCTGTTCATTCAATTCACCCTGAGCGTACAAGGATATTGTACCAAAAAAAATTATTACCGCTAGTATAAGCAGCTTCTTCATTTTTTGCGCTAACTTATAAAATTGGATGAATCAAAAAAAGCAATCCGGGAATCAGACATTTTTACCTGTCTGCTCAGTATTGACCTTGGAATAAGCAGGGCATTCCTTCTTATTGCATGAACTTACTACAAGAGCAGTAACAAAGGTAACAAGAAGTATAACAGCAAATTTTTTCATATCGATTCAGTAATAATTAGGTACAAAAATAAACTTTTCATTCTAATTACAATCTTTGTGCCAAAAAATAATATTTATTTCCTCCAAAATTCTAAACTAGAACAAATAATGCTGTTTAATTGGTTTACCAGTCAACATTTTTATCTTGTATTTGTTTATTAACACACGCTTATAAAAAATGATTTATGAGTACAAAATTTGCTATATTAACATTAATAATCTATTTTGCCGGTATGAGCGAAGAATCTTATTCACAGGAAAAATTACAGTTCTATGATCTCACAAAAGCTGAATCATATATTATAAATAGTAAAGGTACCGAATCTCCGTTCACCGGGAAGTATACAAATTACAAGGGGAAAGGCACTTACACTTGCAAAAAGTGTGGTGCTGCACTATATTATTCTTCCGATAAATTTGAATCAGACTGCGGTTGGCCAAGTTTTGATGATGAGATGAAGGGTGCTGTTATCAGAATTCCTGATCCTGACGGTATCAGAACTGAAATCGAATGTGCAAACTGCGGAGCTCATCTTGGACATGTTTTTACCGGGGAACATTTAACTGCTAAAAATGTGCGTAATTGTGTAAATTCAGTATCACTCGAATTTGTGCCTGCTCAGCTTGAAGCCGGAAGATATGGAACTGCGATTTTTGCAGGTGGATGTTTTTGGGGAGTCGACTATTTTATGAAGAAAGCTCCTGGTGTAATTACAGTTACTTCCGGTTATACCGGCGGAACTGTAAAAAACCCGACTTATCAGGAAGTCTGTACAGGAAATACTGGTCATGCAGAGGCTGTTAAAATAGTCTACGATCCACAAAAAACTTCATATGAGAAGCTTCTTAAGCTCTTCCTTGAGATTCATGATCCGACACAGGTTGGGGGACAAGGTCCGGATATAGGTGATCAGTACAGATCGGAAATATTTTACCTGAATGATGATCAGAAAAAAATAGCTGAGAACGATCTGAATATCCTAAGGTCCAAAGGTTTTAAAATTGCGACAACCCTAACAAAAGCTTCAGAATTCTATCCGGCTGAAGCCTATCATCAGGATTATTATTTCAAAAACGGCAAGGTGCCATATTGCCATGCATACACCAAGAGGTTCTGAGAATCTTTCTTAGAACTTGAACTTATTAAATACCACTTCTTAAACAGCTCCTGGGTTGTAGAAAAATTCCTTGGTAGGTTTTAGTGCAACCCTTTGTGTACCTTTGTGGTATTTCCTAACTCATTGAACCACAAAGTATCACAAAGTAGAAACAAAGTAACACAAAGGCTCAAATCAACAAATACACTTTTTTCAACAACCTCGGTGGTTTAATTATAGTTTCTAGATACTCTTAAGAGAAGAAAGTGATGTTTTTCTAGCTGGGAAGTCAGACAAACAATTAACTTTAGCAAGTTTTAATTGAATCTTCTCCGGGGGAATGGATATAAATAATCATCGCGGTCGGGCATTTGTTAAAAGAAGGACAAAGTTCTGGTTAATTCTTTCTGGCTTTATAATAGGACTTATATTTCTGAAATCGGGTAAAGCCGTATTATCTTATACCTCTCGCAATAAATATTGTATCTCATGCCATATACACCCACAGGCTGATCAGAGCTGGAAATTGTCAACTCATTATAACAATCATATTGGAAACATTGTGCATTGTGTTGATTGTCACCTTCCTCCGAAAGGACATGGATATCTTTTTGCCAAAACAAAACATGGGTTTAAAGATGTCTATGGATATTTCTTCAAAGACAGTGCAAAGATTAACTGGGAGGCGAAAAAGCTGCTCGAAAATGCCAAGGGATTTGTTTATGAGAAATCATGTCTCGAATGTCATCAGAACCTTTTTCCTGTTAAATTATCTCTGGACGGCGGCAATGCTCACCTTTTCTACACTACGAGCAAAGAGCCATTAAGTTGTATTAACTGTCATCTTAATGTTGGCCATTTCGACAAAAATGCTCTTCATGCTCATAATACCAATTTTGGTGTTTTAGTTACATTAAATCAGGCTGTGTACACAGAGCCTGCTAAAGTTGAAAAATTTGAAAATTACAATGAAAAAATACCCGGCACCAGTGTATCATTTGATATGGTAGCAATTCCGGGTGGTAAATTTTTAATGGGTAGTCCTGATAATGAACCTTTACGGAAAAAAGATGAGGGTCCTTTGCGTAAAGTTACCCTTTCTAAATTCTGGATGGGCAGAATAGAAGTGACCTGGGATGAATACATGGCCTTCTTCAGGGCTACTGGCTCACAGGGAAGAACAGAGGGACAGGTTGTAACCAGAAAAAACGTTGATGCCATTAGCGGCGCAACTCCTCCCTGGGGTGCTCCTGACCAGGGCTGGGGAAAAGGATCCAGACCCGCAATTACGATGACTTGGCACGCTGCAAATGTCTATTGCAGGTGGCTGTCGAAAGTTACAAGTAAAAAGTACAGGTTACCAACTGAGGCTGAGTGGGAATACGCATGCCGGGCAGGAACCCAGACCCCATATTTCTTTGCAGGCAATCCAAAAGATTTTACCTCTGCCGGTTTGTTAAAGAAAATTTTTGGACCAGATACTGCTGTTATTGCATCCAGAGTGATTTATAAAGTAAATGGTTATTCAAAGACAAAAGAGCCTCAGTCTATTAAAGAAAATTCATTCGGTTTGAAGAACATGTCCGGAAATGTTGCAGAGTTTTGTCTTGATTTCTATTCACCTGATACCTATAAGGCAGATTCAACAGAAGCTGTCAATCCACATGGTCCTGCCAGTGGACAGGAACATGTAATTCGGGGAGGTTCATTCAGGAGTGATGCAAGGGATGTAAGAAGTGCATCGCGTGATTTCACTAAAACAAAAGCATGGCTTGTTACTGATCCCCAGATGCCTAAGAGTATATGGTGGTATTCCGATTGTATTGATGTAGGATTCAGGGTTGTTTGCGAAGCTGACGGCACTATGGGAAATTAAAAAGAAAATTTTAACAAAAAATATATGCAGAATATTGACAGAAGAAAATTCATTGGAAAAACAGCACTTGCAGGTCTCGGAATAGCAGGTGCAGGAGCTTTGATAACAGCATGTAAACGGAATCCGGATATTCAGGCGTTAGGACTTCCTCCAATATTGAAGGGTGCGCCGAAAGGTAAAAAATTAAAAGCCGGACTGGTCGGTTGTGGAGCAAGAGGTATCGGAGCAGCAATAAATTTTATTAGTGCAGGGCCAGATCTGGAGATCATTGCTCTTGCTGATGTTTTTCAGGATAAAATTGACGCATGCCGCGAAAGATTTGCATCCTTCAAACTGCCGATTCCGGCGGAAAACTGTTTTATTGGATTTGACGCGTATAAGAAACTGATGGCTCTTCCCGATATTGATATTGTTATTCTTGCTACACCGCCTCAATTCCGTCCCGGACATTTTCTTGAAGCTGTTCACAATAATAAGCATGCATTCCTTGAGAAACCTGTAGCTGTTGATTCGGTTGGCATAAGGTCGGTAATTACTACTGCAAAAAAAGCTGCAGCCATAGGACTGTGTGTTGTAACCGGCACACAACGCCGTCATCAGGAAGATTATATCGAGACCTATAAACAGGTTGTTGATGGAGCTATCGGAAAAATAACTTCAGCCAAAGCATTCTGGAATCAGGATCATGTATGGTTCCGGCAACGCGAAAAAGGATGGAACGACATGGAATATATGATCCGTAACTGGAACAATTTCTGCTGGTTATGTGGAGATCATATTCTTGATACTCATATACATAATATCGATGTAATCAACTGGTTCCTGGGTAAACACCCTGAAAAAGCAATAGGATATGGTGGCAGGGCACGAAGGGTTACAGGCGATCAGTATGACTTTTTCAGTGTCGACTTTGATTACGGAAATGGCGTTAGCTCTCATAGTATGTGCCGCCAGATCGACAGCTGCGCAAATGGAACAGGCGAAGTTGTTATAGGAACTGAAGGCTACACGAATTGTATGAACACAATTTGGGACCTGAATGGAAAAGTAAAATGGCAGTTTGAATATCCGAAAGATGAAAACGGAAATCCGATGAATGCTGTTAAGATTCCTCCTTATGTGCAGGAACACATGCATCTTGTTTATGCTATTCGTACCGGAAATTATGTGAATGAAGCAGAGCGGACAGCTATTTCAACATTAACAGCAATAATGGGAAGGACCGCTGCTTATACAGGCAGTCTCATTACATGGGATGAGATATTCAAATCCGATATGCACCTTGGTCCTGCTAAAATAGAAATGGGTCCTGTTGATATGGTATTCGAGACACCTATTCCCGGCACTCCTGTAACGATTTAATATATAATAAGTTATTATATTTGACATTAATTCATAATTTTTAATATGGCAAACAAATCATCAAGAAGAGATTTTGTCAAGAGATCGGCTGCACTTGTAGCTGGTTCCCTTGTGCTTCCCCAGATCATCCCTTCTTCAGTGTTTGGAATGGGAAGAAGGATAGCTCCAAGCGATCGTATTGTGATTGGTGCAATAGGTACCGGATCGCAGGGTATGAGCAATATGATGGACTTTTTGAAACTCAAAGATGCCGTGCAGTTTGCGGCAGTTTGCGATGTGGATTCCCTCCATCTGGCAAAAGCTAAAGGAATTGTTGATCATGCGAACAAGAATAGTGATTGCCGGACATACGGTGACTACCGGGAATTTCTTGAGAAGGAGAAACTAGATGCTGTATCAATTGCTCTTCCTGATCATTGGCATGGAATCATTTATTCAGCTGCCGCAAATAAAAAAATAAATGTTTATGGAGAAAAACCAGTCTGTCGTACAATAAAAGATGGTCAGACTATCGTTAATGCTGTAAACAAGAACAACATTATCTGGCAGACAGGTAGCTGGCAGCGTTCTCTGGCCAATTTCCATCGTGGAGCTGAACTTGTCGCAAGTGGCAGGGTAGGCAAAATAAAATATATCGAAGTAGGACTTCCTGATGGAAATAAAGGAATAGGAACACCACCTGTTATGCAAGTTCCAGCTGAACTTAACTGGGATATGTGGCTTGGACCTGCTTTAAAAGTTCCTTATCGTGGTGTTTCACATTGGGATTGGCGCTGGATACTCGATTATTCCGGTGGTCAACTGACTGATTGGGCCGGGCATCATATAGATATTGCTAACTGGGGAGCAGGATTGGAACATACAGGTCCGGTTGAGATTTCAGGAGCAGGTGTTTACCCGGTTGAAGGAATTTTTAATGTTCCTGTTGAATATGACTTCCTTTGCAAGTATGCAAATGGTATTGAAATACGGGTAGCAAACGCATCAAGACTTCCTCTGGGTATGGGAACAACCTGGCATGGCGATCTTGGATGGGTTCATGTTGACAGAGGAAACATTATCTCTGCATCTGATCCAAAAATTCTCAATGAGGTTATAGGTGAGAATGAGATCCATTTATATAAGAGTGAGAACCATTGGCAGAACTTCGTTGATTGTGTCCGTTCAGGAAAACCGACCATTGCTCCTGTTGAGGTGGCATACAGAGCGATATCAGTTGCCTTATTGGGTGAAATTGCCATGACCACAGGACAGACAATTAAATGGGATCCGGATAAGGAAGAGATACTAGGCAACCCGAAAGCTACCCGTCTGCTGAGCCGTCCTTACCGTCATCCATGGACATTACCAACAGTTTAATCTGATAGCAATATGAAAAAACAATATTTTCTTTTTATAGTAGTAGCAGGTTTATTAACCTTTTTCTCAGCCTGTAAAAATGAGGCAGTCTATAAAACTTTGATTATAACAGGTCAGAATAATCATAACTGGAAGGCAAGTTCTCCGGTTCTGAAACAGATTCTTGACGAAACAGGTTTGTTTTCGTCAGAGATTATAACTACTCCTGAAAAAGGAGGAGACATGGAAACTTTTAATCCCGATTTTTCAAAGTATAAACTGGTTGTTCTCGACTATAATGGTGATTCATGGTCGGAAAAAACTAATACAGCGTTCGTAGAGTATGTTAAAAACGGAGGCGGGGTTGTTAGTTACCATGCTGCAGATAATTCATTTCCATCATGGAAGGAATATAACGAAATGACAGGACTGGGTGGATGGGGTGACCGTAACCAGAAAGATGGTCCGTACGTTTATTATAAAAATAATCAGCTTGTTACAGATACTTCTGCGGGTACCGGTGGTTCTCATGGCAAGAGGAGAGAGTTTTTAGTAAGGAACAGGATTACTGATCATCCAATAACCAGTGGTTTGCCTGTAAGATGGTTGCATGGAATGGACGAATTATACAGCCAGCTTCGCGGTCCTGCCAAAAATATGCAAATTCTGGCCACTGCTTTTGCTGATAGTGCTGCCGGAGGAGGTACAATGAGGGATGAACCTATCCTTATGACAATCACTTTTGGTAAAGGGAGGATTTTCCATACTACAATGGGACATGCTGATGAAGGTGGTGGCCCTTCAATGCATTGTGTGGGATTTATCACAACTTTACAGAGAGGTGCTGAATGGGCTGTAACAGGTAATGTAACTCAGAAAGTGCCCTGGGATTTTCCAAGTGATGCAGGAGTTGTTCTCCGTCCTGACTTAAAAGAGATGACACTCGATGAAGCTTTCACTAATATCGGAAATTATGAAATCGCAAAAAGCACTAAATACCTTACCTGTATAGAGAGTCATCTCCGGAACCTTGCCGGTGATGAAACAGGTATATTTAAGATTGAAAAGATGATGGTTAAAGTTCTTAACGATAAAGAGGCTACAATTGAATCAAAGAAACTTATTCTTCATGAACTTAGCTGGATTGGTTCGGATTATTCTGTTCCAGCTATTAAGACTCTTGTTTCAAATACTGAGTTAAAGGATGAAGCTGAATTTGCACTGGCTAGGCTTCACCCAACAAAATAGTTTTATGAATTATTTAATTCTAACCAACCACCCTGTCATGACCCCTCGGGCATGACACCCCTCCTTTAGAAAGGAGGGGAAAGTTATGATATACAGTATTTTAACTTTCTCCTCCTCGTCGAGGAGGAGTACCCCGAAGGGGGGAGGTGGTGGATTTTTAAGTTCGTTTTCAGGATGGATAAAAAGAAATATAATGCTTTCACTGGTAATACCGATATTTAATGAAGAGAAACTGATTGACGAATTGGTTAAACGGACTATTCCATCTATTGAATCATTTATCCCGGATTACGAAGTGATCTTTGTTGATGATGGAAGTACTGATCAGAGTCTTGCTAAAATTCTGGCCTGGCAGAAAAAAAACAGGAATATTAAAATTCTTTCATTGTCAAAGAATTTTGGCCATCAAGCTGCATATACTGCAGGACTTGAACATGCTAAAGGTGAGCTTGTTGCAATGATGGACGGCGACCTGCAGGATCCTCCTGAGCTGCTTTCGGAGATGTACAGGAAGATGAGTGAAGAAGATTATGATATTGTCAGTGGAAAAAGGATTGGTAGAAAAGGCAGAAATAGCCGTGACCTTTATGCAATTTTATTCCATCTTTTATTTAAACATATTGGCGAGATAAAAAATATGGAGAATTCAGGAAACTATTCCATGATGAGACGGGAAGCTGTTGATGCACTCCTCACGATGAAAGAAAAAGTCAGATATCTGCCCGGCCTGCGGACATTTATAGGATTCAGGCAGGGATATATAGAATTTGTAAGAGATGACCGCTACAAGGGGAAACCGAAAATGAGCATTCGCAAGTTGTTTGTCCTCGCAACAGATGCCATTTTTTCATTTTCAAGGTTCCCGATACGTTTCTGTCTGATACTTGGGTCAATAGGAGCCCTGGTTTTTATGGGAGCCGGAATCTATGTTTTAATTGTAAAGGCATATGGATATGCAGTACCAGGTTGGTCATCCACCCTGCTCAGTATTTATTTTCTTGGTTCCATTCAGTTGGTTTTCCTGGGTATCCTTGGCGAGTATGTTTACAGAAACTATAAGGAATCTCAGAATCGTCCGATCTATTTTGTTAAAAAGTTCTATGATGGCGGTCCGGAAAAATGATGAAAGAGACAAGGCTAAAATATATCTTTTATTTTTTCTCGGCATTTCTTCTTATTCTGATGCTGCTTTTAAGCAAAAATGCTGGCATAACCTGCGATGAAGTCCTGCATTATAACCAATCTGTATCAGTTTATAACTATTTTGCGACTCACGGTAATGGCCAGTCTGCTCTTAATACTCCTGTTACTAACCTGAAGTACTATGGCCAGTACTACGATAATATTGTCACGATACTGATCAAATGGTTTAACATTGAAAATGTTTACGGCTTCCGGCACTTTATGAGTTCAATCGCAGGGTGGCTGCTTATTTTAATAACAGCACTTTTTGCCGTGTGGCTTGCAGATTATAAAGCAGGTATTCTTGTACTGATCCTGTTTGCTGTGTCCCCGACTTTTTTTGGTCATACCCAGAATAATCTGAAAGATATTCCATTTGCCCTGGCTTACATTGCAAGTACTTTTTTTACCCTTAAATTTCTGGTTTCAGGGAGAAAAAACTCTATCACTGATATGATATTTCTGACAGCGAGCATTGCTTTTTCAATCAGTATAAGGGCAGGAGGGTTGTTATTGCTTTGTTATCTGTTCTTTTTCTTTTTCATCTTTTATCTTTATAAATATCTAAGAGAAAGTAAAATTGATTTAAGTGAAATCAGGAGAAAGTTTTTTTGGATCTGCTGTATTACAATTATTTCCTTGTTCTTAAGCATCTTATTATGGCCCTTTGCCCTTCAAAGCCCCATACGGAATGTCCTTGAATCATGTCGTGTAATGGCTCATTTTCCCAGTACTTTCCGTCAGATATTTGAGGGAAAAGTTGAATGGTCAGATTTTATGCCATGGTACTACCTGCCAAAATCAATGTTAATTACAATACCAATAATAATATTGACAGGTTTGGCACTGATCACTGTTTTTTTAAGACATAAATTTAATCCTGGAAAAGGCTTACTTTATGGATTTGTAATTTTCACAATTTTTTTCCCTCTGGTTTTTGTGCTATATGAGAAATCGAATTTATACTCTTCCTGGAGACAGTTTCTTTTTGTTTATCCTGGTATTGTATTACTTGCTTCAATAGGATTCCACCACTTTTTCGAATATGTCAAAAGCAGATATTTAAAATGGGGAATGATTACAATGATGGCTTTTCTGTCAGTGCATCCTTTGATGTTCATGTTCAATAATCCGCAATTTTATTATTTGTATTATAATCAACTGGTTGGAGGATTAAGAGGAGCTTATTCAAATTATGAAACAGACTATTATTATGTTAGTCAGACAGCAGCATCAAAATGGCTGATTGAGTATCTTAAAATGAAGGCTGTTCCAGGCAAAATAAAAGTAAAGGCAACTTACACTGTACAATGGCAGTTTCGTTATTATCCTGAAATTGAAACATCATATTTCAGGTATGAGGAGAGAAGCCAGTCTGATTGGGATTATGCTATTGTGGCTAACAGATATATTTCTCCTTTCCAGCTGAAAAATAATATCTGGCCTCCTGAAAATGCAATACATATTATATATGCTGATAAGGTTCCTGTTTGTGCTGTAATTGAGAGGAAATCGAAAGATGATTATGCTGGTTACACTGCTCTTACTGATGGCAGGAGCAAGGAAGCAATCAGTTACTTTGAAAAAGCTTTAAAAAATGATGATCGTGATGAAACAATTTTTTATAATTTTGCAGCAGCTTTGTATAACGATGGACAGTATCAGAAAGCGGATACACTTTTAAAAAAAGGGTTAGAGATTAATCCTGATTTCGAGCCTATCCTGATGTACCTTGGAAACATTGCCAGATCAAAAAACAAAACTGAAGAGGCAATCAGGTATTATGAAAGAGTTACCTTAGCTAACAGGAAGTACTTTGAAGCATATGTCGGACTGTCCGAATTATTGATATGCAAGGATGTTATGAGGGCTCGTTCCTTACTCAGAACTTGTCTTACTATGAGTCCCCGGTATAAACCTGCAATAATAGCACTGGCTGATACTTACAGGAACTCAAACCCGGATATAGCAAAGAAATATGATGACCTGGCCAGAACGATTAATTAATTTATTTATAAACAGTTAAAATGAAAAAATCAGTTTTAGTGTTTTCAATGATATCGCTTCTTTTACTTGGTAGTATGAATATGACGAATGGACAGGAGCAACCCAAACCCAAGAAAGATACAGTTAATATGGATACGCATGCTAAACCGACATTCTATTATGCTGTTGAAGATGAGAAAGCTGCAGGCAGTTCTAAAAAGGGGAATGCCACAACTATTGCAATTATAGCAGCAGCAGTTGTTGTGGCAGCCGGAGCAGGTTTTTTCCTTCTTAAGAAGAAAAAGTAATTAATATCTGTATTGTAAAGAGCCTTATACGACAATATTTATCAGACCTTAATCCATTTGTTTCCTTGCTTATTCGATTCAACGACAGAGTTTATGAATTTCATTCCTCTTACGCCATCATGAACTGTGGGGAATTCCCCGGTAGTAAATTGTTCCCCTCTGATGGATTTTGCAGTTCCTTTATATATGTTCGCGAGAGCTTCATAAATTCCCTCAGGATGACCGGAAGGCATTGTATGACCGGCTTCAGCAAGCTGATCATTGTAACCATGAGCCGGCTTAAATATTTTAGTTGGCTCTGTGTCGCTAAGCATATAGAGATAATTCGGATTCTCCTGTGCCCATTTAAGACTGGCTTTTGAACCGTAAACCGCAATTGTGAGGTTATTCTCTTCTCCACCACAAACCTGGCTGGCTCTTATTACTCCTTTAAGGTTTTTACTGAAACGTAATAATACAGTTCCATCAAGGTCAAGCAGGATATCCTCTTTAACCGGATTAAGATCGGAGAGTACTTCTTTCACCTCAAGGCCTGTAGTATATTCAATAAGGTTAAATGCATGCACTCCGATATCCCCCATGCAGCTGCTGGCGCCCGCATGTTTGGGATCAAGTCTCCATACACCTGTTATCCTGCTGCCGGTTCCATGAATTATTGAATTGATCCAACCCTGGTAATATTGTGCGTCAATACGTTGGATTGTTCCAAGAAGACCTTTCGATATTAGATCTCTCATCTGACGAATCATTGGATAACCGGTATAAGTGTGAGTCAGGGCAAAAGTCAGTTTTTTTTCTGCAACCAGTTTTTCCAGTTCTTCTGCTTCCTTAACAGTCATTGTCATAGGCTTTTCACAAACCAAATGAAATCCGGAGCTAAGAAGACTTTTTGCAAAAGGAAAATGCAGTGCATTAGGTGTAACTATTGACACGACTTCCATTCGTTTATCTGAAGGCAAGGCTGATTCTGCTTTGATAAGCTCGTCAACACTTTTATAGCAGCGCTCGGGACTGATGCCTTCTTTTTTTGCAAACTGTTTGTTTTTTTCATAATCAACATCAAACACCCCACCAACAAGTTCGAAATCATTACAGATTCTCGAAGCACGACGGTGAGCATCACCAATGAAGGCCCCAATCCCCCCACCGATCATCCCCATTTTTATCTTTTTCATGATATTAATTCAAATTAATTTGTTACAATAAGGATCTAATATTTAATTAATTACATTATTTCACACATAAAGATTTTTCACTTCCTCCTCCCTTTATTTCAACCCCCCTTTCCCCCCCAAATGGGGGAATAAATAATATGCGGATTTTAAAGTCCCCCTATATGGGGGTTGGGGGCTTAAACATGTTTCCTTTTCCAGATATGCAGAAAAATGAAAGATACTATAAGTACTGCCGGTACAAATGCAACAAATCTTAATGTGTGTTCCCCACCGGTAAGCTGAGCTGCAGCCCATGTTGCCGCTTCCTTAGTTCCTGCAAGTGCTGATTTTAATACTTCAACCGTTTGGCCGGCAGGAACTGCTGAAAAGGTCTCTGCATCAAATATTGCCCCAAGAACAGGCTGAGCAATCGCACCACCCAGAAAACCGATACCACCCATAATTGCAAGACCCAATGCGCCACTCTGGGGAATATTCTCAGATACGAATCCTAACATGGAGGGCCAGAAAAATGCAACACCCAATGCGAATATTCCTGCTGATGCAAAAACCATTGCTCCGCTTGCATACCCCATTAAAATACATCCGATAAAAGCCAGGATTGAGGAGGTAAGCAAAACCACAGTTGATTTAAGATTATGTATCAATGTACCTCCAAACTGACGGGCAAGTGCCATTATACCTGATATCCAGACAAGAAGAAGAATAGGATTATGTGAAACATTTGCAAGCAATGCAGCAATCCACTGGTTTGTTCCCAGCTCTGTCCCGGCGGTTAAGATCATGCAGGAAGCCATAAAAATGAAAAGAGGGCTGACACATGCTTTTAACATATCTTTATATGAAAATCCTGAAACAACCCGTTCTGTCTGTGGAAACTCCTTATTAAGAAACATATAACCGTAGGCAAAAGTTGGCAGGAGCATTATGCCCATTGCATAACGCCAGTTCATAAGACCGATCTTGTTGAAAAGAAAAACTACCAGCCCCCCAATCACAATTCCTGTTGGGAACCAGGCATGAAAGCGGTTAAGTCGGCGCGTTTTCTGGTCAGTGTACATGCTTGTTATCAAAGGATTACATGCAGCCTCAACACTGCCGTTAGCTATTCCGATCAACAAGGTGGAGATAAATAATGACCAGAAACCTGTTGCAATAATAGTAAGGATTATTCCTAGGACATGGCAGAAGAAAGCAATTGAAATGATCCTTCCGATACCAATTATATCTATCAGGGGTCCACCAAAAATCATTGCCAGGGTAAAACCCCAGAATGCCGTACCCACAATCCATCCTACCTGGGTATGGGTCAGGTTGAATTCACTTGCCCATGCTTGTACAAATGATCCCCTTGTGGCAAAGGCTAATGCCGTAACAACTAATGCTACACAGCTGGCATTAAATAGTTGGGTTTTCTTAATTGTCTCCATTTTGTGGTTGTTAGGTTTTTATTAGTTTTAAAAAGTTAGTTGTTGTTTTTGTATTTCAATCTATTTCTTTTCAAAAGCTGCATCAAATGCAATATTTGAGGAAGGAAAGTCAACTTTGTGGACAAATTCACAAGCCTCTTTTGCACCAAATTCCCTGTCCATTCCGCTATCTTCCCATTCAACTGATAATGGACCTTTATAGTTGATGCTATTTAGTGCCCTGATAATATCTTCAAAATCAATGTTACCATGACCAAGGCTCCTGAAATCCCAGTAACGTCCGCGAGTGCCAAATTCGGTATGTCCTCCGAAAACGCCTGCCTCAACAGGTACCTTTGACCATCCGACATCTTTCATGTGGACATGGAAAATCTTATCAGCAAAGGTGTGTATAAACTCCACATAATCTACCCCTTGGTAACCAAGGTGCGATGGATCGAAATTGAACCCAAAATTGGGATGATTATTAATTGCTTTTAAAGTTCTGCGTGCTGATGCAATATCGAATGCAACCTCTGTAGGATGGGCCTCAAGCGCAAAGTGAATACCAAGTTCATGATATCTGTCAAGAATCGGTATCCAGCGAGCTGCAAAGTCTGCATACCCCTTATCTATCATTGCAAGGGTAACAGGGGGAAATGAGTAGAGAAGAGGCCAGACAGAACTTCCGGTAAAGCCGGTGACGGTATCAACTCCCAGCCTTTTAGCTGCTTCTGCTGTACTGACCATCTCATGAGCTGCCCTCTGGCGAACACCTTCCGGATCTCCATCACCCCATATATAGGCAGGTAAAATACTTTTGTGCCTCTCATCAATGCGATCACAAACGGCCTGACCAACAAGGTGGTTAGCAATAGCAAATACTTTAAGTCCGTACTTACCAAGTGTTTCTTTCTTATTGCGGCAATATGCCTCGTCAGCTTTATTTACCTCAAAATGATCACCCCAGCAAGCTAATTCCAAACCGTCGTAACCAAATGATTTGGCTTTTTGACACAATGTCTCAAATGGCATGTCTGCCCATTGACCCGTAAAAAGTGTAACTGGTCTGCTCATAATCATATTTTTTTTAAATAAAATTCTATAACAAGTATAAAAAACATTCTCCTAAAAAGCAATTAAAATTTTCCCCGGATTTTAAATCTATAAAACTAGTACTTCAGATCTTGTCAGATACATGTTAAGATAAGAGAATCCATCACGTTCAAACTGAAGGATTTATTGGAATTTGCAGGTTTACAGCAAAAAAATAAATAGCGATGAGGGGAAAAAGAGAAAACTATCTCCCTTAAGTTTTAATCAATAGCCGATGAGTGATTTTTCAACTTTACCCTGACAACCACGGTTTCTGTTGCAGGGTTGATATAGGAATACAAATTGCCTGGTACCGGTTGATTCCGAACCCAACTCGGAATACGGATATAAACAGCAAACTTTGATTTATTGGAAGGATTGATTGTTATCTTCATATTTCCATCCCACGGATAATTGGTTTGTTGACTCAATTCAACCGATGTTTTTGCACTGAGATCGATTTTAGTAGTGCTTGCTACAAAAAGGTTAATATAAATATTGTTCTGTTGCCGGGCATAAATATACCCGGGAACAGAAGGCAAAAAGCGACATAAATTTGTAGGACAGCATGAACAATCGAACCAGGGTTGACGAACCAAAGTTCCTCCACTGTTAAATTTGAATTTAGTGTCGCATTCAAGAGGATTTGAATAGAAAAAAGTTTTCCCATCCAGCCCAACACCGGCAATAACGTTATTATACAAGCTCCGCTCCATTACATCGATATATTTAGCATCGCCATGAAGCAGAAACATTCTGTAATTCCAATATACATTAGCTATGGCAGCGCAGGTTTCA
>Ga0187886_1000063_pt1 | contig 155437 bp, 134 predicted proteins | sample June2016WEW_20_1_FD_133001 | JGI IMG/M metagenome (GOLD analysis project Ga0187886, IMG submission 133001) | Peatland microbial communities from SPRUCE experiment site at the Marcell Experimental Forest, Minnesota, USA - June2016WEW_20_150 | ecosystem: Environmental > Terrestrial > Soil >...
CGAAGTCAGCCAGGGAACGCTCCAGGTCATATTCGAATTCCAGACGCTCATCTGCCAGCTCACCGGGCTCGACATCGCCAACGCTTCCCTTTACGAGGGGGCGACGGGCGCGGCCGAGGCCGTGCTGATGGCCCATCGGCTGACCGGGCGGCCCAAAGTCCTCGTCGCCCGGACGCTTCATCCCCAATACCGCGAAGTCATCCGGACATATATCAAGAACCTGGGCATCCAGGCCGTGGAGATGCCCTTCGGCAAAGACGGCAGGGTTGACCCCGGCGCCCTGGCCGGCTTGTTGGACGACCAGGTCGGCGGGGTTGTTTGCCAGTCCCCCAATTTCTTCGGAGTCGTCGAAGACATCAAATCGCTGTCCGAGGCCGCCCACAGCCGGAAGGCCATGTCCGTGGCGGTCGTAACGGAAGCGCTGTCCCTCGGCCTCCTGGAAGCGCCGGGGAAGCTTGGGGCGGACATCGTGACCGGCGAGGCACAATCTTTCGGGATTCCGCTGAGTTTCGGCGGGCCCTATCTCGGCTTTATGGCCTGCCGGAAAGACTTCGTCCGGCAGCTCCCGGGGCGCATCACCGGGCAGACCACGGACGTCGACGGCCGGCGCGGCTTCGTCCTGACCCTGGCCACCCGCGAACAGCACATCCGCCGCGAACGGGCCACGTCGAACATCTGCACGAACCAGGCCCTCTGCGCCCTGCGGGCGACGATCTTCCTTGAAAGCATGGGCAAGGACGGCCTGAGGGAGATGGCCATGCAGAACGCCCAGAAAGCCGCCTACGCGCTCGACGTCCTCACGGCCGTGCCCGGCGTCAGGAGGGCGTTCAGCGGGCCTCCTTTCCACGAGTTTGTCCTCGAGTTCCCCAAACCCTGGACTAAGGTCGATGCCGCCCTCAGGGACAAAGGAATCCTGGGCGGCCTGGGCCTCCCCGGGGCCTACCCCGAGTTTCCGAACGCGGCCATCGTTTGCGTCACGGAGCTCAAGCGGAAAGACGACATCGACCGGCTCGGCCGGGCGGTCAAGGAGGCGCTGTCGTGATCAAGGAAATCCGGGAACCCCTCGTTTTCGAGATCAGCGCCCCGGGCAAGAAGGCCTCTCTTCTCCCGGCCCTCGACATCCCCGAAAAGAGGGACCTCCTCCGGAACGTCCCCCTCCGCAGTGAAATCGAGGGCTTTCCCGAAGTTTCCGAGCCGGAGGTCACCCGCCATTTCACCCGGCTTTCCCAGAAGAACTATTGCGTGGACCTGGGACTCTATCCGCTTGGGTCCTGCACGATGAAATACAATCCCAAGGTCAACGAGAAGCTCTCAGGCCTGCCGTACTTCTCCGGTTCCCATCCCAACGCGCCGGAGGACCTCGTCCAGGGCAACCTGGAACTCCTCAAACGGCTCGAGAACGCCCTCTGCGAAATCGTCGGAATGGACGCCTTCACCCTCCAGCCGGCCGCCGGAGCCCACGGGGAGCTGACCGGCATGATGATTATCCGTGCCGCCCTCGAGGACCGCGGGGATCCCCGGAAGTACGTCCTGATCCCGGATTCGGCGCACGGCACGAATCCCTCCTCGGCTCACATCTGCGGCTACACGGTCAAGGAAATCAAGTCGAACGAAGACGGGATGATCGATCCCGACAGCCTCGAGAAGGAGATGACCGGGGAGGTCGCCGCCCTCATGGTCACCAACCCCAACACGCTCGGCATCTTCGAGGGCGACATCTGCCGGATCGCCGAGATCGTCCACGCCCGGGGCGGCCTGGTCTACATGGACGGGGCCAACATGAACGCCCTGACCGGGATCGTCCGGCCGGGCGACATGGGGATCGACGTCATGCACATCAACCTCCACAAGACGTTTTCGACCCCCCACGGCGGCGGCGGACCCGGGTCCGGTCCCGTGGGCGTCAAGAAAGATCTCGAGGCCTACCTCCCGGTTCCCGTGATCGAGGAGAGGGGAGGGCGGTACGCCTTCCGGTCGGACCGCCCGAAATCGATCGGCCGGGTCCGGAGCTTCTACGGGAATTTTTCGGTCAACGTCCGGGCAATGTGCTATATCTTGAGCCTCGGCCCGAAGGGCATCCGCGAGATCGCCGAGTATGCGGTCCTCAACGCCAATTACATCCGCAAAAGCCTCGAAACGGACTACCATCTGAAGTACGCGGCGGCCTCCATGCACGAGTGCGTTTTTTCCGACAAGTTCCAGAAGGAGCTCGGCATCACGAACCTGGATATCGCCAAACGTCTGATCGACTACGGCCTCCATCCCCCGACGATGTCCTTCCCGCTTATCGTCCACGGGGCCCTGATGATCGAGCCGACGGAAACCGAGAGCAAGCGCGACTTGGACCTCTTCATCGAGGCCATGAAGTCGATCGCCCGGGAGGCCAGGGAGGCGCCCGACCTTCTGAAGTCGGCCCCCCATGTGACCTACGTCCGGCGGCTGGACGAGGTGGCGGCGGCCAAGACTCCGGTCCTCCGGTGGGAGAAGAAACCCTAGATGTCCGTTCAAGACCTTATCCTCAACCTCCACAGGTATTGGGCCGGTCAGGGCTGTTACCTGGCGCAGACCTACGACCTGGAGGTCGGCGCAGGGACCATGACGCCGGACACGTTCTTCCGCGTCCTTGGCCGGCGGCCGTGGAAGGTCGGCTACGTTCAGCCTTCACGGCGGCCGACGGACGGCCGCTACGGCGAGAACCCCAACCGCGTCCAAAAGCACTTTCAATACCAGGTCATCATGAAGCCCTCGCCCGGCGACGTCCAGGACATTTATGTCCGGAGCCTCACGTCGCTCGGCGTCTCCCTGGGCGACCACGACCTCCGCTTCGACGAAGACAATTGGGAGTCGCCGACCATCGGTGCCTGGGGCGTGGGCTGGCAGGTCCTGCTCGACGGACTTGAGATCACCCAGTTCACGTATTTCCAGCAGTGCGGGGGGATCGATCTATCGCCCGTCCCCGTGGAGATCACCTACGGCCTCGAGAGGCTGGAGATGTTCCTCGAACAGAAGGACGACATCTACGATCTCGACTGGTCCTCCGACGTCACCTACCGGGACCTGCGCCACCGGGAGGAGCGCGAGTTCTCCGACTATAATTTCAACGTCGCCGACATCGGAACGCTCCGCCGGGCCTTCCAGGCCTGCCAGAAAGAGGCCTCACGGCTTGTGGAGCGGAACCTCCTCCTTCCGGCCTACGACATGTGCCTGAAGTGCTCCCACAACTTCAACCTTCTTGATTCACGGGGGGCGATCAGCGTCACCGAGCGGGTCAAGATGATCGCCGAAATCCGGGCCCTGGTGAACGAGATCGCCCGGAGGTTCACCGCTGAGGAGGGGGAGGCGTGATGGAATTCCTCCTGGAACTGCTGACGGAAGAGCTGCCGTCTTCCCATATCCGCTCGGCCCTCGGCCAGCTCGAGGACAGATTCCGGCAGGAGCTCGAGGCGGCCCGGATCGGGTGGAAGGACCTCAAGACTCTGGCCACCCCTCGGCGCTTGGTCGTCACCGGCGATTTCGCTCCCGGCCAGGAAGACCGGGAAGCCATCGTTACGGGCCCTCCCCGTTCCGTGGGCATCGGGCCCGACGGCGCCTTCACCGCCGCGGCCAAAGGTTTCGCACGGTCCCACGGGATCGACGAGAGCGCCCTCGAGGTCGTCACGACCGCTAAGGGCGAGTACCTCGGGTTCAAGAAGAAATCCAAGGGGACGCCGACGGCCGCGATCCTGGCGGACGCCGTGCCCCGCATCCTGGGGTCCTTGTCCTTCCCTAAGATGATGCGCTGGGGGACGAGCCCGTTCCGCTTCTCCCGGCCCATCCATAACCTTCTTTGCCTTCTTGACGGCCGGCCGCTCGAACTCACCTTTGAAGGGCTCAAGGCCGTCGATTCCACGGTCGGGCACCGGATCCTCTCCCCCGCGAGGTTCAAGGTCGGTTCTTTCGCGGAGTACAAGTCGCTGCTCGCGGCGAACGACGTAATCATCGACCCGGAGGACCGGAAAACCCTCATCCGGAACCAGATCGAGGAGAAACTGGCCCCGGTCAAGGCCAGGGTTTATCCGGACCCCGAGCTCCTGGACGAGCTCACGGACAACGTCGAGCGTCCGCTCGTCATCTTCGGGGCCTTCCCCGAAAATTACCTGAGTCTGCCGATCGAGGTCCTGTCCACGGCCATGAGGAAGCACCAGAAGTTCTTCTCGGTCGTCGGGGACAAGAAACAGCTGCCCTATTTTCTGGGCGTCGCCGACGCCCGCGAAGACTCCCGGGGCTTTATCCGGAGCGGCAACGAGCGGGTCCTCAGGGCCCGGCTCGAGGATGCCCGTTTCTTCTGGGAGCAGGACCGGAAGGTCCCTCTGGCCCGAAGGGCCGCGGGACTGAGGAACGTCGTCTTCCAGGAAAAGCTCGGCAGCTACGAGGACAAGGGTCTGAGGCTGAAAAAGATCGTGGCCTACCTCTGCGATAAACTCGAGGCGGCCAAAGTCAAGGCGGACGTCGTGGAAGCGGCCGGGCTCTGCAAGGCCGACTTGCTGACCGAGATGGTCAAGGAGTTCGCGGGTCTTCAGGGAAAAATGGGCGGCCTCTATGCCCGCCAGGAGGGATACCCGGCCGACGTCTCTCAGGCGATTTATGAGCACTATCAGCCCGCGAGCCTGGAGGACGAACCGCCCTCGTCCGTCTCCGGGGCGGTCTTGTCCATCGCCGATAAGCTGGATTCCATCGTCGGCGTCATCGGCGTCGGGATCGAAGTCAGCGGCTCGAGCGACCCCTTCGGACTCCGGCGGAACGCTCACGGCGTCTGCAAGATCGTCCTGGCCAGAAAGCTCCGGTTTCCGTTCCCCCTTCTGGTCGACAAGGTCCTATCCGTTTACGGCGACCGCCTGCCCTTGAAACGGGAGGATGTCAGGCACGCCACCCTTGAATTCTTCGAGGGGCGGCTCCGATACATTCTGGAAAAACAGGGGTTCCGCTACGACCTCGTCAGCGCCGCCCTCGCGCCTGGGATCGATCAGATCTACGACGTCCTCCTGCGGGTCCAGGCCCTCGACTCCCTCAAGGGCACCGCCCAGTTCGAGCCCTTCATCCTCATGGCCAAGAGGATCAACAACATCCTCCGGGACCAGCCTCGGCGCAAGGTCAATCCGGACCTGTTCGTCGAGAAGGAGGAGGGCGAGCTCCACTCGGCCTTTTCGATCATCGAGAACAACGCGTGGCCCATGATCGCGGGCGGGGATTTCCTCCGCGCCCAGGGCTTCATCTTCAAAATCCAGCCCGTCCTGACCACGTTTTTCGAGCGCATCCTCGTCATGGCCGAAGAGAAAAAGCTGAGGCAGAACCGCCTCGCCCTGCTGCAGGCCATCAACCGGCTGCTCGCGGGGATGGCCGATTACTCGCAGGTTGTTCTGGAAGGGGAGAGAGGGGCGAAACCGCAGGTTCCGCGCTAGATACTGAATTCGCTGCTCTTGTCCGAGCCCTCGCCGTTCCCCGGTTCGATGAACTTCTGTTCAAGGGCGATGATCTTCACCAGGGCGCCCGGATAATTTTGGTTCTTATCCTCCCCATAGGGGTTGAACTGGACGCCGGCCTGGTACTTGTAGCTTTTGCCGGGATTGAAGGACGACCACCTGACCCGGCCTTTGAGGTTGAGCGGGATCCGTTCCCCGGGGATGGATATCTGCAGGACGACCTTGGATTTGAACTTCAGGGGCTTTTGGGTCAGGAAGCGGACGCCGCCGCGACTGATATCGAGGACGGGGCAGAATTCCTCGTCGAAGCCGACCTGGGTCGAGAGGAGCTTCTGCTTCCGGTAGGAGATGGTCGCCCCGGGGATTTTGAAACGCTGGCAAAGGCGCCTTTCGATCCCCTTCTCTGCCATCTTCCGTCTCCCTTCTTGGGCCTCGTCAAACGCTGATGAGGCGGCGCGTCGAGGCCGCCCTCCGGGTTCGTCTTTGCCTCAGGATACATCAGAAAACGGGCAAAAGTCAAAGAAATTTATGGCGGGAGGCGAATGCCCGGCCGGGCTATTTCCGCAGGACGATGGCCCGAGCGTTCTCCAGCCGGACGACCGCCCTGGCCTCCGAAAGCGTGCCGTCGGCCCCCGCCTTGGTGAACGAAAAGGTGAGCGAGGTCACTTTCTGATAGCTGGGGGGAGAGGGGACCGGGGGTTTCTTGGTCAGCAGGTCTTTCAGCACCTTATAAGTCACGGCGATAGCGTCCAGGATGGACACGCTATTCGCCATAGGGTCTGTTGTGGGCGGCGGAAGGTATGGCTTGGTGCCCATCACGGAGGGTCCCCCGAGCGGGATGTTGATGGGCGGCGCCTTGGCCGCGATTTTCCGGCTCCGCATGATGAGCTTGCCGTCGACGTAGAGTGAGAGCTCGCCATTGAGAGCCGGTGCGCCCGGGGCCGGTCCTGGCAAGGCCCGGGAAGCCTGCGCCGGCTTTGTCGGGATCCGGACCTCGGGAAGCACTGTCTCCGGCGCGCGCGTGGAGGCGACCGCGCTTAGGTCCACCGCGATCCGGATGGGCTTTCGCACGACGATGTCCTCGGCCTTGCCAGGACCGGGACTCGTAGGACCGGCCGCCGCCTTGAGATCCAGGGTGAAATCGTAGGTCCCTGAACGCTCGAAGAGCCCGTCCACAGGGACGGTCATGATATGAAAGCCCCGGGGCCAGAATCCTCCCTCGAGGTTGTAAGGGCCCAGAGAAATCTTATAATACGCGTCGCTCATGAGGTCCACGCCGATTTGGATGCCGGCGGGGAGGGCCGAGCCCGCGCTCGCCGGGCTGTAGAGAAAGTTCACGGCCGAGACGAGGGGGTATCGGGATCTCCATCGTTCCCAGAAGGTGAGGAAATCCCGCAGCGAAAAATCGTCGAGGAAGCCGAACTCGGGGTCGTTGTCCAGATATTTTTCGAAATAGTCCGAGACGAGGTCGCGTTCGCCCGCCGCGTCGCCGGTCTTCCAGGCGAGATAGGGGAGGAGCGCGGCGGCCGTCTGTCGGTCGGCCTCCTCCATGCTCTTGGCCTTCTCCGTTAGGAACTCCAAGGCCCCCCGGAAATCGGGCTTGGCCCCGAGGTAGGTCAGGAACTCCGCCTTCCAGTCGCCCCCCCGAACGGGTCCTGCCAGTACCGGTCCGGGCCAGGCCGGGGCCGGTGCCAGGGCGAGAAAAAATAGGACGACGGCGCAGCCTCTTTTAATCATGGTAGTTGAACTCGATCGAGGCTTCGAGTAGGTCGGCCGGGAAATCGTCGGGGAGGGCTGGGAAGGGGAAGCTCATCCTGACGGCGTTCAGAGCCGCCTCATCCAACGCGTCGAGAGCGGTCCCTTCGACGATTTCCAGGGAGGCGATCTCCCCGTTTTTCCTGAATACCACCGTGAGTTTCACGATGGCCTTGTCCGGCAGACGGCCGACCGAGGGGAGGTTCCAGTTTTTCACGACGAGTTCAAGGACCTTCTGGGCCCAGGGCGTGAGGTTGTAGCCCTTGAGCGGGATGGACATGCTGGCCTTCTGGCCTCCCGTGGCGTGGCCCGCTTTGGCCGTGCCCGTGCCGTAGCTCCCGGCCCCGCTCCCGACGGGACCCGGGAGATAGCTGTAGAAGTCCGGTGGGGCGACCTTCGCGCCTGCGGGTGGGCCTGGCTTCGAGCCTGGCGGCCCCAAGGTGATTTTGAGTTCCGATTTCTGGCGGGACCTTGAGCGCGCGGCCATGGACTCCTGGAACTTCGAGGACAGGGACTGAATAGCCTGAGTCTGAGGCTCCGGTACCGCCGGAGAGGCGGGCTGACCCGCCGGAGGTCTTCCCTCGGGCGCGGCGCGCCGGGCGGCCCCGCCCCCCGGGGCTTCGGCCTTCTCGCGCGAAGCCGTCCCGCCGCCTGCAGGGACGGTCCCTGGGCTTCCCACGATCTTGGGCAGTGACGGAGTCAAGGGAGGCGCGATTTTGATATTGCTGACCGTGGACTGGACGGCGAGGATCTTGATGGTGATCCGCGCGTGGAAAAGGCCGTAAACCAGGAGGACGTGGAAGATGACGGATATCCCGAGGGGGAGGAATTTTTTCAGACCCGTCCGGCTGTTCGTTTTACGGGACAGGAAAGAATCCTCGAACACAGCACGTCATCCCTAAGGCGGTATTATATTATAATCCTAATCCGGGGGGGAAAGTTTCACGGGTCGGGGCCGGTCCTTCCAGTCCCGGTCCTGGCAAGGCCGGGACCGGCGGCCAAGGTCAGCGTGAAAAGGAAGCCCAGGATATTCAAACCGACCAGCCGCCCGAGGAGCAGGGGGATGCCGAAAAGAGGGATGACGAACGAGGACGCCAGGATAACGCCCAGGAAAGAAGCGAGGAGATCAATGCCATACCCTGTGCCGGGACGGGGGACCTCTTTGAGGAACAGGCGGTTCCCGGCGACAAAAAGATACCCGCTGAGCGCTCCGACAGCGGCCAGGGCGAGGAATGGGAGCGCCTCCGACCCCCGGCTAACGGCCATTTTCAGGACGAAAAGGATGACGACGGCCAGGCCCCCCTGAACCGCGGCCAGGCCGGCCGGGCTCTGGTTCTTTTGGCGCAAGCCCGCGAAGGAGCCGGCGGCCAGGCCGGCCATGAAGCTGCAGAGGAGAAGCGAGATCTTCCCGTACACATACCCAAAGGAAGACTGGAAGACGATGAGCACGGCGATTTCGACGAGGATCGACGAGAAACCGGCGAAGGCCACGGGGACGAGGAAGCGGACCGGTGAGCGCCTTCTTTTTAGCGCCCCGAAAGCCAGGGCCAGCGCGGCCGCGATGAGCGGGGCGTCCAGAACCCAGAACGCCGGAATCCGCGAGAAAAGCCGGAGGGCTCCGGATTCCAGCCCCTTGAACTGGGCCGCCCACAGGATGGAGTGGAAATAGTAGCTCACGGGAACGAGGTCCCTGTTGACGAGCCCCGCGCCGGCCCGGATTTTTTCTCTCAGATAATCGACCCTCAGGGACGCCAGACGGGCCGGGAGCATCTCCGGGCTGACGAATGTGTTGTGGATGCCCAGGCGCTCCAGGGACGCCGCCATCGCTCCGGCATCGACCGAAAGCGGGGCGGCCGAACCCAAAAAGACATTATTCTCGCCGGGCACGGCCACGACGTTCGGGAAAACGTCCCGCAGGGTCCTGTCGAGCGTTTCCAGAAACTGCTGAAGGTCCCGGTTGATGTAATTCTCAGCCGACGGGACGATGAAGCTCAGGACGCCGGAGCGCCCCAGTTTTTTTCTCGCTTCGGCGTAGAATTCGCGGGTATAAAACCGGTTGATCTGGGCCGTGGCGGGCTCCGGGAGATTGAGGAGGATCGCGTCATAGGTCTTTTCCGTGCGCTCGAGGAAGGCCCGGCCGTCCTCGAAGGCGATCGTGACCCGCGGGTCCGTCAACGGGGCGAGCGCGGGCGCGGGGAGATGGCGTTCGGCCAGCCGGATGATCGCGGGATTGATCTCCACGTAATCCACCCGCGTCCCCGGGTACTTGAGGATTTCAGCGCAGCCGCCGCTGATGCCGCCGCCGATGAGGAGGACGTTTTGCGCCCCCGGCCGCTGGAGCAGGGCGAAATGGACCGATTCCTCGGAGGCCTCGGTGTCCGGATAGGAGAAGAGCGCCAGCCCGTTGCTGTAGAACGAAAACTGGTCCCCCGTCTTGAGTACCTGGAGCTTGCCGTACGGCGTATCCTCGGCCGCGACCAGCGCGAATGGTTTCCAGGCGGACTTCAGCGAGGGCACGTCCGCGGCCGCGAAAAGGAGGGCGGCCGCAAAGGTGCCCGCGAAGAGCCTCCAGGCGTTCGGGCGCCGGAAAGCGAGGAAGATCATGAGCCCGGCGGCAGCCGCGACGATGGCGGCTCCCGCCCAATTTGAGACGCCGGGGACGAGGAGAAGATGGACGGCCAGACCGGCCAGCGCGGCGCCCAAGGACTCCAGGAGGTAGACCCGGGGCGCATCGCCTCCGAGCAGGGCCGCATTGAGGACGAAGGCCAGGCCCAGAGGAAAACTGATAAAGAGGGCGAGGACAAGGGCGAACGCGAGCGCGGGAAGAAGGCCCGTGAGCTCGCCGGGCAGCGCTCCGAGCAGCCGGTGAGAAAACCTGAGCAGGATAAGGCCCGAAAAGAAAAGACCGATCACGGCCGTGTAAAGCTCCGGGAGCTTCGCCGGGCGGATCCGCAATTTGGGCCCGACCAGGCTTCCGATCCCTCCCCAAAGAAGCCAGGCCCCGAGAACGAAGCCGAAGGTCAGCTCGTTGCCGTAGAAATGGACCGAGAACTCGCGCAGGAGGTAAATTTGGAAAGCCGTGGCCAGAAATCCGAGGAGGAAGGCCGGCGGCCCGGTGCTCAGGCCCAGATTCCCGGCACGGAGGCGCCGCAGAACTTGCACTTTCCCCCCTTGAGTTGGACGTCGCCGACCTTGAAACCCGTCCTCAGGATCACCGCCTTTTGGCAAGACGGACAGTACGTATTCTCGCCAGGATGCCCCGGCACGTTCCCGAGATAAACGAACTTCAGTCCCTCCCCGAGGGCTGTGTCCCGTGCCGCCTCCAGGGTTGAAACCGGTGTCGGAGGGAGATTCTTGACGAGGTAAAGAGGCTGGAAACGGGAAAAATGAAGGGGGACATGATCGCCCACTTCGTTCTTGACCCATCGGGCCATTTCGCGAATCCCCGCCGTCGAATCGTTCAGGGTCGGGATGACGAGATAGACGATTTCGAGCCAAACCCGGCTTTTTGCCACCGTGCGGATGGTTTCCAGCACGGTTTTCAGGTCGCCGCGGACATACTGGCTATAGAAGTCCTGGGAGAAGCCCTTCAAGTCGACCTTGATGCCGTCGACGACGGCGATCAGGTCCCGCAAGGGTTCCGGCTTGACGTGTCCCGCGGTGACCACGACGCTCCGCACCCTCCTCCGCCGGGCTTCGACCGCCGTGTCGTACATGTACTCGTAAAAAACGATGGGTTCGGAGTAGGTGTAAGCGATCGACGGGCACCGGAGCTCCTGGGCCCGCGAAGCGATGAGTTCGGGAGGGATATCGGTGTTTTCGACCTGCTCTGGCCGGACCTGGGAGATGGTCCAATTCTGGCAGAACTTGCAGTTGACATTACAGCCCGCGGTGGCCATCGAAAGGGCATTCGTGCCGGGCAGGAAATGGAAGAATGGCTTCTTCTCAACGGGATCGATCATGAGGCTGCAGGCCTTTCCGTAGACGAGCGTGTAGTATGTCCCGCCCTGGTTTTCCCGGTTTCCGCAGTAGCCCCGCTCTTTGTCCCCGAGACGGCAGGCCCGCGGGCAGAGCTCGCACTCGATTTCCCGGTCGGGCAGCTTTTTATAATAACGGGCTTCCACGTGGGAGAGGCCGCCCTTCTCCTGGGACGCGGTAAGACCCGCGCAGAGGGACGGAAGCCCGGCCCCGATAACGAGGCCGGCTCCGGCCGTAGTCCTGATGAACTGCCGCCGGTTCACGGCACCACCTCCTCGATGATCTCGATCTCGCCGAGCCCGGCCCGGCCCAAGCCCATCGTCGCCGCCGTGGCTAGATAGGCGGGCTCCCGTCCTTCCTCTTTTAACGACGGGAGGCCTTTGGCGGCCCGGAATCGCTCGATCAGAGACCAGCCGATACGGTCGGCGGCTACAGGATCGAGGCTGAAGACGAGCCCGCCGAACTTCTCCGCCCACTGGGGATGGAACGAGGGTCCTCGGTGGTACTGGACGACGAGGGCATCCAGAATGGACAGCCTGTGCTTGGCTTTGACCGGCGGAGAATCGAACACCTCCGGGACGAACGGGTTGCACCGCGAGTCGTGGTATTTGTTGGGGTTGTGGATGGCCCCGAAATAGTTCTTCATCCCCGCCGTGACGCCGGCCAGGCCGTGGTCCTTGAGGATGGCCAGGCTGATCGAAGCGGTGACGAGCTCCGTCTGGATCTTCGAGAAAAGGCTGCCGACGTTGAGATGCGAGACGAGCTCGTCGCCGTATCCGGCCCCCTCCGTGTCCGTGCCGAAGACCTTGATCCCGCCGGCCGCGCCGTCGAGGCGGTAGCCGGCGTCCCGGAGCTCGCGATTCGTCCGGTCCCACACGACGATGTTCTTTTCCGCGACACCGTTGCCGGAGAGCCAATGCGCGAGGGACAACGAGACCTCCGGCCGCGTGCTGATGGCCCGGCCGCCGATGGTGTTGACCTTGATGCCGACTTGGTCGTCGGAGCGGAAGACCGACATCACGGCGTTTTTCCCGTCCGGTTCTTCCGTCAGGAGCCCGAATCCCCGCTGGAACATGCGCAGAACGCGGACCGGGTCCGGCGGGGAGCCGATATCCTGCGGATTTGCGGCTCTGATGACGACGACACGGGACTTGGGCATGGCATTTCCATGATGACCATTCTTCCGGGGGTTGTCAACAACTCCCCCCCGAACGCGGCGGAGTCCGGTCTCCGCGTGGAACTTGCCAAGAGGGAAACGCTCGTCTATATTAGCTGTGTGAAATCCGTCCGGAGGTTCGGAGTGAAGATGTTCCCTTGCGTCAAAATCGTATCCGTGCTCGGCGCCGTGGTGATCTCCGCGGGCATCCTGGCGGTCCCTGGAGAAGGCCAGGAGAGGAGGCCGAACCCGGCGCTGGCGGCCTTGGCCCCGCAGGACGGGGGTTGGAAACAGGCGGAAGCGCCCCGGAGCTTTTTTCCAGAAAACCTTTATGAATATATCGACGGCGCGGCCGAGAGCTACCTCAGTTACGATTTCCGGGAGCTCCTGGTCCTCCAGCTCAAAAGCGAGGCGAAGGAGGAGAGGACCCTGACCGTTGAAATCTACGACATGGGTCAGCCGACCAACGCCTTCGGGATTTTCAGCGCCGAGAGGTACCCGGAGAACGTGGCCGTGGCCGTCGGCGACCTCGGCTACATCGAGGGGGAGACCCTGAATTTCATGTCCGACAGGTTTTACGTCAAACTCCTCAGCTTCGGTCTGGGAGATGGGACCGCGCAGGCCCTGACCGATTACGCCCAGAAATTGGCGGGCGCGGTTCCGGAAAAGGGCGTTCTCCCCGCACTTTTGCAGGCCTTTCCCAAGGAGAACCTCGTTTCGCAGAGCGAAAAATACATCAAGAAGAATTTCCTGGGCTACGAGTTTCTTCATGACGGCTATGTGGCCGCTTATAAAATCGACGGCCGGGAGTTCGAATGCTTCCTGGCCGAGTCGGGGTCCAACAGGGACGCGGAAGCCGCGTTGAGCCAACTGCTGGAGATTTTCGCCAAGGACAAACAGGTTCCGGAAAAAATCGCCCTGGGATACCACGTGAAAAACCGGTACGCCCAGCACATGTACATCGGCTGCGTGCGGAACGTGATTTGCGGGACCATGCGGGTCCCCGACGGCCTCGAAGCCGCGGGGGAGGCTTACGCCAACCGGCTGGCGGAGGCGGTGGGCAGGATCCCGCCCGCGAAAAAATAGCCGCCGCGGGGCTGGACGGCCCGGACGCCGGGCCGGGCCGGATTTGAGGGAGGAATGGGGGACGACGGGAGGTTTTTCAGGCTCTCGGTGGGGGTGATCGTCCTATTTATCGTGCTGGCTGTCCTCTCGGCCGCCCGTTCGATCCTTTTCCCGTTCATCCTGGCCGTCTTCATTTCCTACGTCCTCGACCCGGTCTTCGCGGCCCTCCTCAAGCTCAAGGTCCCCAAGCTGGCGGCTACGGCGCTCGTTCTGCTCGCGGCTTTTTTTGTTTTCTACCTTCTGGGGGCCGTCGTCTTCGCGAGTGCAAAAACGCTGGCCGCCGAACTGCCCCGATTCGGGCAGAGGCTGACGGACATCGCCGGGGCCCTCGAGAAGAGCTTCGGAGGCCTGCCCCTGAGGTTCCGGATCGCGTCCTACCTCGATCAGGTCGATCTCGGAAACATCGCCGCCATGGTCTTGTCGTCCATGGGACCGTTCATCGGGCTCGTTTCCAAGCTCTTCCTCCTTTTTCTTTTCCTGACCTTCATCGTAGCCGGCCGCGGGAGAGGGACGGACAAGATCCGGAAGGCCCTGCCTCCGGGGCAGTCGGCCCGGGTCATGGAGGCGCTGGGGAATATCAACAGTCAGGTCCGCCGGTATCTTGTCATCAAAACGGTGATGAGCCTCATCAACGGGATTACGGTCTGGCTGGTCCTCGAGATCTTCCGGGTGGATTTCGCCCTGCTTTTCGGCTTCCTCGCTTTTCTCCTGAATTACATCCCGAACATCGGCTCCACGGTGGCGGCCGTTCTCCGGGTGGGTTTCGCGTTCTTTCAATTCGGGACGCTCTGGGTGCCGCTCTGGATCCTGGTCATCACGGTCGGGTTGGACCTCGTCATGGGCAACTTTGTCGAGCCCAGGGTCGTGGGGAAGGGGTTGGGCCTGAGCCCACTCCTCGTCCTCTTTTCTCTCGTCTTCTGGGGTTGGCTTTGGGGCGTCCCGGGGATGATCATGGCCGTCCCCCTCATGGCCGTCATCAAGATCGTTTGCCAGAACATCCCCGTGCTCCGCCACGTCGCCGTCCTGATGGACGCGTAGGGGGTGCGGCGCGGCTCAGGTGAGGGTGACCAGCTTTTTGTCCCGCTGCCCGGCCCTGGACTGGGCGAGCCGCCGGGCGAGGTCCTCGAGGTAGGCCCGGCCTTCCGGATGGGCCTCGAGGTTGAGTCTAACCCCCAAAGCGACCCTTTCGAGACAGGCGATTTTTTCTTCCTTTTTGTAACCCTCGGCCCCCGATTCAAGAATGGCGGAGGCCCGGTAGCGGCAGGTCTCGACGGCTTGGACGACGGATTCCCCAGCCTCGTTCACCGGCCTGAGCGACTCGCCGGGAATGATCAGACGTCCCGAGCCTTTCAGGGTTTTTTCGCGGGCGTGCTCGAGGGCCAGGAGGGCTTCGGTATCCGTGAAGCCGGGGTGGCGCTCGGCGTGGCGCGCCAGGGCGGTCTCGATCTGGAAGGCCAGCCAGGCTAAGCGGTCGTCCCCGAGGATATCTTCCTTGGCCCGGCGTTCCGCCCCCGCGGGCTTCTTCTCGATGATCCTCTTTTCATGATATGGCCGATGAGCCGCAAGATGGGGACACGCGGGCGGGCAATGGATGTCCCTTCCGCGGAGCGTCCCGCAGCAGAGCTGGCAGAGCCTGCTGCCGAGCGCGGGGCAGGCTCTCTTGGCGAGTCGCTTCCGGCATTTGGGACAGAGGGCCATGGTTTTCCGGTCGCGCGCCCCGCGCTCAGTCGTCCCCTTCGACGATGAACGCCTCGGGGGAGATAGCCTTCATCCTGCGGCCGAGGTAGCTTTTGAGCGCTTTCTGGGCGGCTTTTTGTTCGGCGTTCTTTTTGGAGGCGCCCTTAGCCTTGGCCAAGACTTGGTCCCCGGCCAGGACCTCTACGGTGAACGTTTTTCTGTGCTCCGGGCCCTTGGCCGTGACGGTCACGTAAGAAGGGGCGGGCAAGTCGGACTTCTGGAAGAGCTCCTGGAGGGCGGACTTAAAGTTATTGATCTCGAAGGACTCAGTCTGGATGGTTTCCAGCGTCGGGGTCAAGAGGCGGTTGATGAAGGCCCGGGCGGCGGTGAATCCGCCGTCCAGGAACATGGCCCCGACGAGCGCTTCGAAGGCGCCGGCAAGGATGGAGATCTTGGCCCGGCCGCCGCTTTTCTCTTCGCCGCGGCCCAGGAAGATCGCCCTGTCCAGCTTGATTTTCTGGGCCTGCCGGGAAAGGGCCAGTGTGCTCGTCACCGAGGCTTTGAGCTTGGACAATTCGCCTTCCGACCGGTCGGGAAACGCCCGGTAATAAAATTCGGCCGTGGCCAGCCCGATGACCGAATCCCCGAGAAACTCCAGGAGCTCGTTATCCTCGGGGTCATGCCGCTGGTTCTCGTAAGCGTGAGAGCTGTGGGTAAGGGCCTTTCTCAGCAGGTCGGGGTCGTTGAAGGCATAGCCCGTGGTCTTCTCGATGCGGGCGGGTTTCACGCGCATGATCATCCGGGGCTAAACGCTCCCTCCGGACTTGGCCGGCGGCGCGAAGTCGAACGGGTAGACCACTCTTCCGCCGACGATCGTCATCACCGCCTGCCCTTTCAGCTTCCATCCGTCGAAAGGCGTACTCCGGCCCTTGGATTCGAAAGTGTTTTTGTCGATCGTCCCGACCTTGGCCAGGTTCAGAATGGTCAGGTCGGCATCCGCCCCCACCGCGATCCGTCCCTTGTTCCGCAGGCCGAGGAGCCGGGCCGGGTTCGCCGAGAGGAGCTCCACGAAACGCCCCAGAGGGATGACCTTCTTATGGACGAGGCGGTCGAGAAGGAGAGCGACGGCCGTTTCCAACCCGACGATGCCGAACGGCGCCTTTTCGAACCCCCGGCTTTTTTCCTCGACGGTGTGGGGCGCGTGGTCGGTGGCGATGACGTCGACGAGCCCCGATTTCACGGCCCCGGCCAGCGCCTCCACGTGCTCTCGGCTTCGCAGGGGGGGATTCATTTTGAAATCCGGGTCGCGGCCTTCCAGGGCCGCATCGGTCAGCAGAAGGTGATGAGGCGTCACTTCGGCGGTGGCGGGAACTCCCTGGTCTTTTGCCGCCCGGAGGGCCAGGAGGCCTCCCGCGGTGCTGAGGTGGGCGATGTGGACGCGGGTCCCGAGCTCCCGGGCGAGGATGAGGTCCCTGGCGACTATGACCTCCTCAGCCGAGGCCGGGATGCCCCTGAGGGCGAGGCGGCGGGAATACACTCCTTCGTGCATCACTCCGTCCCCGCTGAGGTCCCTGTCTTCGCAATGGTCGATCACGAGCGCGCCGAGGGCCTTGGCGGCCTCGAGGGCCTGGTTCATGAACCGGCTGCCCGCGACCGGACGGCCATCGTCCGAGAAGGCGACGGCCCCCGCCCCGGACAGACCGGCCATGTCCACCAGTTCTTCGCCCCGGGACCCCTTGCTGATGGCGGCGATCGGCAGGACATTGACCAGCGAGGTCCGCGCCGCCTCGGCCAAAATCCGCGCCGTGACGCGGAGGTTGTCGTTGACAGGGTTTGTGTTCGGCATGGCGCAGATCGTCGTGAAGCCCCCCTTGGCGGCGGCGCGCGATCCGGTCGCGATCGTCTCTTTGGCCTCGTCGCCCGGTTCCCGGAGATGGACGTGCATATCGATGAGCCCGGGCACGACGACGAGCCTCGCGGCGTCGATCACCTCGCGCGCCCGGACCTCGATCCGGGGGGCGACGCCGGCGATCCTGCCGTCGCGGATGAGGATGTCGAGGGTCTCGTCCGTTTTGGTCGCGGGGTCGACCACCCGTCCGTTCCTGATGAGCAGTTCCATGGCCCTATTCCTGATTTCCTTCGCGCTAGCCGATTTTCGTCGGCTCCGCGATCAGGACCTCGTCGATCCCGTCCATCTCCTTCAGGCGGACCTGGATGATCTCCCGCCGTGAGGTGGGCAGAACCTTTCCTGCGTAGTCGGGCCGGATGGGCAGCTCCCTGTGGCCGCGATCGATGAGGACAAGGAGCTGGACGGACTTTGGCCTCCCCATGTCGATCAAGCCGTCCATGGCGGCCCGGATCGTCCGGCCCGTCATAAGGACGTCGTCGACGAGGATGACGTCTTTCTTGTCGATGGAGAAGGCGGCCTTCGCCGCCCTGGCGGGGGTTTTGGCCGGCTTGGCCCCAAGGTCGTCGCGGTACCTGGTGATGTCCAGGACGTCGACTGGGACGTCCACGCCCTCGAGGTCCTGGATCAGGCGGGCGATCCTCTTGCCGACGAAAATGCCGCGGGTCTTGATGCCGACGATGACCAAACTTTTGAGGTTCCGGTTCCGTTCGATGATCTCCGTGGCGATCCGGACCAGCACACGGCGGATCTTGGTGGCGTCCATGACACGCGCTTTGATCTTCTTGTCCATTCGCGAACTCCTCGCAAGATAAATGCAATATCCCCGGGAAAAAGTCAACTCAAACAACGGAAATAGGCCCGGGCGGCCGCCACGTCCTTCCCGATCTGTTCGACAAGGGCTTGGGGGTCCTGAAATTTCCTCGTCGGCCGGATTTTCCGGAGCAGGCGGACGGAGAGCCCCGCCCCGAGGAGGCGCGCCCGCCTGTCCAGCAGGTGAGTTTCGACGCGGACGGGGTTCGGGCCGAAGGTCGGGTTCGTCCCGATGCTCGTCACGGAAGGGAAGGACCGCCCCTTCCAGACGCTTTCAGAGATGAAGACGCCGTCCGGAAGGATTTCGTTATCGGTGAGGAGATTGGCGGTCGGAAAGCCCAGGGACGTTCCCCTGGAATCGCCGCTGCCGACCGTTCCAGCGATCTCATAGGGCCGGCCGAGCAGCCGGGACGCCTCCTCGACCCTGCCCCGGGCCAGGAGGCGGCGGATGGCGCTCGAACTGACGGCGGCGCCCGCGATCACGCTGGGGGCGACGGCGTGGACGCCGAAGGCGAGCCGCCGGCCCAGCTCCCGGAGGTCGGCGATGTCCGAGCGGCGGTTCTTGCCGTAGCGGAAGTCCCGCCCGACGACGATCTCCCGGGCCCTCAGGCGGCCCAGGAGGATGCGCTCTACGAATTCCCGGCCGGAGAGGGCGGAGAAAGTCCGGTCGAAACCGGTCACGAGGACGGCATCAACACAGGATTCCCCGAGGCGCGCCAGTCTCTGGTCCGGAGTATCGATCATCCGGACGGCCTTTTTCCCGAGGGCCCGCTCGGGGTGAGGGTCGAAGGTCAGGACGAGGGACAAGAGATCGTGGGATCGCGACAGCTCGCACAGTCGGGCCAGGATCTTTCGATGGCCGAGGTGGAGTCCGTCGAAGTTGCCGACGGCCACGGCCGTGGGGCGGCGGAGGGACGGGAGCTTATCGAACCCGTGGGCGACGACCATGGTCTCACATTTTGAGAAGGTCGGCCTTTTTGAGATAGGCCATCTTGAGCTGGTTCAATACGCCCTCCAGGAACTTTTCCTCTTCCTCCTCGAGGTTCCCCTTGGTGCGGTCCCTCAGGAGGTCGAGAAGGTCGATGTTCCGCTTGGCGAGGACCAGGTCTTCCCCGAGTTGCCCGGTTCCAGGGTCTTCCATGAGCCCGAGCTGGATGAGCGTCGGAAAATAAAGCAGGATCACGATGGAGCTGAAATCCAGGGGTGGCAGGAACGGCGTCCGGCCCGGGGCCGCGCCCGGCCCGTCTTTTTCTTTCGAACGTTCGTCGTCGGCGGCCATGGGATTGTCCTTTGCGCTTGAGTGCGCTCACCGGCCCGGATTGCTTTTTCCGGGCCGTTTGAGTATGTTACGGCCTTCTATATTACCGTTTTGTCGGACAAACATCAATCCCCTTCGCGGGAGGGAAGGCCATGAAATCGTCCGGGAATTCGGGCCGGGAATTTCAGAAACTCGTGGGCATCCTGGGGACTCTCCGGAGCCCGGGAGGGTGTCCCTGGGACCGCCGGCAGGATGTCCGGTCCATCGTCGATTATTTCCTCGAAGAAGCGTACGAAGCGGCCGAGGCCTGCCTCTCCGGCGGCCCGGATGCAGCGGCTGAGGAGCTCGGCGACATCCTAATGGAAGTCGTTTTCCTGGCCCGGATTTTCGAGGAGAGGGGCCGGTTTTCCGTCGCCGACGCCCTGGGCCGGATCAACCGGAAAATGGTCGACCGCCACCCTCATGTCTTCGGAGGGCCGAGGGCCAAGGGGGCCCGTCAGATCGTTGACGAATGGCAGCGGAGGAAGCTCCGGGAGAAGGACCGGGCCTCTGTCCTCGACGGGGTCGGCGGAAACGTGCCCGCTCTGCTCGGAGCGTTTCAGATCGGGCAAAGAGTATCGGCCTGCGGCTTCGATTGGCCGGACGTCTCCGGAGCCCTGGAGAAAGTCAGGGAAGAGGTGGGCGAACTCGAGGAGGCTGTCAGCACATCCAAAAGGAAAGCCGTCGAGGAGGAGCTCGGGGACCTCCTCTTCGCCCTGTGCAACGTCGCCCGGCACGTCAAGGTCAATCCGGAGATCGCCCTGAGACGGGCAAACCGGAAGTTCACGGGCCGGTTCAAGAAGGTCGAACAGAAGCTCCGGGAAAAGGGGCGGGGTCCCGCCGCGTCGACCCTCCGGGAAATGGACGGGATTTGGGAGGACGTCAAAGGCCGGCCCCGCTGACCGGGAGACTCCTGCCGGATGGCCGGTCAGGCGACGGAGCTTGAGGTTGTCTTCCTCAGGACCAGGGCGGCCCTGATAAATTCGTCCAAGTCTCCGTCGAGCACGCGGTCCGTGTCGCCGGTCTCCACCCGGGTCCGGAGGTCCTTGATCATCCGGTAGGGGTGGAGGACGTAGGACCGGATCTGGTTTCCCCAGGCAATGTCGGTCTTGGCGTCCTCGAGCTTCTCTATTTTTTCCTTCTTCTTCCGCTGCTCGAGCTCGTAGAGGCGGGCCTTGAGGACCTTCATGGCCGACGCCTTGTTCTTGTGCTGAGAGCGCTCGTTCTGGCATTGGACGACGATGCCCGTGGGGACATGAGTGATGCGAACGGCCGAATCCGTTGTGTTGACGTGCTGGCCACCTTTGCCCCCCGCCCGGTACGTGTCGATCTTCAGCTCCTCCGGATTGATGGCGACTTCGATGTCTTCGTCGATTTCCGGGTAGACGAACACCGCCGCGAACGACGTGTGGCGGCGCTTGGCCGCGTCGAACGGCGAGATCCGGACGAGCCGATGGACCCCCGACTCCTGGCTCAGATTTCCGAAAGCGTATTCCCCCTCGAGCCGGACCGTCGCGCTTTTGAGGCCCGCCTCCTCCCCCGGCTGGAGGTCTAGGACCTCGGCCTTGAATCCTTTCCTCTCGGCGTAGCGCATGTACATCCGGAGGAGAATCTGGGCCCAGTCCTGGGACTCGGTCCCGCCGGCGCCGGGATGGATGGTCAGGATGGCGTTCCGCGGGTCGTTCTCGTCGTAAAACAGAGCCCGGAGCTCGCCGTCAGAGAGACTTTTTTCGAAACGGGACAGGGCGGTCTCGATCTCGGGCCCGACGTTCTCCCCCTCGGTCAGGAGCTCTGTCAGGACTTCGATCTCGTCCTTCTGCTCCCGGATCCTGGTGAAAAACTGGATGTCGCGTTCGAGCCGCTTCTTCTGCTGCTGGAGGGCCTGGGAGGTCTTCTGGTCCTGCCAGACCTCAGGGGAGGCAAGGCGCAGGTTCAGGGAATCGCATTCGGCTTTCTTATGATCGAAGTCAAAGAAAACCCCGCAGCTCTTCGAACTTGCCGAATGTGCCGTCGAGGCGCGTTTTGAGTTCAGATGAGAGGTCGATGGCGCTCATGATTGTGATTATCCTTCCCGCGTCGAAGCAGAGCTAGGATAAGGGACAGCGCGGCTAAAGTCAAGCCGGCCAGGGGAAGGACGTCTCCCGTCCTGGTGAACAAGGACTGGCGGTTCGAGGGGGCGATGGACGCCGTGAGCACGGCCTGGCTCATGATCTGAGAGCGGGCGAGGACCCGGCCGAAGGGGTCGATGAATCCGCTGATGCCCGTCGTGGCCGCTCTGAGGAGATAGCGCCGGTTTTCGACGGCCCGGAGAACCGCCTGGGCCCAGTGCTGGTACGGGGCGGAGGACGTGCCGTACCAGCCGTCGTTCGTGATCGTCACGAGGAAGTCCGCCCCCTTCCGGACGAAAGTCCGGACGAGCGCGGGGAAAATGACCTCGTAGCAGATGGGAGAGCCGAACTTGAATCCGGCGTGTTCGTGCAGAACGGGTTCCGTTCCGGGCGTGATCTCCCCGATAGCATGGGTGAGTCTCTCGATGAAAAAAAAGATCTTCTTATACGGCGTGTATTCGCCGAAGGGGACCAGGTGCATCTTGAAGTACAGGCTGGGCGGGCCGTCCGCGTGGAGGGCCGTGGCCGCGTTATGGTAGAGGAGGTGTCCCGGGGGCCCGGTCCTACCAGTCCCGGTCCTGGCAAGGCCGGGGCCGGTCGTTTCGTTCGTTCCGACGAGGAGCGTAAGGCCGCTCGCCTTGACGTACTCCTTGATCTCGGAGCTCAGGACCCGGTAATTTTCCTCCGGGCAGGAGAAGCAAAGCGGGACGGTGAATTCGGGCCAGATAACCAGGCCCGCTCCCGCGGCGGCCGCTTGGCGGGTCAGGCTCATATGCTCGTCGAAAAGCTTCCGGACCACGTTCGGCGGGGTGAAATCCCAGTAGATGTCGGAAGAAACGTTGCCTTGGATGACCGCGGCACGGATTTTCGCGGGGCCGTCGAAGCTGGCCGTTTTGAGCTCGTACCATCCCCAGGCGTGGGCGAGGACGAGAAGTCCCAGGGCGGCGAAGAAGAGGGCGCGCCGCCTGCAGGTCAGGGCCAGCACGAACGTGGCCTGGAGCAGGATCAGAAGGAAGGAAACGCCGCTGACTCCGGCGAGAGAGGCGATCTGGATGAAAGGGAGGTTCTCAAACTGGCTCGTGCCGAGGACCCCCCAAGGGAAACCCGTGAAAAGATTCGTCAGCAGGTATTCGCAGCCGACCCAGAAAAACGGGGCCAGGAGGAAGGCCCCGACCGGAAAGCCGCGGCGCACCCGGCGGAAGACAAGGCCGAACAGGCCCCAATAAAGGGCCAGAAACCCGATCAGAAGCAGGTAGATCGCGAGGCAAAACCAGGACGGCATGCCGGCGTAGTGCGCGGGGACGGCCGGGATCCAGTATAGCAAGACCCCGTAAAAGAACAGCCCGGCGACGAACCCGCGGCCGAAACCGCCGCGCTTCCCGGACAGGGCGAAGAAGAGCGGAATGAGCGAAATCCAGGCCAGGAAGGCGAGATGGAACTTGGGGAAGGCCAGGGCAGTCAGGACCCCGCTCAGGATGGCCAGCAGCATGATCAGCGCCCCGCGGGCCGGCCGGTCCTAGTCCTTGATGATCCGGAAGTCGGTTTTTTTCTTGGCGGCCTCGTTCAATTCGGTGAGAATCTCGGCCGCCTTTTCCCGGGTCGGAAATCCACCCACCCGGACGCGGTACCAGGTCTTGGCGTCCGTCGGCTTCGGGTCGGCCACGACGACCGGATATCCGCGCTTCTTGAACTTGTCGGCTTCCGCGGCCGCCTGGGTTCGGTCCGTGAAGGCCGCGACCTGGATGAAAAAGAGACCTGTGGCTGGAGACGCGGCCGGTTTTGACGTCGTCTTTGCGGGCGTCTTTGTCGTCGTCCCGGTCCCGCCTTTGGACGCGGGCTTCTGCGGCTCCGGGGACGCCGTCTTGTCCCCGGATTGGGTCTTCGCAGCGCTCGACTGGCCGGCGGAAGGACCGGACCCCGGCGCTGTCTGAGAGGAAGATCCTGGCGCGGATGCCGTCAGGGATTTGTCTTCGGCCACGCCCTGCCCGGCGGGCTTCTGAGCGGGCTGGTCTTTGGCCGGTTCCTGGATTTGCTGGGCCACGACCTGGGTCGCGGTCGATATCTGGACCTGCTTCTTGCCGACGGAGACCCCCAGCAGGAAGATGAAGACGCCGAGGACCAGCACGCACAGGAAGATGACGACGAGGAGGGAGCTCGAAACCTGGAGTTCGCGGAAGTCTTTCGCTTTCATCGGTCCTATTTTTTCTCCTGGGGTTTGTCGAAAGTGAAGGCCTTGAGAATTTCCATTGGGAGCGGGAAAACGATCGTGGAGTTCTTCTCCGTGGCGATCTCTGTGAGGGTGCTGAGGAAGCGGAGCTGGAGGGCCTGGGGATTCGTGGAGAGGATGTTCGCGGCTTGGACGAGCTTGTCGGCGGCCTGAAATTCTCCGTCCGCGTGGATGACCTTGGCCCGGCGTTCCCGTTCGGCCTCGGCCTGCTTGGCGATAGCCCGTTGCATGTTCTCCGGAAGGTCCACCTGTTTCATCTCGACGAGTTGGACTTTGATGCCCCAGGGATCGGTGTGCTGTTCGATGATTTCCTGGAGGCGGGCGTTCAGTTTCTCGCGCTCGGAGAGAAGGTCGTCGAGCGGCACCTGGCCGAGGAGGCTCCGCAGGGTCGTCTGGGCCAGCTGGGAGGTGGCGTAGATATAGTCCTGGACATCAATCACGCACTTGAGCGGGTTAATGACCCTGAAGTAGAGGACGGCGTTGACCTTGACCGTGACGTTGTCCTTGGTGATGACGTCCTGGGGCGGGACGTCCATGGTGATGAGCCGAAGGCTGACCCTGACAATGCGGTCGATCGGGGAAAAGACCAGGATGATCCCGGGCCCCTTGGGCTGGGGCAGGACTCGGCCGAGCCGAAAGATGACGCCCCGCTCGTACTCCCTGAGGATCTTGATGGAATTCAGGATGTAGAGGGCGATGAGCCCGATGACGATGACCGGATAGGTGATCATATGTCACTCCTTGCGGAGGCCGGTGGCCTCCCGATATTTTTCGGATCAGGCTTTCCTGACCCGGACCTTTAGCGTGTCCAGGACTTCGATGACCCTGACCTTCTCGCCCCTGGCCACGGACTCCGTCGCCTCGGCCTCCCATATTTCCCCGTGGACGAACACCTTGCCCGAGGGCGACAGGTCTGTCCGTGCCGTTCCGATCTCGCCGACCATGCCTTCCTTTCCGGTGAACGCGCGGCGGGCGTGGGCGCGGACGACGATGGTCACAAGGAAAATGAGGATGAGGGAGATGCCGAGGGCCATGGGAATGATGAACCTGAGGCTCGGCCGGAGCTCGGGGACGGGGCTGTTGATGAGCATGACGGAACCGATAACCATGGCGGCGATCCCTCCCACGGACAGCATGCCGTAACTGTGGACCTTGACCTCGAGGATAAACAAGATGATGGCCAGGATGATGAGCATCAGCCCGACGTAATTGATGGGCAGGATCTGGAAGGAGAAAACGGCCAGCAGCAGGCAGATGCCTCCCAGAACGCCCGGAAGGATCGCCCCGGGGTGGGCGAACTCGAAGTACAGCCCCAGGAGCCCGATCATGAGCAGAATGTAGGCCAGGTTGGGGTTGGAGATCGTCAGCAGGAACTGCTGGCGCCACGACATCGGGATGGCCGTGACGGTCTCGTTTTTCAGAGCCAGGGTCGTCTCTTCGCCGTTGAACCGCTTGAGCCGCTTCCCGTCGAAGGCGTTGATGATGTCCTGGTCCGTTTTGGCGACGATGTCGATCACTCCGCCCTTGAGGGCCTCCTGTTCGGTGTAGGACAGGCTTTTGCGGACGGCGTCCTCGGCCATCCCGACGTTCCGGCCCCGCTTTTCGGCCAGGGTCCGGATGTACGAGGCCGCGTCGTGCGTCACCTTGTCCTCCATGGTCTTGTCCATCGACTGGCCCGTGAGGGAGATCCCCACGGGATGGGCCGCGCCCGTGTTCGTCCCGGGCGCCATGACGAAGATGTCGCAGGCCACGCCGATGAAAAAGCCGGCGGAAGCCGCGCGGGCGCCGCTCGGCGACACGTAGGCCGCGACGGGCGTCCGGGAGTTGACGATCTTCTCGATGATCTGCCGCATGGAGCTATCCAGACCGCCCGGGGTATTGAGGCTCAGGATGACCAGCGCGGCGCCCTCCCGGTCGGCCCTGTCGAGCGTACGGACGATGTATTCGGCGGTGACCGGATGGATGGGCGCGTCGACGGTGATTTTGAGGATCGCGGCCGACGAAAGGGCAGGGAACAGCCCTAGAAACAGGAGGACGAATTTTGCTCGCACCGCTCCTTCATTATAGGAACTCAAACGGGTCAAGTCAACCGGGCATAATTGTGCTTGACTTTTTATTATCAATAAATTAATTAATATCTATTGTTTTTTGGCGCAAGGAGTCCTTTCGATGATTAAGAATGATATCGCCCTGGCGATTGAAAAGAAATCCGAATTCAATAGGGCTAAATCATTGTTAATCGTGGAAGCCGTTCTGGACTCGCTCAAGGCCGCCCTGACGGCCAAAGAAAAGGTCGAAATCCGCGGGTTCGGAAGCTTCAAGGTCGTCGCCAAGAAAACCGGCTTCGGAAGGGACATCCGCCGCCAGAAGCAAATCCGCATCGAGAAGGGCCGGCGGATCAAGTTCCGGCCCGGCCAGGAATTGAAAACCCTGCTCTCCAAAGTCAACCCCGGCTGACTTTTCCTCGCCGGTCCCTCATCCTTTGCTCTTCGAGTGGCGGACGCTCGACGAAAATGGGGACGGTCCTGGTTTTCCTACGCGCTCGCGCTGCAACTTCCCTCGCGTATCACGGGAAAACCAGGACCGTCCCCATTTTCTGGTCCCCATCTTCTGTACGCGGGTTATTTGCGGGTCCGTGGCGTGCGCGACGTCGGTTTCTTTTTCGACAACCGCTTGAGCTCGGCGTCTTGAATGAGACCGGCGTAGACTTTTTCCGTTTGTTCGATCGTTTCCCGGAGGGACCCCGACGTGTCGATGACGTAGTCCGCGTACCGAAGCTTTTCCGCGAGCGGCATCTGGGTCCCGATCTTCCGCAGGGCTTCCGCTTTCCCGATCCCGTCGCGCTCCATGAGCCTCCGGACCTGGACGGCCGCCGCGCAGCGGACCACGATGACCTTGTCGTAGAGGGGAGCGTACCCCGCCTCGACCGTCAGGGCAGCCTCGGAAACGAAGACCCTGGTCCGGTTCTCCCGTTCGAGCCGTGCCGCCAGCCGTTTTTCCGCGGCCATGATCTGGGGGTGGAGGAGGGCGTTCATGAACCGCCGCGCGTTCGTGTCGGTGAACACGAGACGGCCAAGACGCCCGCGGTCGATGGTCCTGTCCGGGCGGAGAACGGTTTCGCCGAACCTGGCGAGGATTTTTTTCCAGGCCGGGCGGCCGGGGGACATCAGGTCGTGGGCCGCCTCATCGGCGGAACGGACGAGGCACCCTTTCTCACGGAGGATACGGGAAACGACGGATTTTCCGCAGGCGATCCCCCCGGTCAGCGCGACGCGGAGCACGCTATTTTTTCTTGGCGGCGGGGAGGACCCTGAAGTCGTCGCTGAACCGGACCGCGACGCCCTGCCGCTTGGACTTGGCACCGGGCTTTTCGAGGCGGACGGTGAGGCCGCAGATCCAAAGTCTGCTTTTCTTGCCCTCGGTCAGCTTGTTCGGGAGCTCGATCATCAGGTTGAGCTTGGAGCCGACGACGACCCCCGAATCCAGGCAGAAATAAGCGCCCCCTGAGGAGATGTTTTTGAGGTTCGTCACCTCGTGGAATGTCTTGCCCTCGGGCAGCCGGCCCTCGATGACGGTCTTCAGGGGGAGGTCGAACCGCCATTCGCGCCGGCGGTTGATATCCAGGTCCTTGGGGAGCTTTTTCGCTTTCTTTTTGGGGGCGGCTCTCTTGGTCATGGCGTCCTCGATTCTTCGGTTTAAAACAGGGCCGAGTTGATGGCGTAGAGCGCCAGCTGGAGACGGCTGTGGGTGTCGAGCTTGGCGTAGATGCTCTTGATGTGGGAACGGACCGTGTTCTTGCTGATGAACATCAGCTCGGCGATCTCGTCGTTGCTTTTTCCCTGACCGATAAGGCGGAGCACCTGGAACTCCGTCGGGGTCAGCTGGTCGAGCGTTTTCTCTTTGAGGTCACGGCCGACGACGGAGATGATCCGGTCCATGATGCTCGACATCTTGTCCCGGGGGAGCCAGATCTCGCCCTTGTGGATGCCGTGGACGGCCTCGGGGAGCTGGGTGGACGAATCGTTGAGGTCGAAATAGCCGCGCGCTCCGGCGTTGATGAGGTTGACGATCTCCTCGTGAGCCGGGATGCTCCCCAGGAGCAGGAGCTGCGAACGGCCCTGGGCTTTCGAGATTTCGCGGATGGCCTTGCATATCTCCCGGAGGTTGGGCAACGGCTCCATATGGGCGAAGAGGATGACCTGGGGTTTGAGCTTCTTGATGGAATCGATGAAGGACTCGATGGTGTTTTTTTCGATGTTCAGGATTTCGAGATCGGAATCCGCTTCGAGGGCCCGCAGGATTCCGGCCAGAATGATGTCGGACGGGCAGAAGATGAGAAGCGTGATCTTGTTGTCCGCGGACGGCTGGGTTTTCTTTTTCTCCATGCTCGTTTCGGCCCCTTTTGGCATTTTGTCATCCAGTCTTCGTGATCATCATCAAGATTTGTTCGAATCATAATCTAACGATAGGGGCTTGTCAACCCCGTTCGTAGATTTCCACAGAATCATGTCTGTGGACTCCTACGAACGGTGCGGGCGCTCCAAAGGCGGCGAAATTTGGATCCTACGGACGCCATCACGAGGCCGCCCTCGGCGGCATCTTGATGACTGCGTGGGGTTCAAGCCAACAGGACCCCCGGCTGTCAGTCCGTGGAACTTCAGGAGCATCCAAGGGGGAAACGAGGGAGGCGGCTCAGGTCGCCAGGAGGGGATTCGGCTGGAGGCGGAAACTCTTGTCCAGATGCACGGATACGTGCTGGCTTTTGCCGTTTTCGGGCTCCGACCGGACGCAGGTGACGAGGCCGGTGACCATCAAACGGAGGGGACTTTCCAGGATCAGGGTCCGCGGGACGTCCAGGGAGATGGTCATCTTGGACCCGATCAGAAGCCGGGTGTTGAGCCGGACTGAAACCTCCTGGGCGCTGATGGCACATATCCGGGTTTGCTCTTCGAACCTCTTCCCCCGGGCGTCCAGGCCCTTGACCAAAGCCGGAAGAGAGAGCTCAAAGGTCCGCTCTCTCTTTCCGGCCCTGGCCGCGTCTTGAGTGGAGGGATTATGAAAAGCCTTCGCCATGTTCATTGCGATCCCATTTTCGCCCGGCCGCCCGGGGCGTTCAATCCCTTCTCATGGGGAATCGCGGGGTTAAAATTCGGGCCGTGTCCTCACCGTCGGCGGCTAAGCATGCGGCCGGTGGGTTTTCGACCTGAAGAGCGGCTTCGCCGGCCATTCTTCAGGCCTGGGGGCTCGCGCCCGCCTCGGAAGCGGCCGTTTCGACGATGTAACGGCTTTCGAGACGCATGGAAACCTGGGCCGGTTCCCCGTCCTCGCCTCCCGGTTCGATGAAAGCGATCGTTCCCTTGATGACGAGTTTCAGATTCTTTCCCTCATCGAGCTTCGGGGGAAGGGCGACGGCGAGCTTGAGCCTCGAGCCTTGAGAAACGGGGGTTTTGAGCGGAAAGAGGGCCCCCACGTGGCTCATGTAGGTCAGGACGGTCTCTTCCCTGAAGAGGGCGCCGTCGGCATCCGGGCCTTCCACGGTCAGGGGGAGCGAGAGCTTGAATCCCCGTTGCTCGGCGTGGCGCCTGACAGGCGTGTTGTCTGTGGAAATCCTCCTGAGCATGTCTGGCTTCCTTTTCCTTTTTCCTTTTCCTTAGCAAATGGCGACCCCAAGATGACATTGCCCTGGAGACGGGTCAATCACCCCTAAGGATGAAATGCTGGGGGATATTCCCCCGCCCGCCCGGTTTTCTTGACAAATGGGGGAGGGGCGGCTAGAATCCTAAAATGCTGGCAGTCAAGGAGATGACGTGAACGAGAGCGAACGGCAGGTCAAGAGAATCACCCTGAAGAGCGAGGATTTCTCCAAATGGTACCTGGAGCTCATCCGTAAGGCCGAGCTGGCCGACTATGCCCCGGTCAAGGGGATGATGATCATCCGGCCCTATGGATACGCCATTTGGGAGAACATCCAGCGCCTCCTCGACCGGCGCTTCAAAGAGACGGGGCACGTCAACGCCTATTTTCCGCTCTTCATCCCCGAAAGCTACCTCCAGAAGGAGGCCGATCACGTCAAGGGCTTCGCCCCGGAAGTGGCCTGGGTTACTCAGGGGGGGAGCGATGAGCTTGAAGAGCGCCTGGCCGTCCGGCCGACCTCCGAGGCCATTATCGGTCCCACGTATGCGAAGTGGATCAAGTCGTACCGGGACCTTCCCGTCCTCATCAACCAGTGGGCCAACGTCGTCCGCTGGGAAAAAGTGACGCGGCCGTTCCTGAGGACCACAGAATTCCTGTGGCAGGAAGGGCACACCTGCCACGAATCCTACGAGGACGCCCAGGCGGAGACGCTGAAGATCCTGGGCGTTTACAAGGAGTTCGTCGAAACGGAGCTGGCCATCCCCGTCATCGCGGGCCGGAAGTCGGAACGGGAAAAATTCGCCGGCGCGGACATGACCTATGCCATCGAGGCCCTGATGTCCGACGGCAAGGCCCTGCAGATGGGGACATCGCACAACCTGGGCCAGCATTTCGCCAGGGTCTTCAACATCCGGTATGAGGACCGAAACCAGGCCCTTCAGTATGTCTGGCAGACCTCCTGGGGGGCGTCCACACGCCTCATCGGGGCCGTCGTCATGGCTCACGGCGACGACTCGGGCCTCGTCTTCCCTCCGAACATCGCGCCGACCCAGGTTATGATCGTGCCCATCGCCGTCGGCAACTGGAAGGACACCGTCCTGCCGGCGGCGCGGGCCGTCGAAGCGGAGCTTGCCGCCAAGGGTTGGCGGGTCAGCCTGGACGCCCGGGAAGAATTCACCCCGGGCTGGAAATTCGCCGAGTATGAGATGAGGGGTGTGCCCCTGCGCTTGGAAATCGGGCCCAGGGACGTCAAGCAGGGCCAGGCCGTCCTCGTCCGCAGGGACACAAAGGCCAAAGAGCCCGTGCCGCTGGCCGGCCTGGCCGACAAGGTGGCCCTCGTCCTCGCGGACATCCAGGCGTCCCTCTTCCAGAGAGCTCTCAAGTTTCGTGAGGACAGCACGCGCGAGGTCGCGGATTACGCGGCGTTCAAGGAAACCATGGAAGCGCGGCGCGGCTTCATCAGGGCCTTCTGGTGCGGAGGGGAAGACTGCGAGGACCGCATCAAAGAAGACACCATGGCCACCGTCCGCGTCATTCCCCTCGACGGGGACCAGGGACAAGCGGCCGGCCCGTGCGTATGCTGCGGACGGGAAGGAAAAACCGTCGCCTATTTCGCCCGCGCTTATTGATGCTCCCGCGAAAATGAAGAACGAATTCGAGCTCGAGGCGGAGCGCCGGGAAATGGTGAATTCCCAGATCCGGGCCCGGGGCGTCCGTGACCCGAAGGTCCTTGAAGCGATGGAAAAGGTCCCCCGGCATTTCTTCGTCCCCGAAGCGCTGCGGGCCGGCGCCTACGCCGACGAGCCGCTGCCCATCGGCGAGGGCCAGACGATTTCCCAGCCGTACATCGTCGCCTATATGACCGAGGCGCTCGGTCTCAGGGGAGGGGAGAGAGTGCTCGAGATCGGGACCGGCTCCGGGTACCAGACGGCCGTCCTGGCCGAAGTCGCCCGCGAGGTTTTCACCATCGAGTTTATTGAAAGTCTCTCCATCCGGGCCCGGGAGATTCTCCAGGCGCTTGGCTATGGGAACATCCGGTTCCGGGCCGGCGACGGGTCGAAAGGGTGGCCGGAGGAGGCCCCGTTCGACGCCATCATCGTGACCGCCGCGGCCGCCGAGGTGCCGCGGGTCCTCGAGGAGGAGCTGGGCCCCTCGGGAACCATGGTCGTCCCTGTCGGGACCGGCTTTCAGGAACTCTTGCTCATCCGGAGGATGAAAAAGGGGCTGAAACGGGAACGGCTGCTGTCCGTCCGCTTCGTCCCTCTCGTGACCTCGCACTGAGCGAAGCAGAAAGGATGGCGGCCATGAAAAAATCCTTTTCCCTGGCCCTCGGGGCCGGGCTCCCGATCGTCTTGGGCCTGTCTTTCGTCGTGCTGGCCCGCTGCCAGGACACGGCGCGCGACCGGTACATCAAGGTGTATTTCGCCAACGGGAAATCCGTCACGGCCGAACTCGCCGTCACCGACGAGGAACGAGCGCGCGGCCTGATGTTCCGGGAAAAGATCCTTCCCGATCAGGGCATGCTGTTCGTTTTCGATCGGGAGGATACGCATTCTTTCTGGATGAAGAACACCCTGGTCTATCTCGACATGCTCTGGCTGGACAGCCAAAGGCGGGTCATCCATATCGAGGCCAACGTCCCTCCCTGCAAGGAGGACCCCTGCCCGTCCTACGGCCCCGGGGTTCCGGCCAGATACGTCCTGGAGCTCAAGGGAGGCGGCGCCGCCGCGAACGGCATCAAGCTGCAGGACCAGCTCCAGTTCGTCCTGCCGGAGCGCGTCCTCAAGATACTGCGCTGAGACGCCGGGCGGTTAGGGGAGTTTCTTCTCTTCCCCGTAGCGGATGATCTTGGGGAGCTTCTTGGGATCCTGACCGTAGTAAAAGAGCCACTTGTCGTAGGTTTCCTGGTCGTTGTAAATCTTTACGGACGTGTTCGAGGACGAGCTCGCGACACCCAGGATGATCGGCTGGCGGACGGAGGATAAGGCCTTTTCGGGGACCAGGTAAACCTGCGCCTCCCCCGAAGAGGACGCCGCGCCGCTGGAGGCCGGATTGAGGATGACGTTCCATTCCCCGGTCGCGGTCATGGGGTCCTTGTAGAGCTTGCGGATGAACTTTTTCTCCAGGAGCTCCTTCATCGTCGACGGGAAGCGGCCCGGGTTTTTGAGGACGTAGCGGCGGACGGCCTCGACGTACTGCTTTCCCCGGAAGATGAGCTCTTCCTCCTTTTCCCGTTTGACCTCGGTCTGCCAGAACGGGACGGCGATCATCAGGCCGATGGAGAGGACGAACACGGCCATCATCAGCATGATGACGAGATAGCCTTTCTTTCGGGCCATGGGCATTGTGTCTCCGGGTTTCGCCGCGAAAGCGCGCGCAAGCCCCCTACCAGGAGCTGTAGAGGGTCCCGTCGATGGGAGATTTCATATCCGAGCCCGACTTGACATCGATCACGCCGAGACTGTCGGGCTGGACGTACTCATCGGGGGACGGCGTTTCGCGGACTTCGACCCACGTTTCCGAAGATTTTGTCATGGGGTCCATAGGCATCGTCCTTAGGTAGCTGTCCTGGACGAGGGCCTGCAGGGACGCCGGATACTTGCCCTTGTCCTGGTAGTATTGGTCGATCTGCCTGCGAAAGACAGTCAGGTTTTCCCGGAGCACGGTTTCCCGGGCCTTGATGAGCGAATACTTGTACTGGGGAAGCCCCAGCCCGACTAGGATACCGATCAGGGCAAAGACGATGACCATTTCGATCAGGGTGAACCCCGCGGCGCGGCGAGAATCCCGAGTGTTCATGGCTTACCAATCCCTGTACAGCGTTCCATCCAGGGCTTTGGCCTGGCTCTTCGTGTAGACGTCGTAGACGTTTTCTCCGCCCCAGTGGGTCGCGTCCCAGTCATCCTGATAGGACCTCAGCCCCCAATCCGTTGAGTCCGTCATGGGGTCCCGGGGAATCCGGCGGAGGAACTTGACAATTTTCTTTCCCTTGGACTTGCTCCCCGTCGTCTGTTCCTGGCTTTTGACCTCGACGCCTTTGACCAGAATGTCGAGGGTCGGAGGGTACCCCTCGGTGTCCTCCTTGAGCTCGATCTTCTTCTCGTCCGAAAGCTTCTTGTAGGCGTCGAGGGCCTCCCGGATAAGGCGGAGGTCCCGACGCAGCTCGACCTCGCGTTCCCGCTGGACGGCGATCTTGGTCAGGGGGAGGATGGACCAGGCGAGAATAGACAGGATGGTCAGGGTCACGACCATCTCGACGAGGGTGAATCCCTTTTTACGAGGTCTCGAAGCCATCATCGCATCGGCCTCATCCCGCAAACCGTTAATATCTATTTCGTCGGTCCTTGGGATGTCCTGTTGAATGGTCCCTCTGAGGGGGCCTTCTCTGCGGGGGAGGCGAGGACTCCGTCGTCCCGGAGGACGCCTCCGGCTCCAGGGCCTTCTTGCTGAGCCGGATCTTGTTGTCGACGGGATCGATGCTGACGCATTTGACCGTGATGGTGTCCCCGAGCTTGAGGACGTCCCGGATGCTGTTGATCCGGTACGGCGCGACTTCCGAAATATGCAGGAGCCCGACCAGGTTCGGCATAATCTCGACGAAGGCCCCGTATTCCTCGAGCCGGACGACCTTGCCGGTGTACGTCTGCCCGACCTCGGCCTCAGCCGTGAGGTCCTGGATCATCTGCTTGGCCCGTTCGGCGGCGGACATGTCGGTCGAGGCGATGACGATTCTTCCGTCGTCCTCGATATCGATCTTGGCGCCCGTCTGGCTGATGATCTTCTTGACAATCTTTCCGGCCGGTCCGATGACCTCGCTGATCTTTTCGGGGTTGATGAAGAGGATCAGGATCCGGGGCGCGTAGATGGAGATCTCCGGCCGCGGCTCGGCTATGGCGGCCTTCATCCGGGCCAGGACCTTCAGCCGGGCCTCCTTGGACCTGGCCACGATTTCCCTGAGCAGGGCGAGCGTGACGCAGGAGATCTTGAGGTCAAGTTGGATGGCCGTGACCCCCTTCTCCGTTCCGGCCATCTTGAAATCCATGTCGCCGTAGTGGTCTTCGAGACCGGCGATATCGGTCAGGATGGCGTATTCGTCGCCTTCCTTGACGAGCCCCATGGCGATCCCGGCGACGACCATCTTCAGCGGGACGCCCGCGTCCATGAGGGCCAGGATGCCGCCGCAGACCGTGGCCATGGAGGAGGAACCGTTCGATTCCAGGATATCGGAGACGATGCGGATCGTGTAGGGGAATTTCTCGTCATCCGGGATGGCCGGCAGGATGGACTTTTCGGCCAGGGCGCCGTGCCCGATCTCCCGCCGTCCGGGGGCCCTGAGGAACCCGACTTCCGCGACCGAGAAGGGCGGGAAATTATAGTGCAGCATGAATTTCTTCCGGGCTTCCGCGCCCAGGGTGTCGAGACGCTGCGCGTCTTCGACGGTCCCGAGCGTCACGGTGGCCAGGGACTGCGTCTCGCCGCGGGTAAACAGGGCCGACCCGTGCGTCCTCGGCAGGAAACCGACGTCGATCGAAATCGGCCGGATGTCGTCGAACCCCCGGCCGTCGGTCCTCAGGTGCTTCTTGAGGACAAGCTCCCGGAAGAGCCTATCTTCTATCTTGTGGAACAGGCTTTTGGCCTCGGCCCGCTCGTCCTCATTTTCCTCGGGGATCGCGGCCAGGAACTTGTCGCGGACGGCCTTCACAGCCGCCTCGCTAAACAGCTTGCCCTTGACCTGCATGGCCTCGCGAAGGGCCGGGCCGATCTCGCGTTCGACGCGGTCCATATTGTCCTTGTTGACGACGGGCGGGACGAAATCGCGCTTTTTGATGCCGAGCCGCGCGAAGAGTTCCTTCTGGGCCCGGATGATGGCCTGGTTGGTTTCGTGAGCGACGGCTAGGCCCTCGAGGATTTTCTCCTCGTCGATTTCCTTGGAGCCGCATTCGATCATGATGATCCCGTCTTCGTTGCTGACGACGGTCATGTTGATGGGGCTTCCTTCGAGCTCCTTGGCCGTGGGATTGACGACGTAGCGGCCGTCGATGATCCCGATTTTAACGGCTCCGAGAGGGGTCGTGAACGGGATGTCGGAGAAATAAAGGGCCGCCGACGCGCCGATGACGCCGAGGGTATCGGGCTCGTTTTCGAGGTCCGCCGAAAGCAGCAGGCCGACGACCTGCGTGTCGAAAAAGTATCCCTCGGGGAACAAGGGCCGGACAGGACGGTCGATCAGCCGGGCGACCAGGATTTCCCGCTCGGAGGGACGTCCCTCCCGCTTGAAAAATCCGCCCGGGATCTTGCCCGCGGCATATGTGTTTTCCCGATAGTCCACGATGAGGGGAAGGAAGTCCTTGACGACTTTCATCTCCTTCCGGGACGTGGCCGTCACGAGCATGATGGTATCGCCGTAACGCACCAGGGCCGAGCCGTCGGCCTGCTTGGCGACTTTGCCGATTTCTATGGACAGGGTCCGCTTGTTGATTTCCAGACTGATAGTGTCGAACATGGTTTTCCCTTGGAGGCCCGGCCTACTTCCGGAGGCCGAGCTTCTGGATGAGCTTTTCGTACCGGCCGACGTCGTCCCGCTTGACATACTCGAGAAGCCGCTTCCTCTGCCCGACGAGCTTCATGAGCCCTGTCCGGGATCCGAAATCCTTCTTGTGGGTCGAAAAATGCTTGACCAGCAGGTTAATCCGCTCCGTTATGAGCGCGACCTGGATTTCGGGGGAGCCAGAGTCCGTGACATGGCTCTGGTTGTCCTTGATAATTCGCGTTTTGTCTTCCTTACTTAACACGTCTTCTGTTTCTCCTGTTTTGTTTATTTTCTTGTTATTTTTCTGGCCTATTTTATCAGATGGGAACCGAAAAGTAAACACTTTCTTCGGGTTGCGCGTGCCGTTTCTCCTCGAGAGGGGCGGAGCCGGCCCCGGAGGGGGGCGTCGGGAAGGGGGAAGACGGGCCTAAGCGCCCAGGGACTTCTTCCGGGCCAGGAGTTGCCGGGCGTACTTGGAGACGAGGCCGCCCTGTTTTTCCTGGCAATCCGCCAGGCGGGCGTCGATCTCGGCGGGCGAGAGTTCATTCATTTTCTTTTTTCTGGGGGCGGATTCGGCCGCCGGAGCCGCTGGAGCGGCGGGTTTCTGTTCAGTTTTCTTCTCAGCCATGATTCGTTCCTTTCGGCTTTCTCTCGGATCTCAACGGGAAGGAGAAGAGGCTAATTTACCAGAAAGTCCCTGCGAAAGCAACCCGGGGACGGGTTGGCCCAGTTTACATTGCGCCGATTTTTCTTTATATTGCTTTTTTCAGCCCTCGATTTGCAGGAGTGGCGATGACGGAGATCAAGCGGCGTGAGTTTCTGAAGGGAAGCCTGAAGGCGGCGGCCCTGATTTCCACAGCCGGAAGCGGGCTCCTCCTCAAGGGGTGCGCGTCAGGCAAGGACTACGATCTCATCATAGCGGGCGGGACCGTTTATGACGGGTCGGGGCGGCCTCCGGTCCGGGCCGATATCGGAGTCGCCGGGGAGACCATCCGGCGCGTCGGCAAAATCCGGACCTCCGGGGCCAAGGCGGTCATCGAGGCCGATGGCCTGGCCGTCGCGCCCGGTTTCATCGACGTGCACGAGCACACATCCGTCGAACTTCTCGTCAATCCCAAGGCTGAAAGCGCCGTCCGCCAGGGCGTGACGACTCTGGTCAGCGGGAATTGCGGGGACTCGATCTTCCCGCTCACGGAATCCATGGCCGAGGAGGCGGGCCGGACGCTCCTCGCGGACTACGGCCTGGACCTGAGCTGGAAGGACGCCGGAGGTTTCTTCGACCGGCTTAGCGGGTCCGGGATGGCCGTGAACTATTCGTCCTTCGTCGGCCAGGGGACGATCCGGGCGGCGGCGGTCGGGTATGCCGACCGGGCGGCGACACCTGGGGAGATGGACGAGATGAGAGGCCTGGTCCAGGCGGCCATGGCCCAAGGGGTCCTGGGCCTTTCCTCAGGCCTTGAATATTCCCCGGGCAGCTTCGCCCCAACGGACGAGATCATCGCGCTCTGCCGGGTCGCAGCCTCGGCCGGAGGCCTGTATGCGACGCACATGAGGAACGAGGAGGAGGGGATCATCGATTCGGTCGAGGAGGCGCTGCGGATCTCAAAAGAGACCCCGATCCGCCTCCAGATCTCTCATCTGAAGACCGTCTATCCGCTGAACTGGGCGAAATTCCCCGAGATTCTGGCGCGCCTCGACGGGGCCCGCAAAGAAGGGGTTGAATTCCGCTGTGACAGATATCCGTATATCGCTTACGCGACGGGGCTGAACATGCTTTTCCCGCTCTGGTCACGAGAGGGGACGGACAAGGACTTCGTCGGCCGCTTGCAGGATCCCGCCCTCCGGTCACGGCTCAGGGCTGAAGTGCTGAAGAAGGGGGAGGAGATCGGCGCCTGGGATAAGGTCCTCATCTCGAGCGTCGAGACTGAGAAGAACAAGCGGCTCGAAGGGATGGACCTCCTCGCGGCGTCGCGGGCGGCCCGGCTCGAACCCTTCGAATTCCTGAGGACCCTGCTCATCGAAGAGCGGGGACGCGTGGGGATGACGACCTTCGCCATGAACGAAGACGAGCTCAAGACACTGCTTGCCCACCCCCTGGTCGGGGTGGGCTCGGACGGGCAGGCCGTGGCCCCCTACGGACCCCTCTCCAAGGGCAAGCCGCACCCCAGGTTTTACGGGACTTTTCCCCGCGTCCTCGGGAAGTACGTCCGTGAGGAAAAGGTGGCCTCCCTGGAAGAGATGGTCCGAAAAATGACCTCGATGCCGGCCGGCCATCTGGGCCTCGCCCGGCGCGGCCTTCTCAAGGAAGGATGCGCCGCCGATATCGCGGTTTTTGACCCGTCCCGCGTCATCGACAAAGCTACGTGGATCGCCCCGGCCAGGTATCCGGAGGGCATCCCGTACGTCGTCGTCAACGGCCGAGTCGTGGTCCAAAACGGAGAGCACACGGGAAACCTGCCGGGAAGAGTCCTGAAACGAAACTCCCGCGGGGTGGTTGAGTGATACGGAAACTCGCCGCACTCCTTCTTCTCATCGCCGCTCCCCTCGGCCTGGCGGCCCAATCGAGGGAATCCTTGCGCACGGAATCCGGCGTCGTCGTGGACATGGACTACAGGTCCCTCGAACCCGGGGAACCGCTCCTCTTCATCCTGAAAAGTCCGGGCGTTTCCGCCTTGATCCTTCATTTCCTCGGGAAGACGGCCGTCGTGCGGTCACAGCCGGTTTCCGGCCGCGCCCCGATGGCCTTTCTCGGCATCGATCTGGACGTCAAGCCGGGGCTTTATCCGCTGGACATGCAGGTCGAAAAAGCGGACGGTTCCCTGGACCGCTTCCGCAGGGAGATCGTGGTGAAGGGCCGGACATTCCCCTTTGTGAAGCTCCGGATCAGCCCGGAGTTTGTGACGCCCCCCAAGTCCGTGCTTGTCAGAATCCAGCGGGAATCTGAAATCGTCAGCCTGGTCTTCGAGTCCCGTACGCCCGAATGGCTGGGTGACGGCGCCTTCACGGCGCCGCACCCGGTCAAGCCCTATCCGAACTTCGGGCAAAGAAGGCTCACCAACAACGTCGTCAGTTCCGTGCACGCCGGGGTGGACCTGCCGGTGCCCTGGGGCGAGCCGATCAGGGCGGTCAACCGGGGACGTGTTGTCCTGGCGAGCTCCCTCTATCTTTCCGGCGGGACGGTCATCATCGACCACGGGCTGGGTGTCTTTAGCTACTACTGCCACCTCTCCAAGCTCCTCGTCAGGCGGGGAGACGCGATCGAGAAAGGAGCCGTCCTGGGCAAATGCGGCAGCACGGGGCGCTCGACGGGGCCGCACCTCCATTGGTCCATGAGGGTGGCTGACAGCCGCGTCGACCCCTACGCGCTACTTGAGCTTCCCATCGAAGGGGGGCTCCAGCCCGCAGCGGGGATATAAGGGAACTTTTTTTGTTGCGTTGCGTATCACTCTAAGATTAGACTAAGCGCCGGCCATGAGCATTGAAGTCAAGAACCTGAGCTTCCGCTACGGGAGCGTTACGGCCCTCGACGATGTGAGCCTCAAGCTTGGCGCCGGGGCCGTTGGCCTGCTCGGCCCGAACGGCGCCGGCAAGAGCACCCTGCTCCGGATCCTGCTGGGATTCCTCGTCCCCGAAAAAGGGGAGGGGAGCGTCCTTGGTTATGACATCCGCCGCGAGCAGGACAATATCCGCCGCTCCGTCGGCTACATGCCCGAGGACGACTGCTTCATCGCCGGGATGGACGCCGTGACCTTCACGGCCTATTTCGGCGAGCTGTCCGGCATGCCGCGCCAAGAGGCCATGAAACGGGCCCATGAAGTCCTCTTTTATGTCGGCCTGGAAGAAGCCCGCTACCGCCTCCTCGATACATACTCCGCGGGGATGAAGCAGCGCCTCAAGCTGGCCCAGGCCCTCGTCCACGACCCAAAGCTCCTCTTCCTCGACGAACCGACCTCCAACCTCGACCCGCAGGGCCGGAACGAGGTCCTCGAGCTCATCGAAGACGTCGCCTCCCACAAGGACATCCAGGTCCTGCTCTCTTCCCATATCCTGGCCGACATCGAGATCCTGTGCGCGTCGGTCGTCATCCTGAACAAGGGCAAGGTCAAGGCCGAGGGGCGGCTCGAAGACCTAAGGGTGACCGACCTCAGCCTCTACGAGCTCAAGATCAAGGGGGACGGCGGCGCTTTCCTCAAGGACCTCGAAGCGATGAAATGCCGAGTGGAGGAGACGGAGGACAAGTTGATCAAGGTCTACATGCCGGCCGACCGGAACCGGATGGAGATCTTCCGTGCGGCGGCCAGGACCGGCGTTCAGATCCGCTATTTCGTCAAAAGCCGGACCTCGCTCGAAGACCTCTTCGCCCAGGTCGTGGGGGTGGATTGATGGCCACCGTCCGGGAAAAAGGCTACTACCACTGGGACGGCCAGCTCGTCGAGCGCCGGTTCCCCTGGATTCCGATCACCCGGACCGGGATCATGCTGGCCTTTAAAAAGAGGGGCTTCCGCTTCCTTTTCGCCGGCGCCTTCCTCCCCGGAATCGTGTTCCTTGGGATCATTTACATTTCCGAGAACCTCGAAAGCTTCCAGGCCATGGTCCGCGGTTCGGACAGGCTCATCAGCATTACGCCGGGCTCGTTCAAAACCTTTCTCACGTTTCCGCCGGTCCTGTTTCTCATGATCGCCATGATGGTCTTCGCCGGCTCCGGACTCATCGCCGACGACCTCAAGCACAACTCGCTCCAGATCTACTTCTCCCGCCCGTTGCGCAAGAAAGATTACCTTATGGGCAAGATGGCCGTCGTCTTTTTCTTCATCCTAGCCGTGACGCTCGTCCCCGGCCTGCTGGTTTATGTTTTCAAGCTCATCTTCGCCGGGAATTTCAAGTTCTTCCTCAGCTATCCTTGGCTCATCTTTTCGATCGTCGGGTTTTCGGCCTTTTTGGCCGTTTTTTTCGCGTTTTACACGCTTCTCCTTTCCTCCCTGAGCAAAAACAGCCGGTACGTCATGGTCCTCGTCTTCATGATCTACCTTTTCTCGGACGTTCTCTTCGGCATCCTCCAGAGCATTTTTAGGACGCCCTACATGGCCCTCTTCTCGATCCGGGCCAACATCGACCAGGTGGGGGCCCTCGTCTTTGCCCAGAAACCGGCGCACCCGGTTCCTGTCCTCTGGTCCTGCCTGGTTCTGGGCGGCATCTGCGCGCTGTCGGCCCTCGTCCTGAACAGAAAAATCCGGGGCGTCGAGGTCATCCGATGACCGCCGTCATCGAAACGAAGAGCCTCTCAAAATGGTACGGGAACGTCCTCGGCCTGAGCGACGTTTCGCTCGAGATCGAGAGCGGCATCACCGGCCTCCTCGGGCCGAACGGGGCCGGCAAATCCACCTTCATGAAAATCGTCACGGGCCAAATGAAGCCGAACATCGGGCGGGTGACGGTTGCCGGCCAGGACGTCTGGAACAATTTCCGGCTTTTTTCGAGGATCGGCTTCTGCCCGGAACAGGACGCCTTCTACGAGGACGTCACGGGCTGGGAGTTCCTGACCGGCCTTCTACGCCTGGCGGGATATTCCGGGGCCGAGGCCGCGGAAAGGGCTACGCGGGCCCTGGAGATCGTACAGCTCACCAATGACAAGGACCGCAAGATCCGGAGCTACAGCCGCGGCATGCGCCAGAGGGTCAAGTTCGCCCAGGCCGTGGCCCATGATCCGGACATCATCATCCTTGACGAACCTCTGAGCGGCCTCGACCCCCTCGGCAAGCGGCGGCTGATCCGGCTGGTCAAGGACTTTCAGAGCGAGGGCAAGACCATCATCGTCTCGAGCCACGTGCTCCCGGAGATCGAGGCCATGACCTCGCGCATCGTTATGATCCACCAGGGCAAAATCCTGGCCCAGGGCGACATCCACAGCATCCGGGACCTCATCGAGTCCTATCCCCACATGATTTCGCTCAGGTGCGGCAATCCCAGGGCCGTGGCGGCCCGGTTCGTCAGTGACACCTCGATCCTCAAAATGTCCTTCGGGCCGGACGGCCGGTCGCTCGTCGTCGAGACCCACAAGCGTGACGCGTTCTTCAGCCGCCTGCAGTCGGTCGTGCTCGAAGATGGGATCGAAGTCGAGGAACTCACGTCTCCCGACGACAATCTGCAGGCCGTCTTCGATTATCTGGTGGTGAAATAACATGAAGCCGAACGCAAACCCCGGCGGCCCCTCCCTTTGGATGTCGTTCCGGCGGGTCTTCGCCTGGTTCTTCTTCCTGGGAAGGAAGACCGGCAAAAGCCGCGTCTTCCTGCTCCTCGGGCTCATCCCCGTCGCCACCGCCGTCATGGCCCGGATCTTCATGCCCGGCCGGGCTGAAGACGTCGTGGCCGTGTTCAACGAGATCCTGATCGTGTTCTATGTAACGTTCGACATCGTCATCCTGTCGCTCTTTTACGGGACATCCATCGTCGCGGAGGAGACCGAGGGCCGGACGCTCTCCTACCTCACGACTCGGCCGCTCTCCAAGACGGGGATATTTCTGGGGAAGTACGCGGCCTACGTCACCCTGATGGTCCTCATGGTGTCGGCCAGCCTGTTCTTTTCCTTCTTCATCATGAACGGCCACCGGTTCCGGGACCTCGCTCTCTATCTCACGTTTCTGCGATACGCTGGGGCCCTGGGTCTCGGCATCCTCGCCTATACGGCCCTCTTCGCCTTCCTGGGCACGTTCCTCAAGAGGGCCATTCTGGTCGGGCTCCTCTTCGGGTTCGGGTGGGAAAACGTGGTCCAATATTTTCCGGGGTCGACGCAGAAACTGTCCCTCGTCCACTACATGAAATCTCTCATGCCCCGGCGGGCCGCCGGGGGCCCCTTTTCGATCCTGCTCTTCCGGCTCGAGCCCAGCAAGCCGGCCGTCGCGGTCCTCATGCTGATCGTGATCGCGGCGGCCTTCGTGGCCCTGGCCTGCTGGCTCTTCCGGACGAAAGAATATCTTTACGAGGAATAGGCGGGAGGCCCAAACCCCGGACAGGCCGTCGGCTTATTTCTTGACCTTGGTCCCTTCTTTTTTCTCTTCCTTCTGGACCGGCGGATTGAACTGGATCATGTTGCCGAACCTTTCCCGGGCCAGCTTTTGGGCCTTTTCCAGGAGCTCGCCCGGGATGCTGGCATAGATCTTGACGCTGTCGGCGCTCGAGCTGATCTCGATCTTGTTCACGAGTTCGCCCAGGACCGGCTCCTTCCCGGCCATCATCGTGCCCATCCCTTTGAGGGCCGTCAGCTTTTCCGCCAGGGCCTTGTTCTGCTCGGCGGCCCCGCCCAGGCCCTGGATCTCGGCCGTGAGGGTCCTGTTGGCGTAGTCAAACGACATGGTCAGGCCCGTCAAGCCGACGAGGTCCTTGAGCATCGGATTTTTGTCCGCCTGGCTCTTGAGGATCTCCTGCGGGATGATGGCGGCTCCCCAGACGTTGGCCGACATATTGACGGCCTTGAAGAGCTTCTTCATCTCTGGGTTTTTGTCCACGGAGTCGGCCTTCTTCTGAAAGACGTCGACGGCCGCCCGGACGGACTTGTCGTTGCCCACGACGATGTTCGAGTCGTCCAGGAAGGCCCCCGCGGGAGCCGCGTGTCCCATGTTCATGACGGCGGGGCCCCCATAGAGAGTGACGCCGCTGTACGTTTCTTCCCGGATGTCCTTGGCGTTTTCTTTGATCTTGGCCAGGAGAGTGTCTTTGCTGTACCTCAGGTTGATGAAAATGACCCCTTCCTGACTCCTGCCCGCCGGGTCTCCGGTCAAGCCGACCGCCACGAAATAGATGTCCTTCATCGGGTCGAGGCCGGCCATCTTGACGAACTCGTCGTATTTCTGCTTGGTTTTCTCGTCCTTGAGGACATTCTGAACCGTATCCGCCGTCATGGACCTGTGGATGTCGACCATCAGGACGACGCGGGCTGTCGCCGGGATGAGCCGAAGCATGGCCTTGCCGGTGGCCGACCCGGCCTTGATGTTGCCCTGCTCCATGCAGGCGACCAGGCCGATGGCCATGAAGATAACGAAACCGACCATGAAGTTCTTTTTCATCGCGCAAGCCTCCTTTTAAAGGATATACGAGATTTTCCGCTAAAAATTCCCGGAACCGATCATATCAAAAAAGCCGGGGCGGGCGCAATTCCCGGGAAGATCATGGATCCGTCTCCGTTTCCGCGAAGGGGCCGGAGGTGTTGCGCCCGGCGCGCTTTTGATATAGAAATAAACACCCGGCCCCGACCCTGCCAGGACCGGGACGGGTACCGCCTTTGGCAGTATTGGCAAAGCCGATAAGACCGGCCGCAGGGGCCGCCGGGAAGGAGGGCAGACGTGACGCGAAGTCGAGCGCTCGGTTTTTCCATCATCTTCCTGTTCTTAACTGGAGCGGCCGCCGCCGCGGCGGCGGGCCAAACTCCCGCGATCCTGGGCCTGAAGGACCAGGCGGCCGTTTACGACGGCTGGCTCACGACCCGCCTCGAGAAAGTTCTCCCGGAGATCATGCGGCGGGAGAAGATCGACCTCTGGCTCGTCATCTGCCAGGAATACAACGAGGACCCGGTTTACCTCTCGCTCGTCCCGTGGAACAGCCTCTCGGCCCGCCGGCTCAGCATGCTCGTCTTTTTCGACAGGGGAGGGGGCCGGGGTGTCGAAAAATTCTCGGTCAGCCGGTACGGCATCGGCGGCCTCTACCCCTCGATCTGGAAAGCCGACAAGGAAGACCAGTGGGAAACCCTGGCCGCGGCCGTCAAGGCGCGGAACCCGAACCGGATCGGCATCGACGAATCGGAGACTTTCGCCTTCGGCGACGGATTGTCCGCCTCCCTTAAAAATCGGCTCGTGGGCGCCCTCGGCCCGGAGTATGCCAAGCGGCTGGTCTCGGCCGAGCGGCTGGCGGTGGGCTGGCTCGAGCGGCGGATTCCGGAGGAGTTCGAGGTCTATCCGCACATCGTGGCCGTCGCCCACGCCATCATCGCCGAGGCGTTTTCGCCCAAGGTCATCACGCCCGGCGTGACGAAGACGGAGGATGTCGAATGGTGGATGTGGGAGAGGGTCCGGGGCCTCGGCCTTCAGACGTGGTTCAATCCTTCGATCTCCATACAGCGGCCGAAGTCGAGCCCTGACAAAGACGGCGGCGTCATCCATCGCGGAGATCTTCTTCACTGCGATTTCGGCATCACGTATCTCAAGCTCAACACGGATACCCAGCAGATGGCCTATATCCTCCGGGAAGGCGAGCAGGACGCTCCGCAGGGGTTGAAGGACGCCCTGGCCCAGGGAAACCGCCTCCAGGACATCCTCATGAGCGAGATGAAGGAGGGCTTGACGGGCAACCAGATCCTGGCCGCGGCCTTGAAGAAGGCGAAAGACGAAGGGCTGAAACCCAGCATCTATACGCACCCGCTGGGCTATCACGGCCACGCGGCCGGCCCGACGATCGGCCTCTGGGACAAGCAGGGCGGCGTTCCCGGTGCCGGAGACTACCCGCTCTGGAACGATACCGTTTATTCCATCGAGCTCAATGTCCTGGCCGCGGTCCCGGAGTGGGGCCCCCAGGAAGTGCAGATCGCCCTCGAGCAGGATGCCGCTTTCACGAAGTCCGGGGCCCGCTTCCTGGACCAGAGGCAGACAAAACTCCACCTCATCAGATAATCCATGCCCGCATTCATCGATATCGTCAGAAGCCGGAGAAGCATCCGGCGCTTTCTTCCCCGCCCGGTCGAGAAAGAGAAGATCCTCGTTTGCCTCGAGGCGGCCCGCCTGGCGCCCTCCTCGCACAATTCCCAGCCCTGGCGCTTCGTCTTCATCGACGAGCCCGGCCTCAAGGACACGCTCTGTCGCGAGGCTTTTTCGGGGATCTACAAGATGTCCCAATTCGCCGCCCAGGCCCCGGCGATCATCGTAGTCATGGCCACGAAGGACGTCGTGGCCCACCGCCTGGGGCGGCGGATCCAGGGCGTTTCCTTCCACCTTATCGACATCGGCATCGCCGGCGAGCACCTTGTCCTGCAGGCCGAGGAACTGGGCCTCGCGACCTGCTGGATGGGCTGGTTCAACGGCCGCCGGGTGCGCCGCGTCCTCAAACCCCCCAGGAAATTCGAGGTCGTCGCCCTATTGCCCATCGGCTACGCGGCGTCGAGGCCGCCGCGGGAAACGGTGAGGAAGCCCTTGGCAGAAATCGCCTGGTGGAACGGATTCGGACGGGCCGACGAGGACGGAAAGTGCGGGAAAGACGGGACCCAGGAAAAGTGAGGAGCTCGGGGATGCTCGTCTTCCTCCTGATCGTCCTGTCCGTCTACGGGCTTGTCAACTTCTACATCTTCCGTCGCGGCCTGCAGGCCCTGGCCGCGTATCCCCGCGGCCGATGGATATTCATCGCCGTTTTCCTGGCCCTCGTCCTTGCCTATCCCGCCGGGAGGATGCTCGTGGGTTTCGGCCGGAACTCTGCGGCCGGGCTCGTGGTCAAAGCCGGGTCGCTTCACTTGGCCCTGATGATCTACCTCCTCCTGGGTGTCATCGTGATCGACCTTTGCCGGCTCGTGAATTCCTTTTGGCCAATGATCCCCAGAGCCTGGGCGTCCCGGCCCGGCCAAACGGGAGCCGCGTTGTTCCTGGTCGTCGCCGGCGCGTCCCTCCTCGTCATCATCGGCGGGGCCGTCAACGCCGCGCGGCCCCGGCTACGTGAGCTCGCGATCTCCATCGACAAGTCCGCGGGCAGCCGCCGGGGCCTGACTATCGTCATGGCCTCCGACGTCCACCTGGGCACGATCGCCGGGAGTGCGCGGCTGAAGATGCTCGTCGACAGGACCAACGCCCTGGAGCCGGATATCGTCCTTCTGCCCGGGGACATCGTGGACGAGAGCGTGACGGCCGGGGAAGAGGAGGAGATGACCGCGGTCTTCCGGAAGATCCGCGCGCCCCTCGGTGTTTATTCCGTGCCCGGAAACCACGAATATTACGGCGGGCTCGAGAGAAACCTGGCCTACCTCCGCGACTGGGGCATCAAGGTCCTCCAAGACGAGGCGGTCCTGGTGGACGGGTCGTTCTATATCATCGGCCGCCGGGACCCGACCGCTCTCCGCCGGGGCGAGCCCCGCATGCCCATCGGCGAGATCATGAGGAGGGGAGGGGTCGACCCCCGGCTGCCGCTCATCCTTCTCGACCATCAGCCGATCCGGCTCGAGCAGGCCGAACAGTCCGGCATCGACCTGCAGCTTTCGGGCCATACCCATGCCGGCCAACTCTTCCCGATCAACCTCATCAACAAAGCCGTCTATGAACAGAACTGGGGGTCCTTGGTCAAGGGGAAAACCCACTATTATGTTTCCTGCGGCGTCGGCACCTGGGGCCCGCCCGTGAGGACGGGAAGCGTTCCCGAGATCCTCCGCATCCGCCTAACCTTCAGGGAGAGGCCGTGAACCGACGGGCTCGGAGTCGATCGAAAAACAGATATGCGGCGGTTCCGCGGCCTTCTTGAAAACAAGGCGGCCTTCGTCGGCAACTCGGCCGAAGAAGCTGTTAATATCGAAGGAACGGGATTTCGAAGGAGTTGACGATGAGAACGGCTCCGATTCTCGGAATGATAATCCTGCTGGTTTTCGCTTCCGCCTCCACGGCCGGGGTTGGCGCACAGGCATCGGCCCCGTCCCGGGTCGGAGACAATACCTCGACCCTGGACGGGACTGTCCCCCGGTTCCGGATCGCGGCGACGGACATCAATCTCAGCCGGCCGGCCCAGCCGTTCACATATTTTGACAAGGTCGGCCGGAAGTTCGCCATTCTCGGATTCGAAAGCGGGCGCTTCGAGGCCTGGGCCTATCCGTTGAAAATCCTCCGGGATTTTGAATTCTCCTTCCTCATCGGAACAAGTACCGTGCCGATCCAGGGCCGCGATATCGTTCGCTTTGTCTCCGTCGACCCGGCCGTCACGACGCTCGTCTTCACCTATCAATCGTTCACGGTCCGGGCCCGCTATATCGCCGCCGTTGACGATCCCGGGGCCGTCATCCTCCTCGAAGTGGATTCGACGGAACCCCTGACCATCGTCTGCAGTTTCCTCCCCGTTCTCCAGCCGATGTGGCCGGCCGGGATCGGAGGCCAATACGCCTATTGGGACGATGACCTCAAGGCCTACCTCATTTCCGAACCCACCAGGAAAAACCATGGGTACGCGGGCTCTCCGGCCGCCCGGGGCATTTCCTACACCCCCGCCCACATGCTCTCGGACACGCCCAGCCAGTTCAAAATCGAGATCCCCGATCCCAAAGCCGCGGCGAGCGTCTATCTGCCCATCGTCCTGGCCGGAGGGAAGGGGAAGAGGGAGGACGTCCGGGCCGTCTATCAAAAGCTCGCGGCGAACCCCGAAGCCTGCTATCGAGAGGCGGTCGGCCACTTCCAAGCGCTGCGGGAATCGACGCTCCAGGTCCGGACGCCCGAACGCGATATCGACTTGGCCTTCGAGTGGGCCAAGATCGCCCTCGACAATCTCGTCGTCGACAACCCGGACCTCGGCCTGGGCATGGTCGCCGGACTCGGCCCTTCGGGGACTGGAGGGCGGCCGGGGTTCGGCTGGTTTTTCGGCACGGACGCCTATCTCAACTCGTTGAGCCTCAACGGATTCGGGGATTTCTCGGCGGCCAGGGACGCCTTGGCCTTTACCATGAAATGGCAGCGCAAGGACGGCAAAATGGCCCACGAGCTGTCCCAGTCGGCCGGTTATCTCCGCTGGTGGGAGGATTATCCCTACGGCTACATCCACGGCGATACGACGCCGTATTTCATTGTCGCCATGGAGGACTATTTCCGGTCGACCGGGGATCTGGCGTTTATCAAGGCGAGCTGGCCCGCGCTCGTCCGCGCCTACGATTGGTGCCTGACGACGGACGAGGACGGCGACGGCCTGATGGACAATTCGCGGGCAGGGCTGGGCGCGCTCGAGTTCGGCTCTCTGACCGGCATCAAGACGGACATTTACCTGGCCGCCGTTTGGGCCCGGGCGAATCGGGCCTTCATGGCCATGGCCGACGCGGTGGGGGACAAGAAGGCCTGGACTGCCGCCTCGAAAACCGGTCCCCGGGCAACTGGCGCTTTCGACGGGAAATTCTGGGACAAGGATCACGGCCAATATTCCTACGCGTTCAACAAGGACGGCCGCCTGGTCTCGGAATTGACGCCCTGGAGCGCGGTCGGGCTGGCTTGGGGATTGGGCGATCCGGAGAGGGGCACGCAAACCCTGGCCCGGATGAACGCCGCGGATATGACCACGGACTGGGGCCTCCGGATGCTCTCCGCGTCGAGCCCCCTGTTCGAGCCCCTGAATTACAATTACGGCGCGGCCTGGCCTTTTCTCACTGGCTGGGTATCGACGGCCTTGCTCAAGTACGATTTCATCCCCCAGGGATACGAGGTCCTGATGGGCAATGTCCGCCACACCTTCGACAACGCGTTGGGGTTCCTGACGGAGCTCTATTCGGGATTCCAAAACGCCTGGCCGCAGGAGGGTGTGCCGCATCAGGGATTCTCCACGTCGGGCGTCGTCATCCCCGTCGTCCGGGGCCTTCTCGGGCTCGAGGGGGACGCGTCGCGCAAGGAGGTCCGGTTCGAGCCGCATTTCCCGGCCGACTGGGCTTCGGTCTCGATCTCTAATTGGAAGGTCGGCAGCGCTGGCCTGTCGCTGGATTATGAACGGTCGGACACGAAGGTCAAGCTCCGGGTCCGCGCATCCGGCGCCGCCGGATTCCGGTTCTCATTCGTCCCGTCGCTCGGGGTCGGGACGAATGTCCGGTCCGCCGAGGTAAACGGCACTCCGCGGGCCTTCAGGATGGAAGGATCGCCGTCCGCCCAGGCCGTCCGGCCCGGCATGGAAATCGCTCTCACGGGAGACGATACCGTCGAGGTCAGCTTCGACCCGGCGCCGGAGATCATCCCGCCCCGCGCGTCGACAAAGACCGGGGACCTCAACAGGGGACTGAAGATCATCAGGACCGGGCTCGTCGGGCACGAGCTCAAACTCACCGTCGAGGGGCTGGCCGGGGAAAGCTACATCCTCACGTTCAGAAATGGCGATAGAGTGGATTCCGTCACAGGAGCGACATTCGACGGCCTGCGGCTCACGATCGCGATGCCGGCGGGCAAGCCCGGCGAGTTTCTTCGCCGTGAGATTTCGATACGACTGAAGCTCCACTGACTTACGTCCGCGAGATCCAACTTTCGCAGGCCTTGGAGCGCCAGTACCGTTCGCTGAATTCCAAAGACGTGAGTTAGTGGAATTCAGCGAACGGGATTAAAGGGCTGACCTCGAAGGGCTACACGACCTTCTTGAGCTCGTCCAACAGTCTCTGAATCTGAGCCTCGGTGTGGGCCGAGAAGATGGTGGCCCGCATGACGCCGCCCGCCGGGGCCCCGACATATTTCAGGTAGGCCACGGCGATGCCGCGGTCCATGAGCTCCTTCTGGACCTTTTTCATCTCGTCGGCCGACTTGAGCATCCAGGTGACGATGGGCATGGGATTGTTGTTGACGTCGAATCCGAGCTTCTTGAGCCCGTTCTTGGCCATGGCCGTGTTCCGCCGGAGCTTTTCGCGCCATTCCGGGTGGCCCTTGACGAGGTCGAGGCCTTTGGCCGAAGACGCGGCCACCGGCGTCGGGGTCGGGCTCGACCCGGAGTAGACCCCCAGGTTCTGGCGGATGTATTGGATGAGCTTCTTCGAGCCCGGGATGATGCCGCCGTGGCCCCCGAAGGCCTTGCTCAAAGTCCCGGCGAAATACAGCCGGTCCGACCTGAGGCCGTAATGGTCGCACGTCCCGCGGCCGTTCGGCCCGAGGACGCCGACACCGTGGGAATCGTCGAGCGCGATGAGCCCTCCGTAGGGTTCGAGGACTTTCACGTATTCGGGGACCGGCGCGATGACGCCGAAGGTGGGGAAGACGCCGTCCGACATCACCAGCGGGCGCTCCCCGGGCTTGAGGTTCTTCTTGAGCTGGACGGCCAGGTCTTCGGGGTCCCGGTGCCGGAAGGTGAAGACCGGCTTGCGGGCCGTGGCGACGCCGTCCCGGATGCTGAAGTGGGAGGTCTCGTCTATGAAGATGACGTCATAGTCGTTGGTCAGACCCTGGGCCAGGATGAGGTTGTCGAAATAGCCGGACACAAAATAGACGGCGTCCTCGGTCCCGAAGTAGTCCGCGACCTTCCGTTCCACCTCGAGCAGGACGGGGTTGTTGCCGAATCCGGAGCGGGTCGTCGCGCTGTGCGTGCCGTACTTCCGGTAGGCGTCGATGCCGGCCTGGATGACCTCGGGGTGGCCGTGGAGCGCGTAGTAGCCGGTGCCTGCGAAATAGAGGACCTTCTTGCCATTGATGACCGTTTCGGGGCCCGGGGCGCTTTCCATGATGAACATGTTGCCATAGCCGCCCGGGGGCGGCGCGGCCCCGGTCTTGCCAAGACCGGGACTGGTATGACCGGGCCCGGCCTGCATATCGTCGACGAACAGGTCGGCGAACCGGAAGTTCGCGAAGAGAAGGCCGGCCCCGGCGGCGGATTTCTTGAGGAAATCGCGCCGGCCGCGGCCCGAAGCTGGGCTTTGAAGGGGTGCGGGATTTTTCATGGCTGTCGGCTCCTTGTGCCTCTTATTCTTCGTTTTTCCGGACCGTTGTCAATCCCCTTCGCGGGATCCCACGGACGTAAGTCCGTGGACCTTCAGGCCGGAGCCCGAGGTAAAAAAAACCCCATGGTAGGGGAGGGTCCCCTCGCCACGGGGTTTTCGTGTCGAAACGAACGCGGCAGAAAGACGTCCGGCGGGCTTACTTCTTGACGGGGGGGGCGCCGGCCTTGGAGGCGTCGTAGCGGCGGACGACCTCGTCGGTGACGTCGAGGGCGGGTTCGAAGTCTACGACGCCGGAACTACCCAGGTCGAGAATGAGGTCAAAGCCTTTTTCTTTGCGGAGGGCCTTGATGATGGTGATCATCTCCTCCCGGATCTTCTGTACGACATTCCCCTGGAAGGCCGTGAAGTCGCGGGTCGCGTCCTCTTCATAGCGCTTCCGCTCGGTTGCCTTCTTGTCGTGGTCGGCCTGGGTGGCGAGGAGGGCTTCCTGGGTCATGGTCAGCCGCCCCGTGCTCATGCGGTTTTCCAGGGCCCGGATGGCGTCATCCTGTTTTTGCAGATCGGCCTTGATCTTATTGTCCCGTTCCTGGAACTGGGCGTAAGCCTTCTTTCCCTCTACCGACGTCTCAAAGGCCTTGGCGGAGTTGATGACCGCGATCTTGTACGTTTGCTGCTGGGCGAACGACGCCACGGCGGCCAGCATGACCAGGCCGATGGTCAGGGGGATAAGGATCTTGGCTGTCTTCATGTCAACCTCCTGTCGGTTCTCTTAGTATAACTCATTCCCTATGGGAATGGATTCACGATTCTACCACGATTAGCGGATTTTTTTAAGCAATTCTTCAACCCTCCCCAGGCCCGCCAGGAGATATTCCTTCGCGGGGCCGTACCCGATCCGCAGGAAGCCGTCCATCTCGAAGTGGTCCCCGGGGACGAGAAGGACGCTTTTCTCCCGGATAAGCTTTTCCACGAGCTCCGTGGAATTGGCCTTTACGGAGTACCGGGCAAAACAGATGGCCCCGGCCTTGGGGGGCTGGAATTCGAACAGTCCGCCCTGTCTTCCGAGCCAATCCTCGAGGATAGGGAAGTTCGTCGTAAGGATCTGCCGCGTCCTCTTGAGGATCCGGTCCCGGCGGGCGGGGGAGAGGGCCAGGGAGGCCAGCTTGTCGCTCAAGGCGGACGGGGAGATCGTCGTATAATCATGATAAGGCCAGGTTTTCTTGATGACCGCCTCCGGGCCGATGATCCAGCCGATTCGCAGGCCCGGGAGTCCGTAGGCCTTGGACAGGCCGTTGACGACGAGGACTTTGTCATAGGTCCCCCAGAAGCTCGGGGTCCGGCGGCCAGAAAGCTCCGCTCCCTGATAGACCTCGTCCGCCAGGATCCAGGCCCCCGCGCCGGCGGCGATCTCGACGATTCCCTTCATGGCCTCCCCGCTCAGGACGGCACCTGTGGGATTGTTGGGATTGGTCAGAACGATCAGCTTGGTTTTGGGCGTTACGAGCTTCCGGACCTCGTCGAGGTCGGGCTGCCAGCCAAGGCCCTCCTTGAGGCGGAAGGGCTTGACCTGGGCTCCGAAGCCGCGGAGAAGGCCCCACATCTGCATGTAGTTCGGGAGCTCAAAAAGCACCTCGTCGCCGGGATTGATAAGGCTCCATATGAGCAGGAAATTGGCCTCCGACGATCCGGCCGTGGCCAGGATCTGGTCCGGTCCGACGCCCGGGTAGAGCCGGGCGATCTCGGCCCTGAGGCCGGCCGTGCCGTTCGTCTGGGTGTAGCCGATCTCGACCCGGGTCAGCTCGTCGAGCTCTTCCGGCGTCAGAAGTTCCTTGAGGGTCAACGGGTGAACGCCGCTCTCCGACAGGTTGTATTCGACGACGTTCTCCCACGTGGACTGCATGCGTTCCATCTTGAAGATTTCTATGTTCATCGTTTTCCTCCAGAGCTTGTTTTATGGACGGGTCCTGTTCCGGGCGTCAAGGGAAAGGACCTCGGGGATGGCCTCTGGCAGGGAGCGGATTCTGAGGAGCGACCAGCAGAAGTGTGGAGGAGAGACTCGGAGCCACACTTCTGGTAGATCTCCGAAGAGATTTCGGGCTCGGCCAGGGGCAGTCCCGAGTTCCCGCACATGACGTTCCGGCCATACCCCTTCGGCCCTTTCCAAGCCGGGAGCCGTAGTGGAACGGGTGGCACGGCAGTGCTCTCCGACGGACGAGCGGAAGGGGATTGCGCGAGAGCGCTGGGGGGTCCAGGGGGCGGCTTCCCCCCGGTCCGAGGAAGGCTTCCGGCAGCCGAGGAGGGGAGGTTCAGGAGGGGGAACTTGCCCCTCCGCCCCACGGGGGGATGGGTGGAGCGAAGTCCGCTCGGAGACTCTGCCGTGACAGGACCCGTTCGCGCCGGCGGGGGGAACCGACGGGACTGGTTCCCGGGAGCGCGGGGGATAAGGACGACCCTGGCACCTCCCGTCCTGGATTGAAGATAACGCGCGGCTATATCTCAACCTTGAATATTCCCTTGAAGGCGAAGCCGAAGATAATCGACAGAACGAAGTAGGCCACGAGCCAGTTGACGGAGAGGCCGAGGAGCGGCAAGCCGCCCGAGGGATAAAGAATCTCGATCGAGACAAGGGGGGTATCTCCCGGGAGAGGTTTCTCGCCGGGGTAAAGGAGCTCTTTCAGGACGGATCTCCCGACCGAGTGGGTCGAGACCTTGGACAGGGGCGCGCCGCCCACGGCCACCGGTTTGACGATCGTCCTCCCGGCCAAGCGGAAGGTCAACGAGGCCGGCCCCGGCCCGGCGGAGCGGATGCGCCAGGCAATTTCCCCCTCGTCCGGGATCCTGACAGCCGGGGTTTCCACGGTCAGCCCTGCGCTCGGCTCGATCGCGATGTCCAGCGCGAGTGGGTCCGCGCCCCGGGCGACCTTGGCCTTGACCAGCGCCTCATCACCCGGCTTGAGCGGCGCCGCGCCGAACCAGAGGTTGAGCTGGGCCAGGATCAGGAGCAGGGGGAGGATCATGACCAGCATCGGCTTGCTGTTGCAGGCGATGTAGCTCATATTGGCGCGGACGATCCGTCCCTGGGCCTTGAGCGAAATCCGCATATTGTCCTTGAAGAGCCGCAGTTCGAGGAGGTGGGCCTTGATGGCGTTTTTCGCTTTCCGGATGCCTGGCTGGTTCGAAGTCAGCTTGAAGGCCCAGAGCATCAGAAAGGCCGTGAGGAGGGAGACGAAGATCATCCCGAACCAGGGGGACAACCCCCGGAAAGGGAAGAGCAGGACGTTGAAGATCCCGCCCACGACAGCATTGACGATGGTCATGGCGCTTACGATATGTACCCTAATCCTTTGAGCTTCTTCTTGATGTCCTCTTCCGAATCCGCCTCTTCGATCTTGGCGATCTCCTTTTCCAGGCAGTGGGTGATGAACTCGGCGGGCGAGGAGTACCCGGCGATTTCCGCGAACCTCTTGATTTTTTCGTAGAGGCCTCTGTCAATCTTGATCTTGGCGCTTCCCATGTCGTCGCTCCTTCTAGAAGATGGTCGTTCCGATCATGTCTTTGGTTTTCTCTATGCCGAAGACGTCGAGGACGGTGGCCGTCAGGTCGAAGAGGGCCGGCTTCGCGGTCCGGATCCGCCTGTTGGCCACGACGATTCCGGGGATGACGTCCGGGGAGGTCATGTGGTCGCCGCTCCACTTGTTGGTGTTGTCCTCGAAGACGGCCTTGGGGAACCCCCCGAGCGGCGATTGCCAGGAGATCCGGTAGCCGCGGTCGAAGCCGAGGACAATGTCCGGGGCCTTGTCAACGTAGGCCCCATGGTAGACGTCTTTCGCGACATAAGCATGGAGGATGGCCCGCTCGCCGGTCTTCGGGTCGGTCAGCGCCTCGAGCTTTCGGGCGATTTCCCGGACGAGGTTCTCCTTGTCGGGCCCGGGGGCCACGATCCCTTCCCGTTCGCGCCCTCTCTCATTGATGTAAAGGCCGTTGAGCCCGACCCCGTAGGCGGCGCTCTTGGACCAGTCGGTGTTCTCGAAAAAGCCCAACTCCTCCTGCTTCCAGGGCTTGGCGAGCCGATGGTAGCCGTTCTGGAAAAGCCAGGTATTGAGGTTGAAGCCACGGCGGAAGGGATTGAAGCCGTGGTCGGACATGACGAGAAGGGTCGTGTCCGCGTCCACCTTCGCGAGAATGCGGTCGAGGACGCGGTCCATTTCGACGTAGATCTTTTCGATGGTCGTCCCGAATTTCGCCGCGAGCTTGGGGTCGTAGGCGGGATGGTCCGTGTCGATCAGCCGCCAGAACATGTGCTGGCGCTGGTCCGTGCTCGAAAAATAGAAAAAGAAAAGCCCTTCGTCGAACCGCCCGAGCTCGAAATCCAGGAGGTCCAGGCTTTCCCGGAGGACAAGGCCGTCCTGGGCCAGGAATTCTTCTTCGTCGAGGACATCGTTATCCAGGGCGGCCGTATCGGCGGGAAGGCCTTTGGTAAAGAATGGGCCGAAGCGCCGCTCCAGCTCGCGGCTGTAGGATTCCGGCGTCGATATGGGCAGGGCCGGGTCGCCGGGGTCGATGTGGATGGGGCTGACGTAGAGCTTGAATTTGGGCCTGACTTCCTTGAGATAGAACAGGCAGATCCCGGAGGCGCTCTGGGTCGGCATGAAATGGAAGCGGACCCTTTTCCAGCCGCTCCATTCCTTTTCCTTGAGGATAAACTCCTGGTCCTGAATGACGATCTTGGCCGCCGGGTTCGCGGGGTCGATGAAGACCTGGAAATCGATCTCGGTCTCGGGATTCCCGGTCCGGAAGCTGTTCGTGGGACCCGGCAGCTTGCCTTCGACCCGGTTGCCGACGACGTAGACGTCGTGGAGGCGGCCGGTGCCGCCCGCTTCCTCGGTGATCGCCTTGGCTTCGTTCGTGTAGTAGTTGAAAATCCCATAGGTGCCCTTGAGGTCGGGCGTGTTCATGCCGGACAGCGTCCGCTGGCGGGTGGCCACGGGCGGATAATTCGAAGGCATCCTGATGACCGCCGACGGGATATCGTGTTCTTCAAGGACCTGCCAGAAGGCCCGGCCGCCCCTGAGGTTCCTGACCCCGCCTCCGGAGAGGGGAAGGATGGTCTGGCCGATGCGAAGGGTGTGCCGGGCGGCCGTAGTCTCCGCGGCCGAGAAGACCATGAAGTCGTTGATGTTCGAGGCCTGGGGATTGCGGTGGATGAAATCGAAGATGCCGTGGCCGCCGGGGTCGGTGCCGGCGATGAAGTTCGACCACGCGACCGGAGACTGGGGCGGGATGCTCGAACGGAGGGGCCGGATGTCACCGCCGGCGCGGAGCACCTTCTCGAACGTGGGCAGCTTTCCGGCTTCGATCCAGCCTTTGACCAAGCCGTGGTCCAGGCCGTCCATTCCGATGACGATGACTTTCTTCGTGGCCCGGGCTTTTCCGTAAACCTTGGGCACGAAGGATTTCGCCGCGCCGAGCCCGACGGCCGCCGAGGCCGCTGCCCCGATCTTCATGAAGTCGCGGCGGCTGAGAGACCGGGAGGTTTTACTAGAGCTCATGATGGTTTCTTTCCTATGGTCGTTCCAAACGGATCTGCGGCATCGACCAGGCTGCGGCCGTCCATATGGGCCGGCGGCTTAAGGCCGAAGAGCTCGAGGGCGGTCGGGGCGATGTCCATGATCGACGGGCTCGGATTCCTGATTTTGAGGTTCGAGAAGAAGACGCCGGGGACGAGGGCCGGGTCGATGCAATGGTCGCCGCTCCAGGCCTTGACGTTGTCCTCGAAGATGGTATCGTCGACGATGCCGGTGACGCCATCCCAGGAGGCCCGGTAGCCTTCGTTGTAGCCGATGAGGAGGTCCGGGGCGTTGTCTTTGTAGGGCCCGCTGTAAATCGCGTCTTTATCGTAGACCCTGGTGATGGCCACGGCCCCGCCATTCGCGCCGTCTTTGAGGCCGTTGAGCTTCTGGAGGAGCTCGGCTTTGAGGCGCTTCGCTTCCTCACCCTGGTCGACGGTCCCTTGGGCTTCGCGCCCGCGGAGATTGAGATAGAGCCCGCCAAGCCCGAGAGCATAGGCGTTGGTCTTTTCCCATGCGACGTCTTTGAACCACTCGCCGCTCCGCGTTTTTTTGTCCTCGAGGGCGAGATAGCCGTTCTTCCACAGCCACGAGTTGAGGTTGACTCCGCGGCGGAAGGACTTGAAACCGTGGTCGGACATGATGACGAGGACGCTCCGGCCGTCGAGTGATTTTTGCACGCGGCCCACGAGATCGTCCATTTTGCGATAGAGGTCTTCGATCACCTGGGCGCTCATCGCGCTTTGCGCCAAGTTCCTGTGGGCCGGGTGGGTTTTGTCGAGGTAGCGGAAAAACATGTGCTGGATGCTGTCGGTCGTCTCGAAGACGATGGCCACCATGCCCCGCGGCGTTTTTTCGAGGGCGTTCCAAAGCATGGCTTCCCATTCTGCGTGGTTGGAGTAGGTGAGGTCGAGAAAGGCCCGTTCGTCAAGGATGCCCTCGTTGAGGGCCCAGGTGTCATTTGCCTCACCGAGAGTTATGAAGCGGCCGAGGAGCTTGGCCAAGTAGACGGAATAGATGAACGGATGCGAAATGGGCAGGGCCGGCTTGTCCGGGTCGATATTGAGGGGCGTGACGTACATTTCGAAATGAGGTTCCAGGGAGTTGATGTGGAAACGGCAAATGGCCCGGACCTTCATCCCCAACCCCGGCTTGAAGGCGACCGCGACCCAGGGGCTGAAGGTTTTTTCCTTGAGAAAGAAGCGTTCACCCGGGACGTCCACCCAGGCGCCTCCCTTCCTTTTGTCGACCGTGAGCGTCAGCGGGAGGCGGATCTCCTCGGGCGTCTTGAGCATGGTGTTTTCGGGGCCCGAAAGATAGGTCCGGATCTTCCCCCCCTCGAGCTTGACCGGGATCGCGAGCCCGCCTTCGTGCTTCCGGACCTTTTCCTCGTCCGTCGTGTAGAACGTGAAGGTCCCCTGGCTGCCTTTGAGGTCGGGCGTGCACATCCCGGAGAGGAGGTGACCCTTAAACTTCTCCGGCGGGAAGGTGATCGGGACCCTGAGAACCGTGCTGAAGATCCCTTTTTCGCCCAGGATCTTCCAGAACGGAACGCTTTTCCGGAGCCCGCGGATCTCGGGCTTGGAGAGCGGGACGCGGTATTTCCCGACGGAGAAGACCCGGCGGGGCCTGCCGATCCGCGCCGAGGAGAGGTCGGGAAGGTACGTCCTCGGGTCCCGGCTGAGGAAATCGAAGATATTGTGCTTGGACGGCTCCGACCCGGTCATGAAGGACGACCAGGCCACGGGCGAGATGGCCGGCGTCGTGGTCCTCAGGCGGGCGTAGGTTCCCTCTTTTTTGAGACGGGCCATGTTCGGCAGCTTGCCTTCGGCCATGAACTTTTCAGCCAGGGTCGGCTCGAGGCCGTCGAGTCCCAAAATGACCAGCCGGTTGATTTTGCTGTCTTTGTAGGCCCTCTGGCCCCTCAACACCCTCCAGAGGAAGCGGAACGGCCAGGCGACGAACGAAAATATGGCCAGGAGGAAGGTCAGGAAAAGGACGAGGAACGAGGAAAGGAACGCGAATCCGGCGCCCGGGCCGACGTAGGCCTCGAGGGGCACGGAGAGGAGCGCCGCCAGGACGGCGGCGACACCGAGGAATCGCCAGGTTCTGCGAGTTTTCGGTCTCATGCGTAGTTTTCCAGGATGATCTCCGCGATATCTGCGATGGCCAAGTCCGGGCCGTGGTCGCCGGCCGCCCAAAAAAACGCGTCGTCCCACGTGTGCATGCCCTGGAGGTCCGTCCGGTCGAAGACCACCTTTTTCTTGGCCGACCCTTTCATATCGAAGCCCGGCTCGCCGAGAACGATGAGGTCGGGACCTGCGGCGGTATGCGGGCCGGAATAGATGTCTTCGGAAAAAAAGACCTGCCGGACGACCCGGCGTCCGTCATGTTCGAGAGTTCCGAGTTTGCGGGCGATCTCCTCCAGAAGGCCCTTTCTCTCCGAGGCGTGGACGGAGCCTTTCGGGAACCTTCCCTTGAGGTTCAAGTAGATCCTGTTCGGGTCGAGGGCGAACGCCCTGGACGAGGCCTGGACATCTTCGAGTCCGCGGGGCTCGGGCACTTCAAAACCCAGGTATCCGTTCCTCTCGAGCCAGGCGTTGAGATAAACCTCCTGGACGATGCCCGTGAAGCCGTGATCGGACAGGATATAAAGCCCCTTCTCGGTTCCCGTGGACTCGCGGAAGGACGCGGCGATCTTGCCGACGATCCGGTCGACCTCGCGGTAATAAGCCAGGAACCGTTCGTGGAAAGGATGCGACAAATCCGCGTACGCGTCCCAAAGGAAATGGTGGAGCCGGTCCGTCCCGGTGATGACGAACTCGAAGAAGTCCCAGGGTTCGTCCCAGAACGCGTCCACGGCTTTTTCATGTCCGGCCAGCGTCCCCATGAGCTCCCGCCAGAGAAACTCGGGGTCGCGACGGGATTTCAGGGTATCGATATCCGTCCGGTAGCCCATCTTTTCGAGGGCCGCGAGGCGGCTCAGCGGATACACGGCCTTGGACAGCTCGAGCGCCACGAAGCCGGAGACGAGCACGCCGTTCACCGGCCGGGCCGGATACGTGGACGGCTGGTTGATGATGACGCTTGTTTTGCCTTTGTCCGCGAGCGTCTGCCAGATCGTCGGAGCCTTCATGTCCAGGAAATTGGGAAACCGGATTTCATAGGAGCCAGGCTTGAAATCGGTGAAACCGAAAATGCCGTGGGTCCCCGGGTTCGTCCCGGTCATGAAATTGGTCCAGGATACGGCCGAAATTTCGGGCAGGCTGGCTTTCATCTTATGCAGGCGTCCCGACGCAAGCAGTTGTCCCATGGCCGGCATAACACCGCGGCCGGCCAGGTCGAGGACCATGCCGTGCGGCACGCCGTCGAGGCCGATGACGCAGACGCGCTTCTTTTTTCCCGGCTTGAATATGGCCATTTTAAAAACACATCATTATAATCATAACTCGCGGCAAGGCAACAAATCCAGTTTTTGCCCGAACTCGCGGAATTTGACAATCTCCGGCCGAGGTTGTTAAATGAAGAGCATCCTGCGAGGACTCATGAACGGAATGGACAAGCTCCGGGACCACCTGGTCCGGGAATACAAGAAAAAAACGAAAAAAAGCCTCGCGGTTTTCCGCCGGGCCCAAAAGGTCATGATCGCGGGCGGCAGCCACACGATCCGGCTTTGGCGGCCCTACCCCTTTTTCGCCACCCGGGCCGAGGGTCCGCTCGTCCGCGACGTGGACGGGCGAAGCTACATCGACTATTGGCAGGGCCATTACGCGAACGTCCTGGGGCATAACCCGCGCCTCATCCGCCGCGAGATCGCGGCCTGCCTGGGACGCGGGGCGCTCCACACGGGCTTCGAGGCCGGCCATCAGATCGAGCTGGCCGAGCTCATCCTCCGCCGGCTCGGGTACCGCGGCGAGATGGTCCGCTTCACGACATCGGGAACCCTGGCCACGATGTACGCCGTCATGCTGGCCGAGGGGTTCACCGGACGGGACCTTGTCCTGAAGATCGGCGGCGGCTGGCATGGCGCGTCGCCCTATCTCCTCAAGGGCGTGAAGTTCCAGCCGGGCGCCGGGTTCGAAGGCGACGAATCCGCGGGCGTCCTCGAGGATATCCTCCGCCGGACCCTGGTCACCCGTTTCAACGACGCCGACGACCTCCAAAGAATTTTGAAGGAAAAAGGCGACCGCATCGCCTGCTTCATCCTGGAGCCTTTCCTCGGCGTCGGCGGGTTCCTGCCCGCGGCGCGCGAATACCTGACGTTGGCGAGGGAACTGACCGCGAAGCACGGGATCGTCCTTATCTTCGACGAAGTCGTCTCGGGTTTCCGGTTCGCGCCTTCCGGGGTCCAGACTCTCTACGGCGTCCGGCCCGACATCACGGTCTTCGGCAAGATCATCGGCGGCGGGCACGCCGTGGCCGCCGTCGTGGGTCGGCGGGACATCATGGAGGGCTGCGAAAGCGGAAAGGGCCTCAGGGGCCGCGTCCGGTTCGACGGAGGGACATTCTCCGCCCACTCCGAATACATGAAAGCCGGCCTGATCATGCTCAAACACCTGATCCGCCATGCGGACGCGATCTATCCGCGCCTGGCCAAGTCTGGGGAAAAGCTCCGGGCCGGGGTCGAGCGTGTTTTCGCGGCCCAGGGCGTCCCCGCAATGTGCACGGGCGCCGGCGGCGACGTCATTCGCGGAAGCTCCATGATCATGGTCCACTTTCCCTTGCGGAACGCGGTCCTCAAAAGCCCGGAAGACCTGCATGACGACGAGCGCTCCAACGTGGCGTTGAGGGAAGACCTCCTCAAGCTGGCCCTCCTCATCCATGGGGTCAACGTCGTCCATGGGGGCGGGGCCATCTCCGCCGCCCACGGGAACGGCGATCTCGAGCGGACGATCGACGCGTACGGCGAGGCCGCCCGCCTGTTCAAGACGTACCTGTATTAGGCTTTATTCAGCTCGAAGCGGTAAGCGCCGCTCCCGACATCGAACACCGTGTGCCGCTCCTCGCGTCCGGCGGCGATGATTCCCGGGACCGGATCGCCGGCCCGGGTGCCACGCCAGACGACCTTCCCGGATTCCACGACGACTCCCTCCGGATAGAGCTCGGGGATGTGCACCCTTGCCGAAGCGCCCACGGGGACCAGGACTTCGAGGCTGAGGGAGGAATCGCTTTTCGTCCAGGCCGAGCGGACCGGTCCCCGGACGGTTTTCAGAGCCGCCTCGGCGGACGTCAGGTCACCGAGGATCAGAGGTTTGACCTGGAATTTTTTCCAGCCCGGTTCGATTAGAGTCAGGCCGCCGAGCGTCCTGTAGAACCAGGCGTCGACGCTCCCCAGCATGATGTGATTCTGGGAGTTCATGGCCGCCCCGGTCAGCTTTTCCCACCGCTCCCAAAGCGTGGTGGCGCCCTGCTCGATCATATAGCCCCAGCCCGGATAACTTTTGTGGGTCGCCATCCGGAACGCCGCTTCCGCCTGGCCGTTCCGGGTCAGGACGTCGAGGACATAGCGGGTGCCGAGAATCCCCGTGTCGACGTGGCCGTCCTGCTGGCGGACGACGCTCCGGAGGAGACTCTCCAGGACTCTGCCCTTTTTGGCCGGCGGGACCATGTCGAGGTAGAGGGGGAGGACATTGGAGGTCTGGTTCGGATAGTTATCGACCCGGCTGACGCGGATCGCCGCGTACTGGTCTTCGCCCAGGAAGACGGCGTTGAAAGCGTCCTTGACGTTTTCCGCGAGGCGGGCGTATTCCGTGGCTTCGTCGCCCCGGCCAAGCACTTTGGCGATTTTCGCGAGGATCAGGACATCATGATAGTAATACCATGTCGACGTGAGTTCGACGGGAGTCTTCTTGGGGACGATGCTGCCGGGCGGACACCAGTCGCCGTACTTTCCGAGGCCCTTGACGATATGCCCGCCCGCGTTCTTCCCGAGGAACTCGACATACTTTTTGAGGTTGGGATAATGGCGGGCCAGGATCTTGGCGTCTTCGTAATGCTCGAAGTGGAGCCAGGTGAGCGCCGCATAGGCCGCGCTCCAGGCCGGGTCGGCCGGGTAGAGGCTGGGCAGGTAAGGCGGGGCGACATCGGGGAGACTGCCGTCCTCCCTTTGGGCGAGCCGGATGTCCTCCAGGAACTTGGCGTAGAAGCCCGACATGTCAAAGTTGAAAACGGCCTCCTCGGAGGAGAGGTGGGCGTCGCCGAGCCAGCCGTGCCGCTCGTCCCTTTGGGGGCAGTCGGTGGGGATGCTCATGAGGTTTGAGAGCTGCCCCCAGAGGACGTTCGCGTGGACGCGGTTGATGAGGTCGTTCGAGCAAGAGAAGGTCCCCGCCCTCTCGACATCCGAGTGAACGAAACGCGCTTCCAGGGCATCGGCGGAGGGCTCGCCCGAATATCCCGTGAGTTCGACATAGCGGAAGCCGTGATATGTGAACCGAGGCTCGTACGTTTCGAGGCCCTGGCCTTTGAGAATGTAGGTGTCCGTGGCTTCGGCGTTCTCGGTGGGCCCCATGTTCACGGAGCCGTCGTCGTGAACGAGCTCGGCGTGCTTCAGCCGGACCTCGGTTCCCGCGGAACCCTGGACCTGCATCCGGACCCAGCCGGAAATGTTCTGGCCGAAATCGAAGACCCAGGTCCCGGGCAAAGGCGAGTGGATATTTGCAGGCTTCAGCCGGTCGCAGGCGCGGATAGGGGGAATGAGCTGGGAAGTCAGAGGGGAGCCTGGGACGATCACGGCCTTTTCCCAGCCCGAGTCGTTAAAATCTGGCTCGTCCCAGCCGGGCATCTCCAGGCGCGCGTCATATTTCTCGCCGAAATAGAGGCCGTTTTCCTGGAGCGGGCCGGGCGAGGTCTTCCAGGTTTCGTCCGATAGGATGATCTTCCGCTCGCCGCTCTCGCCTTCGATTTCGATCCGGCACGTCACCCGGGGCGCCCCGTAGCCGAAATACTTGATGTGCCGGCCGTTCCCGAGGATGATCCCCGCCGCGTTCTTCTCGCGAAGAAGCCCGGTCACGTCGTAGGTCGAATAAAGGGCCCTTTTCTTATAATCCGTCCAGCCCGGGTCGAGGACCCGGTCCCCGGCCTTTTTCCCGTTGATCCGGAGCTCCGAACAGCCCAAGCCGGAGACGAAGGCCAGGGCTATCACGGGCTTTTCCCGGAGTTCGAATTCCTTCCGGAGGTAGATGCCGTGGGCTTGGACGTGCTCGGGTCCGGGTTCGCCCAGCAGGACGTTCCCCCTCGACTTGAATTCCCGGATATTCTTGGCGCTGATCCACCGGGCCTTCCATTCCCCTTCGTAGAGGAACCCGGTGACAAACGAGGCGATTTCGCTCCATGGACTTTCGGCCCCGCTTTTGTCCCGCCAGCGCACCCGCCAGAAATAGCGGGTGCAGCTCAGAAGGGGATCGCCCTCGTATTCGACGTGGAACGACCGATCGCCTTCGAGCGGGCCGCTAGCCCAGAAATCGCCGATCTCTTTTCCGCAGAGCTCCTTGGCCGAGGACACGAGGACGGAAAACCCGGTCTGGCGCTCGTCCCGGCCCGGGCTCACATGGCGCCAGGAAAACCTCGGCTTCGGGGTGTCCACTCCGAGGGGCTCGATAAGCGATTCGCACCTCAGGTCGACGGGAGGCAGAGGGATCATGGCCGGTCTCCTTTCCGGGTCAGGCGTTGCCTTTGCGGGGGCTCATGTCCTGTCCATGATAAACGAATCCCCCCTGGGGGACAAGGGAGGTGCCGGGGATTACTGCGCCTGAGCCAGGAAGTAGTCGGCGACTTCGACTTCGTAGGCGGCGGGGTCCAGGTCCTTGACGATGGTTTTCGGGAATTTCCCGGTCTCCGGGTTCTTGTCCGAAAGGTCCACGACCTCGCCGTCGATTTTCGTCCCCTGGGCGTCGGCGATCAGCTTGACCTTGGGCCTGAGCATGAACCGGGCGTCGGGGTTGAGGTCGAAGACGATCCCCAGCTCGCCCGTGCTCAGAGCGACCATGGTTCCGATCGGGTAGACCCCCATGAGGTTCACGAAGGCCTTGAGGATAACCGGATTGAACTCGGTCCCTGCGTACTCGAGCATCAGACTCAGCGCTTCGGCCCGCGTGAAAACCTTCTTCCGGTATACGCGCTTGGTCGTCAGGGCGTCGAAATAGTCCACGACTTTGACGATCTTGCTGAAGAGGTTGACGCCGTCCTTTTTGAAATACCGGGGATATCCGGACATGTCCTCCTTGATATGGTGCTCGAGAGCGACGTGGATGGCCCGGAGGGGGAGCCGCCGGAATTCCTTGAGGTGAATGAGCTTTTCCGCGCCCTGGTGCGGGTGCTGCTCCATGATCTCCTGCTCCTCCTGGCTGAGCTTGGCGGGCTTGTTAAGAATGTCGTGCGGGGTGTCGAGTTTTCCCAGGTCGTGAAAAAAGGCCGCGATGCCCAGGTCCACGAGCTCGCTCCGGCTGAGGCCGAGCCGCCGCCCGAGGGCGAGGGCCAGCATGCATACGTTGATGGAATGGTTCAGGGTATATTCGTCATAGTTCTTGAGGTTCGTCAGGCCGTAGATGAAGGCCTCGTTGTCCACAATGTGGTTGAAGATCGACTGCATGAGGCGCCGCGTCGTGTTGATTTGGATCTTCTCGTTCCTCTGGTCCCGCTCGAAACTCTCCTTGAGGTGAAGGATGCTCAGAAAGTAGATCCGCGCCGTGTCCTTGTGGAGGCTGGTGAAGGTTTCTGTGGCCGAGACCGTTTCCATCCGGACGTTCCGCACGCCGGCGTCCGCGAGGTCGGCCAGGAGTTTCTCGTACGCCATGTCCTCTTTTTTATCACGCTTGCCGAAGACCGAAATGAAGCGCGTCAGCTCGTCCTGGGTCAGCCCGGCCAGGAAAGAGAGCGTGCTGATCTCCCGGGTCCGGAATTCCTCGAGGATGGATTTGAAGATGGGATACGTTCCCAGGACGAACTTGAGGCGGACGCCGTTGAAGAACAGGGCGCTCTGGCGGACCTGGAGCGAGGCCGCGTCCTCCTCTTTCAGGAAGGCCTCGATGGCCTCGAAGAGCTGCCTGACCTGCTCCTGGAACATCGCGTTATTGGGCTGGTAGAGCTTGGCGTTCTTGGTCACGATGTGGAAACGGATGAGAAGGTCGACGGCTGATTTCTGAAAGGCCTTGATGTCGGGCCGTACGTCGCGCCTCCGGCCGTCCCGCCCGGACGTCTTGATTTCAGTTTCGCTCACGTTACCGCCTCACGCTTGTCCGGTCTTGGCCTGCGCCAGGCGGGCCAGGGCCCGGGAGCAGGCCTCTTGGAGGGCCTTGTCCCGGGATTGCGCCCCTTTTTCGAGCAGCTTCGCGGCCTCCCCGGTGCCCAAGCCCTCCAGGCCGGAAACCGCGGCCAGCTTCATGTCCCGGGCTTTGGCCGACATCCAGAGGCCCCGTTTCGTAAAGACCTTCCGGAGGAATGTCATGGCCTCCTCGGTCTGCGTCCTACCCAGGAAAGACAGGATGGCCTGCTTTTCCTTCAAACTCTTGTCCCGGAACGACCGCCCTTCGGCCTCACGGATGAGATGCTGGATCCTCGATATTTCCTCGACGGGGTTGAGCTTCAGGGCCGCCTGGATGCGGATATCCTCGTCCTTGTCATCGAGGAACCCAAGCAGGATCCGGTTGGCCATCTCGTCCCGGAACTGTCCCAGGGCGCGGATGGCCTCGAGCTTGATCTCTTTGTTTTTCAGGCCCAGGAAGACCGAGAAGTGGGGGAGCCCTTTTTTTCCGGGGGATTGGCTCAGGAGCCCGATGATCGCCCTGGAGAGCTGGGGCCTCTCGTCGGCGGCCTGAGCGGCCAATTCCCTGGGATCCTGGGCGTTCACCGAGTTCATGAATTCCAGGATCTTTTCCTGGGTCTTGGGATCGGGAACGGATTCATAAACGTCGGCGGCCAGGGGCAGGGCCGGGCCCGCCATGAGGACGAAGAAATCAACGAGCGCGTTCCAATCCACGGTCTTGCTTTTTTCGAGCAGGTTCTGGATCGCCTCCACGGTCTTGGGGCTGATGATCGTGGCCAGGAAGGCGTCCAGGCGGGCGGCCTTCTCGCGATTCGACGAAGCGAGGAAGGTCCGGAGTTCCCGGACCTTATGGACGAGGGGGATGGCGAAGCCGAAATTCCCCTTCTCGAGCTGCTCGTGGTGGTAATCCGCCAGAACGTCGAGATCGGCTCCAAAACCGTCCAGGCCTTTTTCAAGGTTGAGGATCTCGATCATGAGGTTCAGAAATTCCTCGTCCGGCAAGATCGTCCGGTTGGCGCGGACCAGGGTTTCGAGCGTCTGGAGCTCGGCCTCGGTCAAGGTCGGGTCCATGGCCGCGGCGGGACTCTTCCGGGATTCCTCCGACCCCTCGGCCATGGCCTGCTCGAAGGCGAACCGGGGTTGCTCCTCGTTTTCGAGCGACTTGTCCGCCGAGAGCTTCTGGACATCGGCTTTGTCTTCGGGCGTAAGCTCGATTTTTCCGGTCGTGAACTTCGACATGTCGACCTTGATTTCTATGACATCTTGGGCGTATTCGGGGAGCATCGGAACCCCGGCCTTGGTTTGGGATTCGGTCCTCTCTTCAATAATCCGGTTCTCCAGGTAATCGTCGGGCGCATAGTACTGGATATTGGAGAAGTCGCGTTCCCAAAGGGCCGTGACGATGTCTCCCTCGCCGCCGGGCTTCTGGGATTCGGACTTGATGAGCTCTAGGAAGTCGCCGATCTCGCCGCGGTCAAGCCCCTGGTAGAAGTAGAGCATCTGCATGCCGTCCTTGAAAAAAAAGAACGGCAGGCTCTTGATGGTCATTTCGTCCGTGTAGACAACCTTGTCGCCGCAGAAGAAAGAGTACTCGGCGACGGCGATTTCCAATTTGCCCTGGGCGTCCAGGAAACTTGTGAATTTCTGCGTCAGCTCGTCGATGAAATACTTAATCGTAACGTGGTCGGAGGGATAGATCTTCATAGCCGAGACGGTGTTGCCCAGCTGGTGGAGAATATCCCGGGCATTCTCGACGGCCTTGGCGTCGATAGGGGTCCCGGCCCTGGAAATCACCTTGACCGAGCTCTTATTCTGGTCCATGATCCGGCGGCTTCAAGGGACGCTAAGACCAGTTTATTGATTTTTGGCCAGGCGTCAACCGCTATTTTGGGCGACCTAACGGAATGTGACGCCTAGCGTTTGCTCAAATAAGTCTTTTCATAAGCCTCGACGTCGCGGAGCCAAAGGTCGCCCGGGGGCGCGCCGTTTTGGAGACAGAATTGGTCCCAGATCGGGCCGAACGGCATGGCCTTGAGCTCCTCGAGAGCGGCGAGGCGGGCCAGGACGTTTCCCGCGCCGTCGAGCTCCTGAAGCTTCGCCTGCGGTTCGAGAAGGGCGATGAGCAGCCCCCGGAGCGTGGCCCTGGCCCCCAAAACCCAGGCCCCGATACGATTCATGCTGGCGTCGAAGTAGTCGAGGGCGAGATGGGTCCGCTCGAGCGCTTGGCTCCGGACGATCTCCTCGGCCAGGCCGCGGATCTCGTCGGTGAGGAGCACGACGTGGTCGCTGTCCCACCGGACGCCGCGGCTCACGTGGAGCAGGATCTCGTCCGAGAACTGAAGGACCGCCGAGATTTTGTCCGCCACGGATTCGGTCGGATGGAAATGGCCTAGGTCGAGGCAGACGATTTTCCCCTTGGTGAAGGCGTATCCCAGGTAGAACTCGTGGGAGCCGACGACGAAGGATTCGCTCCCGATGCCGAACAGCTTGCTCTCCAGGGCGTCCTTCATCTGGAGGGGGCTGTAATCCGCCTCGTAGATTTCGTCGAGGGACTCCTTGAGAAGCGTGCGGGGCGTCCAGCGGTCGACAGGGATGTCCTTCGTCCCGTCCGGGATCCAGAGGTTGTGGAGGCAGGGCGCCTTGAGCTCGCGGCCCATATAGGCGGAGATTTTGCGGCAGAGCTTGACATGATCGGTCCAGAACCTCCGGATGGCCGGGTCCTTGCTGCTCAGGGTGAATCCGGCCGCGGCCTTTGGGTGGGCGAAGCACGTGGCATTGAAGTCGAGTTTCAGGTTTTCCTGTTTGGCCCATTCCACCCAGCCCCTGAAGTGGCCCGGCTCGATTTCGTTCCGGTCGACCGGCCGGCCGCCGAATTCGCCGTACATGGCGTGGAGGTTGAGGCGGTGGCGGCCGGGGATCAGGGCGAAGGCCTGGCGGAGGTCCGACCGGAGCTCCTCGACGTTGCGGGCCTTGCCGCGGTAACTCCCGGTGACCTGGAGGCCGCTGCCCGTGAGCCCTGCCGCCGCGTTTTCGAAGCCGCCGACGTCATCCCCCTGCCAGCAGTGGATGGAGAGGGAGACCGACTGAAGGCGTGAGAGGGCCTTGTCCGTGTCGACGCCGATGCCGGCATACCTTTCGCGACTCCAGGCATAGGCCTTTTCTATAGCTGATAAATCCATTGGCATCCCTCCTCGGTTAGGGCGAGCATTTTTATAATACGAGTGCGCATGACTGTCAATTGCCCAGGACCGTCCGGAAGCGGTCGAACGCGTCGCGCCAGGCCTTGTCCTGACGGGGCGCGTACTCCGCGGGCTCGAAGGAATCCCTGACGATCGTCCGCAGCTCCTCGTGGGAGCCGACGCGTCCTAGGGCCATGGCCTGGACGAGGATGTTGCCGGCCGCGGTGGCCTCCGCCGGCCCGGCGCTCACGGGGCGGCCCGTGGCGTTCGCCGCGAACTGGCAGAGAAGGCGGTTTTGAGAGCCGCCGCCGATGATATGGATTCTCTCGACCGGATGCCCGATAACGTCCACCATCTGGCCGATGACCAGCTGGTACTTGAGGGCCAGGCTCTCGAATATGGAGCGGATGAGCGAAGCGTCCGTGGCCGGCGGCTCCTGACCGGTTTTCCGGCAATAGCCCCGGATGGCTTCGGGCATATCGGGCGGATTGAGGAACACCGGGTCGTCGGGGTCGATGAGGGCGTGGAAGGGCGGCGCTTCAGCCGCCACCCGCACGAGCTCGTCATATGTATAAGCCCGGGTCCCCTCCCACGCTTTCCGGCACTGCTGGACAAGCCACAAGCCCGTGACGTTTTTAAGGAAGCGGATCGTCCCGGCCACGCCGCCTTCGTTCGTGAAGTTGCCGTCTAGAGCTTTCCGGGTCATGATCGGCGCTTTTTCCTCGACGCCGACCAGGGACCAGGTTCCCGAGCTGATATAGGCCCAGTTTGTTCCCCGGGCCGGGACCGCCGCGACGGCCGCGCCGGTGTCGTGGCTTGCCGTGGCGACGACCGGGACGTCGCCGAGCCCCGTCTCCGCGGCGATCTCGGGCAGGAGGGGAGCAAGGATCGTCCCCGGGTCGAGAATTTCCTGGAGGATTTTCTTGGAGATCCCCATGGCCTGGAAAAGCCCGGGCTCCCAGGCCCGCGTCCGGGGGTTGAGGATTTGCGAGGTCGTGGCCATGGTGAACTCGGAGGCCTTTTTCCCGGACAGAAGATAGTTGAAGAGGTCGGGCATGAAAAGGAGGTCGTGGGCCGCGTCGAGGAGGGGAGACCGGTCGCGGACCATGGAATAGACCTGGAAGAGCGTGTTGAAGGGCATGAACTGGATGCCCGTGGCCTCGTAAAGCGCTTCGCGGGGGACAAGCTTGAAATAATCCTCCATGGCCCCCTGCGTCCTCGAATCGCGGTAGCAATACGGCAGGCCCAGGATGCTGCCGTCCCGGGCCAGGAGCCCGAAATCGACCCCCCAGGTATCGACGGCGATGCTGGCCGGCCCGGACGGGATCTCGGCGGCGCAGGCCTTCATGGCCTTTTTCATTTCGTCGAAAAGGGCGAAAATATTCCAGTGATAGTGCCCGAAGAGGCGGACCGGCGTATTCGGGAAGCGATGGATCTCCCGAACCGAAAGCCGGCCGCCGTCGAGTTTCCCGAGGACGGCCCGGCCGCTTTCCGCGCCCAGGTCGAAAGCCAGGTGGTAAGAAAGGCTCATCGTCTCTCCTTAATATATTCATCTCCGCCCGCATTTCAACCCCTTCCCGCCGGAATTCGTTGAAATGAGCGGGCGCTTGGTTTAATATGGTGGTGTCACGAACGCCCTATCCGAGAGTCAAGAGAACCCGTGGACATCGACGACAAACTGAAACACCTGCGCCGGGAGCGGGAAACCCGTCAGCGCGCCCATAGAGTCCAGACGACCTGGGAGAAAATCGACGGCGAAAACGGGCTCTCGGTCAAAGAGAAGCTCGAGCGCCTGATTTCGCTCACGAACAAGCGCTGGCCGGGGAAGGCCCCCTCAACGTCGCCCGTCCCGGAAGCCCGGCGCCGGGAACCGATCGAGCTTCACGAAAATCCCTATCTCCTCAGCGCCCGATACGGGCAGATCCCGATCGCCCTGGGTCTCCAGATCCCGGGGAGCGTCCTGGCCTTTCTGGGGCGGGACCGGGCTTTCGAGGAGCTCGACCTCGCGTCGGCCGTTTTCCTCGACCTCGAAACGACGGGCCTCGCGGGCGGGACGGGAACCGTCCCGTTCCTCGTCGGGCTGGGGTACTTCCGGGACGACCGGTTCAAGGTCACCCAGTTTTTCCTGAGCGATATGGCCGAGGAAGGCCGGCTCGTGCGCGAGGTCGCGGAGTTTTTCAAGGACATGAATTTCCGGTCGGTCGTCACCTATAACGGCAAGACTTTCGATATGCCGCTCCTCGAGACGCGCTTCGCCATGCACCGCACACCCTTTCCGGTCCGGAACCTGCCCCATCTCGATTTCCTGTTCTCGGCGCGGCAGCTCTGGAAACACAAGTACGAGAACTGCCGCCTCTCCAACCTGGCCCAGCAGATCGCCCAGGCCGAGCGGGCGGATGACATCCCGGGAGCCGAGATCCCGATCCGCTATTTTCAGTATATCCGGACCGGAGATTTCTCCCTGATCGAGCCCATCCTCTACCACAACCAGGAGGACATCCTATCACTCCTGAGCGTCGTCGTGGCCGGTTCGGTCCTCGTCGACAAGAACCGGGAGGCCGCGGAGAGGGGTGAGACAGACGCTCTCGACCTCTACGGCGTGGCCAGGCTCTTCGAAAGCGCCGGGGACGCGGTCCGATCGGCGGAGCTTCTCGAGAAGGCCTTGGAGGGCCGGCTCCCGGCGGAGGTGTCGGACACGGCCAGGAGGAAACTCTCCCATCATTTCAAGAAAAATCAGGACTGGAGCAAAGCGGTGTCTCTCTGGCAGGACATGAGCGGTGGAGACCACTCCTTCTGTTTCCGCGAACTCTCGATGTATTATGAGCACAGAGCCAAGGACTATAAGGAAGCCATCCGCGCGGCCGAGGAGGGCATGGCGGTCTCTATGGGCCGCTCCCTCACCGACCGGAAGGATTTCGAGAAACGGATCGAACGGCTGAAGGGGAAAATCCGGAAAGAAGGGGGAGGGGCACCCAAATGAGAGCCATGGTCCTCACAAGGTTCAGGCCGGCGTCGGAAAACCCGCTGGAGCTCAGGAACGTTCCGGTCCCGCAGCCGGGGCCCGATGAGATTCTGGTGAAGGTCGCAGCCTGCGGCGTCTGCCACACCGACCTCCACACGGCGGAGGGCGAGCTGCCCGATGTCAAGCCGCCGCGGATCCTCGGCCACGAGGTGATCGGGGTCATTGAAAAACGGGGGGCGCGGGCCAAAAGGTTCAAGACCGGTCAGCGTGTGGGCGCGGCCTGGCTTTATTCGGCCTGCGGAGCCTGCCGCTTCTGCAAGAGCGGACGGGAAAACCTCTGCGAGAGCGCCCGTTTCACGGGCTTCCACCAGGACGGCGGCTATGCCGAATACATGGTCGTGCCCGCGAAATTCGCCTACGCGGTGCCGGACGTTTTCAGCGACGTGGAAGCCGCGCCGCTCATGTGCTCCGGGATCGTCGGATACAGGTCCCTGAAGCTTTGCGGGATCAAGCCGGAAGGGAAGCTCGGGCTGTACGGGTTCGGAGCGTCGGCCCACGTCGCGATCCAGATCGCCAGGCACTGGGGCTGCCGCGTCTACGTCTTCACGAGAAGCGAGGAACACCGGCGGCTGGCCAAGAAGCTCGGAGCATCCTGGACGGGGCTGGCCAAGGACGACCCCCCGGGGAAGCTGGACAGCGCAATCATCTTCGCGCCGGCGGGGAACCTGTATCTCGATGCGTTGAGGGTGCTGGACAGGGGAGGGACGGTGGCTTCGGCCGGCATCTACATGTCGCCCATCCCGGAGATGGATTACGGCCGCTACCTGTACCAGGAGCGGAAGATGCTGAGCGTCGCCAACGCGACCCGGGCGGACGGCGAGGAGCTCCTCAAGGTCGCGGCCGAAATTCCGATTCGGACGATCGTCGAAACGTATCGTCTCGAGCACGCCAACGAAGCCCTCCGGCTCCTGAAGTCGGGGAAGGTCATCGGCGCGGCGGTGCTCAAGATCGGTTCGGCATAAGCGCGAATTCCGGGACATGACCTAATTCTATGGAAATTCCGGGACATGAGCCAATTTTCTTGAATTGGTATCGTGTCCCAGGAATTTCCTCAGCGCAAGTCTCAAGCATTCGACAACGGATTCATTGAAAAAAACGGCTTCTTGCGCTATATTATGCGCGCTTGAAAGCCCCTGCGCGCCCGTAGCTCAGTTGGATAGAGCGTCTGACTACGAATCAGCAGGTCGGGTGTTCGAGTCACCCCGGGCGCGCTTTTATTTCCCCCCATATAAACCGGATTATCAGTGACTTAGGCTCTGTTTTAGGCCTCCCGTCAATTTGTCTGCGTTTGCCCTTTTTAGCCCACATTTACCCTTCTATGTGGCACAAATGTGGCACAGCTTGATTTCCTGCTTGATTAGTGAATACTCTTGAAGAAGGAGGTATCAATAATTATGACCAAGCCAAAACCCGTTCGCTATCAGATCGAATTTTATCCCCCGGGAAAGCGTGGTGATGCAGACGTCTGGGTCTACATTGAAACAGAGACTCCGATCATGGCTCTTCACGTGGGGGACGTAATCCACCCAGCGACATGGCCCGATTCCAAGAGCCCGACTAAGGCATTGAAGATTGACGAGATCCAGCACTGTCTATGGGAAACGAAAACTCACATTCGCCACAAACTCATGGTGTTCTCTCACGAAATCGATAATCAATAGGGGTTAGAGATTCCAATGACCGGGCCTAGGCTTGCAACCGAAAAGCGGGAATTCCCTGCCCGCCTGGCCCGGCCGCTTTCATTCAGGGGTCCATCGAAGGGAGATGGTCCATGCGAAAGACAAAAGGCCGGCTCGACGAGCTGATCAACTATAAGAGTCGACCTTTCACCATCCAGGAACAGAAGGCCGAGCTTTTGCTCAGGAACGCAGTTTTCCAAAAGGACCGTGCTCAGGTTCAGATCCATTTCGCCTACCAAAAAAGGGCAGATGATATAGTCAGGGCTTCGGATAAAAAGAAGGTAAAGGACGTGACTGAAGCGGAGCTTTATCTCGGCAGCCGGGATAGGACGGCCGGAAATAAGTGGTTCTATGAAAAATGGGATGTCGCCACATCGTGGGATGGTCAGGAGGTAACGCTTCACCAGCACATAAGAGTGGGCCCGGGACTTTGGGGATTTAGGCCCGTTGAATTAATGGCAAAGCCTCATGCCCGTGACGGTATCCCTGTGGAATTCAGGCGATATCAGCAGGCCTTGCCGCTCAACGGCCCAGTAATGTTCATAACGGTGGACCCGTGGACGACCAAAGAGTCGATCCGACAGCAATGCAGATATTTGAACCAGTTGAAAACCAAGTTATTCGGATTCTCGGCTGAGTCGAAACGCAGTTCGGCCTTTGCTCGAGATCTTTGTTGGTATGATCTGAAAAAAGAGCACGGGTTTACGTTCACTCAGATCGCCACTGGATGGGCAAAAAGAAGGCCAGACGAACTCAAGGCTATGGTGCCCAGGACCAGTGGCTGGAAAAACACCGCCAAAGAGTATCGAGATCTCGCGGTCATCGATGAATATATCAAGTCTGGGCTTTCTCAGGCAATTCGTGCGGCCGTCGAACGCCTGCAAAAGGGCATTAACTACCTGACGAGATAGCGCGCCCGCTCGCCCCTTCATCTCCAAACTTTAAAACGCGGCTGTTCAGTTTATACGCTTCCGGGAAGATCGTTCTATCCTATGTCCCGTGAGCGCGAACATGGGCCGCAAAATAACTCCACTACGAGCTGCTCGCCTGCTTGGCGGCCTGTCTTTGCATGACGTTGGCGCCAGAGTCGGGATATTTCCATCACGGTTGTCGCGGATAGAGCGGAACCAGATCCGCATTTACGCGGACGAGGCTCGGGCCCTCTCGTCGTTCTTTAACCTTCCGGTTTACATGCTGTTTCCTGGGATCGAAGACCAGCTTGATCCGGCGATCGTGCAGGACAAAGAGGATATCCCCAAAAAAGCAGAGGCGGCAGAATGATGGACGAGCCCGGGCGCTTCTTCGACGTCACCGGCGCCGCGGCCTACATCGGGGTTTCCACGTCCTACCTTTTCAAACTCGTATCTCGCCGGCGGATCCCGTACATCAAACTCGGCCGTCTTGTCCGGTTCGACCGCCAGCAGCTAGACCGCTGGATGAGCCGGCGCCAGGTGCTGCCGCGCGACTGGAACACGGGAGGGGCGGCGTGATCTCCAACCTCGAGCGCTCTGTCCTGCAACCGCTTCTCTTCCGGCCATCCCTGCTCGAGAGTTCCGATCTGCGGGACGCGGATTTCTCGGCCGGACATTTTCGGGAGGCCTTCTCGGCCCTCGTGGCCATGTGGGAAGAGTCCCGGCCGGCAGAGATCGATTCCGCGATCCTGGCCGAGCGGATCGGCGGGAATGGCGCCGTAGCATTTGTCGGATCGCTCATGGACGGCAATGTTCGAGTGGATATAGAGGCCTTCCGTAATCGGGTTTCAGAACTTCGGAAGCGGACCGTGCTGGGAAGGATCGAAGCCCGGGCCAGGGCCGGCTTGCGCGGCATCGACGATATCCGGTCGGACCTCGAGGCCTATGAGCAGCTCGACAAACCATCCGCCAGCCCTTCCGATTTCCTCATCCCGGGGAGCACTCTCCAGGAACTCGACATCGCCGTCGAATGGACGATCGAGCGACTCCTGCCGGCGCGCAGTTTGACGCTTCTGCACAGTTGCGGGGGTCTCGGAAAAACGTGGCTCTCCTTAGCCGCGGCGAAGGCCATCAGCGCGGGGACCCCGTTCCTTGGGCTGTCGACGAAAGCTCGTCCGGTCGTCTATTGCGATTTCGAAAATCCGCTGCCGTTGCTGGTCGAGCGGATCCGGAAGCTCGATATCCGTGATGTGGTCTTCTGGCACTTGGGAGCCTCAACGCGGCCGCCCAAGCTCGATGGCCCTGACTGGGAACTTTATAAAAAGGCGATCCAGCCGGGTAGCCTGGTCATCTTCGACACGCTCCGCGCCGCGCACGATGGAGACGAGAACTCGAGCCAGGACGCCGCCCTGGTCATGGGCCGGCTCAAAGAACTCCGCGAAAACGGGCTCGAGATCGTCGCCCAGCACCACACCGGCAAAGCCGACGAGCGCGTCTACCGGGGCAGTACCGCCTTTTCGGACCTGGCCGACCACGTTCTCGACTTCCACAGGGTCCGCCGCGGCAGCCTCGAGGAGATCGACGAGGATACCTGCGATCCCGACGCCCTCTTCTCGCTCGGCACCGGGAAGACCCGCTTTGCGCCCGCGCGGTTCTACCTGGCCTTCGATCCCGACACCGGCAACTTCATGCCGGCCCAGGACCCGAAGACAAGCACCCTCGACGCCATCGCAGAGTACATCACCGGCCCGGGCGTCGGGCAAAATCAATCCTCCCTCGTCGCATGGGTAAAGGAAGAGCTCGGCATCAAGAAGCGCGATACCATTCTTGCCCTTTTGAAGCGAGGCGAGGGAGAACGCTGGCGGTCCTCCAGGGGTTTTCGAGGAGTTCGAACCTATGAACCTATTTAGCTGTCGACGTGTCCGTGAAGCTGTCCTGTCCCCTTCTAAGGAAGGGGGACAAGGGGACAACTCACTTCACAGCTGTCTCCGCGCAGTGGGGACAGGTCGGGGACAGGTGGGACAGGTCATCAGTTCTCCCCTTATGGAATTGTCCCAAAGGCTGGGAACAGGTCACCGAAAACAGGACCTCCAAAAACGGCAGAAAAAAAACGAGCTGTCCCCGAGCCTGGGGACAGGTCAAAACGGCCGAAATCGCGGTCTGAGAAATCTGCCCCGCGGCCTGCCTCGTCCTCCCCATGATCGAAAGATAGACCGTCTGACTCGGCATCAGCTGGCCCGGGTCCACTCTCTCGGGGAAAACGGGCGATCCTACGGTGCCTTGTGCCACATTTGTGCCAGTAAAACAGGCGCCCACCAGACGCCCAAATCGCTTAACTCATTGTCCATAAACGAGTTATCCTCTGTCATTTTCAGCGCAGTTTCGGAGGGGTGTGCCAGATGAGCCTTTCTCTGAGGAAAATTGAGGCCGAAGGGGCCAAGAAAACGAAGACGAAACACGGCGTCAAGGCCTATCTCAGGCAGCGATCATCGCCTGCCTTCCCCATGATGAACCTTCCCTCGGGGCGGGCCTGGAAGCGGACGCAACAGGACCTCATGAGGCTCAAGGATGAGCTATTCGCCAGTCCCAAGTACGGTGGGCCCGGGAAGGTCAGCCCCGACGTTAGGGCCATCCTCGAGTCGGCCATCGAAGGGTTGACAGTGCAGAAACTCTCCGCCCTCTACATCAGGCGGGCGGGGATCATGCGCATGGACAGCCTGCTGAAGGGGAACCTCGAGCTGCACAGCATCCTTTCCGGGCAGTTCATCAGCTATGCCAACCTCGTGCGCTTGAACCTCGAGGCCGCGGCCAGGCTTGCAGGACAGAAAATCCCGGAGCCGCCGGCTACTACCCTGGCCGAGATCATTCGGGAGTGTGACGAGGAAGAGGCAAAGGCCAAGGAAGCGGCTGCTGGCGGGGCTGGCGTGAGCCAGGGCGAACGATCGGCAGCCCCTCCGAGTGAGGGTGAGGGGCAGGACGGGGCTGAATCAGGCGACAACAGGCAGGGAGAGGCAGACGGAGCCCCTGGGATCGCGCAGGAAGGGCGATCTTCTGAAGACGAGGGCCAGGACATAGGCGCCGGCCAGGGAGACGACCATGAGTGATGAAGGTAAGAAGGAACTGATCGGCGAGGTCAGCAAGAACAGCCTCGAGACGGTCAAGGTTCACGTCTCTTGGTTCAGGGGCAAGGTCTACGTCGATGCCAGGGTCTACGTGCAGGACAAACCGACAGACCCCACGGCGGTGATCGCGACGAAGAAGGGTCTGTGCCTGAGTCCGGACCTGGTCACTGAGCTTCTCCCGCTGCTGGCCAGGGCGATGGAAGTGGCGAAGAAGGACGAGCGGGGCGGGTCATGAGCGCTGATTCAGCCCGGGCCAAGAAGCGCAGGAACACGCGGGCCAGGGGGAACGACTTCCAGGACCGCTGCGCCGGCTATCTCACGGGCGATGGATACGGCGTGCACAATGAGAAGACCGTGGCCAAAGCCCTACTCATCAAGGGCAGGACTATCTGGACCTCACAACGGAACGACGTCTTCGGCGCCTTCGATCTGGTCGCTGCCAAGGCCGGCGAGAAGCCGCGCTTCATCCAGGTGACTCTTGATTCGAGCGTTTCAAAGCGGGTCAAGGAAGTGAACGGGATCGCCTGGCCGCTCGAGCACATGACGATCGAGTTGTGGCAGGGCAGGGACCGCGGGGAAGTCACCGTGAGCGTCTTCGATGGGACGGAGTTCCGAGAGGCCGGCCGATATCTCCGGGGCGTGTTCTACCGAAAAGAGCTCGACCTGGCCATGAAGACTATGGGAGGGCAGCCGTGACACCGCGGACGAAGGCTACGATAGGGCAAGGCCCATCCGTTTACGCATCCAGACGGACGATCTCCCGTCGTCTAACCATAGCCGCGAGGAAGTGCCCCGTCTGCCTGGGAACCTTCCAGCCCAGAAAGCGCTGGCAGACGTTCTGCTCATTGAAGTGTCGGCAACTGGCCTGGGCTTTGCGGCTCGTGATGGCGGGACTTGATGCCGGGAAGGCTGACGGCCTGCGGTCCAGGATCCGCGAACTTGGAGGGCAGCCGTGAGCGATAACGAAGGCTTTGTGATCCAGTTGGACGGGCCCCGCCGGCTGCGGTTGACGATCGACTCGGCCGCGCGATTCGAGGAGGAATCCGGAGTCCCCTTCCAGAAGGCCTTCCGGCAGATGGAAGGCGAGGGAGGCGAGGCCTGGCTTACGCGGGTCCTCTACCCGTTTTTGATTGCTGATGATCCCGCATTGACACAGGCGGACGTGAGGAAAATCATCGACAAGCACCTGACCCCGCTTCCCCTATTCTCAAAAATTCGCCTAACGCAGGAGATCAGGAACGCGATGCTCAAGGCCGGGCAGGCGTTCGTGGATAGGATGAACTCCGGAAAATTCGTGGAGGAGTGAAAAAAATGGATGTCCGATATGTGATTTCTGTAGATGACAAGGGAGGAATCCGCAAGCTTCAGGAGCTCGACGAGACGATGACCGACCTGAAGCAGAAGTCCAGCGCGGCCGATTCCGCATTCGGCAGACTCTTCGCCACGTTCACCCTCGGAAGCGTCGCGGCCAATCTTATCAATAAAACCCTCTCGTCAATGCAGGGTTTTGCCACGTTGGCCATTCAGGGGGCTATTCAGGAAGAACAATCGCAACGTCGCCTCGCCACGGCTCTTGAGATGGCCGGATTCTCGCGTAGGGCATCTCTTCCGGGCCTTCTGGCCTTCGCCCAGGCGCAATCGCAGGCCACCCTCTACACGCACGAGGAAGTCGAAGCATCAATGGCCCTCCTCGAGTCCGTCACGAAACTCGACAATGAGGGACTCAAGCGGGCCATGATCGGCGTTGAAGGATTGGCCTCGACCCTCGGCCCTGATGAAGGCGGATTGCGGGGAGCGACCATGCTGGTCATGCGGGCCGTCCAGGGAAACACGACGGCCCTTCAGCGGGCCGGGATTATTATCGATCAGTCCATTCCGCCCCATGACCGCTTGAAATATATCATCGAGCGGCTGGCGGCCCTCTACCCTCGAGCCACGGCTGAAATCGAAACGATGGGGGGCAAGGTCACTCAGGCCAAGAAAGCCTTTGCAGAATTCGCAGAAGGGTTGGGCCATGCCGTGATGGATGCAACCCAGGCGGGTGATCTTCTCCCGATTGCTACCCAGGCCCTCAAAGGCATGACCGACGAAACCACGCATGGAACGTCCGAACTGGTCAAATACAATCAGCAAATGGGAGCCATACGCGGCTGGCTGTCTCCCTATACTGTACAGACAAATGCGGCGGCCCAGGCGATGGCCGGGGCGAAGGATAAGGCATTGGCCTTTGGAGCGGCCCTCTTTGCTTATCTCCCGCAGGGCGCATTTCAGTCCACGGTATCCATTAAGGCCCTCGGGAAGGCCCTGGACGATCTCAAATCCAAATTCGACACTGTGAAGAATTTCAAATACGAGGTGCAGGACCTCTTCCCCTTCGGAGATATCCAGGATGTGGACATTAACGATGCCATAGAGAAGATATTCCCCGTAGATGTTCCCATTGAATTACCCAAGTTTTTTGAAGGGATACTCGACGCGGGCGATTCCAAAATGAAAACCTTTTGGGATGCCGAATATCATCGCATGACGGAGGCCAAACAACAGTTTGACCGGACTTGGCAGGGCATGGAGCGCGGATGGGGAAGCGCCATCGGCAATATGATGATGTCTGCCACGTCCTTCAAAGATTTCATGAGCGGCATTTGGAAGAGTTTTGAAAAGGAATTTGCTGACATGGTCGGCAGAATGGCTGCCAAATGGGCCAACGACCTCCTCGGAAAACTCTTCTTCCCTAACCAGGCGAAGGGTGGCGGCGGTTTCTTCGGCGGCGTCCTCGGCTTCCTGGGCGGCCTGATCGGTCTTCAGCACGGTTTTGAGGGTGTCGTCTCGCGGCCCACGCCGATCATCGTCGGTGAGGCTGGCCCGGAATATGTGAGTGTCAGGCCCATGACGGGCAGTCCGAGGGGCGGCGGCGGGGTGACGATTATCAATAACTGGAACATCAGGGCAAATGACGCGCGCGGCGTGGAGGCTTTTTTGAGACAACAGGCGGGGCCCATCCTGCAAAGCATGATCGATCATGGTGATCTCCGGACGTGATGAAGGAATAATGTGAACATCATCCAGGCCATCCATACCAGGGTCTTCCGACCGTTATTCAAGGACCCGTCGACCTGGGCCGCATGGGAAGTCTATCTCCGGGCCCTCTTCGGACTCGGGGTCGACGGCGAGAAGGACCTGGCACTGCTCAAGGCCTGTACGGGGCTCGAGGAAGCGCCGGCGGCGCCGGCCAACGAGTCCTTCGTCATCTGCGGCCGGCGGTCCGGGAAGAGCTTCATGAGCGCCCTCATCGCCGCGTACCTCGGCGCGTTCAAGAGCTGGAAGGCCCACCTGGCGCACGGCGAGAAGGGCTGGATCTTCGTCGTGGCCGTTGATAAGCAGCAGGCCGGGATCATCAAGAACTATATCAGTGGGATATTCAACTCGAATGCGACGCTCAAATCCATGATCGCCCAGGAGACCAGGGAAACGCTCGAACTCACGAACGGCGTGAACATCGCCGTGAAGACGTGTAGCTTCCGCTCAATCCGGGGCTATACGATCCTCTGCGCGATCCTCGAGGAGATGGCTTTCTGGCGGTCAGAGGAGACCGGCGCGAATCCGGACAAAGAAGTCTTGGCCGCGATCCGGCCGGCCCTGGCCACGGTGCCGGATTCGCTGCTCATCGGGATCTCGACGCCGTACAGTCGCCAGGGGATCCTGTGGGACCAGTTCCGCCAGCACTTCGGAAAGACCGGCGGGCCGCTCGTCTGGCGGGCCCCGACGCGGGTCATGAATCCTACGATCGCAGAAAAGACGATCGAGACCGCCCTGGCCTCGGACCGGCAGGCGGCGAAGGCTGAGTGGGAGGCCGAGTGGCGCGACGACGTCTCCGCCTTCATGCCGCTCGAGATGATCGAGGCCGTCGTTATCTCGGGCCGCTACGAACTCCCGAAGGTCGAGGGCGCCAACTATCGCGCCTTCTGCGATCCGTCCGGCGGCCGCCAGGACTCCATGACCCTGGCCATCGCCCATAAGGACGAGAAGGCCGGGAAGATTCTGCTCGACGTCTTGCGCGAGGCCAGGCCGCCCTTCACCCCGGAGAGCGTAGTCAAGGAATTCTCGGAAGCGCTCAAGGGATTCGGGATATCGACGATCCGGGCGGACCGCTACGCCGGCGAATGGGTAACGGCAGCCTTCAGGAATCATGAGATCACGGTCGAGGCCTCGGAGCTCGCGGCGTCCGCGATCTACGTCAACTTCCTCCCGCTCGTGGCCAACGGGACGGTTGAACTCCTCGATCACAAGCGCCTGGTCGCCCAGCTCACGGGGCTCGAGCGCAGGGCCCGGAGCGGGGGCAAGGACATCGTCGACCACTACCCCAACGGGCATGATGATCTGGCCGTCGCCGCGGCCGGCGCATGCGTCCTTGTGGGCCGTGGCGGGTGCGCGATCGGATTTGACGACGGATCGTCGTATAGCAGGGACGACGATGATGACAATGACGACCGAAACGTGCCGGGTGTTTACGGCGACGCTCTCTTCGCCGGGGTTATCCGGCAAGGGCTCAAATAAGAAATCAACTGGAGGTTATGAACATGACAGAAGTCGAAAAGTGGAAGAAATTGAGGCTCGAGTTCGAGGATGTCCACGGAAAACTCGTGGGCCTTCCGGGGAAGATCACGGCGCTCAAGATGGAGGCTTCGGCCGCCCGGGACGAGAGCGTCAGGATGGAACTCCTCGGCGATCTCGGGGCGCCCGCAAAGCGGGCCTCGATCAAAGCGGCCCTAGACGAGGTGCGGAAGATCGAGTCGGAACGGGAAGACCTCGAACATCGCCGCAAGATCCTGCAGTCCGTGATGGAAGAGGTCAAGAAGAAGGCCGAGCCTGAGCTCGCGGCGGTCCATGCGCGGACCTTTGCGCGGGCCGTCAAGGCCCTCGCCATCGCGCTCCGGGCCGCGCACAAGGCGGAGTTCGAACTGGCCACGGTCAGGGAGGAGGCGGTCCAGGCCTTCGGCGAGATCGATTCCCGTGATGTCCCGTTGCCGAGATGGGTGCCGGTCCTAATCCGGGATCTCGGGAGTGCCGGGGCCATGCGGCCGGAGCTCGTGAACTTCCTCGAACAGATGAAGGGCCAGGGATTCGACGTGAGTTGAAGGAGGAATCATGAATAAAGCAGTTTTGGATGAGGCGCTCGCCCGTGATGCCGTGTGGTCCCGGAGGCGCGGGCTGACGGTGAAGAAATTGGAGGGCGGTCCGGCAGCGTCAGCGGCGGGGAAGAAGTTTTTTTATCGGGAGATCAGCGAGAGCGGGGTCGGCGGCGACAAGGTCCGCGCGGCGATCCGCATGGCCGACGATTGTCAGCGGCGCCTCAAAATTCCTACGATCTTCCTGGGATGGTTTTATTTCTGCGATCGCAGCGACCCCGGCGCGAAATTCATGGGGACGAACCCGACAAAGGCTTTTGTCGAAATCGGGGGCACGCCGAAGATTCTTTTGCGCGCCGATCTCTCGCCGGCGGACCTCCAGCTCGCGGCCGCCCACGAGTGCCATCATATTTGGATGGAGTCCCAACCGAAGGACCGCTATGCGAGCCTCGACGCGGCCGATCGGGAGAATTCGGCGAACGCCTTCGCCTTCATGATGTGGAAGGAAGTCCGGGACGCGGACAGACCGTCCGAGTTGGATAGCAGCAAGAACTGGTAGGGCCCGAACGATGACCAGCATGGGCAGAGGGCCGATATACGGGCACGGGCAACTCGCAAAGTCCTCCTTCGCGGTGGTGGGTCCGGGATCTCGCCCTCTTTTCCCGGGCCCGCTATTTCACAACCCGCTTCCGTTGGGCCCGCTGCTCTTTGGCCAGCTTTTCCTTGCGGGCCCCCTCGGCGTCGAGATCCCGGACTCTGCGGAGTTGGGCATCGTATCCAGCGGGGTCTTCGACGTTGGCGTTGACTGTCCGAGCTTCAACCCAGGCCTGTAGCGCCTGAGGGTCGATCAGCACGCGACGTCCCAGCTTTATATAAGGCAGGCCATAAAACCTCATTAAACGCTGGAGAGTCTGGTGAGAGATATTCAGGTATTCCTGGACCTCTTGCTTGGTCAACATCGGGGGCTTTTCCATCGCCCGCCATGATATCCGATATCGAAAAAGGGCGCAAGATTTCGCTTGACAGAGTGATATTGTGTGATATAATCTGTCATTATCAGGCATAGATAGGGAGATAATAATGACCAGAGAAGAGCTTCTGACAGTCGAGGATGCCATGCGCATTCTCAGGCTTTCGCGGATCTCGATTTACCGGGCGATATCCTCCGGCCGGCTCAAGGCGCTCAAGGTGGGCGGCGGAAAGCTCTGGAGGATCCGACCCGCGGAGATCGAAAAGATCATTCGAGGAGGGCAAGCAACGGCGTACCAGCATGACGGGATCCGGACCCCGATGAAGCCGGGCAGGCATTCATCACAAGGGAAATGAGTAAGGGGGAGCATCATGTTATCCGTAGCTTTTTTCAATCTGGCTTTGGGAAAGAAGGCGCCGATTGTCAAGGTCGAGAACAAATGCAAGGGCATTCAGATCACGTTCGAGGACAGCGCCGGCGATGAATTACAGATCGTCCTGAGCCCCGCGGGCCTTGCGGCGCTCTATGCGGCGCTCGAGAAGGGCGGCTGGACGGAGGAAGGGGCCGGGTTCAAGAAAATAGCCTTGGCCCAAGGACCCTGGCCGGCCCCGGTGCCCGGGCAGCAGCTCCCGGCCTGATCGCGGAAGCAATCATGCCGAAGAACAAAAAAGGGCTGGCGGCGTCGGACAAGGCGGAGGCTGAGGCGGTCAAAAACACAATGAAAACCTGCAACCTGCTGGGCCTAAAGCCCGAAGAGATGGGGCTGAGGAAGGGCGCCGATGGCGCATATTATACGACGTACCAGACGGTGCAACTTGCCTCGAGGCTATCGTTGACAATGGCGGAGATGGGACTTCCTGAGAAGGGGAGGACGACGTGAAAAACAAAAAAAAGGATGAGACGGGAACGATCAGACTCTCGGGATCCGTCCATTTGGCGATGACGCCGGACGCGATCGCCAACCTGATCAAAGGCGAGGATGTCGGGATTGTGGATAAGAACCTCCGCGGATTCCATCTGCAGGTCGATAGGGCCGAGAAAAACGCCATCATCAGCTTATCGCCGTGGATCGACCTCGCGGAAGCGGACGTTTTGATCGACAATAGCGTGCGGGAGCAAACCTCCGACGGAGACGGTGATGAGTTTTCAGTCTATAAAACCCTGGATCTCTTTATCCAGGACGGGGCCGACGACGAGCTCGAACTGTCGATTTCTCCCCGCCAGGCTGCCGCGTTGATCGAGATCCTGACGAACTACATCAAGGCCCGGGACGCCTGTCATGCGCTGATGAACATCACGAAAATCAAGCACGCCTGACCTTCTCTCCGGGCCGGGGCACGGGCCCGGGCCCGGGTAAAAGGCCAGGAAGGCCGATCTGACACAGGAGGACGGTATGAAAGCAAAGCCCAGGGCCAAGACCCCCCGCCAGCTCGTGGCGAGACAGTTTCGGAAGCTGACCGGGCCCTTAAACGAGGAAGCCGTGGAATTCCTGGAAGCGAATGGAATCACTAAGGCATCGCTCGAGGCAGGGATCGCGTCGGACCGAAAAATGCTGGAAACGATCGAGCCCATTTTCCAGAAAGCGGCGCCGGCGTCTTTCCCAATCCTGAGATCCATGAGTGGATTGAAGCGGGCGTATCTGAAGGGCATCAAGGTCCGCGAGAAGATTCTGAGCCTGATCGACAAGGCCAGCAAGTAGGAGTCCCGGGGCATGAACGAAGAGAAGCGGCGCCCCTACTTATCGGACCGGCGTTGCGGTCGCTGCTTGGTTCCCTTTGAGCTCGAAGAGAGACGCGAGGGCGGTTGGCTTTTTGTCACCTACCGCTGTCCGGTCTGCGGCAATAAGAACGTCGTCAGTTTCTCGCCACAAGAGCTCCAGGAGTGGGCGCTCCGTGGCGCCCGGGCGGCCGCGAATGTGGCGGGTGGGAAGTGATAACGATTGGGAATGAGCTCAAAACAAATGCGCGGATGCATCCCGCGCATTTCAGGAAGGCCCAAAGGTCCGTCCCTGGCAAGTTGGCCGCAAAACGCCCTTGCCCGGCCTGCAGGGCCAGCGCCGGCAAATCTCTTTGATGGAGGAGATCATGAAAACGATCTGTCAGACCGTCTCTGGCCAAGGCCGGATTTATAAGCGCGGGCCCGTGTGGTACATCGACTATTGGGTCGATGGCCTGCGGAAGAGGGAGCGTGCCGGCAACAAGGAAGCGGCGCTCGAGGCGCTGGCCGCGAAGACGACGGACGTTAAGCGCGGGGCCCTAGGCTTCGAAAAAAAACAGGTCGTCCATTTCTCCGATTTCGCCGAGGAGTACAAGAAGATCAAGGCCCCGGCCCGCTCGATCCGGAGCATCAAGGGGTACGTCAAGCACCTGGTCGCCTTCTTCGGCGAACTGCCGCTCTCCAGGATCACGCCGGAGCTCGTCGAATCCTTCAAGCAGAAGAGGATGAAACAGCGGATCCGGACGAAGGACAAGAACCGCGTCCGGACGGCGAAGGGGTCGACGATCAACCGGGAGCTCGCGGTGCTCAAGAATATCTTCAGCGTCGCCCTGAAACAGCGGCGCTTCCGCGGCGAAAATCCCGTCAAGTCCGTGGCCTTCTTTCCGGAGCAGTCGCGCGATTATGTCCTGAACAAGGAAGAGATCATAAAGCTCCTCGAGGCTGCCGGCGCCGAGCTCCGGAAGGTCATCCTGATCGCGCTGAACACGGGGCTCCGGAAGGGGGAGATCCTGGGCCTCAAGTGGAGCCAGGTCAACTTCGAGGACGGGATCATATCGTTCGCGCGGACCAAGAGCGCGAAATTCCACAGGGTGCCGATGAACACCGTCGTCCTCAGCATCCTCACCTCGATCGAACGGAAGGGCGACTATGTTTTCCCGGGCCGCTGGGGGAGGGGGCGCCTGGTCGACTGCAAGAAGCCCTTCGAGGACGCGCGGGTCAAGGCCGGGCTGCCCGAGCTCCACTTCCATGACCTCCGCCACTGCGCCGGCACCTACATGGACGCGGCCGGCGTTTCGATCAGGACGATCCAGCAGCTCCTCGGGCATCAGGATATTCGAACGACGACGCGCTACATCAACCCGAACGACGAGAACCGGCGCAAGGCCGTCAACGCTCTCGCGGCGCTCTTCGAGGATCCCGGAAAGTCAGCAGGTCGGGAAACACCTGGCACAAATGTGGCACAGACACAGCGCGAGGAAGGCGAAACCGTTGAGATATCAACCAATTAGGACGGGACGCCCGTTGACTACGAATCAGCAGGTCGGGTGTTCGAGTCACCCCGGGCGCGCTTCCTTTTTTCCCCCCTGATTTTTCGATTTATCAGCGATTTACGATGAGCCCTGACCCGCTCATCGTCTTCCGTCCGAAACCTTAGTTTTCCGGCGGTCTCAGTCTGTTTTGGCACGCTGCCGGCACGCGGCCACGCTCATAAGTCCTCTACTTATTTTTCCAATAACGCAATCTCGAGCCGCCATTAAAAACAACGCCGAAAACAAGAATGAAACTGACTGTGGTTTGCCAATTGATCTTATTCCACATTAGGATATTCACTAAGACGAATGAGGTTGTAGCGGCAATCGTTGTCAATAGAGACCGCAAAAGAATCTTCTATATCATTATCTTTGTCTCCTATCCGAGGAGTTTGCGCCCGCCTCGGCCTCTTGCTGTCTCTATTGGCCCGTTAAGCTTCAAGGCGCCAAAAAATGCCCTACAATCCTTCCCATTTTGGAACACCACCGCGACACAGCCGGGGTGGCTTGCACGGGCGTTGAGCGGTCTTGCCGCCAACCGGTTCTTGTGTTCTTGACACTCTGAGAATATCCTTAACCCTTGTTCTAAGGGCGCGAGAAAGGGAAGATATCATGACCATTGAAGAACGTTTGGACGATATGGAAAGAGAACTGGGGCGTGTCAAGCGGCGCAGCCGCTTGCTGCTGGGCGCGATTCTGGTTTTGACGGGCGGGTTGATTGTCTTGGCAGCGGTCAAGACGACCGTCCCCCAGGGGATTATCAAAGAACTCCGGGCCAAACGAATCGCGCTGGAAGACGAAAATGGCATAGTTCGAGTAAGTCTGACGGGGGACAAGGAGATGTCGGGTCTGTGGCTGCTGAACGATAAAGGCGAGCCGCGCGCCAGTCTGAGCGTGGATAAAAATGGTCCCAGACTGTCGTTGACTGCCGGAAAAAACATGCCGAGCGCCTTGCTGGGCGCGAATGATAGCACCTCGGGACTGAATCTGTGGGATGAAAAGGAAGAGACACTCAGCTCGCTGAGCGTGAATAAAAACGGCCCCGGGCTGAGTCTGACTTACAAAAGTGGCAAAGCAGGCGTTTGGTTGTATGCGACTAATATCGGCCCCGGATTGGATCTCAATGACTACAACGGCGAATCGCGGGCCAGTTTCGGCGTGAACAAGCTTGGCCCGACCCTGACGTTGAAAGATGAAAAAGGCATGCCGCGCCTCAAAGCTGGAAGGGCGGAGTTGACAGCGCCCGATGGAAAGACATTGGGATATCCTGAATCTTCTTTGATTCTGTTCGGGCCGGACGGCAAGGTTATTTGGAGCGCCATAAAATAGATTGGAGGATATCCCCGGATAAGGCCGACCTTCAAGCTAAAGGCAGGATGATACGGAAAATAGTGCCTTTCTTGGGATTGTCGAGGATTTCTACCCGGCCTCTGTGAGCCTCAACGATCCTTTTCACAATCGTGAGCCCCAAGCCGGTCCCGCCGTTCTTGGTCGAAAAAAAGGGCAGAAAAACTTCACTCTTTTTGGGCGAGGGAATTCCGCTGCCCTGGTCGCTAACCTCGAGAAACAGGCTCTTCCCTTTTTGAAACGTCGCTACCGAGACGATTCCGCCTTCGGGGGAAGCTTCGACAGCATTGTTCAAAAGGTTAATCAGGACCTGTTTCATCCGCATGGCCTCAAATGAGCACGGAGGAAGGCCTGGAGCTGATTGAACCCGGAGTTCCACTTTCTTTTCTTCGGCCATGCCTCTTACGACTTCGAGGCTCTCGTCTACGACCGGCTGAATGTCATGCGTTGAGGCCTGGAGTTCCAAGGGGCGGGAAAAATCCAGCATCTCCCTGACCATATTTTCCAGCCGCTGAGCCTCCTGAATGATAATATCCAGCTTTTCGTGGTCTTTTTCATCGGACTTATGGTTGCTCTTTATCGATCGGCTGAAGCCGCCTATCGCGATCAAGGGGGTTTTCATATCGTGGGCTAAGAAAGACACGGCCTTTCCTATCGCCGCCAGGTTTTCGGCCTCGCGCAAACGAAGCTGGTCTTTTTTCTCGCGGTCCCGCAAAATCCCCAGAACCACCGCGACGAGATTATAAAGCACCATTTCCAGGAGACTGTTGATATCCTCCGCGGAAAAAGCCGCCCAGTGGAGGATGGTGAAGGGAAGATAGACTACTGTGATACTCAGGGACGCGACGAGTCCGCCTCGCAAGCCGAACCACAAGCCGGAAAGAAGAATCGGGATAAAATACAGCCCCTGATAGAAAATATGGTAGCGGTGGACCTCGAGCTCCGTTAGATAATGAAAAAAAGTGATGGTCGCGACGGCCAGGATAATGACCAGGATTTTGATTTTGGAAGCTTTCATGGCCATCAACTCATCAATTTTATCAGATAACTGAAGTTCTTCCCATTTGGATGCGCCTTGAAGGGAGGGAGGGGCAGCGCTTGACAGAAATTCGTCCGCGGCCTAACCTAGTTAGCCGGAGCCCTCAAGGAGTCAAACGGCAAGGCCGTCTGCGATGAAGATCCTTTTAATCAAGCCCCCCTTAAACCGGAATCTTCTGGTTCCGAATCACGACGAGCCTCTGGAGCTCGAATACCTCGCGGCGGCGGCAGCCGGTCAGGACGTTCGGATCCTCGACATGCGCATCGACGCCAATCTCGACCGGACCCTGTCCCGGTTCCGGCCCGACCTTGCCGGCATCACGGCCTACACCTGCGATTACAAGGCCTCCCTATCCGTCCTCCAGGAAATCAAGAAATTCGATAAGCGGATCAAGACGGCCGTCGGCGGCCATCATGCCACCGTGCTCACGGCCGACTTCGCGTTGCCCCTCGTCGACGTTATTTTCCTGGGCGGCGCGGACGAATCGTTCAGAGATTACGTTGCCCGCTCCGATTCAGGCTGGGCCGTCGAGGAGATCCAGAATATCGCGCTCGTCAAAGACGGGGCCCTGCGCTTCACGGACCGGGTGCCGGTCACGAGCAACCTCGACCTTCTCCCGTTTCCCGACCGGCGCCCGACCCTGGCGTATCGAAGCCGCTACCGGGACACGATGAACAACAGGACCGGGCTGGTCATGACCAGCCGCGGGTGCCCCTTCCGCTGCTCTTTCTGCGCCTGCTGGAAGATCATGGGCGGGAAATACCTCGCCCGGAGCCCCGAATCCATCGTGACCGAAATCGCCGCGATGCCCGAAGAGGTCGAGCTCATCTGCTTCGCCGACGACAACACGCTCCACAGCATTCAGCGCGCCTGGCGTCTGATCGAGCTCGTGCGGGAGCGGCGGATCCACAAGAAGTTCATGATGTATGCCCGGTCGGACACGATCGTGAAAAATCCCGATCTCATGGAGGCCTTGAAGGACATCGGCCTGGAATACCTCTTGGTCGGCATCGAATCGTTCAAGGACGCCGAATTGACCAGCATGAACAAGAACCTCACGTCCCGCACGAACCTGGAGGCGGTCCGGCTCCTTAAGAAGATCGGTATCCGTATTTCCCCGCATATGATCGTCAACCCCGAATTCACCCGGACCGATTTCCGCGACCTCCTCCGCTACACCCACGAAATGGAGCTTTACCGGCCGGTCTTCACGGTCCTGACGCCCCTCCCGGGAACCGATATTTACGAACAAAACCTGGACCGGCTCGCCATCCATGATTACGACTTCTTCGATTTCACCCATTCCGTTCTCCCGACGAAGCTCCCGCGCAAGGAATTCTATCGTCAGTACGGGAAGCTCTACACGCATAGTTACTCCTTCACGAGGTATTTCCGGTGGAAGATCCGTGATCTAGCGGCCTTGGGCCGCCCATCTCGCCGGAAAGCGCTTCACAGCCCGGACAGGATTCCCTTCATCTCTCTGGTCATGCTCCATGTCGTGGGGTTCCCCAGGCTCCTGAAAATGCGGAGACGGTACAAGACGGAACCTTACGGTCAAGCCGCCCGACCCCGGCCCGTTTCTTGACAGGTCGTTCCCCGGCGATTATATTCGTTGACGGGGGGAGATCATGAGCGGTGAAAAAATTCTCGTCAATCGAGCGCCGGTCCTGACTCTCTGGGCCGCGGTGGTGGCCGAACGCCTGGGGTTTGACCGCCCGGCCGCGCTTTCTCTCGGCAAGGCCCTGGCCGGCCTCAACGCCCAGTCCAAGGGACGAAGCCTCGGGATTTATAAGCCGCCCGAGCATCCCGAGGGTATGCCGCCCAAAAAGGCCCGGCTTGGAGAGGAATTCTGGATCGAGCTTCTCGGCCGCCCCGTTCCCGCGAAGACGACCGACGAGGGCGTCCGGGCCGTCGTAGCAGACAGGCCTATCGATTCCGCGGGCGTTGAACGTTATCTTGAAGAGAAGTTCGGGCCCGGGCTCGAAGACGTGGAAAAGGCCATGAAAGCCCTGGCGAAATCGTTCAGCGCAAAGGACCTCGCGACGCGGGCCTATTCTCTTTACGAGCGATTCCGCCCGGACATCCCGGCCGGCGTCCGCGGCTGGGGCGCCAAAGGGGAGCTGGACTTGGGGCGAATCCGGTCGCTCGGAAAATCCGACTAATAAGGAGTACACGGGGGCGAGCCCGGTTGATTGACTCCCTCCGGCGCTCGGTGATATTCTTGAATAATTCTTACTCATGCCTTGGAACGAGAACATTGGTCGGACGACCAAAGGGGAAACAGCCATGAAACCTAGCCTGAAACTGGTTCTGGGCCTCCTTATTCTCTGCGTCTCCGCGGGCTCGACCGTTGAGCAGTTGCAGCCGGGCCGGCCCACAGCGGGAGCTGCAACTCCCGCCGGTCCGCGAATCGACCCCGCTTTCGGCCGGATGCCCTTGTATTTCATTCCGAACCGGGGCCAGCTCGACGGGAGGGCGGCTTATTACATCGCCGGCCGGGACAAGAGCATTTATTTCGGGGCCGACGGGTTGACGATCAGCCTGACACAATTCGGGCCGGTGAAAAGAGGCCAAAAAGGGAAGACCGGTCAAACGAAGCGCTGGGCTGTGAAACTGGATTTCGTCGGGGCGGCGCCGGGAGTGATGCCGGCCGGCGAAGCGAAAACCGGGGCGGTCATCTCCTATTTCAAAGGCCGCCCGGAGGAATGGAAGGCGGGCATCCCCGCTTATGGGCGGATCGTGTATCGGGACCTTTGGCCCGGGATCGACTTAGCCTATTCGGGAACCACCGATCGCCTGAAATACCAGTTTGTCGTCCATCCGGGCGCCGACCCTTCGAAAATCCGGCTTATCTACCGCGGTGCGTCGAGCGTCGATGTGGACGGCGACGGCCGGCTCGAGGTCGGAACACCCCTGGGCGGTTTTCAGGACGAAGCTCCTCTGGCCTATCAGGAAAGGGACGGCCAAAGAATCACGGTCCCCGTGGCCTTCCGCCTCGAACCGAATGATATCGGCGCCGGCCGGAGAACGGGCGCCAGCGTGGATACGGGTCTTATATCACGAGCCTACGGGTTCGCGACCGGCGAATATGATCCCGATCTGCCGCTCGTCATCGACCCGGCGACCCTCATTTACTGCGGCTTTATCGGCGGTTCAGCGAACGACCGGGGGACGGCCTTGGCCGTCGACGGCTCCGGGAACGCCTACGTCACCGGCTTTACCGGCTCCTTTGATTTCCCTGTGAAGGTGGGCCCCGACCTGGGCTTCAATAGCTCCATCGGAGGGATGGACGCGTTCGTGGCCGAAGTGGCGGCTGACGGCACGGGGCTCGTCTATTGCGGTTTTATTGGCGGGTCCTGGGACGATATCGGGAGCGGAATCGCCCTCGACGCCTCGGGAAACGCCTATGTCTCCGGCTGGACGTTCTCCCAGGACTTTCCCGCGATCGTCGGCCCGAGCCTCACTCATAGCGGAAATATCACTCAATTCAGCGACGCCTTCGTGGCCAAGGTCACGGCCGGTGGCACGGGGCTCCTCTATTCCGGCTTCATCGGCGGCTCACTCAGCGACCAGGCGACCGCGATCGCTGTTGACGGCTTCGGGAACGCCTATATCACGGGAGGCACCGAATCAAGCGATTTCCCCACGGTTGGGGGACCCGACCTCACCTATAACGGGGCTCAGGACGCTTTTGTGGCCAAGGTAGCGGCCGACGGCACAGGGCTCGACTATTCCGGCTTCATCGGAGGTCAGTCGGACGAGGCCGGGACCGGCATCGCGGTGGACACTTCGGGCAATGCCTACATCACCGGGATTACGACGTCTTTCCCGACCGAACATTTCCCCGTCACCGTCGGGCCCTCCCTGACTTATGGGGGGACTCAGGACGCCTTCGTAGCCAAGGTCAACGCGTCCGGCTCCGCGCTTGTCTACTGCGGTTACATCGGCGGGACGGACATCGATATTGGCGCCGGGATCGCGGTCGATCCCCAGGGGAACGCCTATGTCACGGGAACCGCGGATTCCGGATTCCATTTTCCGGTCACGGTAGGGCCGGACCTCACCCATAACGGCGGGCACGACGCCTTCGTGGCCAAGGTCGCGGCCTCAGGCGCCAATCTGGTCTACTGCGGGTTCATCGGCGGCACCGGGAGTGATTACGGGGCAGCCATCGCCGTGGACGCGTCGGGTATCGCCTATGTCGCCGGTTCCACGGACTCTCAGTCGGGTTTTCCCCTCTCGGGCGGTCCCTCGAGTGTTCAGGCCGGTTTTCTGGACGCTTTCGTGGCGACCGTTGACCCCTCGGGGGCCAACCTGATCTACAGCGGGTATATCGGCGGTTCCTCCGACGACGAGGCCGCCGGTGTCGCGGCGGACGGAGCGGGAAATGTTTATGTGGCCGGCTATACCCGCTCCATCAACCTCCCGGTCCTCGTGGGCCCGAGCCTTTTCCCGGGCGCAGGCCTGGGCGGGAGCTCGGATGACGCCTTCGTCGCCAAGATCTTCGAGGATCTCCCCCCGGCTCCGCCCGCGAACCTGCACGCCACGAACGTGACGGCCGGCGAGGTCGACATCGCCTGGACGGACCGTTCGACAAACGAAAACGGATTCAGGATCGAGCGAAAAACAGGAGACGCCGGGACCTGGGCCCAGATCGGCTCAGTCGGACCCAACATCACGACCTTCCCAGACCCAGGCCGGGCGGAAGGGACAACCTATGTCTACCGGGTCCGGGCGTTCAACACCATCGGCAACTCGGCGTATTCGAATGAACTCGGGGTCCTGACCCGGCCGGCCGCGCCCACGGGCTTGACGGCCGCGGCGATCAATGAGCGGCGGGTCAATCTGTCCTGGACCGACCATTCGGCCTCCGAAAGCGGGTTCAGGGTCGAACGGAAAATCAATGCCGGCGATCCGTGGGCCGCCGTCGGGACCGTGACCGCCAACGAGACTGCTTTCGCCGACACGCACGTCCTGGAGAACACGACTTACACGTACCACGTCCTGGCCTTCAATTCGGGCGGAGATTCGGCGCCGTCGAACGAGGCGTCCGCGACGACCCCGCCCCTGACGATTCCCATCGCCCCATCAGGGCTTGTGGCGGCGGCCCTCTCCGCCACGCAGGTCAGACTGACCTGGACGGACAATTCCTACAACGAGGACGGCTTCAAGATCGAGCGCAAGACGGGCTCCGCCGGCGCCTGGGCCCAGGTCGGCAGCGCGGCCGCCGACGCCATCTCGGCGGACGACGGCGGACTCACGGAGAGCACGACGTACTACTACCGGATCCGGGCGTCCAACAACGCCGGCGACTCGGGGTACTCCAACGAGGCCCCCGTCACGACGCCGATCAACCAGCCGATCCTGAGGGTCCCGGTCTCGAACGTCGTTTTCGGCAACGTGAACGAGTGCACGCTTCTTGACATGACGACGGTCCTCTACAACGACGGCGGCGCTCCGCTCGCCGTGACCGGCATCGCGCGGACGTCGGGAGCCACGGACTTCACCTATCAAACGCCGGCGGTTCCGTTCAACGTGCCTCCCCTGAGCTCCCAGGCGATCACCGTCAGGTTCTCCCCTTCGAACACGGGCCTCGTGTCGGCGGTCTTCACGGTCCTTTCGAACGATCCCGCGAACGGGAGCGTCCAGTTCGGGGCCTCCGGGACGGGCTTCGTCCCTACGATAGGCCTCGCGCTCCAGGTCCAGCGCCTGACCGAAAGGGCCTGGATCATCCGGCGTGATTACGGCCTGATCACCTTGACCGTCACGAAATCCGCGCCGTTCAACGTGACGACCTACAGGCTGTCGCGGAAGGCGGGCGCCGGCTCGTACCAGACCATCAAAGACTTCACGGAGGCCAATCTCCCGTCCGGGGTTTTGACGTATGCCGACACGTTCCTGGCAACCGGCACGACCTATACCTACAAGGTCGAGGCCCTGGACTGCGGCGGCCGGGTCATCGCCTCTTCGAGCGAGCTCGGGCCTCTATCGACCGTGAAACAGCCCGCAGCCAAGCCCGCGGGCCGCATCGTGAAAAGGTGACACCCATGAAAAAAACATCGCTCGTCCTGATTTTGGTCTTTTGCGCCGGCACGGCCTTTTCGGCCGACCGCCTGCTGGTTTCGGCGGGCCTGAATTACCTTCAGACGGCCGACTCCGGGTATAAAAGCGTCTATGGCCAGAGCCTCTTCTACCCGGACGCCCGGGTGGGCGTGCGGATCGTCCGTGGCCTCCACGCCGTGGCCGGTTTCGGGTTCCTCACGAAAAAGGGGGAGACGCCGGATCTCCATCTGCCCGCCAAATCCACCCAGATGTTTTATTCGGCGGGGCTGGCCTACATCGCCAATGTCGGGGGCATGGTCAATTTCAAGGTCGAGGCCGGGGTCGCCGACATCAGCTACAAGGAAGAGGCGATGGACTTGATCGTTAAAGGTTCGAAGCTCGGTTACCAGGCCGAGTTGGGCTTGCTCATCATGGGTGAGGTCGCCTTCACGGAAATCGATCTGGGCTACATCGGGGCCTCCGATACCCTCGCGGGCGTGAATATCAAGCTCGGAGGCGCGCGGGCGGCGCTCCGCATCGGCTTCCGGATCTAGCGGAGTCGAACAATGCCCCTCAAGAGGCGTGAATTCATTGCCAAGGCAGGGGCTGCGGCCGTTTCGCTGACCTTCGTCAAGCCGGCGCTCGTCCGGGGGACCCAGGCCAATTCGAAAATCCGGCTGGGTCTTGTTGGCTGCGGCGGGCGCGGCGGCTGGATCGCCGGCCTGTTCCAGAAGCACGGAGGCTACGAAGTCGTCGCCGTCGCGGACTACTTCAAGGACCGGGCCGACAAAGTGGGCGCGGACCTGGGTGTCCCTGAAGCGGGAAGGTTTACGGGCCTGGCCGGATATAAGCGGCTCCTGGACCAAGGAGTCGACGCGGCCGCCATCGAAACCCCGCCCTATTTTCACCCCGAACATGCCGCGGCTGCCATCGCTGCCGGCGCCCATGTCTACCTGGCCAAGCCCGCCGCCGTGGACGTCCCGGGGTGTCATGCGATCGCCGCGAGCGCCAGGCAAGCCGCGGCCAAGAAGCTTGCTTTCCTCGTGGATTTCCAGACCAGGGCCCACCCGGCGTTTATCGAGGCCGTTGGCCGGGTCCACCAGGGCGGCCTGGGCGAAATCGTTTTCGGCGAAGCCGCTTATCACGCCGACTGCCCGTTCGACCAGTGGTACGATCTGATCAGGTCCGAACCCGGCAATCCTGAGACTTGGATCAGGGCCTGGGGCCTCGACCGGGCCTTATCAGGCGACATGATCACCGAGCAGGACATCCACGCGCTCGACGTCATGAATTGGGTCATGGGCGTGCCACCCCTATATGCCATCGGCAGCGGCGGATTGACCGCGCGCCCGAAGATCGGCACCTGCTGGGACCACTTCGTCGTCTATTATCAGTATCCGAAGAACGTCGGGATGCAGTTCAGCGGCCGCCAGTTCAAGGGGCACGGGACTTCCGAGGGAATCAAGAACAGGGTGTTCGGTTCCAAAGGCGTGCTTGAGACCGAATACGGCGGCGGCGTCCTCATCCGGGGCGAGAATTATTATAACGGCGGGAAAACGCCCGAGATCTACGAATCCGGGGCCGTCGCCAACATCGCGGCGTTCCACAAAGCCATCCTGGCGCGGGATCCGGGAAATCCGACGGTCGCCCCGAGCGTCCAGAGCAACCTCGTCACGATCCTGGGGCGGAAGTCGGCTTACGAAAGCCGCCTGGTAACCTGGGATGAGCTCATGAAGGACGGTGAGCGCCTCATGCCGAACCTGAAGGGCTTGAAGGATTAGGGAATTGAGCAGGGGAGAAACGGCCATGTCGAAGAAGCTTCGAAGTCTGGCTGTCGTTGCGATCGTTAGCCTGGCCGTCAAAGGCGGTACCAGTCCCGGTCCTGGCAAGGCCGGGACCGTGGAATGGGCCGCCGTCAAGCTCGGCGTCTGCGACTGGACGATCGGGAAATCCGGCGACCCGGCCGCCCTGGACCTGGCGGCGAAGCTCGGGCTCGAAGGCGTCCAGGTCAGCTTGAACGCCAAGAACGATTCGCTGGCCCTCGACCAGCCGGAGCTCCGCCGCGCCTACCTCCAGGCCGCCGAGCGCACAGGCATCGCCATCGCGTCCTTCGCTATCGGCGAGCTTAACAACGTTCCCCTCAAGAGCGACCCCCGGGCGGAGAGGTGGCTGAGGGAAGGGATCGGCGTCGCCAGGGCCATGAACGTCCGGATCATCCTCGTCCCGTTTTTCGGCAAGGGCGAACTCCGGAATGACGCGCCGGGGATCGAGGCCGTGGTCGGCGCGCTCAGGCGGCTGGCGCCCCTGGCCGAACAGGGCGGTGTCGTCCTGGCGTTGGAAAGCTATCTCAGCGCCGCGGACAACCTCAAGATCCTCGAGCGGGTCGGATCGCCGGCCGTCAAGGTCTATTACGACGTCGGCAATTCGCAAGCGGCCGGACATGACGTTCTCCGGGAGATACGCCTCCTTGGGGACCGCATCGTGGAAATCCACGCCAAGGACACCAAAGACCTTTACGGCAAGGGCTCCATGGATTTCCGGGCGGTCCGCGGGGCCATGGAGGACATCGGATACAAAGGCTGGCTGGTCATCGAGGGCACCGAGATGCCTCTCGGCGTCGAAAAGAGCGTCCGGTACGACGCGGATTATCTGAAGACCGTGTTTCCCGGAAAATGAAAGGAGAACTGCGATGAATAAAACCTCCAGGTTCCTTCTGGTCTTGGCCATCCTGCTAGGTCCGCTGGTTGCCGTCCCCCGGGACTTCGCGCAGGAGTGGCACCTCGACGTGCCCTACGTCCCCACGAAACCGGAGGTCGTGGCCAAGATGCTGGAGATGGCCGCCGTGGGCAAGAACGATGTTCTTTACGACCTTGGGTGCGGCGACGGCAGGATCGTGATCACGGCCGCCAAGCTCTTCGGCACGCGCGGGGTCGGCATCGACATCAACCCTGAGCGGATCAAGGAATGCCGGGAGAACGCGGTGAAAGAGAACGTCACGGGACTGGTCAAGTTTCTCGAGCAGGATCTCTTCCAAACGGACTTCCATGAGGCGTCCGTGGTTACGCTCTACCTCCTGAGCTCCGTCAACCTCCGGTTGAGGCCCCTCCTTTTCGAACAGCTCCGGCCGGGCACCCGCGTTGTCTCGCACGATTTCTCGATGGACACATGGAAACCCGACCAGTCGGCGGAGGTGGAGACGGACGGGATGACCCACAACGTGTATTTTTGGGTCATCCCCGCCAACGCCTCGGGCACGTGGGAGTGGGCGTGGCCCGAGGGCTCACGGAAGCTGCCCTGCCGCCTCGACCTGGAGCAGCACTTTCAGGCGCTCACGGGCCGGATCACGATCGGGGGGCGGGAACTCCTGGTGAACGACCTGAGCATCAACGGGGAGCGGCTTAAGTTCTCCGTCGCGCGGGAAGAGGGCGGCAAGACGCGGACGACCTTTTTCGAGGGCCGGGTGGCGCGCAACAGCGTCGAGGGCACGATGACGGTCCAGGGAGAAGGGAAGCCGGGTCAAACGTCCTGGAAAGCGGAACGCCGGCCGGAGTCCATGAAGAATATCGCCACGGATAACGGGAGGGGCTTTTAGAGGCCGTCCGCTATTTCTGGACTTTGGTCCACCTGCCCGATTTGTCGGATTCGACGGCCGCCCCGAGGACGCACATGGCCTCGTGGCCGGTGTGGAAATCGGGGAACCGGACCGCGAAAGGTTTTCCCTCGCGCTTGGCCGCGAGCGCCTCATAATAATCCCGGAAAAGATTGTAGACGGCGTCGTGGTATCCCATGGGATGGCCGGTCGGCAGAGTCGCGTACTTCCGGGTGTCCTGGGCTTGGAGCTGCGAGGATTCATAGAACATTTCGTTGCCCTTTTCGCGGTGACCGATCCATAGAGCGTTCGGGTGGACGTGGCTCCAGGCGTAGGATTCCTTGGTGCCGAAGACCTGAAGTTCGAGGTCGACCTTGCGGCCGGCGGCGACCTGGCACGTCGTGAAGTTCCCCCTGGCGCCGTTGTCGAGGCGGACGAACATCGAAGCATAATCGTCAAGCTTCACGTCGACCTCGATGGTATCCGCGACCTTCTGGGTGCTGAACGACAGAGGACCCGCCTTGGGCTTCTTGCGCCGGGGGATGCACGTGTGGAGCTCGGCCATGACCTCGACGATCTTCCGGCCGGTGACGAACTGGACCAGGTCGCACCAGTGGCTGCCGAGGTCGGCGATGACGTTGGCCCCCCCGGCGACCTCGGGGTCGAGGCGCCAGGAATAGTCGGTGTCGTAGAAAAGCCAGTCCTGAAGGAAATGACCCATGAAGGCCCGGACGTCGCCGAGATCCCCCCGGCGGACGCGGGCGGCGGCTTCCTGGACCACGGGGTAATACCGGTAGCAGAAATTGATCGCGGTCAGGGTCTTGTGCTTGTCCGCCAAGCGGACGAGTTCGGCCGATTCCCTGGCCGTCAAGGACAAGGGCTTCTCGGAGAGGACGTCCTTCCCGGACTCTATGGCCTGCTTGTTGAGGTCGAAATGGACGTTGTTGGGGGCGCAGTTGTGGATGACTTCGATTTCGGGGTCGCCGATGAGTTCCGCGCCGCTCGTGTAGACCTTCGGGACCTCCAGCTTTTCCGCCGCCGCGCGGCCCAGCTTGTCATTGCTGTCGGCCACGGCCACGACCTCGGCGCCGACGATCCGTCGCAGGACCTCGAGGTGGACCATGCCGATGTACCCAGTACCGATCAGACCGACCTTGAATTTCTTCATGTTCTTCCTCCTTGCTTGAACGGTCATTCTCCTAGGCCCGCGACAAAACCCGACGCCCAGGCCCAGGCCAGATTAAAGCCGCCGCGTTTCCCCTGGACGTCCAGGATCTCGCCGGCGAAATACAGTCCCTTTTGCAGTCTGGATTCGAGCGTCCCGGGACGGACTTCCCGGGCGTCCACACCCCCGGAGGTGAATTCGGCCTCGTTCCAGCCGCGCGTTCCGTAGACCGGGAACGACTTTTCCTTGAGGGCCGCGGCCAGTCCCGCCGCCTTTTCCCCGGGATCGGATGGCCCAGCCGGAATCATCCCGGGGACGACCGCGGCGAATCTGTCCGGCAGGATCCCCGCCGCGAGATCTTCCGGGGGCCAACCGGCCCTGAGCCGTTTCAAGACCCTCGCGGCGAGGGCGTTCCGCGTCAGGAAAGGGACGAGGTCGAGGACGATCGCGGTCTGCGTCCGGCCTTCCCGGTTCATGGCCACCGACAGGCTTTCACTCACATCCAGGACGGCCGTCCCGGAGAGCCCGTACTGAGTGAAAAGCGCCTCTCCTTCGGCTGTTTGCGCGGCTTTCCCGTCGACGAGGGCCGTGGCTTTGGCCCGCACCTTCACGCCCTGAAGGAGCTGGCACATCTTATCTCGGGCCAGGACTGGGACGGCGCTCGGGACTGGCGGGATGATGTGGTGGCCGAAGGCCTGCGCCAGCCGGTAGGCGCTCCCGTTCGACCCCAGGGCGGGATAAGATTTCCCGCCTCCCGCCAGCACGACCGTGCCCGCCTCGACCCTCCGGCCGTCCGCGGCGACGATGGAGAAATCCGTTTCGTGCTTCCGGATCTCCGCGGCTTCGAATCCGAGTTCGGTGCCGGCCCCGAGCCTTTGGACCTCGGCCTCCAGAAGTTTAAGCACCGAGGAGGCCTGGTTGGTGACCGGGAAAATCCGGCCCTCCTCGGAATAGACTTCAAGGCCCAGGCCCTTGAAGAATTCGAGGATTTTGTCATTCCCGAACCGGTCAAGGACGGAGGCGACGAGATTCCGGCAGGTGGACGTGAAGGCGGCCGGGGAGAGGCCCTCATTGGACAGGTTACAGCGGCCCCCGCCCGTCGCCAGGATCTTTTTCCCCAGCCGCGGCAGGCGCTCGCAGATAACCACAGAGGCCCCCCGGCGCGCGGCGGTCGTGGCGGCGGCCAGGCCCGCGGCCCCTCCTCCCACGACTGCGACGTCCCACCGCCTCGTCATGGGACAAGCTTACCCGATTCGGCGTGGGTTCGTCAAAAAAAAGACGCCTCGCCCGGGCGGGGCGAAGCGCCGGTTGAATAGCGAACGACGCGCCCGGTGAATATGACGGGTGTTCCGGGCTTACACTTTTCTGCGTGGAGCGGGCGTCAGAACCCGATCCCAACCAAGACCATGAGGGACTTATTTTTGACCGACATCCCGGGGTCCAAGCCCTTGGCGATGTTGGCCAGGCCGAGGTTATAGCGCACTTCCGCGGACAGCTTGATGACCGGCAAACGGAAATCGATGCCGCCGCCGAAGACGAGGCCATAGTCCGTCGACTTGATCCGGTTCTTGATGTCCACCGCCGGTTCGAGCTCGCCGTCGAAGAACGAGACGCCCTTGGCCGACAGGCGATACGCGCCGTAAGGGCCGCCGTAGATCATCGGGCTGATGGGGCCGGGAATAACATGGATCTTGAGAAGCACGGGAACCTGGATGTAGTCCAGCCGGTATTCATCCCAATCCGGAAGCGCTTCCATTCTCCCGCCCTGACGGACGTAGAGGACCTCGGGCTGGATCGAGAACAACCCCAGGCCTATCGAGAAATAGACGCCGCCCACGAGGTTCTTGATGTCAGTCGTCGTCGGGAGGTCGGTGCCGCCTGCGAATCTGAGGTTCGACCAGGCGTACCCGCCCTTCACGCCCACGCCCGCGGCGGCAGTCTGCGGAAGGACGGCCGCGGCGAACAGGATGACCAGGGAAACAATCAGGAATTTTTTCACAAAAGCCTCCTAAATGAAGTTTTGATTCCGTCGGCTTCCAGTCTAACCCGGGGGTGCGTGGGGTCAATCGTCACCCCGGGTGATTTTGCGGGGTGATTTTTCGCCCGTTCCCTCATCGCGCCAGGTGAGTGAGCAGGAGCGCCCGATGGGCTCCCGTACCCGTTGACCGCCTCTTTTTTTCTGTGTTATAACCTCTGGCAGAGCATGAGTCTTCCCCTCCTTCAGGAACTCGTCGTCCTCTTGGCGGCTTCCGTCGTGGTCATTTTTGTCTCCCAGAAGATCAAGCTTCCCCCCGTGGTCGGATTCCTGCTCACCGGCGTCCTGATCGGTCCCGGGGGCTTCTCCCTGGTCAAGGACACGCAGACCATCGACGTCCTGGCCGAAGTCGGGGTCGTCATGCTCCTGTTCATGGTCGGCCTGGAGTTCACGCTCGACCGGCTGAAAAGGATCCAGAGGAATTTCTGGCTGGGCGGCGGGCTCCAGGTGACGCTGACCATTTCCGCGGCCGTCCTCATCCTCGTGCTCCTCCGGGTTCCGGCGCGGGCCGCTATCTTTTTCGGCTTCCTCATTTCCCTGAGCAGCACGGCCGTCGTCCTCAAGATCCTGTCCGACCGGGCCGAAACCGACGCCCCCCAAGGACGGATCTCCCTCGGGATCCTGATTTTCCAGGATCTGGCCATCGTGCCGATGATCGCGCTCGTCCCGCTTCTGGCCAGCGTCCGGGCCGCCTCTCCCGCGGCCATCACGGCCAGGTTCCTGCTGAGCGGGGGAGCGGTGGCGGCCGTGTTCGTTATCGCCCGGCACCTCATGCCCAGAGTCCTTCATCTCGTCGTCAGGACTCGGGTCCGGGAGATCTTCCTGATCGCCTCGCTCTTCGCCTGCCTGGGCATGGCCCTCCTGACGTCGTCGCTCGGGCTGTCGCTGGCCCTCGGCGCCTTCCTGGCCGGGGTGATCATCTCGGAATCGGATTACAGCCACCAGGTCGTCTCGGACATCCTCCCGTTCCGGGACGTATTCAACAGCGTTTTTTTCATATCCGTCGGGATGCTCCTTCATACGGGGGACGCGTGGCACTCGAGGTTTGTCATCGCCGGCCTCGTCCTCTCCATCCTTTTGCTCAAGGCCTTGGTCGTCTTCCTGACCGTCCGCATCCTCGGCTACGACTCGCGGATCGGGCTTCTTACCGGCCTGGCCCTGGCCCAGGTGGGGGAATTTTCCTTCGTTATGGCCGGCGTTGGCCGGACGAACGGACTCCTCCCGGAGAGCGCCTTTCAGGTATTCCTGGCCTCGTCCATCCTGACCCTCCTCGCGACGCCCTTCCTCATCCAGGCCTCTCCGTACCTGGCCGCGAAATGGGGCAAGTCTTCCGAGCTCAGGGGCCGGCCGCGAAAGGTCAGCGGGAGGACGGCCCGGGAATTCAAGGACCACGTCGTCATCGCCGGCTACGGCCTCAACGGACGGAACCTGGCCCATGTCCTGAAGGAGGCCGGAGTCCGCTATGTCGTCTGCGAGCTCAACCCCGAAACCGTCCGGGCGGCGGAGGAGAGGGGAGACCCCTTGATATTCGGAGACATATCGAGCCGCACCATCCTCAGGGAAGCCGGAATCGAGAGCGCCAAGGCCATCGTTTTCGCCATCTCCGACCCGTCGACGACCCGCCGGGGTGTCCGGGCGGCCCGGGAGATGCGGCCGGACATCTTCATTATGGTCCGGACGCGCTACGCCTCGGAAATCGACGAGCTCTATAGCCTTGGCGCGGACGACGTCATCCCCGAGGAATTCGAGACCTCTGTCGAAATCTTCACCCGGATCCTGGAGCGGTTCCATGTGCCCCGGAACATCATCGACGCCCAGGTCAAAATCGTCCGCAGCGAATGTTACGGGGTCCTGCGGGGAACCTGCGAAGCCATCAGGCCTTCCTCGGAGAGGATCTCCGACCTCCTCTCGGCCGGGACCGCGGAATCCTTTTATGTCGGAAGGGGCAGCTGGTTGGCGGGGAAAACCCTGGGCGGCGTCGACCTCCGGAATAAAACCGGCGCCACGGTCATCGCCGTGGTCCGGGGCGAGGAATCAGTCACAAGCCCGGGCGCCGAATTCGTCATCGAAACGGGAGACACGCTGGTCCTCGTGGCCAGCCACCGGGACATGAACCGGGCCTTCCAGTTCCTCTCCTCGGGACGGGAGGAGGGCCCCGGCGGCGGAGATCATGAGGCGTGATATGGACGTCCGGCTTCAGCCGTCCTGGCTGCTCGTGGGGCCCACGGGGGCCGGCAAAACGCCTCTCGGGCTTCTGCTCGAAGAAAGGGGACTGGCGGGCCTGAGGTGCTTTCATTTCGATTTCGGGGCCGAGCTGCGGTCCGTCGGGGCCTCCCCGGAGAGCGTCCCCGGGCTCCAAGGCGGGGAAGTCCAGGTCATCCAGCGCTCGATCGCCACGGGGGCTCTGCTCGAAGACGACGAGTTTCCCATCGCCCTCAAGGTCCTGCGGGCCTTTCTGCGGGCGAAGCGGGTCGGCGAGCGTGACCGGCTGGTCCTCAACGGCCTCCCGCGCCACATCGGCCAGGCGCGGATGCTGGAGGACGTCGTCCGCATCGAGACCGTTGTCAGCCTGGAGGCCACCCCCGAAGCCGTCCGGGAGCGGATCCTGCTCAATACCGGCGGCGACAGGGTAGGCAGGCCCGACGACGAACTCCGGGCCATCAGGCGGAAACTCGTGATCTTCAGGATGCGGACCCTCCCCCTCCTCGAATACTACGAGAACCGCGAAGTGCCGGTCTTCAAGGTCCCGGTCGGGGCGCGCACGACGGCGGAAGATATGTACGGCGCCGTGGCCGAGCTGTTCAATCCCCTTCGCGGCATTCCACGGACCTAAATCCGTGGAGCTTCAGGAAGGCCGGTATCACTTGAAAGGAGAACGCCCTGTGAAAAAAACCCTGGTGAAATTCGTCGGAACGGCTCTGGCTTTGGGCGTCGTCTTCGGCGCGGCTTCGCTCGGGGCGGAGGCGCCCAGGCTCGAGACGATCCTCTACGGGGCATCCTACTACTGGGAATACATGCCGTACGAGCGGTTGGAGAAGGACGTGGCGCTCATGGAGAAGGCCGGGATCAATTTCCTGCGCGTCGGAGAATCGACTTGGGGCGTCCTCGAGCCGCGCGACGGGGTGTTCGATTTCGGGTGGCTGCGGCGCGTGCTCGACCGCGTCCATAAGGCCGGCATCAGGGTCATCCTGGGCACGCCGACCTATTCCATCCCGGCCTGGCTTTACAAGGAGCACCCGGAGATCCAAGTCAAGCCGACGAACCAGCCGCGCTACACGTACGGGCTTCGCCAGATGACGGACATGACCCACCCGGTCTACAGGCGCTATGCGGAGCGAATCATCCGCAGGCTCGTCACCGAATTCCGCGACCATCCGGCGGTCATCGGTTACCAGCTCGACAACGAAAGCCACCCCTCGGGAACGGCCGACGAGCACGTCCAGGCGGCGTTCCGGGAGCATCTTAGGCGGAAGTTCACGACCCCGGATAACCTGAACAAGGCCTGGGGCTTGAATTACTGGGGGCAGAGGATCTCAAGCTTCGACGAACTCCCCCCGCGCGACGGCATCCTCAACCCCGGTTACAGGCTCGAATGGGAGCGCTTCCAGCAGCAAATCGTCACCGACTTCCTGGGCTGGCAGGCGGAAATCGTCCGGGGCCTCAGGCGCTCCGGCCAGTTCATCACCCACGACTTCGTCGGAGGCTTCCCGGGCGATGTCAGCCAACCCGAGATCGCCGCGTTCCTCGATGTCCCGGCCGTCAACGTCTACATGGGCCTCCAGGATGAAATGAACGGGGAGTTCATCGCCTACTGCGGCGACATCAACCGGTCGCTCAAGGGGACAAATTACCTGGTTACGGAGACAACGGCCCAATCGACCGGTTGGGATTCGCGGGAACAATTCCCGCCTTACGACGGCCAGCTCCGGCTCGCGGTCTATGCCAATGTCCTAAGCGGCGCCAACCTTGTCGCGTACTGGCATTGGCACTCCCTCCATTACGGGCAGGAGACATATTGGAAGGGCGTCCTGGCCCACGACCTCGAGCCGGGCAGGATCTACGGCGAGGTTTCGCGGATCGCGCATGAGCTCGCGAAAACCGGCCCCCAGCTCGTCAACCTCAAGAAGAAGAACCGGGTGGCCATCCTCTACAGCATGGACTCCATGAACGGCCTCAATGTCATGCCGTTCGACCGGGACGTCGGATACATCACCGTCCTTAACCAGATGTACCGGGCCCTGTACAAACTCAACGTCGAAACCGATTTCGTATTTCCCGGGAGCCGGAACCTGGCCGATTATGACCTTGTCCTTGTCCCGCCTCTCTATGTGGCCGGTGACGAACTCCTCGAGAGGCTCGCCGGCTACGTCAAGAACGGGGGCCACGTCCTGATGGCCTTTAAGAGCGGATTCACGGACGAGAACTCGACGGTCCGGTGGACGACGATGCCCGGCCCGCTGAGGGAGGCCTGCGGTTTTTCCTACCAGGAATTCACGAACCTGAAAAGCCCCCTCCATCTTTTGGGGGACCCGTTCAAGGCCGGCCGGGAAAACGGCGTTTCCGTGTGGGCCGAGTTCCTGGTTCCCGACAAGGCGGAAGCGCTGGCGTTCTACGACCACCCGGTTTTCGGGAAATACCCGGCCGTGACCAGGAACCGCTTCGGCAAGGGGACGCTGACCTACGTGGGAACGTATCTCTCGGAGGCGCTCCAGGAAAAAGTCGTCACCGGGGCGCTGAAGGAGGCCGGCGTCCCGCTGACCGACGCCGGCCTGCCGGCCGGGGTCAGGTCCAAGCACGCGGTCCTCGCGGACGGGTCCGCCGTCCACGCTTATTTCAATTTCTCGGGAAAGCCCCAGACTTTCGCTTACGGTTATGGCGGGGCGCGGGTCGAAGTCCTGACCGGCAGGACGGTCGCGAAATCCCAGGCGATCACCCTGCCGCCTTGGGATCTGGTCATTATCAAAGAATAGCAGCGCGCCGCCGGCGTGAACGCGCCTCAAGAATTCCATGAAAAGACTGAAGCTCCGCGGAGTTACAGCGGGGGCTCCTGTTGGCTTGAACCCCCCCCCACAGTCGTCAAGAAGCTGCCGAAGGCAGCTTCTTGACGGCGTCCGTGGAATCCCGCAAAGGGGGTTGACAGTTGCACCGCCGTTCTCAATAATCTCTTTCTATCCGTTTTCAAGGAGTGACCGTATGACGATGACATCCCGCAGGAAATCGTTCTTCCTTTCGCTCGTTATTTCATTCTTTTTATTGGCTTCGGTATTTCCGGCCACGGCCGAAAAAACCGCCCAGAAACCCTGGCCCGCGGAATGGGATAGTTGCACGTCCATCGAGGTCGGCCGCCAGGCGACCGTCGACGGCTCCGTCATCACCTGCCACACGTGCGACGGGCCTTACCGCACCTGGTTGAACATCGTGTCCCACCAGAAATGGCCGGACAAAGCCATGAACAAGATCTATTCCGGCAAGATGCACACCGAGACGCCGGGCGACCTTCAGGGCATCCTCCAGACCGGGGAGATCCCCCAGGTTCCCGAGACGTACCAGTTCCTGAACACGGCCTATCCCTGCCTCAACGAGCACGGCCTGGCCATCGGCGAAACAACGATCGGCGGCCGCCAGGAGCTCGTGAACAGCGAAGGCGCGTTCATGATCGAGGAGGTCGAGCGGATCATGCTCGAGCGGGCCAAGACCGCCCGCGAGGCCATCAAGCTGGCCGCGGAGCTCGTCAAGCAATACGGGTACGGCGACTACGGCGAATGCATCACCATCGCCGACGGCAAGGAGGTCTGGCACTACGAGATATTCGGTGCCGGGCCGCTACAGAAGGGGGCCGTCTGGGCCGCGGTCCGGATCCCCGACGATCACGTCGGGATCTCGGCCAACATCCCGCGAATCGCCGAGATCAACCTCAAGGACCCGGACCACTATATGGCCTCAGACAACGTCTTCCAGGTAGCCCAGGACATGGGCTGGTGGGACCCCAAAAGCGGCAAGCCCTTCAAGTTCTGGGAGGCCTACAGCGGCCGCAAGCCGTTTTCGACCCGGGAATATTTCGTCCTGAGCACGCTGGCCCCCTCGTTGAAGCTGACGATGGACATGCCGGAGCTCCCGTTCACCGTGAAGGCCGAAAAAAAGCTCTCCGTGCGTGACATCCTCCGGATCTACCGCGACCCTTACGCCGGGACCGACCTCGACATAACCAAGAACCTTCTCGTCCCGAAGCAGCAGGGCCGGCGTGACCAGGCCGCCCAGAGCGCCCAGCCCGCAACCCCGGAAATGGTCACGAGCCCCATCGCCAGCGCCTGGATGCCTCGCGAAGTCATCAGGCTCATCAACGCCCTGAAACCGGGGACCATCAATATGCCCAGGACGATTCCCATTTCAGGATGTTCCTACGCCACGGTCATCCAGGTCCGCGGCTGGCTGCCGCCCGCCGTCGGGGCCATCTGCTGGTTCGCCTTCGACAACCCCGCCATGAGCGCCCGGATCCCCATTTTCGCCGGCGCGACGGAACTGCCTCCGGGCTTCGAGGTCTGCGGCCAGCACCGGTTCCGACTGGACTCGGCCGATTGGGCGTTCCGCCGGGCCAACCGGCTGGCGACGATCAGGTGGGGGGCGACGAAGGCCCAGGTCGAGGGGACGATCGCCGAGTTCGAAGAGAAGGCCTTCGCCGACCTGCCGATGCTCGAAAAAAAAGTCCAGGATATCCTGGCCAGCAAGACGTCCGACAAGGAGCCGTTTACGGTGAATCAGTACCTGACGAAATACACGAACGACTTCGCCAGGGCCGCTATCCAGAAGTACCTCGAGCTGGGGGACAAGTTCTGGATGCTGATCGCCATGGGGCTTTAGCTCCGGGGACGAAGAAATGGGGACGGTCCTGGTTTTCTGGGAAAACCAGGACCGTCCCCATTTCAAAGAGCGTACTTGAACAGGTTCATGCCCGGGGCGAGCCTGGCCTTTTCCTTGTAAATGTCCCAGTAATGCGCTTTGGCCTCGGCCAGCCGTCCGTAGAGCGGGTGCCCGGTATCGGGAAGGTGGGTGGCCACGACGGCGTTCGCCTTGTCCACGCAGAGAAGCTTCTGGCACCGGTTCATGATGCCGGCCGTTCCGATGCTCGCGGCGACGACCAGGTCGTTCGTTTTGATCCGGCCGATGAGCTCGCCGTAGGGGATGTGCCGTTCCTCGACCTTGACGCCCATTTCCCGGAGGATGCTGACCATGCCCTGGATCGTGATCGAGGGGAGGATGAGCTCGCTTTCCGGGATCTTGATCACGGTCCCGTCCCTGAACCCGAAGAGGCAGCACGACGAATCCCATTCTGTGATGCACCGCTCTTCAAGATTCCGGTGGGTCTTGTCGTCGAGGAAGAGGGCCGCGGCCGCCAGGGGATCGACGTCCTTGGCGGCGTCGATGGCCTTCAGGCTGATCAGGTAGTTGATTCCGAGCTTCAGCCAACCCGTCTTGTTGGCGCTGGTCGCCCGGATGAGGTGAGGGATGACGACTCCGGTGAACGGCTCGCCGAGGTAATTGTCATACCGGCAGAAGATGGCCCGGATGGCCGGTTGAGAGGGGAAGGTGACTCCCATGGACTGCTCTTCGTCCACCGTGAAGGGCCTCAGGTAGCCCTGAGCGCCCGCATCGGCCATCTCCTCGAGAAAGGCGCGGACGGCAGGCTCCTTGAAGTACTGATGGACGATGACATTCTCCATCTCCTCGACCGACGGGATGAGGCCGGCCTGGCTTTTGCTCAGGTTGAAAGCCATACCCCTCTGGAAGCGCTCCAGGTTTTTGTGCCAGTTCAGGAAGCTCACCTCGAGCTGGCCTTTGGAATTTCTCTTAGCGAAAAAACGGATGCCCTCGAAACAGAGGAAGGTGGCATAAAAGATCGACCGCGAGACCCCGTACACCTTGGCGTCGGGCTCGAGGATATCGAGCTCCTTTTCGGGCAGGAGATAACGCATCTGCCGCGGGGCCCATTTCACGCCTTCGAACTTGGCCATGGGATGACTCCTTTCTTTCCTATTTCACGACCGGTTTGAGATGCTCGATGAAATATTCGACACGCGACTCGGGGTAGCGCTGGAAGCCGATGCCGTGCTGCTGCTCGGGGTAGATCATGAGGTCGAAGGTCTTGTTTTCCTTGAGCAGGGCCTGGACGAGCTGGATCGTGTTCGCGGGGTGGACGTTGTCGTCCACGGCGCCGTGGTGGATGAAGAGCTTCCCCTTGAGGTTCTTGGCGTACGTCAGGCAGGACCCCTGGTCGTAGCCGTCCGGATTGTCCTGGGGCCGGCGCATGTAGCGTTCGGTGTAGATCGAGTCGTAGTTCCTCCAGTCCGTGACCGGGGCGCCGGCGACGCCCACGTGGAAGACGCCGGGCTCCTTGAGCAGGCAGAGGCAGGTGAAATATCCGCCGTAGGAGTGGCCGGTGATGCCGACGCGGCCCGTGTCGGCGTAGGGCCTTTGGGCGAGCGCCTTGACGAAGGCGACGTGGTCCTCGAGCTCGACCTGGCCGAGTTTCAAGTAATGAAGATTCTGAAAGCCCTTGCCGCGGCCGGAGACGCCCCGGTAGTCGCACATCGCCACGAGGAACCCAAGCTGGGCCAGGGCCTGGCTGCCGTCGTTCATCTTGTAGCTGTTGGAGACGCCTTTGGAGCCGGGCCCGCCATAGACCGAAAGAAGGACTGGGTACTTCTCCTTCGGGTTGAAGTGGCCGGGGAAATAGATCAAACCGTCGAGGTCGTACTTGCCGTCGGCGGACTTGAAAAGAAAATGCTCCGGCTCGAGAAGTTTCAGCCCCTGAAATTCCTGGCTCGGGACGGCTTGGCCGATGGTCCGTACGGCTTTGCCGTCAGCCTGGCAGAGGACGGCCTTGGGCGGCGAATCGTAGTTCGAGAAAGAATCGGTATAGTATGCGAAACCGGGCGCGAAACTGATCATGTGGGTCCCCGGTTCCCGCGTCATTTTGGCGAAACCCGTGCCGTCCAACCGGACTTTGAAGAGGTGGGTTTCGGTGCCGTTCATCTCGGCCCCCGTGAAATAGATCCAGCCGCCGGCCTCATCGACGCCCAGGATGCTCTGGACGGGCAGGCGGGCGTTGGTCAGCTGTTTGACGAGTGTCCCGCCGAGATCGTAGAGATAGATCTCACGCCAGCCGCTCCGCTCCGAGCTCCAGAGGAAGCGCTGATTATCCTTGAGGAAGAGGAGATGCGTGGTCTCGTCGATGTAGCACGGGTCTTCGTCGGCCAGGACGAGACGCGTCTTGCCCGTCGCGGGATCTGCGGCGAATACCTCGACCCGGTTCTGGAGGCGGTTCAGGCGGTGGTAGGTGAATTCCCGGCCGTCATTCGTCCATTGACCGCGGTACAGATAGACGTCCAGGTCGTCGCCGGTTTCGAGCCGCACGATTTTTTTCGAGGCGACATCGGCCACGAAAAGCCGGACGATGGGGTTGTTGGCTCCCGGAACGGGATAGCCCTGGAGCTCGTACCGGGGCATGGGCGCGATGTCGTGGACGATCGGGTACTTGGCCACGGGGCTCTCGTCGAACTGCATGAAGGCGATCTTTTTCGAGTCGGGCGACCACCAAAACGCCTGGTACTGGTCCAGCTCCTCCGGGTAGACCCAATCGGGGAAGCCGTTCCGGAGATCCTCGGTCCCGTCAATCGTCAGCGCCGTTTCGTTGCCGTCCATGTCCTTGACGTAGAGGTTGTAGTTCCTGCTAAAGGCCCGGAGCTTAAGGTCTGGGGAGAGGACGTCGCCGTAGCCGCGCCCCCTCACGCCCGAAACCGTGCGTTCAGGCTCATAGAAGACGAGCTTCCCGGCGGCGAGGTCATAGATGAAGACCTTATTGAAGGCCGCAAACTGGATCTTCGCCCCGTCCTCGAGATACTCGAAACGGCTGAACGGGAGCTTGGCTTCCTGCCGGCCGGTCGCCAGGTTCACCGCGGCCAAGATCTTGACGTCATCGAAGAGCGGAGATTTCTCGCCGCCGAGGAGATCCACCCTTTTGAAGGTCCCGTCCTCAAAGACATAATAGGCTTTCCCGTCGGAGGTCCAATTGAGCCGGGCCAGGCCGTCGAACTTGACCAGATTGCGGCCTTCCTTGCGCAGCTTGTCGTAGAGAGCCCGGCCGACGGGTATCTCCTTGGACACGACCGGCCGGGGGGCCGGCTTTTCCTGGGGGAATGAGGGCCCGGCAATGAGAACGGCCAGGAATAAACAAATCAGGACCGCCGGTTTCGAGCATCTTTTCATGAGACCTCCTCGGACGATATGACTTTATCCTCAAATTCTTTTGACGGCAAGGACCCTGTCCTCCATCCCGGATTTACTTATTGACCGGGGCATTCTCGATTTTTTTGATGGACGATTCGGCGTTCCTTTTGAGCATATCCCGGGGCGAGGCCAGACCCGCGGCCTTGCGCAGAAAAGCGATCCGGTCCCGGCCGCCGCATTCTCCGATCGCTATCAAAGCCTCGGCCTGGACGACGTAGCTTGAATCCCGGTTGAAGACGTCCACAAAGAACGGGGCGAGAGAAGGAGACTTCATCGCCGCGAGCGCCCGGACGGCGGCCGCCCGGACCTGAGAGTTCCCGTCGGCCAGTTTTTCCTTGAAGAACAGGACGAGGTCCGCGGCGCCGATTTTGGCCAGCGTCTCGACGGCCGCCCGCCGGACGGCCCAGAAGACATCCTTTCGCGCCGCCTGGAGGAGGGCTTCCCGGGTGGTAGGGTCGCTGGGGAATTTCTGGAGCTCGCCGGCCGCCCACATCCGTCCGACGACGTCGTCATTCTGAATCTGAAAGATCAGCTCTTCGGCCGACTTCTTGAAGATGAGCTCCTTCAGGAGTTGGTTCCCTTCGTCGAAGCGGACGAGCCGGGGTTTAGCCGCCAGTTTGAACTCGAAGTCCTCCTCGCTTTTTTCGATCCATTTTTTTTCCGAGACGTTTTCCCCGGCCGCCCGGATTCCGATGACGACCGGCGTCCGGAAAACCGGAATACCGCGGGAAAAATCCTGGACCTGGCGGACTTTGAGAAGGAGCTTTCCGGCGGGTTCGTCCCAGGTCCCGGATACCTCGAACACCGGGTGACCGGGCTTATAGATCCATTGCTCGAAGAACCAATCCAGATTCTCCCCGGTCGTCTCCTTGACGACGGTCATGAAATCGCGGGTGTCGGCGTTCTTGAAGGCGAAACGGTGCAAAAACTCCCCGAGCACTCTAAAAAAGGCCCGGTCGCCCAGGACATAGCGGAGCATGTGGAGCACGGCCGCGCCCTTGGGATAGGAATGGGCGTCCATGATCTCCCAGGGTCCGTTGTAGCGGTTGAAGACGATGGGGCGGATGTAGCGGGTTTGGGCTTCCGCGAGGTAGCCCGCTTTCTTCTCTTCGAGGTTCAGGGCGCCTTCGTCCTCGCCCCGGTCGGAGCGCGTGAAAAGATATTCCGCGTATGTCGCGAAGCTCTCGCTCAGCCAGACGTCGGGCCAGGCTCGCTCCGTGACGAGGTTTCCCCACCACATGTGGGCGAGTTCATGGGCGACCAGCCCGTCGCTCGAAAAGTCCTGGTCGGCCCGTTCGTCGTGGATCGTCGACTGACCGAGGATCGTGGCGGTCGTCGCTTCCATGCCCCCTCCGTAGCCCGCGACGCAGACCTGGTCGTACTTGGCCCAAGGGTAGGCGTAGCCGAAGGTCTTGTTGTAGAACTCGATCATTCTGGGAGTTTTCTTGAATGAACGCGGGGCGTCGGCGACGTCCTTGGGATAAACCCAATAATCGACCGGGAGCGTGCCGAGGGAATCCTTGATGACCTCGTACGGGCCGGCGGCCAGCATGATGCAGTAGGTGGGGTGGGGTTCCTCCTGCGACCAGTGCCAGGTCGAGGTCCCGGCGGACTTATCCTGCAGGACCTCCACCAGCCGGCCGTTGGACAGCACCTTATAATCTCCCCGGACCGTGGCGATGACCTCGCTCGTCACCTTGTCGTTCGGGTAATCGTAACATGGGAACCAGTGATGCCCGTCCTCGGGCCAATCGTACGTGTTGATCTGGGCCGGGTGGCCGGGCCCGGCGTCGACGAATTTCAGGCCCGTTTTGGGGTTTTCCTGGTGGAAACGGACGGCGACCGAAACCTTTTCCCCGTAGGCTAGCCCTCTCAAAAGGGAGATGATGAGCTTTTTATTTTCGACGGCAAATGGCAGAGGCCGCCCGTCCGGGCCGGCGACCTCCGTCACCGTGAACCCCTCGGCGTCGAAGACGAGCGATTTCAGGTCGTCCTTGAGGGAGGCCACGGTGATCGTGTTTTCGCCTCGATAGGATTTTTCCTTGTCATGGAGCACCAGGGCGAGTTTGTAGTGGAGGGCGTCGTAGTCGCGGCTCCGTTCGAAGTTCTCGGGCTTCCGCAGAAGCTCGGTCGGCTGGGCCGGGAGGAACACGGGGAGGAGGCAGGCGGCGAGAATGGCCGGCAGCGCGAGGCGCTTGGCCGCGGCGGATGTCTTTATCACGGCTTCCCCCCGGCGATGTCTTCGAGCGCGGCCAGGAACTGCTCGACGGTCTCCATCGTGTCGTAGTGGGCGAAGCTCGCCCGGCACAGGGCCGGCTTCTTCAGGTGGCGGAAGACGGCGGCCGAATAATGGTTGCCGTCGGCGATTTGGATGCCGTGCCGCTCCCAGAGGCGCTTTTTTGTATCCGACGCCGATTCCCCGGATATCTCGAAGGCGAAGGTCGGGTCCCGCTCGCCACAGCGGTCCGGGTCCTTGAGGCCAAAGTACGTGAATCGGCCGGGGTCAAGCTTCCTGAACTCCTCGAGAACACGGCGGGAAATGCGCTTCTCATAATCCGCGATGACGGTCATCGCGTAGGCGAACTTTTCACGGCGGCCAGCGAAGGCGCGCTCCGGCCCGGCGGCTTCTTCGCCAAGCCAAAGGATATACTCGATGGCCGCTTCGAGGGAGGCCAGGGAGGCATTGTTGAGCATGCCCTGCTCGAACTTATAGGGGGGCTCATTCTTATTGGTTTCGACCCGGTAGGGCCTGGCCATTTCCAGGACCGACTCTTTCCCCCAGAGGACGCCGAGCATGGGCCCGAAGACCTTGTAGCCGGAAAACGCCAAAGCGTCGCAATCGATGGCTCGGACGTCGATGGGACCGTGGAGGGCGTGATGGACGGCGTCGATGACGACCAAGCAACCCGGCGCCTTAGGCCGTACCGCCGCGATGATCTCGGCGAGCGGCGGCACGGAGCCGAACCCGTTGGAGGCCATGGTCATGGCCAGGACCCTGGTGCGACGGTCCACCAAGCTTAGGAGATGATCGACGTCCAGGGTTCCCTCGTTCGAGACCGCGGCCCGGCGGATCTCGCGGCCGAGTTCCGTCCCGATGACGATTTCCCAGGGAGAGACATTGGCCATATGGTCGAGGTCCGTGACCACGAGGTTGTCCCCGGGGGCGGTGAAGTCTCGCAGGGCGAAGGCCAGGTTGAAAAGGGCGGCCGTGGTCGAATGGTGGAAGGAGATCTCGCGGCTGCTCCGGGCATGGAGAAAATCCGCGGCGATCCCGCGGACCCGGTCGTGAAGGCGGGCCGTGTCGATTTCAGTCCGGCAGACGGCCCCGGGCATGGGATTTAGCGTCCGGTTGGCCTCGGCCGCCGCCTCCATCGCGGAATCGACCATCAGGCTCCCGGCGCCGCTGTTGAGGTAGATTCGCGGCCGGCCCTGCGCATCGTGGTCGAGTAGCGGGAAACGGGCCCGCACGCGGGCGTGGATCGTCTCGAGAGGGTCAGGCGTCCGGCTTTTCAGCATGGGGTCTCGGCAACCGAGGACAGATCACTGTATTCGAACGCCCGCCAAATTTCAATTCTTTATTTCGACGGCTTTCTCCCCGGCCCCGTCGGCGAGGGTAAAGGCCGTTTTCGCCCACCGCAGGTCGTTCCCGGCGAGGACGATGCCGCTGGTCTCGCGTCCGGAAAGGAACAGGAACGTCCCGGTGCCCTCGTCCGCGCGGCAGTTGCGGATGACGGCGTCATTGACCCGTCTTAAAACGATCGCCGGAGCGTCCCCGCCGTCCTTGGCCTGGCGGGCCCGCACCCCGTCGAGGACGAGCCACTTGACGTCCTCGAAAGAGAGGGCGCTCTGCCACCGGTCATAGAGGGGCTTCTCCCACACGACCTCGAAGTCCTTCAGCCTGAGGTTACGGGCCAACTCGAACTTGATGGCCTGGACCGCCTTGTCGTAGGGCGCCTTGGGGTCGTGGGCGATCGTAAGCTTGACGTTCTCGAAGCTAACGCCGTCGAGCCAGGAGTCCGGGTGGCCGTTGCAGACGCTCATCCCGTAGCCGCGGGCGATGACGTTCTGGATCTTGATGTTTCGGATGGCCCCGGCCGGCCGGTCCTTCTCCTTCGGCCAGTTGGCGTGGACCTCGCTCCTCTTCCGGATGTTGAAGTGGAACGGCTCACCGTCGCCCCACCAGAACCAGTCGTTGCGGACGGTCTCGATGGTCAGGTTGGAGAGCACGACGTTCTCGACCGGGCCGCCGTCGAAGGTCATGAAGGCGATGCCGCGGTTGGAGTTGGTGATGACGCAGTTATCGATCGTGACGTTGCGGATGCCGGCGATATTCCCGTCGCAGAACTTGATGGCGCTCGAAGCCGAGCTCAGACGGCAGTTCGTGACCGTGATGTTCTCGCACGGCGTGGCCGGGCCGAACCAGTCCATGGAGTAGAAAACGAGGGCGTCGTCGCCGGTTTCGATGGCGCAGTTCGAGATGCGGAGGTCCTTGCAGCAATCGGGGTCGATGCCGTCGGCCCAGACGCCGTTCTTGAGGCTCGTGCGGATAAAGATCCCGTCGATGACCATCCGCTCGCAGTGCACGGGATGCATCGTCCAGGAGGGCGAATCGATGAAAGAGACTCCGGAGATCCGGACATCCTTGCAGCGGACGAGGAGGAGCATCTTGCCGGTCTGGTCGGGCTTGGGAAATGAGCGGAAGAGAGGTTTGCCGAGCTTTTCCATCTCGAGCTGGTTGGGCCGGATGAAGTCGTCCTGGTGATCTCCCTTGAGCCGCCAATCATAGGCGGCTTCGCCGTCGAAGACGCCGCGGCCCTCGATCGTGATGTTGTCCAGGTCTTCGCCGTAGAGAAGGGCGTCCTTGTCGAACAGCGCTTTATTGTGGATGGAATAGACCGTCGCCCCCGCTTCCGCGTGTAAACGGACGTGGCTCCTAAGATGGATGGTTCCGGAGCTGTATTCTCCGGGAGGAATGTAGACCATACCGCCCCCGGCGGCGGCGCAGGCGTCCACGGCCTTTTGGATTGCGGCCTGCGCGTTGTCGGCCTTGCGGCCGGTCGCCCCATAATCTTTGACATTGAAAATCCGGAGACCGGATGCGGGATCGGCCGACGCGGCCGGCATGACGGACGATGTGAGGATGGTCAGGCAAAGGACAAGTTTCGGGAGTTTATTGATCATGTGGCCTCCTGCGGGCGGGATATTACAGCGGAGGCAGATGTCTTTTCAAGCGGGTGTCCATATCCGCCGGAGCTTCCCGGCCACTGCCGGAGCGGTTAGGCTGTTCCTCTTGCCCGTGCCATAGGGTCTGAAGTAGAATCTGCGCGGCGCTGCGAGGCGGACATTTGAACGGGCGGAGGGCCTATCAATGAGAAGAAGAGCAGCCGTGAAGAGCCTCTTGGCCGCCGCGGGGCCCGTTGCATTATGGACCGGGAAAGCCGCCGGCGCTCCGGGGACGGGCTCGACCACGGCGGACCCACTGGTCGAAAAGGTCAAGCTGGCCATGCTGACCATGCAACGGCATGCCTGGGAACAGGGCGTCGCGGCCCAGGCCCTCCTCGAGCTCGGCGAAGAGGACCTCGTTATTTTGATGGCCAAGGAAGCCCTGGTCCGCGTCTCCGACGATGGCCGGCTAGGCCAGGTCTCGGACAACCACGGCGTCACCGATCCGGGCGCTAACGGCGAGGCCGTCCTGCACGCCGCCTTACGCACCGGGGACACGAAGCTCAAGGCCGGCACCGACGGGATGCTCGAGTACTTTCTCCACAAAGCGCCCCGGCGCAAGGACGGGACGCTTTATCATATCGACGACAAGCCCCAGGTCTGGATCGATTCGATGTACATGGCGCCTCCCTTCCTGGCCGTTGCGGGCCGGCCCGGGGAAGCCCTGACGCAGGTCGAGGGGTTCCGCAAGCTCCTCTGGAACAAAGAGAAGAAGCTTTTCTCCCACATCTGGGACGACGCCAAGAACGATTTCGGACGGAAGGATTTCTGGGGCGTGGGGAACGGCTGGGCCGCGGCCGGGATGACCCGCGTCCGAAGGGCCCTGCCGGACCGGATGCCGGCCGAAAGAAATCGCCTCGAGGGGTATGTCCGTGAGGTTCTCGAGGGCTGCCTGGTTCACCAGCGGCCCGACGGCCTTTTTCACGATGTCCTCGACAACCCCAAGACCTTTGTCGAGGTCAACCTGGCCCAGATGCTGGCCTATACGATTTACCGGGGCATCAAGGGCGGTTGGATCGCCACAGCCTACAAGTTAAAGGCGGACAAGATGAGGGAAGCGGCGCGGGCCAAGGTCGACGCCCTTGGACTGGTCCAGGACGTGTGCGGCTCACCGACCTTCGAAGCCCCCGGGACGGCCACCGAAGGCCAGGCTTTCTTTCTATTAATGGAAGCGGCGCGCCGCGACCTCGACGCCTAAAATCCGGAATGCGACGCGCCGGAGCTTACCCCCCGAATGGAGGGACGCGCCCCCCGGTGCATAGAGAGGGGCTGGGGGGAATGGCCGGAACGTCATGTGCGGCTTAGCGTAAGCCGCACTCTGGAGTGGAGGTCAGCCCCTCAGCCCCGAATAGAAAAGCACCGGGGGGGACGCGGCCGACCATTTCAATTCTTGAGCTCGGCGCAGCGAATGCCGCGGAGATTCATGCACTTGTTGCAGGAAATGCACTCGGATTTCGCGATCCGCCCCTCCCGGAAATTCTTTAAGAGAAAGGGGTCGCGGATGAACGGCCGGCTGAGCGAGATGAGATCGGCGCGTCCCTCCCGGACGATCTTTTCGGCGACCGCGAATGTCCGTATGCCCCCGAGCCCGAAGACGGGAACTTTGACGGCGGCCTTGATCCGGGCGGCCGCGGCCACGAAATAGCCTTCGTCCTCCTCCTTGCGCAGTCCCGGCCAGATCGATCCCCGGCCCGCTTCGGCCATGCCGCCGCTGACCTCTATGCCATCGATCCCGGCGGCTTCCAGCAGGACCGCGGCCCGGACGCTGTCCCCGGGGGTTAGTCCGCCGTCCAGAAAATCCGTGGAGTTGAGCTTGACGATCACGGCGAAATCGCTTCCCGCGAGCGCCCGGATGCCGCCGGCGATTTCCACAAGAACGCGGGCCCGGCTTTCGATGGGTCCACCCCACTCGTCCGTCCTGCGGTTGGTGTGCGGCGACAGGAAGCTATTCAGGAGATAGCCGTGCGCGGCGTGAAGTTGAACACCATCGAACCCGGCTTCCCCGGCCCGCCGGGCCGCCTGGACAAAATCCTCGATGAGGGCCTTGATTTCGGCGGGGGCGAGCTCGCGCGGCATGACTTTGGAAACGGGGTCGTAGACGGAGGAGGGGGAGACGGGCGTGCAACCGCACAATTTTTCCTTGGTCTGGCGGCCCGCGTGGGCGATCTGAAGGACGATCCGCGACGGGGAGCGATGTACGGCGGCGGCGATCCGGCTGAGTCCGGCGACGAAACGGTCATCATAAGCGGCGAGCTGGCGGGGGCTGGCTTTCCCGGACGGCTGCACGAAGGCGTGGCCGGAGATGATGAGCCCGATTTCGCCTTCGGCCAGCCGGGTATAGAGCTCGACCTGACGGTCCGTCACTTCTCCTTCGTCGGTGGCCAGGAAGTCCTGGGTCGCCGAGCGGGCGAAGCGGTTGGGAACCCTCATGCGGCCCACGTTGACGGGCGTGAAGAGGATGGAAGCGCTTTTATCGGCCGGAATATCCATGGGTCCTCGCCTTCTTACGGAGTCGAAGTCCATTTTAGCCGAAACGGGGGATCTTGGAAACGGCTGAGGAGATTCGGCTTGCGCGGGGCCCGCCATTTGGTCTATTGTTACCCTTGAATCGCCCGAGGAGGCCTTTCGAGATGCCCGTCATCGAGATCGAGCGGAACGTCCTGGATGTCCTGGACCGCCTGGGGATCGCCTATGTCCGCTACGAACATCCGCCCGTCTTCACGGTCGAGGACGCCGATAAGTACTGGACGGACCTCCGGGGCACGCACTGCAAGAACCTCTTCCTGCGCAACAAAAAGGGGAACCGCCATTACCTTGTCATCGCGCCGACGTCGAGAACCATCGATCTCAGGCGCCTGAACGGCCTCCTCAACGAGGACCGGCTCAGCTTCGGCTCGCCGGAGCGGCTCAAAAAGTGTCTCGGCCTCGAACCGGGCTCCGTTTCTCCCTTCGGCCTCATCAATGACCGGGAGAAGGAGGTCCGGGTCATCGTCGACGAAGAGCTCAGGAGCAGCCCTTTCCTGGGCTTCCATCCCAACGTCAACACGGCGACCCTGGACATCGCGTCCGCGGATTTCGAAAAGTTCCTGGCCTGGTGCGGGAACGACGTCCGCTATTTAAAAATCTGAGAGCGTGGAGGACACCTGGTGATGAAGCCCCGGCCGAGACCGATCCGGCCCGCGAAGGCTTTCCTGGCCGTCGTCGGCATCGTCGCCGGCGGGCTCGCATTGATCTCCGATCCGCAGCAGAGTGTCCCGGAACCCCGGATTCCGTTCTCTCCGGAAGGATACGTCATCCAGCGGAGCGCCGGCCCGATCCAGGTCGACGGCCGGCTCAACGAGGAGTCCTGGATGAAGGCCGGTTGGACCGAGGTCTTCGGCGATATCGAGGGATCCGTCAAGCCTCGGCCCCGTTACCGGACCCGGGTCCAGATGCTCTGGGACGACCGCTACCTCTATATCGGCGCCTACCTCGAGGAGCCCAACGTCTGGGCCACGCTGACGGAACGGGACTCGATCATTTTCGAGGACAACGACTTTGAAGTGTTCATCGACCCGGACGGCGACACCCACGAGTACTACGAGCTCGAGATCAACGCCCTGAACACCGTCTGGGACCTGTTGCTCGTCAAGCCGTACCGTGACGGCGGCCCGGCCGTCCACGCCTGGGACATCAAGGGCCTCAAGACCGCCGTGGCCGTCAACGGCACGATCAACGATCCGTCGGACAAGGACAAGGCCTGGACCGTGGAGATGGCCATCCCGTTCGACGTCCTCAAGGAGTGCATCCCGGGAAAGCCCGAGCGTCCGGCCGTCGGCGACCAGTGGAGGATGAATTTTTCGAGGGTCGAGTATGTCTTGAACGTCGTGGGTGATCAGTACGCCAAGGCAAAGGATAAGGCGACGGGCCAGCCGCTCCCCGAGGACAACTGGACCTGGGTCCCCCAGGGTGTCATCAACATCCATTACCCGGAGATGTGGGGATATGTCCAGTTCTCCGGGAAAAAAGCCGGTTCCGGCGGGGACGGGTTCGTCGACCGCCCCGAAGAAAAGGTGAAATGGGCCCTGCGGAGGATTTATTACCGCGAAAGGGCCTTTTACGAGGGGAAGGGAGCTTTCGTGTCCGACCTCGGCGCCTTGGGGCTGAAAAGCGCCAAGGAGCTGAAGGTCAAAGACTGGATCTATCCGCCGGTCATCCAGACCACAAGAAGCCTGTTCGAGGCCGTCTACAGCAACAAGGCGGGCGCGACGTGGCACATCCGGCAGGACGGCAAAGTCTGGAAGGACGACGCGGGAGCCCCGGCCAATAAATAGGCCGGCGGACATATCGAGCAAGGAGGGACCGCGATGGACAGGTTCTTCAGGATGATGGTGTCGGCGGGGCTGGTTCTGGCCTGCCTTTCGGCGGCCCTCGGGCAGCCCGTGCCGGCCGCGCGGCCGGAAGACGTGGGCATGTCCTCGAAGCACCTGGCATATCTCGACCAGATCGTCCAGGAGGCCATCGGGCGCAAGGACTTTCCCGGCGCCGTGCTCATTGTGACCCGGGAGGGGAAAGCCGTATACCGGAAAGCATTCGGCGACAGCCAGTGGCTTCCCGAGCCCAAACCTATGACCATCGACATGATCTTCGACCTGGCCTCGGTGACAAAGCCCGTGGCCACGGCGACCTCGGTCATGATCCTCGTCGAGCGCGGCAGGATCCGGCTATGGGACAAGGTCAAGGACTATGTTCCTGACTTCGCCGCGTACATTGAAGAGAAGGGGATCCCCGGGGAGGACGCGAGGCTGTGGCATCTCCTCACCCACACCTCGGGGCTTCCACCATACACGGACCCCAAGGAGGTCGAGAAGCAGTACGGCAACCCGTGCTCGACGGAGGATCTGGTCAAGGTCATCGCCCGGATCCCCAAGCAGTTTCCACCAGGCAAGCAGTTCACCTACAGTTGCCTGAACTACATCACCCTGGCCTCGATCGTGAAAAAACTGACGGGACAGTCGATCGCGGCATTCGCTGCGGAGAACATTTTCCAGCCGCTGGGCATGGCCCGGACCTTCTACAATCCGCCGGCGCAGTTTCTCCCCCTGTGCGTCCCGACCCAGGTTATCGACGGCCGTCCACTGCGGGGGATCGTCCATGACCCCCTGGCCAGGCTCCAGGGCGGGGTTTCGGGCAACGCGGGGCTGTTTTCCACGGCCGACGACCTCGCGGTGTTTGCCCAGATGATGCTCCGGGGAGGCGAATGGAACGGCGTCCGCGTCCTCAGCCCGCTGGCCGTCGAAAGGATGGTCGAGATATTCCCCAAGACCGCGGAATCCGGGCGCGGTCTCGGCTGGGACCTGACGTCCGACTACGGCACGGTCCGCGGAGACCTCTTCGGGTACGGCTCTTACGGGCACTCGGGGTATACGGGGACCTCCATCTGGATCGACCCGGAGACGAAGACGGCCGTCATCTTCCTGACGAACCGGGTCCATCCCGACGACAAGGGCGAGATTATCGCCATGCGGAGCAAGGTCGCCAACGTGGTCGCCGCCTCGATCATCCGGAAATAGATGCCGGCGCCCGGACGGGCCCCGGGGGCCTACGGGGACAAAAAACTCCAATTGACTTCGGCCCCGGCCTATGCTAGATTCGGCCCAAGGCTCAGGGAAAATGCAGGTCCAGATCGAGCGGGATATCTACATCCGGGCTACTCGCTCCTGGGAGCTGCTCACGATGTCCATCAAGACGTTCAGGGAATATCTTGAAGATCGCGTCCCGGCCAACGACCCTGAGTATTACCGGGCCAGGAATTTCCTCAAGGAAGGGAAGGCCTTCTTTGACCAGACCCTCCAGGACGCCAAAAAGCTTTTGGGCCCCATCCCCGTCTACGCGCCCAAGGATTTCGGACAGCTGCGGTCCAGGCTTCTCGTCGAAAACAAGATCGTCGTCCAGGGACAGACTCTCGAGGACCTGAAGGCCGAACTCCAGAACGATGAATTCATCAAGACCGTTATGACCGCCGCGGAGGTCGACGGCTATCTCCGGTCCCGTTTCGAGGCCCAGAAGACGGGAAAGCGGAAGCTTCAGAACATCAAAATCCGGATGACCCTGGACAAGCTGGCCGAGCTCATCGCCGACGGCCAGGAGCTCCAGAAATCCGCCCAGCGGAAGCAGCAGGGCCTGCCGTTGTGACGCTCCCCTATTTCCGAACGACGGCCTCATCCCTCCAGTAGCGCAATTTCCCTGCCCCCCCCTTGTCGGGGCTGCCGTCGAAAGCCAATCCGTACAGGGATGGCTCGGCCTCGATGAGCGGGATTCCCTTGAACAGGGCCTTCGTCAGGTTGACGATCGTGTAACGCAGCCGATTCCCATCGTCCGCCGCGAAAACAAAATCCCCGTTCGTTTCGATGTCCCCAACCTGGATCCGGCCCGCGTCATAGGTATAGCGCGGCCTCCGCCAGTCCCGGCTGATATCGACCCGAAGGTCGGTCTTGACGCCGACCCAGATGTCCCCGTTATCGCCGCGGATGCGGACTCCGGCGGCCTTGCCCTCCGGTCCCGAGGGAGCGGGGGAGACGCGGTCCAGCCACGCCCGGGGATCCTCGGCCGCCGGGTGGGGGACAAGCACGGTCACGAGGACGGCCGTCCCGCCGATCTCGAAGTGCTGGGCCAAGGTCTGGTGGACCAGCCATTCATCCTGATAATGCCTCTTTTCAGGTTCGGTGCCCTCGATCCGGCCGTGGGGTGACGGGAAGACGATGAGCAGCCTTTTGTCGACAGGCAGGGCTGCGTTTTGGATTTTTTCGTAACCGGTATCGTACCAATGGTCGCCCCGGGCGTAGATCGTCTGGGTATGCCAGGCCCCGGCCAGGGTGAAGTACTCCTCGCGCAGGGATTTGAAAATATCGAAAACGACGAAGCACTCCGGTTTCTTGACGTAGACGACGACCCGGTCCGACTGGTATCCCCAAGCCTCGTCGGTCGTCCGGGTACGGCTGTAATCGAAGTCGGGGAAACTCAGGAAATCGATTTTCTGGGTCCGGGTCCGGCGGTAGGAGCCGGCGTCGCGCAGGAATTCGAGCAGGCCCTGGCCCGGGACGGCATCGCGCATACTGTACCGGAATTCGCCCGTCTTCTGGCCTATCCAGATCTTCTCGGGCCGGACGCAGAGCCGGTTATGGAAATAATCCTGCCGGTAGGCGCCGAAGGGCCCCGACGGCATGTAGTCCCGGTAGCCGGCGTCGTGGAGGAGGACCGAGCCCCCGGACATCAGGAGGACGAGGCTGTTTTCGTCGGCATGGCCGTGGGTCATCTTCTCTTCCTCGACCGGGATAGAGTCGCGAAGGTAGTCGCGGTAATTCAAACCGCCGTCGCCCTCGTCGCGGTAATTGAGCAGAAGGTAGGTCGACCGGGGCGTCCAGCCGTCCCGGAACACGATCTTCTTCCCGACGATGTCCTCCAGCACCTCTCCGGACAGCACCGAGGGCTGCGCCGGCCGGACATCGTCCGTGCCGAACCGGTAGCAGTCGAGCAGCATGGCCCCAAGGCCGACGTTGGCCGGATTCGAGAAATCGACGAACCGGCCGGCGATCGTCGCAGCGGCCCACTTCAGGACGGGGTCCTTGAGCCTGGCCGCGGCCGCCTCGAAGAAGACCAGAAAATGCGTCCAGTTCGAAGTCCAATGGGCGTCCCCGAAATCGGGGACGACGGCGGCCGGGCACATGAGGTCCGCATAATAGGCGGCGTAATATGTCATCTCGGGCGTTTTGAACAGCTCGTCCATCCGGCCCAGGGCGTCGGCGTAGCCCAGGATGGAATAGAGCCAGATCCCGTTATAGATCGTGGCGTCCTCGATCTGCCAGTGCCCCCAGTTGTCGCCTCCGAGGGCCCGGCGCTGCATCTCCCACAGAGGCGCGTCCGGGTGGCCGGGGAGGGCCCGGACGGCCCAGGCCAGGGACTCGGCCCTGAGCGCCGACCTGTTCATGGGCCCCCATTCCTGCGTCCGGAGGAGGTAGCGCATGCTCTCGGCGATCAGCCCTTCCGCCTTTTTTTTCTCTTCCGGGGTGAAGCGGCCGAGCCGGGCGAGCGTATCGTAGGCCCGGATGTAGCGCATGACCGTGAAGAAATCCGGCAGGGCGGGTACGCCATCGGCGTAATCCGGCCTGAGCTTGACGGAGGATTCGGGATAGGCGGACCGGTAATCGCCGTAGGTCAACAGAGCGGCCTTGGCCCGCTCGGCATACGCGGGCTTTCCTTCCTTTTCGTAGAGGAAGGAATAAATGACGGCCATCTCCAGGAACCCGCCCGGGGGCCTGTACCCGAAGACGTTGAGCGGATCGAACGACTTTTTCCACTGGGCGACGAGGTCGGCGGAATGGGCGAAGGCCCAATCGGCGGCGGCCCGCGCGAAGTCCAGGTACCTGGCGCGGGGAACCGCGGCAGCCCCGCCCGGCGGGGCCGCGGCAGCAGCCCTGCCGTCCGGGACCGTCGAGGCAATCCCGGACGATAGGGCGGCCAGTACCAGAATAAAAGCGAATAAGAGAATCGTGGAAACGAGGACAAGCCGTTGCTTCATAGGTTTTCTCCTCCCCGGTCTCGCTTTTTTCTATCACATTTCGAGGGCGATAGCCAAGCTTGGGGCGGGCGGCAGCGACTCCGGGAGGGTCTGGCCGCGGCGGGGACCGGACGTCCTTCCGCGGTCGTGTAAAATAGAAGAAGAGGCCTGACGGTGAAAGACCCCGGAATGGAAAAGTCAAAAAGAGTATCGTTGACCTGGCCCCCGGCGCCGGCCTTCGGGGACGGGCCTGCCGGAGACGACCCGGTTCGCCATGAGGAAGCGGGACTGAATGCGCGGGATTCCGAGCTTCTGGACGCCTATTCGCGGGCGGTCATTAACGTGGTCGAGACGGTCGGGCCGGCCAGAAGAGCGGGGCTTCTCGCCGGGGACGTCATCGTTACCCTGAACGGCGCCGCCGTCGGGACGATCGATGACATCTACAGGATCCTGGTCGAATGGCCCGCGGGGGAACCCATAACGGTCCAGGCCCTCCGTGGGAAAGACCTCAAAGAATTCGGCGTCGCGCCCGCCGAGGCGGAATAGGGCCCCAGCCTCTCAGAGAAGGACCTGCTTGACGATATCCACCAAGCCGAGGGCGTAGTCGATCTCGGTCAGGGGGATGTTCTTGCTCTTGGCGATCTTGGTGAAGCGGCCGTCCTTGTTGCTGTCCTTGGTCACAACGAGGTAATCCGCCAGCGGGGCCACGGCGTCGATCATGCGCTCGTTGTCGCTTCCCGGCGCGCCCCTCTTTGATTCGCCCCCGATATGCACGGCCATGACGAGGATCTTCTTCTGCTTGCAGTACTCGATGATTTTTTTGAGCCGGGCCTCTTCGCTATCGAGTGTGAGACCCGATGCCCCCATACCCTTGAGGCTCGCCCCGATGGCGAAGATGACCGCTTTGTAAGGCGTCCCCGTCGGGAACTTGGCGAGATCCGTGTTGACCTCGACATGGAACCCGGTCGCGGCCGATTGCTTTCCGGCCAGGCCTACGCCGGAAGCCAACAGATCGACGGTCGGGACGTCGCAATAATCGTACTTGATCCCCGCTTCCTCCATGATGATGTTGAGGGTCTCGACGTCGGTGCTTTGGCCGGCCGACGTCGTCAGCACCGGGAGTCCGGCCTTTGGAACCGTCTGGCCGGATAGGGCGGGCCCGGCGGCCGCGACGGCGCAAGCCGCGAAGATCAGGATTCTTGAGTGTTTTTTCATGGGATGGCTCCTCATCTTTGCCGTGTCATTTTTTTGAGGCATCCGGCAGCGTCATTTCTTGTCCGGTTCCATGAGGATGTCAAAGACCCGGACCGCTTTCTTCCACCAGTCCGGCGTCGCCGGCTTGCCACGCTGGTAGATCCTTTTTTGCGTGTCGTAGAGGTAGAGGCGGTTGTACTTGACGAGGAGGTCGTCGCCGAGCTTCCACCAGGCGTCGAGGACCGTCTTGGCGTTGTTCAAGCCGAAGGCCGTCAAGAATCGGACCGCCTCGGCCGGCTTCTTACTGTAGAGCTCCAAGGCCTGCCTGTCGATCTCGGGGATGCGGGCGATCGTTTCGCCCTCGTATACAGCCTGGGAGGCCTGGACGTCCTGGATGGCCTCGGAATAGGCGACCTGGACATGGAAATCCACGTAGTCGAAGGCCCAACGGGCCGAATCGCGGCTGAAGACCCAGTGGTCTCCGACGGAGAAGGATTTCGGCAGCTCCGTGGCGCCGGCGTAGAACGGCATATAGCAGTCCGTGTCCTGGGAGCCGAAGGAGATCCAGACGATGCCGCCGATTGGGGCGGGAAGCGAAGCCCGGCATTGCGTGACGGTCGTGTATTCCGCCCGCCCATCGTCGATGACCCGCGTCTGCCGGTAGTAGTTGGGGTTCTTGAACGGTCCCCCCCGAATGCCCAGGACGGGGTCGAATGGCGTCCCGTAGCTCCGGTCGCGGGTCATGCTGATGACATCCTGAAGCGAAAGCTTGCGGTCGGGTTTTACGGAGAAGGGGAGGTCCATGTTGGGCGTCTCGGGCTTGAGCTTCAGGGAGGGCCCCACGAGGTCGAAGAACCGCCACAGCCTCTGGATCCGGCCGTTGGTGCTTGCGGCGCTGCCCTCCTGGGGCGAATAAGCCCTTTTCCAGTTGAAGGGCTTGCCGCCTTTGGGATCATAGTAGCCCATGTCTACAGCCAGGGAAACGACGTTCGGCGAGGCCATGAAAAGGTCTTTCTTGGCCAGGTCGATCTCGCCGATCCGCGATTCGTTGGGGCAGACGCTGACTTCGCCGTCGGGGACGCGCTCCGCGCACCAGACGGCGCCGGGCTTGCCGCTCTTGGGGGTCCACAACGGTCCGACGGGCATGATCTCGAAGATCCAGGCCTCGTTCGGGTCGGAGACGGCCAGCATCTCGCCCTCGTCATGGAATCCGTAACCGTACATTTCGGCCAGGCTTCCCATGACCTGGATGGCCTCGCGGGCCGTCTTGGCCCGCTCCATGGCGAGCAGGGTGAGCATGGTCAAATCGAATCCGGCCGAGGGAGTCGGGTTCGACATCTTGCGCTGGTTGCCGATCGAGGATTCGCCGATGGCCACCTGGTGCTCGTTCATGTAGCCGAACATTCCGTGATGATAGGCGTACGTCCGGGGGACCTCGGGGATATCGAAGCCGGCGTGGTCCTTCTTATAAAGGTCCCATTTGAGCCCCTCGGCGGGGGGCCAGGTTCGATACTGTGAGACATGATAGATCTTGCGCGTCGAACCGGGCTTGTGGTCGTCGGCCGGCACGTGCCGCCAGGTCCAATCGCAGGTGCCGCAGTCGCAGGTATGGGTCGTCATGACCGACCCGTCGACGGAAGCGTCTTTGCCGACGAGGATGGACGTGCATGCGTCCCGGGCCGGGAAGATCTCTTCCGGACCTGCCGGGACCTGTTGTGTTCTCTGGCCGACGAGGGCGCCCGCAAGAAGGAGCGCCAGCGAGAGGGCCCCGGCCAGGGCCAGGATTTTGCGGCGTTTCATGCGTTCTCTCCTTGATCTGAACATATGACGTTTTCCGGGAAGAGCCGCTCCCGGGGGCTATTTTTTGCCTTCGGCTTCCGTCAGGACGTCATGGGCCCTGACCGCCCTATTCCACCAGTCCGGGTTGGCCGTCGGAATCCGGCCGGTCTGTCTCTTCCCGGAATTGTAGAGCATGACGTGATTGTACTTGACCCACAGGTCGTCGCCGAGCTTCCACCAGGCGTCGACAACGTTCTTGGCGTTGTTGAGGCAAAAGCCGGTCAGGAAGCGGGCCGCGTCGGCCGGTTTCTTCTTGAATAGCTCGCCGGCCTTCTGGTCGATCTCAGGGAGGCGGGCCACGGCCCCGTCCTCCCACGTTTTTTGCGCCTCCCGGACGTCGGCGATGGCCGCATTATAAGCCACCTGGACGTGGAAATCGACGTAATCAAAGGCCCAGCGCGCCGCCTCCCGGTTGAGGACCCAGTGGTCGCCGACGGAGAAGGACTTCGGAATGTCCGTGACTCCCGCGTAGAAGGGAATATAGCAGGAGGTGTCCTGGGAGCCGAGGGCCACCCAGACGATGCCGCCGATCATGTCCGGCAGCCAGGCCCGGCACTGGGTGACCGTCGTGTATTCCACGTTGGGCACACTGATGAGGCGCGCTCCTTTATAGTAATTGGGATTCTGGAAGGGGCCGCCCCTGAGCCCCCGGACCGGGTCGAAGGCCGTGCCCTGGGACTTGTCCCGGGTCAGGGTCATGACGTCCCGGACGGAGAGCTTGCGGTCCGGCTTCACGGAGAAAGGGAAATCCATGTTGGGCGTTTCGGGACTGTACTTGCGTGACGGGGCGACGAGGTCGAGGAAGCGCCAGAGCCGGGACCGGCGTGGATCGGTCACGGCGCTCGCCTCGGCGGGGTTATAGGTCCTCTTCCAGCTGAAGGGCCTGCCGCCTTTTGGGTCATAGAGCCCGGCCTCGACCGCGTAAGACACAACGTTCGGCGAGGCCAGGAAATAATCCGCGTTGGCGAGGTCCATCTCGCCGATCCTCGACTCGTTCGGGCAGACAGAGACCTCGTCGTCCGGGACCCGCTGGGCCGCCCAGACGGCTCCGGGCTTGCCGCTCTTCGGGGTCCACAGGGGCCCGACCGGCATGATTTCGAAGACCCAGACTTCTTTGGAGTCGGCGACGGCCAGCATCTCGCCGCCGTCATGGAAGCCATAGCCGTACTGCTCGCCCAGCCCGCCCATGAGCTTGATGGCCTCCCGGGCGGTCCGCGCGCGCTCCATGGCCAGGAGCGTGAGCATGGTGATGTCCATGGTCCCCGAGGGCGTGGGGTTCGACATCTTGCGCTGGTTGCCGACGGTCGACTCGCCGATGGCCAGCTGCTGGTCGTTCAGGTATCCGAAGACCGCATGGTGGTAGCCGAAGCTGTGGGGGACCTCGGGAATTTCGACGCCGGTGAAGTCCTTCTTGACGAGGTCCCATTTCAGCCCCTCGGAGGGGGGCCACGTCCGGACCTGGTTGATGTGGTAGATCTTTTTCTTGTCCCCGGGCTTGTGGTCGGCGGCGGGGACGTGGCGCCAGGTGAAATCGCAAACGCCGCAGTCGGCGGCGTGGGTGGTCATGGTCGACCCGTCTGTCGAGGCGTCTTTGCCTACCATGATGACCGTGCAGTTCTCCGGCCCGTAGAAGTCCCCGGCCTCGGGGCTTTTCGCCGGTCCGGACGGGAGGATCGCGGCGCCCGCGGCGAAAAGGGCGGCCGCCAGGATAATGATGAAACCCGGCCTTTCCTTAAGGACCATCTGGCGCACCTCCGGAAAATGTATGAGCGATCGGTCAGTTCATGACGATGGCCTTGACGTCCGCCCGGCCCGGATCCAGAAAGTAGTGGCCGACCCCGTTCTTGAGCACCTCGCCGTAACGCGGGACGCCGCGGATGACGATGGCCTTCTGGGGGCTTTTCTTGGAAAACTGGCGCAGGATCTCGAGGATGACGGAGCAATGCTGGCCGACCCGCTTTTCTAGGGGCCAGCCCGATTCGTCATAGGGCACGAAGAGTTTTTTCTTTTTGGCCAGGCTCAGGAGAAACGGGTCCTTGCCGTCGAGAAGGAATTTCGTCGTCTTGGGGCCCGTGGGCTGGTCGAGAAAGGGGATGGGCGCTTCGAGCAGGAAAGGGAGTGTGCCGGAGGCGTCCCCGATCTCCCTGTGGGATAACCCCCGGAATCCGGCCGGGGAGGGCTCGACGTGGTTCTCGAAGCCTTCCGTGGCTTTGACGGTCAGGGCGGCCAGGGTGGCGATCCGGACCGATTTCTCCGGCGCCACGATGCAATTCGTCACCGGGAACATCGTCTCGGCCCCGTGGATGTCCACGGCGATATCCACGCTCTCCCGCCTCATGATCTGCATCGCGCCGTAAGTCACCTGTTCCATCAGCGGACCGTCCGGGCGTCCGGGCCAAGTCCGGTTGACGTTGCGGACGTCGATGAAGGACAGGAGTTGCCGGTCGGGGTAGTGGACATAGACATCCGGATCCGGCCACTGGTCGAGCGGAGAAGCGTCTCTGTTCCCCATGCGGACTTTAAGGGCGCCCCAGGACGTGGGAACGTCGAAATAGAGGGGGTATCCGTCTCCGGGACGCGTGTTCCGGCTGCCGCTGTTGTTGAAAAACGGAATGACATACACGGTCCCCTTTTCGACAACCGCGTTCTCGATGAAAATGAGGGAGGCGAGCAGCCCTTCCGGTTCATTGGAATGGGAATCTCCTAGGAGGATCACCTTTCCGCCCGGCTCCTTCCCTTGGAGGATGAAAACCGACGTGTCCGCAAGGGTATGCTTCAGTCCGGGGGAATAGTCGCTGAGCCGCACGACGCCCGTAACGCCGGGCCCCTTGACCACGGGGAAATTAAAATGGCGGTGCCTGTAGAGGGGGATGCCGCCCCAGATGAGCAGGCCGAGCGCCGAGGCCGCCAGCAGCGCCTTTACGAGTCCGTCGCGTTTCATCGTTGTTTCCGCCTATTTCACCCGGAGGAGCCGCAGGACGAGCGGGATCATGACCAGAAGATAGAGGACCAGGTTGTCCGGGCTTTTTTTCTCCCGGACGAAGTTCCAGGCGAGCAGCGCAAGAAGAAAGGCGCTGATCGCGTAATAGGCGATCATGACCAGCGGCATTTTGACCTCCCGGAAGCTCCAGGCCGCGCGGCCATCACATGCTCCACCGGACCAGGAAGACGAGTCTGGAGCTGAAGAGGATCATGAGCATCCCCACGGCCGTGATCACCAGCCAGGGGACCCATGTCGATTTCAGGAAAGCCCAATAGGAACCGCGATACCCTGCGACCATATTGCTCAGCCGCCCGATGAGGGCCGTGGGCGGCAGTCCGTCTCCGAGCGCCCAGAGAAAGCTCAAGGCGGCGATGACCACAGTGGCATGGTAGCCGATCGAGTCGAGGAACCAGATCAGGGGGATGCCGACGATGGCCGCTCCTCCGAAGGTCAGTATCCCTTCTGAGAACGGGATGATGACGGGCAGGAGGATGAAAAGGAGGACGAGGGGAGTGGAGATGACCGCGAAGGACAGGAGGCCCCGGACGCCGGTGGCGGTCATGACCTGCTGCAGAACGCCGACGACGACGATCGTCGAGAGGAGCGGCAGAAGCCGTTTCACCGTGTCCCGGGACAGGGACAGGATGGGAATTCTCTTCGGGCTGAGCAGGAAGGCCGCGATGCCCGCGATGGAGAATTCCAGAGCCAGGCCGAGGATAGGCGTCGCGAACGGCCAGACGCGGCCCGCCACGACCAGGCCGAAGAAGATGACGAAGGGTATGAGGACCCGCCACCAGGTCATCCCGGCCGGGACCTCGGGCAACTCGGCGGACGCTCCGGCCTCGAGGGGCTCTTTCTTCCAGCCGAGAAGCAGGACGGTGAAGGTGCCCAGGATCAGGCACGGGATGCCAAGCACGAGTTCGAAACCGACATACGGGATGGCCGTCCCGGCGCAGAGGATCATGGCCCAGATATTTACCGGAGGGGCGGCCGCGCTCAAGCCGGCCAGGATGAACAAGATGGCTGCGACCCTTTTTTGAGGGATGCCGAGCCGGCCGAGAGCCATGGCCACGGGGGCCCCGACCACGAGAAGAGAAACGCTGCCGGCGCCAGTCAGGGCGCCCGGGATAAGGACGATGATCATCAGGACGAGAAGCGCGGCGAGCCTTTTCCGGGCGAAAGCCCGGATCGTCCCCCGGACGACATAATTGATGCCTCCGGATTCGTGGACGACGCTCATGAAGAGGGTCGCCGTGAAAAAGACGAGGATGACGTCGAGGTAGGTGAACGTCCCTTCGACCAGGTGGCGTCCGAGCTCGCCGAAGGGCGGGGTCTTGACGACGGTCCCGGCCAATCCCCCGGCCAGGGCCGAGGCCAACATGCTCAGCTCGACGGACAGCCCCTTCGCCTTGGCCAGAGCATAGGCGGCCCCCATGACCGCCAGGATGATAAGAATCTCTGTGATCATCGCGAACCTCACGCATCTTACTGTATTTGGCGAAGCGAGGTCAACGGACGTTCCGCCCGTCCCCGGCGCCGGGACGTCGGGGAGGCGCGGGGCTCTGGACAATTATTGGGACACTGTATAGAATAGTTCCGGGAAGGGGTCGAAAGGAGTTTCGACCTATGCACGTAACGCGACCCCCCTCGCCGGGGAGCCATTTGATTCCTGCCTTTTTACCGCTACAATAGGACCACCAAAGGAGGACGCCCATGATGCGGTTGCCCGCTATTCTGAAATCGTTCGCCGTCTCGGTTCTGCTGGTCTTCACGGCCGGCGCGCTCGCGCCGAGCCTCAACGCTCAGTATTACGGCCGGAACAAGGTCCAATACCAGCGCTTCGATTTTAAAATCATGAAGACCCGCCATTTCGATATTTATTTCTATCTCGAGGACGAACAGACCGTCAAGATGGCCGGGCTCATGGCCGAGCGCTGGTATTCCCGCTATTCACGGATGTTCAATTACGAGATGCGCAGCCGTCAGCCGCTTATTCTCTACGGCAGCAGCCCCCAGTTCCAGCAGACGACGGTCATCCCCGAATTGATGGGGGAGGGGACGGGCGGCGTCACGGAATCTTTCAAAAGGAGGATCGTCCTGCCCTATGGGGCCTCGATGGCCGAGACCGACCATGTCATCGGCCACGAGCTCGTCCACGCCTTTCAATACGACATTATGGCCCAGGGCCATTCGGACGCGGCCCGGATGAACGACCAGAGCCTGCGGATTCCCCTTTGGTTCATCGAGGGGATGGCCGAGTACCTGTCCATCGGACCCGTGGACCCGAACACGGCCATGTGGATGAGGGACGCGGTCCGGCGGAAGGACCTGCCGACGATCCCTAAACTCGAGAATATGTACAAGTACTTTCCGTACCGTTGGGGGCAGGCCCTCTGGGCCTACATCACGAGCCGGTGGGGGGACGAGGTCATCGGCAAGATGATGAAGACGGTCGGGCGCGCCGGAGATTACGAGATCATTCTGGAGGGCATGCTCGGGGTCAAGATCAAAGCGCTTGCGGCGGATTGGCACAAGGCGATGAACGACGCCTACAAGCCGGTCCTTGAGAAGACCCAGCTGGCGGACACCTTCGCCAAAACACTTCTCAAGGGTTCCGAAGACAGCCGGTACAATATTTCGCCGTCGATCAGCCCGGACGGCCGGGAGCTCGTGTTCCTTTCGAGCCGCGATCTCTTTTCGATCGACATGTTCCTGGCCGACGCGGAGACCGGAAAGGTCAAGCGGAAATTGATTTCGACGGCCCTCGACCCCCATTTCGAGAGCATCCAGTTTATCCGTTCCGCCGGGTCCTGGGACGCCAAAGGCGAGAGGTTCGTGTTCGGCGGCATCACCAAGGGGCGCCCCGAGCTGACCATCCTCGACATGAAAAAGGACAAGGTCGTCAAGGAAATCCCCTTCACCGAACTGGGCGAGATCCTGAGCCCCTGCTGGTCGCCGGACGGGGAGTATATCGCCTTCTCCGCCCTGGCCGGCGGCGTCACGGATATCTTCATCTACGACCTGGCCCACAACGTCCTGAAGCATATGACCCGCGACGTCTATGGCGACCTTCAGCCCGCCTGGTCTCCCGACGGGAAAAAGATCGCCTTCGTGACGGAGCGTTTCTCGACCAACCTGGAGTGGGTCGATGTCGGCCATTACGAACTGGCCCTGCTCGACGTCGAATCCGGGCAAGTCCAGAAGATCCTGGCGTTCCCCAACGGTAAGAATATCGACCCCCAATGGACGCCGGACGGCAAAGGGCTCTATTTCCTATCGGACCAGAACGGCAAGACCGACCTCTACAGGATCGACCTCGAGTCGGGCAAGATTTTCGAAGTCACCAACCTCTACGCGGGCATTTCCGGAATCACGGATCTCAGCCCCGCGATGTCGGTGGCCCAGACGGGACGGGTCGTCATCAGCGCTTACGACGGGGGGTATTACACGGTCTATTCCATTAACGACCCCAAGGTGTTGGAGGGGCAGGCGTTCATGGCCCAGTTCGACCGGAACCCCGCCATCCTGCCGGCGCGGACCCAGGCCGAAGGATCCCTCCTGGGCCTTCTCAAGAACCCCCTGTTCGGTCTCCCCAAGGACACGAATTTCGCCGTCTCGCCGTACAAGCCGAAACTGACCCTGGACTACGTCACCCCGCCCTCACTGGCCATCGGAGTGGATAGGTACGGGACCTACGGCGCCGGAGGCGTCTCCGCCTACTGGAGCGACATGCTGGGGTACCACACGATTATTACGACGGCCATTACCGGGCCCCAGTTCATCGACACATCCGGCGTCTTGGCCTACCTCAACAGCAAGAACCGCCTAAACTGGGGTTTCGCCGCCCAACGGATCGTTTATCCTTATCCTTATTATTATTACCCCTATGAGGATCCCGCGACCTATGGCGAGCCGGCTATCGTTCAGAAATACGAGGTTTTCCGGATCATCAACTATGATGTCTCGGCTTTCGGCTCCTACCCCTTGAATTCCGCGCAGAGGGTGGAATTGAGCGGCGGTTTCCGCTACCTTGGCTTCAGCGATACGCTTTATACGCGAGCCTTCTCCGAGACCACGGGCTCCCAGATTTTCTATAGCAAGACCCATCCGAGTACGTACTCGGGCCTCAGCTACGGCTACGTCATGGCCGGCCTCTATTATGACACGGGGATTTTTGGCGCGACGAGCCCGATCATCGGCCAGAGCTACGGGCTGGCCGTGTCTCCGGCCATCGGCAGTGTGAGCTACACGACGCTTTCGCTCGATTTCCGGAAGTACATCGTCCCCCTCAAGCCGTTCACTCTGGCCTTCCGGGCACTCCACCTAGGCCGGTACGGGAAGGACGCCGAGGACAGCCGCTTTTATCCGCTGTATATCGCTTATTGGGACCTTGTCCGCGGCTACGAATCGTTCACCGAAAACAACACTTTTGACTACGGCCGGCTCTTCGGCAGCAAGATGTTCGTCGGCAACGTCGAGCTCCGGTTTCCACTCCTCAGGCTCCTCGGGATCGGCAAGGGCTATTTCGGGGCCTGGCCCCTCGAATTCTACGGATTCTACGACTGGGGCATCGCCTACGCCAGCCAGCCCGGCTACTGGTGGGGCGGGTTGGTGGCCAAGGACGTCCGGCCCTGGTTCGCCGGAGGCGACCGGAGGCCGATCTCGAGTACGGGCATCGGCCTCAGGACCAACCTGTTCGGCATGCTTGTTATCGGCCTCAACTATGTTTACCCGATCCAGCGGCCGGAACGCGGCTGGCACTTCCAGTTCAGCATCAGCCCGGGATTCTAGAGAGTCTTCGAGTCATTCCGGGGGACGTCCCGCGGGGGCGTCCCCTTTTTTTTTCGAAAAGCGGCGCCTGATTCAAAGCTCTTTGATGAAGATGTCCTTGAAAAAGACGGGCGACTGGCTGTCATGGTTCTGAAGCCCGATATAGCCCTCGGCGGCGAAGTCCTTGATCTTTCCCCTCGGCGCGGCCTCCCAGGTCATGACGAGTTTTCCGTTGAGCTCGACCTCCAGGTGTTTTCCCTTGAAGGTGATCTTGAAATGGTTCCATTCTCCGGCCGGCCGGGAGGCCATGAGCTTGGGGGCCTCGGCGTCGTAGGCGGCGCCTGTCGCGTGGATCCCCTCGCCGGCGTCATAGATCTGGATTTCGAAGGAATGATAGATGTAGTCGTCGCTCGTGGGCATGTTCGGGACGCGCACGAACACTCCCGAGTTCGTGTTTTTCCGGGCACACTTGAAATCGAGCTCGAGGACGAAGTCCCGGTATTTTCTGGCGCTGTACCAGAGAAGCCCCATGCCGCCCTGGGACTTGAGGACGCCCGTCTCCGGGTCGAGCTCGAAATAGCCGGGGCCGTAATGGTTCCAGCCGTGCTTTTCATAAGCCCCGTCGCTGCGCTTGAGGAGCTGCTCGTAATCCTGGTAATACGTGACGCTTTTCACGAACTCGACGCTCTTGCGAATGGCGGGCTCGGGCGTCATGACCTCCTCTTCGTTCTCGTACTCCATGGTCAAGTACCCGTCGAAATCCTGGAGGGTCAGCTCGGCCAGGATGTCCCGGACGCCGGCTTTGCCCGAGCCCCAGGCCACGTCCTTCGCGACCGGACCCTTGCCGTAGTCCGTCCTGTCCTTGAGGTGGGCGTCCAGGATCCGGCCCTGGAGGAGCCGCAGGCATTCGACCGGATTGAGCCCTTCGCGCATCCAGTGCCCAGTGTCCGCGCAGACGCCGATGCGCTTGTCCCGGCCCTTGAGACGTTCGAGGGTGGTCGTGGGGAAGGCGTATTTGGCCGGCTGCGGATGATTGTGGATCGCGGCCCGCAGGTCGTATTCCCTGAGGAGCTTTTCGAGCATCGGAAAAGCCTCGTCCCGGGGCTCGCAAACCACCGTGCGGATGCCCATGTTCCGGGCGAAATCGAACACCTTGCGCATGCCGGCCTCGGTCGTCCCGATGTCCACGACGCCGTAGGCGACAACGGAGACTCCGGCCTCGCGTAGCTTGGCCTGGGCGGCCTTCATGGCCGCCTCGGGCATCGACTCATCGAAGACGGCTTTCGGATCCCCATTCCCCAGGGGTTGCCCCGGATAGGCCTGGAGGTAGGCGATCCCGAGCCCCTTCAGTTTGTCCACGGTCTCGAAGAACGTGTATTTCCGGTAGGTCCAGCCTTCAACGGAAATCGGAAAAGGCTTGATCCGGACGTCCCGGTAATTCGTGGCTTTGACCTGATCCACGATGTTTTGGGGGATGATCGATGCTCCGGCCGCCTTTTTCGGACCTTCCTGGGCGTATCCCAGCAGGGAAAAAGCGGAGAGGATGATGACCAGCGTGCTGATTTTTTTCATGGCGTCTCCCTATTTCTTTTTCTTCGGATTCCACCGGCCCTGGGCGACGGCGGGGATGAACGTTTCAAGTCCAGGAGGCGGGAAGGGAACGGTCCGATCCTGCTCCGCGCTCATGTAGGCCGCCATCAGGAGTTCAGTGACGTTGAGCCCATCGCTCCAATTCTCGTCCGGCCGCCGGCCGTCGAGAAAGGCCTGGACCATATGCCGGTTTTCGGCGGTGTAGCCGTACTCCGTTTCTTCGGAACTGACGACGGGCATGAGCCCGACCTCGGCGTTCTGCTTCTCGACCAGGTCCTCGCCGGCTTCCCCCCGGACCTTCCGGCTGAAGAAGATCTTGAGGCCCGAATCGAGGGTGTTGATGGCCAGAGAATATTCGGGGCCGAGAAGCTCCATGGACAGGCGCAGGCCGGCGCCGACATAACACCAGGAGGTCGTCGTCTCGACGACGAGGTTTCGGCCGGCCCGGTCCCGGTATTCGACGAGAGAGCGGGCGAAGTCTTCGGCCGGCCGCTTGAGGTAATCCGTCTTGCCCCCGCTCTGATCGGCAAGAATCTTGGCGTATTTCGGGTCCTGCCACTTGAGACAGGAGGCATAGGCCGTGACCTTGACGGGCCTGATGACGTCACGGGCTGCCCCCGGTGGGGTGAGCATGAAGCGGGCCTCCTCGACGGAATGGCACATCATGTCGTTGAGGACGCCCCCGCCCTGGAGCGTTCCCTCCCAAAACCAGGGCATGTGCGGCCCGCTGTGCTCTTCGGCCGCCCGGGCCAGGAAGGGCGGTCCGCAGAGACTCGCGCCGCGAGCCCAGACGATCTCCTTCCCCCTGACGACCGCCGGCGAAAAGACCTGGTTTTCGAGGTAGCCGTCGAGGAGCCCGGCCTTTCGGGCCAGGGTCACCATGGCCTTGGCCTCGCCGACGTTCCGGCCCAGGGGCTTCTCGCAGGCGACGCCGACGAGCCCGGCCTTGCCCTTGAGCACGGCCTGGGCGATCTCGTCCATGACCTCGAGGCGGGTGTAGTTCGGGGAACCGATCCAGATGGCGTCGATCCGGGGGTCGGCCGCCATGGCGGCCAGAGATTTGAAGACGCGGGGCTCCCCGACGCGCAGGCTCTTGGCCAGGGCCGCCGCCTCTCGAGCCCTCGTCTCGTCCGGGTCGACAATTCCCAGGACATCGGCGTCCCTGACACCGACCCATGAGCGGATGTGGAAGCGGGTGATGAACCCCCCTCCCACAAAACCGATGCCCAGCCTGTCCTTTTTTTTCATGCGGGACCTCTCCTTCCTTAGCTCCCGGACCGGGTCTCACGAAACGGGACGGGCCCGGTTTTCGTCAGGCCGGCTTCCGGTCCGCCGGCGTCTGCATTTTATCCCGGACAAAGGCGAGAAAGACGAAAAGACAAAGGAGCGTCAGGCCCGCGGGCACGAGGAACGTCCCCCTCCAATTGACCATCTTGACGGCTTCGCCGGCCGCGTTGACGGTCGTCGTGGTAAAGACGTTCTGAATCCAGCCGCAGAAAAGGCTGCCCAGGAAGCTTCCCAGCCCGAGGATGATCATCGCGATCAGGCCTTGAGCGGAATGGCGGATGTCCTTGGGCGCGACGCTGTCGACATAGATGTACGCCGCGGTGAAGAAAAAGACATAACAGAAGCCGTGGAGCGCGAGCGAGGCGATGACGAGCCAGGCGGGCGCGCCGATGACGAAGATGATGTAGCGGATTGGCCAGGCCAGGATGCCTAGGGTCATCGTTTTCCGCATGCCGTATTTCCGGAGGGCGCGGGAGAGGAGGAAGGCCATGACGAAGATCTCCGCGACCTGGGCGATGGTCATGACCGCGGACACGTATCTCTGGCTGAGCCCGATCGCGGCCGAGGTGAGGAAGGGGGCGGTCAGGATATAGTAGAACCAAAGCTCCGTGGCCACGACGAAGCAGATGGCTGCGAATATAGCGAAGCTTTTGTCTTTGAACATCTTGAGCGCTTCGAGGAAAGCCCAGGGCTTGGCCCCTTCCTTCTTCGGCGGCGTGCTGGGAAGGCTGAAAGCGAAGACCCCCATGACCAGCGAAAAAAGCCCGGCTAGGATGAGCGTATCGCCCTTCAAGGCCACGCCGTCGGGCGACTTGGCCAGGGCCCGCCACCCGGCCAGCGCCAGGCCCGCGGCGATCCAGCCGATCGATCCCCAGACCCGGATGGCGCCGAACTCCTTCTCCGAGCTCTTCAGGTTGACGAAGGCGATGGAATTGGTTAGGGCCAGGGTCGGGGCATAGATGAGAGAATAGAGGAGCATGAGCCACATCATGGGGGTGAAGGCCGTGATGCCGGCCATGGCGATGAGCAGGACGCCGCCGGCGAGCTGGAGCGCGGCGATGACTTTCTGGGTCGGGAACCAGCGGTCGGCGAACTGCCCGCCGACAAAGGGCGAGATGATCGTGGCCAGGGGCAGCAGGCTATAGATGAGGCTGGTCTGAACGCCGTTGAAGCCCAGATTGTTCTGGAGATAGGCCGAAAGCACGGGCATCCAGGACCCCCAGATCGTGTACTGGAGAAACATCATCGCGCCCAGGCGGAACTTCACGCTCATGAGACCTCCATCGCGCGGCTCCCTACATACCTTAGTTGCGGCGGGCTTGTCAACAAACCGGCGGGTCGAAGCGGAGTTGCCCCGGAAAACCTACTCCCAGCGGCTGACGATCGTCCGGTTCTGGAGATTGCAGATGTCCTTGGCCTCAGGCGTGAAGAGAAAATCGAGTCGGCTCCGGTAGAAATCCGCGATTTTTCCCCGGACCATTTTCAGCATTGAATTCAGCAACTGGTTCTGGTCGCTGAAGGGCTCTCCAAGGACGGCGACGGCGGCCGGCAGCCATCGGCCGGGGAACTTCCCGCCGAGCGGCCCCCCCTCGCGAAACGCGTTGATTTCGGCCTCGAGGAGCCTTAGGGCCGCCTCCTGGCCCTCCGGCGTTCGGACCGAGTGCCCCTGGCTCTCGAGCCAGCGACCGACCGCCTCCCTGTTGGGGACGAGGAGCGCGACCGTATAGGGAGACTGGTTGTTATAGAGCATGAGCTGTTCGATATAGGGCGAGCGGTCGCAGATCTCCTCCTCGATGACCTCCGGGCTGTATTTTTCGCCGTCGTTTCCGATGAGGAGGCTTTTGACACGGCCCAGGACATACAGGAAGCCGTCCTTATCGAGGTAGCCGATGTCCCCCGTGTAGAGCCATCCATCACGCAGGGCCTCTTGGGTCGCTTTGTCGTTTTTCCAATAACCCGCCATGACGTTTTCGCCCCGGATGACGATCTCACCCTTCTCGCCCGCGGGGAGCGGAGCCCCCGCCTCGTTACAAATCTTCAATTCCAGGCCGGGGACGACCTTTCCCGAGGAGCCCAATTTGTGGGCTTTTTTGGAGTTGGAGGAGATGACGGGCGCGGCCTCGGTCAGGCCGTAGCCCTGGAACATGGGAACCCCGAGGGCATAGAAGAACCGCTGCAGCTCGATGTCGAGGAGCGCGCCGCCGCCGATAAAGAACTCCAGGCGGCCGCCGAAATTCCGCCTGATCTTTTTAAAGACCAGCTGGTCGTAGAAAAAATACAGGGGCTTTTTGAGTTTCTGGAAGCCCCGGCCCCTGTTCCAACCCTCGGCGTTGTACGTGTAGGCAAGCTTCAACCCTTTTTGAAAAAGCTTTTCCGCAGTAGGCCCCTTCTCCCGTACGCCCTTTTCGATGCCTTTCCGGAACGTCTTGGCGAAGGCCGGGACGCTGAAGAGAAAATGGGGGCGGACCTCTTTGATATTCAGGGGGACGTTTTTCAAGGTCTCGAGGAAGGTCCGGCCGATTTCGACGGAAGCCAAAGAGGCCCCGCTTCTCATTAGGCTGTATACGCCGGCGGTGTGGGCGAAGGCGTGGTCCCAGGGGAGATAGAGAAGAGAAACGTAATGTTCGGGACAATCCACCAGGCCCCGGGACTGGTCGGTGTTCGCCACGTAATTGAGGTGAGTCAGGATGATGCCTTTGGGGTCCGCCGTGGTCCCCGAGGTGTAACAAATATTCGCGTAGTCGTTTTCCCTGATGGATCGCCAGGTTTCGTCGAACTCCTTCTGATGGGCCTCCAAGTAAGCTCCGCCCTTTTGGTAGATATCGCGGGCCAGGATTTCATCGGCTTGGATGGAGGGCATATCGTCGAGGAGCACGGTTTTTTCGAGTTCCGGCAGGTCGCCCTTGATCTGGCGGATCTTGCCGACCTGGGACTTCGAAACGATGACGAACTTGGTGCCTGAGTGGGCCAACCGGAATTTGAGGTCGGACAGCTCATCGATCTTGACCGAAATAGGGACGTTCACGGCCCCGTTATATAGCACTCCGAGCTCGCTCACGAGCCAGTCGTTGCGGCCTTCCGATATGAGGGCCGCCCGGTCGCCCTTGGCCAGGCCCAGGGCCTTCAGTCCGGCCGCGAAGCGGTGGACGAGCGGCCGTGCCTCGAGATAAGTTGTTCCCCGATATCGTCCGTCCTTTTTTTCCCACATCAGGACATTATTGGGGTATGTCCCGACGCTGTCTTCAAAAAGCTGGGGGAGAGTCCGATGCGCCATGTCCGCCCTCCTGGCCAATCAACCCCCGTGGGGGATTCCACAGACGTGAGTCCGTGGAGCTTCAGCCGCCCGCTTCATCGTACGTCCTGGACGGGTCAAATGTCAAAAGGAGCTTTCCATTTCAGCCCGGTTGGACGATAATCCTTTTAAAGAAGGCCTCCGGGCCTCACGGAAAGTCCCCTCGGCGTGCGGAGGTTCCTATGAACGGATGGAAAAAGGGCGCCGGCAGCCTCGGTCTTGCGGCCCTTCTCGTTTCTGCGGCGTGGGCCGGGACATTCAGGATATCGAAAGAGGCGCTCCGGGACAAGATCCGCGGCGGCTGGGCCGGCAAGGTCATCGGCTGCACCTATGGCGGCCCCACGGAATTCCGCTTCCAGGGCACCTTCATCCAGGATTACCAGAAGCTGGCCTGGACGGACCAGGCCATTCCCTGGTATTTCAAGAACGCGCCGGGCCTTTACGATGATGTCTACATGAACATGACGTTCGTGGAGGTCTTCAAGAAGGATGGCTTGGCCGCCCCGGCCGAATCGCTGGCCCGGGCCTTCGCCAACGCCCCTTATCCTCTGTGGCACGCCAACCAGATGGGCCGGGCCAACATCCGGCGGGGCCTCGCGCCGCCCGCCTCCGGAAATTGGCGGAACAACCCTCACGCCGACGATATCGATTTTCAGATCGAGGCTGACTTCGCCGGGCTGATGTCTCCGGGCATGGTCGCGGCGGCGGCCGGGATCTGCGACCGGGCCGGGCATATCATGAATTCGGGCGACGGTTGGTATGGAGGGGTCTATGTCGCGGCCATGTACGCTTTGGCGTTCGTCTCGAGCGACGTGGAGTTCATCGCCGCCGAAGCCCTGAAGGTCATTCCCGAGGCCAGCCGCTTCCACGCCGTGATGAGCGATGTCGTCCGGTGGCACCGCGAAAATCCCGGCGACTGGAAAGACACATGGTTCAAGGTCCAGAAAACCTGGTCCGAGGATATCGGTTGCCCGGAGGGCGTGTTCTCGCCTTTCAACATCGACGCCAAGATCAACGCGGCCTGGATCCTCATCGGGCTCCTCTATGGCGGGGGCGACTTCGGCAAAACGCTGGATATCAGCGCCCGGTGCGGTGACGATTCCGACTGCAATCCCGCCAGCGCCGGAGGCATCCTGGGCACCATCCTAGGTTTCTCGAAGATCCCGGAGTCCTGGAAAGCCGGACTGGGGTCCGTCGAAGGGGCCCGCTTCCCTTATATGGACTTCAGCTTGGCGGAACTCTACGGCTTCTCGTTTGATCAGGCCCTGGGGGTCGTGACGCAGAACGGGGGCCGCGTCCTCGGGGAGGACGTGCTCATCGATCAGGGATCCATCCGTCCGGTGCGGCTCGAAGTCAATTTTCCGGGTCTTGTTCCGACGGAAAAGAAGGAGATGGACATCAAAGTGGACAAGGAATACACCGTAGATTTCGTGGGGTGCGGAATTGTGGTCGGGGGCGAAGCCCGTAAAATAGGCCGGCCCGATCACGTCATCAAAGCCGAGTTCTCCGTGGACGGGAGAAAGGCCGAGACCTGCGACCTCACGACGGACTCCCAGTGGCGGAGGGACCCGCTCTTCTGGGTCTATGACCTGGTCCCGGGGAAGCACCGGCTGGCGGTCAAGGTCCTGAATCCGTCGGGATTGGCGGAGCTCGTGATCCGGTCGGCCGTGATCTATGGGGCCGATGCGGTGCGGAAATGACGCGTCCGGGGATCGCGGAGACCGATTGACGTATTCCGCCGGCTTTGCTATGCTTTTTCTGAAAAGAATCGGGGGCCGGCCGACGGCCCGTGTCGTGGGGGCTGAGGAAATGGAATCCTCCGCCTGAAGGAGCGAGGGAGCATGAAAGAACGCCGCCGGGACCCTAGGTTCAGAGAAGAAAACAAGATCGTCCTGACCTTGATCCCCGAAGGGACCGCCCCACGGCCAAAGCAGACCTTCTATTCCTTGACCAATGATATTTCCATGGGCGGGATCAGGATCATGACGGATGCCCCGCTGCCCGTCGACTCCCGCGTCAAGCTGGAGATCACCTTGTCGAAACCGCGCAAGAGCATTCAGGCGGTCGCCCGCGTCCGCTGGGTCAAGGACCTCTTTGGGAAGCACGTCTATGATATGGGCCTTGAATTCGAGGAGATCTGTTCCGCCGATAAGCTCGTCCTCATCGACCACCTTTACGGCAAGGGCGAGTCCGGGGGCTGACCGGCCTTCGAGGCTTGCATTTCCGCCCGTCCTGAGCTAAAAAGAATCCATCTTGAATCCGCCGACGAAGATTTCACGACCTGAGGAAGAGGCTCGCTTGAAATGGTGGACGGAGGCACGCTTCGGGCTCTTCATCCACTGGGGGCTCTACGCCCTTGCGGCTCGTCACGAATGGGTCAGGAGCCGGGAGATGATCACCGACGAAGGCTACCGGAAGTACTTCAACCATTTCGACCCCGACCTCTACGACCCCGGCGCGTGGGCTAGGGCGGCCAGGGACGCCGGCATGAAGTACTTCGTCGTGACGGCCAAGCATCACGATGGATTCTGTCTCTGGGACTCCCGTTTCACGGACTACAAAGCCCCGAACACGCCGGCCGGGAAGGACCTGATCAGGCCGCTCGTCGAGGCCATGAGAGCCCAGGGCCTGCGCGTCGGCCTTTACTACTCTCTCCTGGACTGGCACCACCCGGATTATACGGTCGACCGTTTCCATCCCATGCGCGAGGACAGGGATTATGTGGAAAAGGCCGGAGGCCGTGATCTCAGCCGGTATGCCGATTATATGCTCAATCAGGTCCGGGAGCTCCTGACGGGCTTCCGCCCCGTCGATATCCTGTTCCTGGACTACTCATTCCCCGGCCCCGACGGGAAGGGACGGAACGAGTGGAGTTCGGAGCGTCTGATCGGGATGATCCGGGAGCTTCAGCCCGGCATCCTCGTCAACGACCGGCTCGACCTTCTCGACGTCCCCGGAGGATGGGATTTCCGTACGCCCGAGCAATTCATACCCCGGGAATGGCTGATGGCCGGGGGGCGCCGGGTTCCTTGGGAGACCTGCCAGACGTTTTCGGGGTCCTGGGGCTATCACCGGGACGAAACGACCTGGAAGTCGGTCCGCCAGCTCCTCGTCATGCTGATCGAGACGGTCGGCAAGGGAGGGAATTTCCTTCTCAACGTCGGACCGACGGCCCGCGGAACCTTCGACGCGAGGGCTATCGAGCGTCTCCAAGGCCTCGGAGAATGGATGAGATTTCACGGACGCGCCATCTACGGCTGCACCCAGGCGCCGGAGGAGTTCCGCGCTCCGGAGAGGAGCCTCCTGACCTATCATCCGGGCACGAAACGGCTATACGTTCATGTTCTTGAATGGCCGCCGGGCATCCTCCACCTCGATGGTCTCTCCGGGCGCGTGGCCTACGCCCAGCTCCTGACCGACGGGTCGGAGATCCCTATCGCGAAAAAAGGCGCGGAGACCGGCTTTCTGCCGGGGGAAAGGGCGGGGGAGCCCGCGGACACCGTGACCCTGAAGCTTCCCGTCGGGAAGCCCGGCACCGAAATCCCCGTGATCGAAATTTCCCTGAAGTAGAGGCCGCTCATGAAAAAAGCCGCCTGCGTCGTCCTCTTCGCGTCGGCGCTAGCCGTCGCGGCGATGGCCGAAACAAAAAATTACTATTTTCCGGGAGTCCGGGTCGAGATAGCGATCCAAAAAGACGGGTCGTTCCTCGTCGATGAGTACCGGACCTATGAATTCCAGGGCCGGTTTTCCTGGGCCGATATCCGCATCCCCCTTGAGGCCGGCTATGTGGGTCCCGGACGCGAGGTTTCGATTTCGGAGTTTGCGGTCAGCGACGAAAACGGCCGAGCGTTGAAGGTTGAGAGCTCGGCCCGGAACGGTGTGTTCGCGGCCAAATGGTATTATTCCGCCGCCAACGAACGCAGGACGTTCCACATCCATTACAGGATGCGGGGCGGGATCATAAGCTATCCGGAGGTGACCGAACTTTGCTGCCAGGTCATCGGCTCCTGGTGGGAAAGGCCGACGAAAAAGGTCGTTATCGACGTGCGGCTCCCCGTGCCTCTCGCGAGCAAAGGAGACTTAAAGGTCTGGGGGCACGGCCCCCTCACGGGCTGGGCGGAGGTCGTTGACGAAAGGACCGCACGCTTCTCAGCCATCGATATCCCGTCCCGGCAGCTCGTAGAAATCCGCGTCGTCTGGCCGTCAGGGGTTGTCTCAGGTGTGCCGAAAACGGGGGAGAGCCTGGTCTCCATCAAAGAGGAAGAGGCGCGCTTCGTCCGTGAGACGATCAGCCGCGTGGAGCGCGCCAGGCAGGACCAGGAAAAGAAGAAACAGGCCTGGCTCAAGGGGCTGGGGGCCTGGGGGATATGGCAAATCGTCGGCCCAATCATCTGGCTTATCTTCTATTTCCGGATCTGGTCAAGAGTGGGGAAGGATTACCGGTTCGAGGGCCTTCCTGAATATTACCGTGAGCTTCCATCGGACCTGCCTCCTTCTTTTGTCCAAGTCCTTATGCGGGAGGGCCGGGACATCACGCCGGCCGCGTTCACGGCCACCCTCTTCGACCTGGCCCGCCGGGGCTGGGTGAGGATGGAAGACCGGACCGTGGAACGAAAGACCCTGTTCGGTTCCAAAGAAAGCGTCGAAACCCGTCTCACCTCGACCAGAGACTTCGACGGCAACGCCGACCTCAAGCCCCACGAGAAGGACCTGCTCGACCTTCTCTTCGGCAAGCTCGGGGAACCGGGCGACCGCAAGGGGTCGTCCCTAACGCTGGACAATCTGAAGGATTATCTGAAGAAGGAGCCCCAGGAATTCCAGAAATGGTACCGGGACTGGACCAAGCAGATCAAAGCGGAGACCAAGCCTCTGGGGTTTCTCGAGCCGGAGAGCGTGCGGGCCCGGAACATCTTCCTGGTCGTCTCACTTCCGGTCGCCATCCTGACATTCAATATCGTCCTGCTCGTTTTCGCAGGCGTCCTCATTCCGACCATGAAACGGAGGACACAAGCCTGGGCCCGGGAGAACGAGCTGTGGAAGGCCTTCCGGCATTTTCTCAATGATTTTTCCGAATTCCGGGAGCTGCCGCCCGAGGCGCTAAAGCTTTGGGAGCATTACCTCGTCTTCGGGATCCTTTTTGGGAACGCTAAGAAGATCCTCAAAGCCCTGCCCGTCATCCTGCAGAGCGAACGGGCGACGGTACCCGTCTGGTACGCCGGGGCGAACCGGACGGCCTTCTTTTCGGCCGGCAATCTGACGGGGATGATCAACAGCATCGAGCATATGGCCACCACGGTCAGCCAGGCTAGCACGTCGGCCGCTCATTATTCCTCGGGCGGAGGCGGCGGATTCAGCGGCGGCGGAGGGGGCGGCGTTGGAGGCGGGGGCGGCGGGGCGGGTTGACCTCGGCCCGTGGAAGGTCGGGCGGACGACCAGGAGAACTGACGATGACAAAGACCCTTCCGGCACAAGGCGCCGCGATCGCGCTTCTTCTTGGGGCCCTGGCGATCATATCGCCCGGGTGCGGGCGTCCCTCCGAAGAGGCGCGCGTCGTGGAGTTCATAAAGCAAACGATGGCCTCCGCGCAAAAGCGGAATCTCAAGGCGGTGCTGGACCGCCTCGCGGATGACTACGCGGATTTCGAGGGCCGGGACAAGATCGCGACGGAGGGCCTCCTCCGGGAGTACTTTCGGCGGACGGGGATCGTCATTCATCTTCTGAGCGTGAAGGTCGACACCATCGAGCCCCAAGGCCTGGCCGCGCTTCGGGTCGAGGCCATGCTGTCTTCCGGGGCGGCCGAGGTCTTCCGGAAACTCATTCCGTACGCGGGAGAGTATTACCGGTTCGACCTGGGTCTTTCGAAAACCCCGGCGGGAGCCTGGCAAATCACCTCGGCCGGCTGGGAAACAGTTCCCCTGACCGGGCTTTTTCCGGATTCGCTCGCCGTCCTGAAAAAACTCTTTCCGGAATTTTCCGTAAGATAGAGGAAGAGCGGCCGGGTGCCGCGCGGAACCCGTCGGTTCCAGAAATCGGTTTCTATGGAGGCTTCAAATGGACGAAAAAAAGTGCCAGGACAAAACCAGGACCGAAGAATTCCGCGTCAACGGTGGCGAAATCCTCAACAAGATCAAGGAGATCATCCATGAGGGCAACGCCCGCCGGATCACCCTCAAGGACGAGCACGGCAAGACGTTCATGGAAATTCCACTGACGGTCGGGGTCGTCGGCGCCTTGGTCGCCCCTATCCTGGCCGCCGTGGGAGCCGTCGCCGCCCTCGCGTCGAACTTGACCATCGTCGTCGAAAAGATCGACACCGACTGAAGCCCCACAGACTTACAGCCGGGCGTCTCTTGTTGGCTTGAACCTCCGCAGTCATCAAGAGGCCGCCCTCGGCAGCCTCTTGATGGCGTCCGTGGAATCCCGCGAGGCGGAGTGAGTTTCCGGAGCCCCTGAAGGCGCGGCGGCGCCGGCCGCCGAACTCTTTCATTTTCCCCCTTTTGTTTGACAGGTCCTCTGTGTTATAAAGAGTTCCTTCTGACTTCCGCACCAAGGAGGACCCATGAACTGCCATTCCCGGACCATGAGATGGAGCATCCTTTTTCTCGCGGCGCTCGTGGCCATTTCCGTCCTGCTGACGGCCCAGACGCCGGCCAAGAAACCGGATGACAAGGCGGCCCCGAGCCAGGCTCCGGCCCCGCTGCCCATCACCTCGGACGACCTGAACCAGTTGACGTGGCGCTGGATCGGCCCGGTCGACTTCTCGGGCCGCATCACGGAGTTCGCGGTTCCCCGCGGTCAGGTCCTGACGTATTACGTCCTGACCGCCAGCGGCGGGCTCTGGAAGACCGAGGACGCCGGGATCCATTTCGAACCCATTTTCGATAAGTACGGGAATATGAGCATGGGTTACCTGGCGGTGGCGCCCTCCGACGCCAAGATCCTTTATCTCGGGACGGGCGAGCCGATGCACGCCCGGTCGAGCGCCCATGGCAATGGGCTTTGGAAATCCACCGACGCCGGCAAGACCTGGACCAGGGCCGGCCTGGAGAAGAGCTATTTCATCCCCAAGGTCGCCGTGGACGCGAAGAATCCGGACATCGTCTACGCCGCCGCAGAGGGCAAGCTCTACAGCAACGATATGGATTGCGAGCGGGGCCTTTACAAATCCACGGACGGCGGCAAGACGTGGGCGAACGTCTTTCCCGACAAGGACCGCGGCGTGGGGGACTTCGTCGTCGACCCGCGCAACTCCGACGTCGTGATCGCCGCCGGCTACAAGACCTTCCGCCGGGCCTGGACATATATCGATCGCCAGCCCGGGAATCATGTCTATAAAACGACGGACGGAGGCAAGACGTGGAAGAAACTCGCGGGCGGGCTTCCCCTCGATATCGACCTCGGCCGGACGGGCCTGGCCGTCTTCGATAAGAACCCGAACATCGTCTACGCCAGGGTCGACGAGGAGATCGACCTGGGCTTCTCGCCCCGCGACGGTATCGCCGATTTCCGGGCCGGACAGGTGTTCACGGATGACTGGTATTTCGATAAGTTCAAGACCGTCAAGATCCGCCCGGAGGTCGCCAAGCTCGTCAAGTTCACGCCGCCGGCGGCCGACTCCGAAGCCGACCTGGCGAAGAAGCTCACCGATTTCGTCAAGGATAAGGACTTCCTGACCAAGACCGGCGCGGACCTGGGCAAGCTCAACGCCGAGGCCCGGAAGCTCTACGCCAAGAACGAAGACCTTATGGCCAACGTCAAGGCGGTGGAAGCCCTGCTCAAGGCCGAGGCCCCCAAGCCGGATTCGACCGAGGCCAAGGGGCGTTCTCAGATCCTCAACCGGCATGTCCTCGAGATTCTCTACGCCGGCGTTCTGGCGAACCAGTCGACGGTCAAGAAAGCCGGCATCATCTTCCGGTCGGAGGACCAGGGCGAGACCTGGAAAAAGATGACCGAGTACAAGATCACCGGCGGCAGCGCGCTGGTCAACCAGACCGAAGCCGGCTACTACGGCCGGATCGTCATAGACCAGACAAACGACCAGACGGTGTATTGCGCGGATACGAACGTGACTTTTTCGACGGACGCCGGGAAGACCTTCAAGGTCGCGGGGTGGGACCAGGGCGCCTACAAGACCCATGTCGACCACCGCGGTATCTGGGTCGATCCCGATAACGGGAACCATATTCTGAGCGCCAACGACGGCGGCGCCTGCGAAACCTGGGACGGCGGCAAGCACTGGATGCAGAAATCGACCATCAGCGCCCAGCAGTTCTACGATGTCTCCGTGGACAACGAAGTGCCCTACAACGTCATGGGCGGGACGCAGGACAACGGCTGCTGGCTCGGGCCCTCGCAAACCCGAAACCAGTGGGGCGTTTTCGCCAGGGATTGGAGCTATCTCCCGTCCGGGGACGGCTTCTACGTCGTCCGCGACTGGTGGAATTCCGAATTCGTCTATTACGAGAGCCAGTTCGGCTCGTCGATGCGCAAGAATATGGCAACCGGTCAAATCATCGGCCTGTCGCGGAGAACGACGTCCGAGGAGAGAGCCGCGGGGAAGGCCGTCCAGCGCTACCAGTGGAACGCGCCCATCGTCCTTTCGCCGCACAATCCCGGCATCGTCTTCGTCTGCTCCCAGTTCGTCAACCGGTCGCTGACACGCGGCGAGCCGAACACGTGGCAAACCATCAGTCCCGACCTGACCAAGGCCGACAAAGCAAAGATCGACCTGTCCAGGAAAACCAACCTCCAGTACGCGACGATCTACACGTTCGCGGAATCGCCCAAAACTCCCGGGCTGTATTGGGCTGGCACCGACGACGGAAACGTCCAGATGAGCCCGGACGGCGGGACAACCTGGGTGAATATCACGGCCCAGTTCTATGACGCGGCGGGCAACCCCAAGAAGGGCGTCAAGGGCGACCGCATCCCCTTTGATCGCTGGGTCAAGCGGGTCGTGCCGTCGCGCTTCGACGAGAACGTCTGCTACGTCGCCTTCAGCGGCTACCGGACGCACAGCGAGGACAAAACGTGGGTGTTGGCGACCCGCGACAAAGGCAAAACCTGGGAGGACCTGTCGGGCACGATGATGAACCCGCTCTTCGACCTGGAAGAAGATCCCGACAACGCCAACGTCCTCTATATGGCCGGCGATTACGGCATCTTTGTGAGCCTGGACAAGGGCAAGACCTGGATGGCGTTTTCGACCTCCGCCCCGAACGTGATCGTCCGCGACATCGCCATCCAGAAACGGGACCGCGAAATGGCCATCGCCACGTACGGCCGCGGCTTTTACATCGCCGACATCGGCCCGCTCAAGGACGTCAATCCCGAGACTTTCCGAAAAGACGCCGTCCTCTTCGACGTCAAGGAGACGATCCGCTGGAACCGGCTGGAGATGGGGGGCGAACAGTACGGAGAATTCGCCAAGGTCGATAACCCGCCCGTCGGGGCCGGCATCTATTACTGGCTCAAAGCCGAGCCCAAGTCGGTCAAGGTGATGATCAAGGACCTTGAGGGCACCGTGGTCCAGGAGATCACCGGTCCGGCCAAGGCGGGCCTCCAGAAGGTCTTCTGGGGACTCACCCGGCGTCCGCCTCAAGGACAGGACCAGCCTGGGAGGATGGGCGGGGGCGGCGGCCGCTTCGGGCGCGGTTTCCAGGCCGCCGCGGGCACCTACAAGGTGGTTCTGAATATCGACGGCAAGGACGTCGAGACGAAGAACCTGGTGGTCAAGGCCGACCCCATGGTCGGGAACGTGAACTGAAAGCCGGCTGAATCCGCCGGTCGTCCCCCGGGAGAAGCGGGAGGAAGGGAGCCTGAAGGAGGAGTCTGTGAGGAAATCCGCGCGCCGATCGACGACAATCATCTCGGGGGCCGTTCTGCTGATGGCCTTTTTGGCCGTTCCGGGCCGGGCCCAGACCGGCCGGGACGTCCTGGGTCTCATGCCGGTCCCGGAATCCATGACCGTCCAGGCGGGCCGCTTCCGAGTCGACGACAACCTGGATATCATCGGGCAAGGGCCGGCCAGCCCGCGCGCCTTCAAGGCCGCCGCCCGTTTCATGTCCCGGCTGAGCGCCCGGACGGGTCTTTTCGTGAAACAAGATTTTCTTGAGGCCCGCTCGGGCGCCGCAAAAGCCGCCGTGGTCTACCGGTATTCCACGATCGGAAAACTCCAGCCGAACGACGACGAATCCTACTCGCTCGCGGTCCAGCCCGAGGGGGTCGTCCTTGAAGCCGCGACGGACGTCGGAGTCCTCCACGGGCTTGAGACGCTGCTCCAGCTCCTGAGCGCCGACGAGGCCGGCTATTATTTTCCGTGCGTGGCGATCCAAGATAAGCCGAGATTCACGTGGCGCGGTTTGCTCATCGATGTCGGCCGCCATTTCGAACCCGTGGACGTCATCAAGAGAAACCTCGACGCCATGGCGGCCGTCAAGCTGAACGTTTTCCATTGGCACTTGACCGAAGACCAGGGCTTCCGGGTCGAATCCAAAGTCTTTCCGAAGCTCCAGGAGCTTGGCTCGGACGGGCTGTTCTACACCCAGGACCAGATCCGGGATATCATCCGATACGCCGCGGACCGCGGTATCCGGGTCATGCCGGAGTTCGACATCCCCGGCCACTCCACGAGCTGGCTTGTCGCCTATCCCGAATACGCCAGCGCCCCCGGGCCCTATGCCATCGAGAGGCATTTCGGCGTTTTCGGCCCGGCCTTCGACCCGACGAACGAGAAGGTTTACGTCTTCTTCGACAAGTTCTTCAAGGAGATGGCGGGCTTGTTCCCCGATCCCTACATCCACATCGGGGGGGACGAGGTCAATCCCGACCAGTGGAACGCGAGCCGGCCCATCCGGGCCTTCATGAAGAAGAACGGGATGGCGAACAATCACGCCCTCCAGGCGTATTTCAACACGCGGATCCTCAAGATCCTGACAAAGCACGGAAAAAAGATGGTCGGCTGGGACGAAATCTTCCAGCCGGGCCTGCCGAAGAACATTGTCATCCATTCGTGGCGGGGAACCCAGGCTCTGGTCGAGGCGGCCCAGAAGGGCTACCAGGGCATCCTGTCCAACGGCTATTACATCGACCTCTGCCAGCCCGCCGTCGAGCATTACCTGAACGACCCCATCCCGCAGGGATCGCCCCTGACGGACGCCCAGAAGTCCCTCGTCCTCGGAGGGGAAGCGACCATGTGGGGGGAGATCGTCACGCCTGAAACGATCGATTCCCGGATCTGGCCGAGGACGGCCGCGATCGCCGAACGCCTCTGGTCCCCGGCGTCGGTCACAAACGTCAATGACATGTACCGGCGGCTCGCGCTCATCGAGGTGGACCTCGAGGAATTTGGGCTGACCCATATCAAGAACCAGGCCATGATGCTCCGGCGCCTGGCCGGGAGGGCGGCCGTCCAGCCGCTCAAGGTCCTGGCGGAAGCGACGGAGCCCCTGAAGAGCTACCAGCGGCACAGCCAGGGCATCACCTACACTTCGCTTTCACCCTACAGCCGGTTCGTCGACGCCTGCTTCCCCGAGTCGCTCACGGCCCGGGCCTTCTCGGTCAAGGTCGAGCGTTATCTCGAAGCCAGGAGCCCGGTGCTCGCCGAAGAACTGAGGACGATCCTCGTCCGCTGGAAAAACAACCACCCGCTAGTTCTTCCGTTCATCGCCGCATCCCCGGCGCTTCGCGAGATCGAAACCCTGTCCCAGGCCCTCGAATCGGCGGCCGGTGCCGGGCTCGAGGCCTTGAATGTCCTGGCCGGGGGCAAGGTTGCGGACAAGGGCTGGCTCGAAGGCCAAAAACAGCTCCTGGCGGAGACGAAAAAGCCCAAGGCTCACTGTGAGCTGGCGATATCGGGCGCGGTCGAGA